>Ga0131853_10000404_pt1 | contig 78505 bp, 65 predicted proteins | sample TergutLab28metaG_FD_92764 | JGI IMG/M metagenome (GOLD analysis project Ga0131853, IMG submission 92764) | Labiotermes labralis P1 segment gut microbial communities from Petit-Saut dam, French Guiana - Lab288 P1 (version 2) (version 2) | ecosystem: Host-associated > Arthropoda: Insects >...
ACCCCCCAGTAAATTTCAAACAATATGAAAAACCCCCCAGTGAATCTAAATCGCCTCCCGCGGGAGAAACCCTCCCCAACAAAAATCACAAATCCAATAACCCCCCCCCAAGGAAAAAATGCTCATACAAGAAAAAATCGCCCCCATCCGAGGGCGATTTCAAGAAATTCGATATTATTACTGGGGGCTCAACGGGTTGGTTGCGCCCATGACTTCGCATATTTCGGCGATGAATGCGCGTGTTGGTTTGGTGAGGGCGTCTTTGTTATACGCACAACGCAATGTCACAGGCGGCAGGCCGACATCGTTTGCGGTGACAACGCGAATGCCCACAGGTGTGGTTGTGACGTGTTCGTCGAGGCAAATCCCAACACCCAATCCAGCCCCAGCCAATGCGGTCATCATTTCGATGTTTGTAACGGACGAGAATGGCTTTGCGGTTACATACTTTTCATAGTGCTTGTTAGATGTCTGGAAAATAATCATAGGGAGGGTTTCAATGTTTTTCTTGGTTAACGCGTCGCCGATTTTGTTTGTTGCGGCAAAATCATCCCCCATAATTGCAACACGACCAAATGATTTCAGGTCAATTGCGGCAAGAGCGGCACTCTCGGGTTCCACAAATCCGATTACCAATTCGGTGTTGTGTTGGCCAAGTTTTGTAAGCCCCTCTTCGGCCCATGCATCGGTGAGTTCAAAACGTACCAATGGGTATTTTGCGTTGAATGCAGATATTGCGCTGGCAACGTATTTTTGTGCAGGGCCGCTGGCAACCGATATGCGGATTGTCAGGGTGCTTTGTGCGTTGAATTCGCGGATAGCACTCTCGCCGTTGGCGATGGATGTCATGCCCTCGCTGACGAATTTGTATAGCTCGTGCGCGTCTTTGGTTGGTTCAACACCACGCGGGTGTGTGTGAAACAACTTGACGTTTAATTGTCGTTCCAACTCCTTGATGTTATAGGTTACCGTTGGTTGGGTAATTTGCAGTTGAGCCGCGGCCCGGGAAATGTTCCGTACCTCGTACACTGCGACGAACGATTTGTACAAATTAAAATTTACGTTGCTTGCTATCATAATGGGGTATTATACATAATATTGATAGTGATTGTCAATACCTTTTTAGGATATCTATAGTTAGTATTATATCCGACTTACCAGTCGCTGTCATCGACGACTTGGGGCGGCGGAGGTGGCGGTGTGACTGGTGCTGGGGTCTGCGGCGGAGCCATAATTGGGGTCGATGCAAATGGGTCGGGGGTTAAGGTTTCCGCAACAGGAGCAGGCGGCCCGAACAGGTCATCGAATGGGTTTGCCGAGATGTCAACACGGGCTGTTGATTCATCACCAGCCAAGTTGCGCAGGCCGGCGAGAATACTTTCCTGGCCCGAGAGGTTTGGTTGAACGACTTCTTTTATCATTGCGTCATCGGCGAAGGATGCTTGGTTTTGGATGCTGTCCAGCATGTTGAACTCCGCCCCACCACGGAAGACGGTTTCTTCTTTTTGTTCAGGTGCATCATCGACCTCGCGCACGTCACGAAGACTCTTGGCGCGGGCATCGTCGAGGGCTTTTTGCTTTGCCTCTATTTCACGGAATTCCTCCATAGTTAGGCCCGCGTCACGTGCCATATCACGCTTTGCACGTTCCGAATGCATCTTGGCGAGGAAGCCGCGACTCCTGCTCTCGTTTCGTTTTTGTTTGCTGTTTAAGAAGGCGTCTTTTGCGGATTGAGCTTTGAACTTTTTGTCGTCGGGGCCCTCGCCGCCTGCTTGGGAATAACGTTCGTTTTCTTTTTCGACATATTTGCGTTCTTGGCGGAAGACCAGGTATTTAGGTAAGAAGAAGAATCCCACCGCCGCAACACCTGCGATTGCCCCCAGCGTCATGAAAATGGGAACCAGCACGCGCATATTAGAAGGCAGGAACAAAACCCCCGGGGTGTTGTCGATGACAAAGCGGCCCGTGATATCCTCGTTAGTAGAATGGTGGAAGCGAATGACAAAACGGCCCTGGGCCAGGTTTGCGGGTACCGTTACGGTCATGCCGCGGGGTGTTATTATAATCGGCAATGTGGCGACAGGTTGTTGTATATGGCGCAAGAAAACCAAGGCAACAAGTCCCTCGGTTTCGTCACCGCCAGGAACGGCTACCTGGGGGAACGATATTTGCGCATCAACGTACAGGTTTCCCATGCGGTGTCCGTCGACAACATGGTGCGGCAATGCGTCCAAGTCCATGGCCCCAGGGTTTGTGCGAATGTTCACGTTTACCGTTCGGCCGCGGCCGCCAGCAATCCATGCGTTGTGGAAGTTAGCACCTTCCTCGGTTTCCGCGATAAAGTATCGGAGTGGGTCGGCATACAGGATTGAATAGATGACCTCGGCATCACGCCAGTTTCCGAACACGTCGAGGACACGTCCGCGTGTTCTCGTTTCTACCCCGTTTTCAAACGTTAGTTCATATGCAACCATGCGGATGCCATAGCGTCCCGCGGGCAGAACCTTTGGAAATTCAAATTGTATTCGTCCCATGCCCATTGGCCACACGTTAAAGAGGTCGGTGCGTTCCCATACACCATCACGCATTATTAATGTTTCAAATTCAAAGATGTTGAAATTAAGCTCGTCACGGTTGACATATATATGGCCATAGAACATATCGCCAAGGCCGTGGCCCTCTTGACGTTGGATGAAAATCCCGTGGATACCAGCAAAGAGACTGAATTGTTCGTGGGAGCTGGGGAATTCGTCACGGCCAGTAACCAGAGTCCAAGTCGCATCCGTAACGTTAGTGGATTCGATACGAGGTGAGGGAGTAGCCGATACAGAGGTTGATGGCATACTAAATGCAGGCATTGCAATTCCGCATGCCACGCACATAAAAATTACCCCCAATAGCTTTTTCATTGGTTTATCCTATTATCCCCCCGCACGCCTTGCATGTCAAAGTATTTTGTGCAAGTTTATCGTGTTCTTTTCTTGTCCCTTTCGGAGGCGTCAAGGGTATCGAAATACCATTGCAGTTCCTCGGGTTCTATGTCGCCGTTTTCAATCGCGGCCTTTACCGCACAACCGTCCTCGGTTTTGTGGGCACAGTTTCGGAATTTACATCCCACCGCCAAGTCCATGATGGTGTCAAAGAGTTCGCTGCTTTGGGCGACTTCCCTTTCTATTCCCACTATCCTGACGCCTGGCACATCGATGATTTTTCGGCCGCAGGGAGTGTAGTACATGTTGCGGCTGCTGGTTGTGTGTTTTCCTTTGTTAAAGTGACGCTCGTCCTTGACCTCGTTCGTTTTTATATTTGTACCAGCCAAGGTGTTTATGATTGTGCTTTTGCCTACGCCGCTGCTGCCCAAGAGCAGCATGCTCTGGCCCTTTTTGACTAGTTTTTTTAGTTTATCGACCTGGGCCCTGTCCAAGGCGTTTATCGCGATATGTTCAATCCCCGCAAATTGTGTTTGGATTGTTTTGACAATTTCGGGCAGTTCAGTAGCCATGTCGATTTTGGTTAGAACAATTATCTTGCGGACGTTTTGGTCGCCACTTAAGGCCAGGAACCGCCTGACCCGATTGGGGCTGAATTCCCGATTCGCACTGGTCACCACGAAGATTACGTCTACGTTTGCCGCAAAGCCCTGGTACCTTTCACGAAAATGGTCGTAGCGCGCGATATAGTTTTTGCGTGTTTGTATTCCCAGGATAATATGTTGGTCAGCGCGTTTATCCATTTCGACCACATCACCGACAACAGGCTTGTCGTCACCCAAGTACGAATTATTTATGATTGCAAAAACCGTGTTGTCACCGACACGAACGTAATATCCCGTTTTGTGTACAGATGTTACTTCTCCGCGCATATTTCCACCATCCCAGTTGTAAATCCCATAGCGTTTGCATCATCAGAATCGATATGGACGCGTGGTGCAAAATCAGCATGGACGCGCAATACTGTATTGTATAATGTCCCGCCCCGTTCGCCATCAAATTTGACGGCGACGATTTGGCCGTCCGTATAACCGCTTTTGGTCGCCGTTTGAGTGTCCATATGCACATGCCGCTGTGCGATGATTACCGCCGCATGGATACTGCCCCGTTCAGTTCGTACCAAGATAGTCGGGGCGTTGTCCAGTTCGCCGCTTTGACGTAGGGGTACGTTTTTTAGCCCCAAGGTAAAGCAGTCGGTGCGAGAGACCTCGACCTGGGTTATTTTTCGTGTTGGCCCTATTATTCCCACGTTTTTTATTGTTGCCTTTTCAGTTACCAATTCCACGCGTTCGGCGCAGAGATATTGGCCAGGTTGGCTTAAATCTTTTGTTGGGGTTAGTTCATAGCCAACACCAAACAGTACATCCACATCGGCGGCCGACAGGTGTACGTGCCGAACACTCACTTCGCATTCCAGTTTCATAATATGAATATATCACATATACAAAACTATGTGCGGAATTATTGGGTACCTGGGGAATGGCGGTGCAATAAAACATACGGTGGATGGGTTGGAGAAGTTAGAGTACCGCGGTTATGATAGCGCGGGGCTGTCGTACCTGGACAGTAATAAAATCAACACCGTGAAATCGGTTGGAAATGTAGCGGCGTTGTCAAACCGTGTATATTCGCAACTGCATCCCAATTCATCAATCGCGATTGGGCACACACGTTGGGCGACGCATGGCGGCGTGACAGAGGTTAACACCCACCCGCATGTTTCAAATGACGGACGTGTGTCGGTTGTTCATAATGGGATTATTGAGAATTATGTTGAGATTATAGAGTTTTTGAAGTCCCATGGAATTGTTATGAAGTCGCAGACGGATACCGAGGTTATTCCGAATCTGGTATCCCTTTACATGAAGGATGATTTTTTGTCCGCAGTTAAAAAGGCGGCCGAGCAGTTGGCGGGCAGTTTTGCCATTTTGGTGATGGCCCCGAAATTCCCCGATATGATTATTGCGGCACGGCGAGGGCGGCAGCCATTATTAATCGCGCCAGCCAAAAATCATACAATAGTCACGAGTGATGTTTTGGCGTGTGGCGATATGCGTGAGTATTATTCATTAGATGATGGCGAATTTGCCGTTATAACAAAGTCAACCGTTGTGTTTTCCAGCGGGCAGAAAACACCGACAAAGATGCCCGCAAAGGTAAAGCCCCCAACACGCGGGAAATACACCACATATATGGAAAAGGAAATTTTTGAAATCCCCGCCGTCATTCGCAATATTGAGCGTGAATACCGCGGTATAGACATCAGTCCGATTGTTGACGTCATGCAATCTGCGGGCACCATACACATCACAGGTTGCGGAACGGCGTATCATGCAGGGTTGATGCTGGGGCAAATGATTGAAGCGAACCTGAAGATTAGGGTGCGGAATTACATAGCAAGTGAATTACCATATACCAACCCATTGATTAAAAAAGGCGATGTTGCAATAGTTATCAGCCAGAGCGGTGAAACGGCGGATACATTATCAGCTATGCAGTTTTTGAAGTCCCGTGATATTCCCATAATTGCTATATGTAATGTAGAATCTTCGTCCATTGCGCGGTATTCAGATTACCTGTTGCCTACCCATGCGGGGCCAGAGGTTGCGGTTGCATCAACCAAGGCGTTTATTGCCCAAGTTGTTGTTGGGGCCATTTTGACGAGTGATTTGGATTTAGAGAGCCTATCGCGCCAAGCGAAAGTGTTATTAACATTATCAAAAGAGATGAAAGATGCCGCGAAAAGGTATAGCGACATTCGGCGTATATTTTTCCTGGGGAAAGGTGCGGATGCCATTAATTCACTGGAAGCCGCATTGAAAGTAAAAGAAATCACATATCGTCATTGCGAAGGGTTCCCAAGCGGTGAGTTGAAGCATGGCACCCTGTCTTTGGTTGATAGTGAAACGTTATGTGTTATTTTGAATTCAACGGCCAACCCCGCAGTTAAATCAAAGTTAGACAATGCCGCGGCAGAGGTTGCCGCCAGAGGCAGTCATGTTATGCACATCGCCGTCCCAGACCCGTTGATTGCAACAATTCCCGCACAGTTGTTTGCGTTATATTTGGCGCAGGAGTTGAAGATTAATCCCGACCAGCCCCGGAATCTGGCAAAGAGTGTAACTGTTGAATAGATTCCTGGGTATCAATCAAAAATTTTGAAAGCATTGTATATCGCCGTTTAGTGTATGTGTTGTTGACCATCTTTTCGATGTTGTCGGCACTGCCCACCAGTACTACCATCTTTTTAGCACGGGTTACGGCGGTATACAGAAGGTTACGCGTCAGTATCATATACGCGCCAGATGTTACGGGGATGATTGCCACGTCGAATTCACTGCCTTGACTCTTGTGTACCGTTATCGCATAAGCCAACACCAAATGCGCCAAGTCGGTTCGCATGTATGTTGTGACTCGGCCGTCTTCCATTTCCACAGCTATCTCGCCGTTTTGACGGTTTATGTCTGTAACCGTTCCTATGTCGCCGTTGAACACGCCCGAGCCGTCCTCGGACGGCGGCCCAGGGCGCACCCATTCTTGGTTATAGTTGTTTTGGGTTTGCATTACACGGTCGCCCACACGAAAGGTTACCTGGCCGTATTCGTATTCGGCCCGACCCAAGACGGATGGGTTTAGTTCGCTTTGCAATGCGGTGTTGAGGCTGTTCATGCCCGCCTCCCCCACTTTCATTGGACATAGAACTTGGATTTTTGATGAGGTCAAACCCAAGTGGGCGGGAATACGTGTAGTGACAAGACCGACGACTTTTTGTTTAATATCAGCAGGGTTTGATGCGGCGACGTAGAAGAAGTCGTTACTGCGGTTTGTTAGGTCTGGCATTTCGCCGCGGTTGATTTGGTGCGCGCTTATTACTATTTGACTGGCTTCGGATTGGCGGTAAATTTCGGTTAGGCGCACGACGGGGATAACGTTGCTGCTTATAATATCTGATAGGACGTTCCCTGCACCGACACTGGGCAATTGGTCAATGTCACCCACAAATATCACACGGGTTCCAGGCAGAACCTTTTTTAATAGATGGTTGGTTAGGATGATGTCGCACATCGAGACCTCGTCAACTATTATGACGTCGGCCATTAGCCCCTCGGATTCATCATAGTTGAAGCCAGATGCGGGTTTATCACCATATTGAATATCTAGGGCGCGATGAATTGTACTGGCTTCCTTTCCCGTTGTTTCTTCCATTCGTTTTGCCGCGCGTCCAGTAGGGGCCAATAGTTTTGTCGACAGACCCTGGGCATCGTTTATATATAATATCGCGCGGACAATGGTTGTTTTACCAGTTCCAGGCCCACCAGTAATGACACATATCCCGCGTGTTACGGCGACACGGATGGCCTCGATTTGTTTTTCGTGCAATTTGATGTTGTTGATTTCCTCGTAGTGCGCCAGTAGTTTTTCAAAGTCGGCCGTGCTCTCGCCCTCGTATTCCAGGGCCAGTTTATTTAGATTTGTTGCGACACCCCTTTCCGCCACGAAAAATCGCGTTAGCATGTAACCGCGTTCGTCATCCGTATTTACGACCGTTAGATATTTGTCCAAACACAGGTCATAGATAACGGAATAGAATACAGGGGTAAGATTTTCTTTTTTAATTTCAAGTAGTTTGCATGTATCGATTAGTAATTGTTCGTGTGGTAGGAATGTGTGTCCATCTTGTTCACTCTTTTGCTTTAAGGCATATACAATCCCCGCACGTACGCGAAAAGCCCCGGAATATGCGTGGCCGATTGCCTTTGCCATTTTATCGGCGGTTATAAACCCAATGCCCTCAATCGTTTCGACCAAGGCATACGGGTTCGATTGAACCTTTTCAATTGTTCGTTGTCCATAATATTTGTATATCTTCATGGCCATGTTGAGGCTGATTTCAAATTTTTGCAGGAACATTACCGCGGCCTGCATTTCTTTTATTTGGCCGTATTTTTCGCCAATGATTTTTGCTTTGCGTAATGATATTCCGCGAACCTTTTCCAATTCATGCGGACGGGTTTCCAAGACTTTTAGCGTGTCTTTGCCAAATTCAGCTACTATGCGTGCGGCGGTGGCTGGGCCAACGCCCTCGAGCAGGCCACTGCCTATGAATTGTTGGATTTTACGCGGGCTGTTTGGTGGGACGATTTCGTAGCTTTGCACGCGGAATTGTTGGCCGTATTTTGCATTTTTGACGTACTCGCCCGTCATTTGGATTTCCTGGCCCACCGCTAGATATGCAAAAACACCAAACGCGGTTTGGTTGCTTTGCTTTAATCGGATAACGGAATAACCGTTGTCCTCGTTCCGAAATACTATGTCGGTAATCTCGTCAGTGATTTGCACATGGCAAGTATACCACAACTAGGCCCTGTTTCTGGCACCGCCAAATTCAAATATGCTGCGATTGTTTATTACTATTTCGTTTGTACGTGTCCCGCCCATCACGATTGGGTCCGCGCCTTGGATATATCCAACGATACCGCCAGTGAAGGTTACCATGTCCGAACCGCGTCCGCCGTCCGCAATTGGGCCAGTTCCGAAGGCAGACATCATTTCAGGGGTGCCGCGGAATGTTTCGTTGATTTGTACGCCGTCGGCCTGGCCGCCCCAGATGCTGTTGACGCCTTGGGCCCCTGTTACGTTGAAGATTGTGTATGCACCCGTGCCAGTCGTGTGGCGAAGATGGTTGTTAATTAATGCCCCGCCATTACGGTTCATCCCAACAACACCACCCAACATGAACCCACCAAGGATTGTACGTTCGACACGGCTGTTTGATATTGTTCCGCCAGCATTCTCGCCAACGATTCCGCCAACGGACATTTTTTGACTGGTACGTATTGGGTGCGTTCCGCCTGTTCCTTCCGCCGTCATTGGAGAATCCAATGTTGCATTGTTTATTGTTCCGCTATTGAAGCCAGCGATTCCACCAACGAACATTCCATATGTTCGTGATACAGCAGGTGTGCCGAAGAATATGTATCGCGCCCCAGCGTTAGATTGAATATTCAAGTTCATTTGCCCAAACAGTGACACAGTTGCCCCATCCAGTCGGCCGAAGTTAATTCCGACAATTCCGCCAGCATAGAACTTTGCACGTAAATGGTTGTGTGTAACGGCAAGAGTGTTGTTCATAAGGTATTCGGCACCGCGTACACTTATTTCCGAGCCTATTACGCCTATGAGAGAACCGACGACCTCGCCCTCAGCCACTATGCCGAAGCCGACGTTACCGTTAGGGTTACGGAAGTTTCCAATCATGCGAACATTCGTGAAATCGGCGCGCATTGGGTGTGCGTTTGTTACCGCATTACCGTCGATGTCGCGCATGAATAATCCACGGTCGATAATGTTGCCCACATCATGTGTCACCATTCCGACCACCCCGCCAGCAATCCCCAGTCGTGTCAAGTCATGTTGCATATAACCCAAATCAGTCAGTCCACCAATTGCGGATGCGAAGGTGAGGTCTATATGCTCGGCCTGGTGACGGACGAATGTCATGACGGGAACGTTGCTGTGGACGTTTTCGATTTTGTATGTGTGTGCCGTTCGCACGATACTGCCCCCTGCCGTTTGGGTGTCATAGTCAAAGTTGACCGATACACCGACAACACCGCCAACAATGTTAAAACCCAAAATTCGTGTATTGACATGGTTTGTTTGGTTTATCACGTTGACGTCGACAATGTTACTGTTTACCGCGATACCCGCCAGACCGCCGACAAAAGGCGCGCTGGCAGCGGCTATGCTGTATTCTGCCCCTGGAGATGGGACGAAACTTAAATTAACGTTTTTGACGGTAGCGTACGTCAGGCGGCTGAATAATCCAACACTGCGAAGCCCTGTTGCGACTGCCTCTGTTGCAACCAGAGAGATATCTGTAATCCCCAAGCCGTTTCCGTCGAGCTCACCTTGGAAAGTTACTTTGTACGTATGTAAGACCCCACCAAATTCGGACAAGCCGCCTTGGGTCGCCGTGCCGCCCGTTGCCGCACGAACCGAGATGTTGCTGACCAATCGCATATAGCCCATGAATACGTTGTCTTCCCAGTCATCGCGAACCTGGGCCGCCGATTGTTCAAAGTCACGGTCACGTCCCTCGGCCCCGCTGGCCAAGTAGATATGGCGGTTGAATTGGTCACCCGTCCAAATTACAATTGGGTTGTAACGGGTACCGTACGCGTGACTGCGGTGGTAGATTATTTCCGGGTGCCCAGTAGGAAGCAAAGTATCACCCATGACACGAATTGAGACCGCGATGTGGTCAGCCCCGACCAAGCGTGGGCCGTGCGGTGTCATTCGCCATACATTTGGATTGCGGTCTTCGTACATTGCACTGATACTGAAACCCTCGAACTCGTTGATGTCTATTGGGTTTGTGAAACCACGGAAGCGTGCCCCATCAGCAAAGTCATTTGTCGCAATGAACCCAGGTTGGTTCATGAAGCGGTTGTTCGTAAGAGTTCCCAAGAAACCGCCCGCCAACGGTGCACGCGCAAAGACGAAGTATGCCCCCATGTCCCCGCCTGGGTTTGGGTTTTGAACGATGCTGTTACGTATGACACCTTGGGCCGTGTTGTTTTCGACGAATCCGCTTCTGAATGTTCCTTCCGGCAAGAGGATGTTAACATACCCGTCCTCTACCAATCCTGCATTTTGGAAAACGAACCCAGCAGTTGCAAAGGTTGAACGGATTACCCCGCGCGTGACCTGGCCATTTGATGCCAGGCCGCTTGTTGCACCCATTACGTAACTGCCTCTGACGATACCCTGTTGACCGTTTTGTGCAACGAACCCCGCAGTCCAGCTGAAGGCAGCACCGCTGCTTGGCCATGCGCGGTTAATGATGTTTCCGTCGCGGAAGAAGCTACTTACAATAAATCCATCGTTTTGTGCCGCAAAGCCCGCCACACGTGCCTGGCCCACGTTTGTTTGTGTTTCATCGGCAACGGCACCCTCGCGCCCGACGAACATGTCGATTAATACACGGCTGTTTGATATTACGCCGTAGTTGTTTCCCGCACGCATGTTTATTCCAACCAATCCGCCGACACGCAAGTCCATTGTGCTGTTTGCCATGAAGACGGCAAGGCGACTGCGGGCACTGCCCTGGAGCCCTGGGAAGACTAGACTTTGGTCAAAGTTACTGCGGTTGAAATCGGCAACCATATTACCGTCTTCGTTACGGGTGAATTGACCTTCTTGGAAACCCGGTGCGTTTGGCGTACCGACCGAAGCCCCGCCAGACAACACGGCTATGTTTGTCAAAATCCCTTGGTTAACACCAGCAAACGCCCCGACACGCACAGTCGCATTTTGTGGCAAATGTGTCAGGTCGACACGAAGGTCGCTCCTCCCCGATGCTGGGAAGAACGGCAGAACCAAGTTCACATTTTTGATAAGGGAGCCGTGGTGAACGGTACTGAACAAACCTATGTTGATTGGGCCTGTGGTTTCTTCTGGGATATTGAAGCTGTTTAATATTATTCGGGTGTTGTTACCGTCCAGGCTGGCGGCACGCCATTCCAATGGCTCCCACCCATTTAGGGTCAATACACCATCATCAGGCATCAGTATAAAGTGTCCGTCGACAATTGACGCCGCATCGCGCAGTTCTTGGGCCGTGCGGATGATTACGGGGTTATCTTCGGCACTGCTTGGAACGGATACCACATTAAAGTCAGCGGTTATGTTCATTCCCGTTGCCACACGAATTTGGTAAAGGCCGCCAATCAATTCAAACGACATACGTACGGACAGGACATTTGTACGTGACGCACGAACGGACGGCGAAACGAATTTGATTCCAGAGGTACGGCTGCTGCCCAGGAAGAAGTTAAGGGCATCGCGGTTGGTGCTGGTTGGGCCTACTTCGTTGTGATAGAACTCGTTTACTTCGTCCCAGTTTACATTCAGCATCCAGCCACCAGTTGCACTTCTCCCCGTCCATTCAACACGCGGGTCGCGGTTAATTTCGTATTGGACACGGGCAATCTCGTTTGAAATCATCATCGCCAGTTCGGGCGCGTCATGTCCGCTGTGGTGGCTTGCATTAATTGCCAGTTCGACATTGTATTGACTTGGGGTATTCATATGGATTGTGTTGCCACGACGTCCCGCCAAATACAGCCCGTCAACACGCATCAACACAACATCAATTTCCAATGTTGTGGTCATTTGTAATATCAAGCCGCTTTGTTCCAGTTCATAGCTGAACTCTATGAAAATGGTTGCGCCCACCATATTGACGCTTGGGGCAATTGTTACTTGGTACGATTGAGTGTTTGGGATATGAGTCAGCGTTACATATTGGTATGGGTCGATATTTGAACCGCCACGGAAGATTGTCATTTCGGTTTCGGCCCCGCTGCCCCAATCCACATTTATAACGCCCGTTGTATTAACGGTAAAAGTCGAGGTAGTTCCGACAGCTTGGCTGGCCCGCCTGCCTGGCACATTGTCGAATTCAAAGTTCAAGCCAGGGCGGTCCAATGCGAACAATTCAAATTCACGTGTTAATGGATTTTCCCAGTCTCCCAGGGTTATGAACTCGGCTTCTATGTGGAAGACCTGGCCTTGGGTTATTTGTGTTGGGTTTGCTTGTTCATTGCGTTCACGCAATACGGTGTGGATGTAATACACGCCTTCCCAGCTGAACATCCTACCTCCTGCTGTGTCGCGTACAGTAGAGACTTGGTGGAATGCAAAGGTTTCGGGCAATATTTCACCCGGCGCACCCGTATCAGGCACAACGGGCATACCATCCGGCCCCAGCACCAACGGCACCCCAGGATAGTTTTCAAAGTATCCCGTATACGGGTTGAACACCATTTGGATGAACATGATGTCCCAGTATTTGTAGACATTTTCACCATCGATTTCGCCGATGATTTGGTTCACGGGGATACTGCGCAATGTGAATTGGTCAATCCCAGAATAGAACGGATGTGCATAGACTTTTAATATTCCACCCGTGCCGTCACGTTCGGTGTAGACGTTCATGCTTTGCGGTTGGTTAGGCGGCAGGATGAATTCGCTGATGCTACCTGGAACCGTTATCGTGTTTGCATAGTGTTGGAAGTTCACCGATTGCAATTGTTGGGCAACGACCTCTACATCCGCAGAGTCATAGAGGAGCGGACGCAATTCGTTCTCGGCACGGTCGATACTGCGCTCGGCCATATGAATTGTTCCAGAAATTCCATGCGGTATTGCAACAGGAGGTCGGTATTGTGACACATCAACCGATGCTAGGAAATTATTGTAAACCTCTTCCCTGATTTCCAAGCGCATGTAGATATCGAAGTTGTATTCGCGGTAACCAAAGTCACGTGCAACCAATCCGCCTGGTGATTGGACGTAGATTGTAAAGACCTCGATTGGGCGGACATGTAATTCAAATACCAAGTTAAATGCACGGTCGTTTTCAGTTATCTCTATTACTGTTCGCGTTATTTCTGGGTTCGGTGTCCCCGCAACGGGCAGGCCAAACATCTGATGCGTTGTTCCTTCCGCGCTGAATGCGAAATTGGTTAATGAAAGCAGTTGTTCTGCCCTTTGCAATTCCGTTAATGAACCAATTGCAACATTGCGGTGTACCGTTGGCAGAATGTCCGTTACAAAGCGGCCGCTGTAGACCGATGCGGTACTGCCGTCTATTGTTGTTCCGTCTTGGAATAATTCCAAATATATCGCACCAGCATAAACCTCGACCTCGATTTCGATGACCAAGGAATCCAAGTGATAAATATTTCCACCCCACGATATAAACGGACGGAAGCGGAAGATGATTGGTTCGTCATTCAACGGGGCCTCGTGGAAATATATTGGCGAACCATTTTGGTATGGACGAGGCGCGCCAGATTCAAATATGTAGCTACCCTCGACTTGCCATGTTTGGTTGTCAACGGCGGCCAAGAGGCTGAAGGTTGTGCCTTTTTGTACCTCGAAGTTGTGGGTGAAGTTATTTGGGTCATCCGTTAACATTGAACGGCGCGCAATCATCCCCAAGATATCGCGTGAGACCGTTTGCGTTGTCACCCCAGGGATAACGTCCACGGCCAAGCGGCCCAAGACAGATTGACCTTCTTCGGTACGGGTGCTGATAGCTACCACTTGGAACGACCCTGTGCGTCGCAGGTTCAAGAAATATCGAGGAACACCGCCAACCGTGTTACGGCCCAGTTCGGCTATGCCTGAACCGCCCTCTATGGATATGAACATTCGGCGTGAGGCGATGAGGGGGCTGATTTCTACGCTGAATAAATCATCCAGGTAATATCGGTTAGCCGTAACCGCACTTGGTATTACCGGCCCCGCCGTAAACATTAACGCAACCGAGTTGACACGTGTGCCATCAATCACCAGCGATGAGGTATGTGGCAGATTGCTTGGGTTAACAATGGCATAGTTAAAGCCACCGCGGTTATTACGCGCACCTGTGAAACGCTCTGTTAATTGCTCTTGGGATGCCAATGCAAATGTTATGTGTTGTGGGCGGGCGATGAACAATGGCATTTCATAGTCCTCGCTTTGGCGAATCATTGGGAAATCAAAGCCCATGGCCGCCGTAAACGCCGCCTCGGACAGACGTCCAACCTGGCCATTTTGTATTGGAACATTGATATTTTGGAAATTTACAAAGAAGTCGTCTGCATTAAAAACCTCGTCAGTTGCAGGCATTGACGAAATGTTAGAGCGAGCCGCGACCCAGTTCGACATGTTACCACCAGTTGCGCCGGTTACCGCCGCACGTCCATAACGCGCGCCGATAAATTCGATGGTTCGGCTGCCGCCCGGCATTGCCCCGCCCGGCAAGGCCGTCGACGCGTTAAATCCAACTGGTTGGTTTTCCGTTATTATTAATGCGGGTGCGGCAGGTGCCCCAGTTGCGGTTACCCAATCAACCTGGGTCGGTGCCAAAATTGCATACGTCAATACGAAAGATGCGTATTGGAACCCAACACCCGTGTTGTTGTGGGTCGGGTTGCTGTTGTTTATTCGGTTAATTCCAACCTTTGGGGATATAACCATTGCATTAGTCCCGCCAAGAGCAAATGCATCTTGAGGGTGGGTGTTCATCCTGAAGTAGTTGTAACTGTAGGCTGCAACGACATCAACGTTGGCTGTTTGGTGCAATTCGCCGATAAGTCCGCCGATGATTGGACTGTTACGTTCACCCCCATTCATATAGTGAATAGACAAGGCACTGAACACACCTTCGACACGACTCCTGCGCCCTGGGCCGTTTGCCTGGCCCTCTGTTCTTGGGTTTTCTTGGACACCTATTACCCCACCGACGATTACGTTGTTACTGCCCCGTGCACCGAAGATAAAGATATCTCCCCGGTATGGTATTCCCATAACGGTATGCGTTGTGTTTGTGAAGACACTACTTGCAAAGCTGTGGAATATATCTCCGCTGTTGATACCTACAACACCGCCAATAACAGTACGCGGAACGTGCGCGGCCTGTTCAGTTGTGAAGTTTGCCAAGTTAATATTCGCATCACGACCGACAATCAAGCCCGCATAGAATGGGTTGTTCGTCCAATCCAAGTGTTGGTTCAACATTGTGCGCGGAATAAAGGTTGTTAGAATTGCATTCAGTTGCTCGCGCAAGACTGGGTTGATGAAAAAGTCAAAGTAGCTGTTACGTACAGTTCCCGTGTTACGTCCCACAATTCCGCCCAACACACCACGGGCATAGATTGCAGAGGTGCTGTATGCACTGTTCACCGTGCCCATGTTCAAACCGACCAATCCGCCAACCAATCCACGTGTAGCATTATATAAAACGTTTTGTGTTGAGATTTCTTCTACCAACCCCTCGTTACGAGCAACTACCCCGCCAACGTTTTTATCGACATCGTTACGGACGATGTTTTGCGCACTGATTATAAGTAATGCGATTTCACTGTTTAATGCAACGTTATCGGACAGGACGCCACCAGCATTACGGCCGCGAATTGTCCCGTTTGACATATTGCGTCCCACAAAACCACCCAAGTTGATGTTAAACACGGTGCGTGCCCCAGCAACATGGTTTGCCTGTTCAGAGCCGAACGACACGGCCATGGCACCAGTAACATTTAGAAAGTACCTCTCGGTTACATATCCCATGTTAATTCCAGCAATTGCGCCCCAGTTCAAATCGGTGTGCCCAGACAATGTAAATTGACCAAAGTTAACTTCCACCGTAACATCGGTAATTGTTCCCATGTTCACGCCAGCAACAACACCAAAGTTCAGAGTTCGATAGAATTCTTGATATTGTGTAATTGGACTCCTGTTGTACATTATGTTTACCAACACATTTGTAAAGGCAATCCCATCCACCAAACCGCGAGTATGGTCAATTTCACCAAAGCCATTCCAGTCGCCCAATCGCCCAAATAGACCAAAGTTTTCCTCGGCACTGTGCCCCACACCTACCAAGGACATTGTTTGCCAGTTCGTCGCCGATTCAAATCGCATGTTTTGCAATTCGTAACGCGCACTTAAATCTCCACCCGCAACCGCATACGTTCGCGTACCGATGAATTGACCAACAAATTGATTAATTGGTTGCAATATAACATCGTGAAAATCAATATTATCAACCAAGCGGAAGTATCCATCAATTACTTCGCCGCTGTGACGATAGTGTCTGTAACGCCCCGACGGCAGGTCAACATAACGGTCAAAAGTATATCCAAAGTGTAACAGGAATTCGTCGCGGTTTGAAATCATAAACTGGCCTTCGCCGCTTCGTTGGTCAAATATAAAGATGCTGAACCGTAAATACGTTGCAGGCAGTAGTAACTCACCCTCGCCGTTATTTGTTCGACGGATACTGTCAAATGCGAAAATTCGTAATACTACTGGTAAATCAACATTTATTCCAACGTTACTTCTGTGCGCGGTTATTACACCTGCTTCGGACACCGAGACAATTAAATTCCCCGCCCCGTCACGGACTTCGGTAATTATCATTCCGTTTTCGTCGTATATTGTTGTGCTGCCGTCACTGTTTCTTTGTTCAAACGCAAAGCCGATACGCGGGTTGTGTGCATTCGCAGGGAACGTGTTCAAGCGAACCGCACGTGTAGCCGGCCCGTCAGTAATAACCATGTTCAGGGAATTTCCAATATCCAGGGTATTAATCATTTGGACGGTGCTTGCATCAACAACACGCACAAAGAAACGCATCGGTGCATTGAATGTGAATTCCATACGGAATGTTCCGCCCGCATACGTGTATGTTTGGTGAATATCAAACGCAACAAAGATGAAATCACTTGTTGCCGTCAGACCATGAATACGGTACTGACGAGAGCCCAGGGTATCTACATGAACACTGCTGCCTGGCCAATTTGGGTTTATGTGAACATCTACATCGGATTCTGTTCCGCGGGCAAAGGTTAAGTCTAGACTGAAATCCACAAAGTTCCCTGGCAACGGTAGCCCCGCAAAATGCGAAACCGTCCCGCGGGAAAATAACGTTTCCCAATTTCGGTCGAATTCCGCACTGATTAACGGATTAATGACCTCGAGATATATTATTATCATGGTTGACGACAATGCCGACAAAACACGTGGGTTATGTGCATGCAGGTCAACTATCAACTGCATTGTGCCTTCTGTTCTTGGTGTAAAGGTGAAGTTTTCCGTATCAACATCCAATCCCGCGGTCGCCGTTAATGTTGCCCAAACAGACGCATGGGACGGTAATGCCGAGAGGTTCAATTGATATACACCATCAATGCGAAGGAAAACACGTTCGATTTGATTTACAATGCCAACCTGTTGCATTCGTGTTTCAAATACCTGGCCGCCCGTTACATTTTGGATGTTCATGCCCAGGCTGGCCAAACGCTCTTGAACCAATATACGGACATCAACGGACATGCCGCTGATATATTCTATTGTTACACCGTGATGCACACCCAAGCTGACCTGGTTTAATAAATGCGCATACATAGGTTGCAGGAATCGCGGGTTAACCTCTAGCAGGAACCTCAACCGTCCATCTGGTTCAAAACCAGAAGGATGGTGTACAACAAACATTGGAATGCGCTCGACAACTATTTCCCCAACCATGATTGGGATAAAGGCACTCTCCCCCAAACGGTCGGCGAAATACGTTACATCCGCCGCGTATCCGATATCGGTACGGACAAAGAATTCAAACGCACCATTTACATAACCGCGCACAGGGAACAAAATGTCAATTGGGTTGCCCGCCGCATCCTCGATAGACATTTCCGAAACGGCATGCATCGCACGCAATGGAATGTCTCTGTAGGCCAAAGGCGTGCCATCTGGCCATGCCGCAACCGACCGAACACGTAAAATCAAATCATTTGATTCAATCAAATCCAATACATGCATGCTTGGACGCATTGACATCGAAAAGGTTGCATAATACGGAATGCCTTGGGAAAAGTTCAGCGGAGACATAATGATATCAAATGCGGGGTCATGCACAGGACGCGTAGACCACGTAATATCAAACATAAACCCAATATGCACGTTTGCATGTGCAGGTGAGTTAATTAATTCAAATGTTAATCGGTTGTTATATTGGTGGTGGTTTGTTGTGTTTATATTAATTTGGTCACGTAAGTTCACGTTAAAATGAAATCTGTCTGTACGTGTCGGGGAATAGAATGCCAACATTTGGTCTAACTCTGTTCCGTTGCGGTGGAATTCCAAATTCTTTTCACCATCGGGGGCCAGGTCATGGAATATATTTCTGACCTCTACCCTGATTTGAACAAATTCATGTAAATGTGTGTCCCGCGGACGATTAAACAATATAGGGGTGTCTTGGCCCACATTAACAACCGGAAACACCATTACGGTTACAAAGGTTTGGCCCAAGCCATTTGCCTCTAGACGGAAGATATCTTGACTTGGGGTATCCAAGTGCGGAAAAACAACCGTTTCATCAAAACCAACCAAACGGTAATGAAAGTTAACGGTATGTCCAGGGCCAAAGTCACCCGCAAAGTTCGGGCGAATATCCCATCCATCAACGGCAATACGATAGTCAATGAAATTTGTGAACTGGTTCGCGAATTCACCCTCGGACGGCGCGTTCAAAACCAAACTGGCGAATGTATTTCCAAGGTTATCAATCCGTGTCGGTGCATTTTCATTTGTTAGTGTTATGTCGCCAAAAGGTGCAAAGATGTAAACAGGAAAATCCAACGTCGCCCCAGTACGTGTCAATGTCGCACGCACAGTTACCGGCCCAGCCAACGATGTCCAAGGAACAACCAAACGTTGTCCATCAATATGTGTTCCGCGGTTTTGTCCGATGATTTGGTATGTTACTTCATTTTCGGTCGTATTGAATGTCAGGTCACCAACCGTCTGGGTTGCAAAGAAATTAAAATCGCGGCCCGAAAATGGAACATATACTGGCGGTTCATCATATGCGCCGCGTACAATTCCAAAGCGTACATCTTCTGCCATATTCATACTACGGGCCGGAACATCTACACGCACATCCAAATACATTGTGCGACCGCCGCCGCCAGACAAAACACGAATACGTGTGCGACCACCATTAACCGCGGTTATCGTCACACGGTTTTGATTTCCGCTTGAACCCGTGACGGCCGCCGTTGCGACACTGGGGTCAAGTGAATGGACAAAGACTCTTTCCGCCGCACTGTTCGGCGCACCCTCTACCCTGATGGTTACATGTGATTGGGGAAAGTTCCCTCCCGTTGGACGAGCGATGCCGTTGTTGTCTTCTATGTTCAATGTGATAACAATATTTTGGGTGGATGCGCGCAGACGCATGTCGCCATATATATCACCACTGCCACCAGCCAGTATAATTCCCAAGACAGCAGCAAACACCAGAACCAGAAGTCCAGCCAGAATTAATTTGTTACGACGGCTTAGTATCTGTGCCACTCATCATCCCCCACGTGAAAAACTACCCAATACCGACCAAGTTTACATTGTAGTATGTTTAATTATCCGATTTTTACAAGAATGTGTCAAACGAATGTAGCCTATCTCCTGTCAAACCTGACTGTGTTTGATGTATGAACTTCTATGACACGATTCACATTCCCGCCCATAACACGCCAAGGCCGTCCGCCCGCCGATGTCATATTCGGAATCTCTACCCCAATCTGTGTATTGCCCGCAACACCACCCTCGATCCACCCGGTAAAATCACGTGCCCCAGCGGTGGTAAAAACCTCTATATTGAATGCTTGGAACGGATATTGCGGCATAACCGCAGCCAGTGCCGAGATACGAATGTTTCCCCCGCTACTGCCTGGAGGGGTGCTGCCGCCGTAGTATATTCTGTGTCTGCCGACCGCAACCGTACGAAATTCGACGATGATTTGTGCCCGTCCAACGGTACCAACCGAGATATCCACGATACCTATCACATTTGTCGCAAAAATATTGCCATCAAAGCCAACAAAATTTAAGGACGGTGTACCCGAAGCATTCCGCGCAAACGTAACATTGGTTGGGCCGTAGCGATTTTCAACGGTTATGTTTCCACGTGCCCCATTTGGACTTGTAATTGGCCCAGAATTATTTCCAAGAGTCAAATTCGCACGCTCTGTTTCCGCACGCACATCGCCCATTGGGCGCGGAACGCTCAAACTTCCTTGGATACTCATGTAATCCAATTCTCCGCCGATTTCGGTTACGGTTACTGTGCTGGCATTGGCATGAATATAGGCGTCTTGGGTTACCCCCAAAAGATTTATCCGCGCCGTGCCAGTGCGACCATGAAAGTTACCATTAATATGTCCACGTCCCGTTAAAGTACCCATGGCTGAACGATAAAAAACATCCCCCCACACAGTACCAAAAGACAATGTGACGTTTCGGCCATCTGGTACCGATATAATCGGCTCTGATGGAATGATACCACGCACACCAACATCGCCTACTGTGACATTCCCGTAATTTCCATTTATGACCAAGCCTTGGCTAACCCCCGTCGGCGCACTTACCGTAGCCGAACCGTTCACAACCAAGTTTTGCAAATCCATATGGAACGGATGTGCATCTGTTCGTGCATTTGGAAAAACAAATCTTCCTGTCGAGTTGCCGCCAATAATAACTGAACTCACCACCATGAAATCTGCATCTTGGTCGGCGGCAAAAGTCACATTACCCCCCCCAGTATTAAAAACAAAACTATACGGACGCGGCGTCCCCCCTATTGCATGGTCTTCGGCCGTGATGTTCAAAACCAACAATGCCCGTCGGTTAATCGTCCCCTCGGGCGCGTGAACAACAATTCGATAATACACCTCGCCATTCGGCCGCAATATTTGGTGCCATTCAATGTGTGTACGGTTAATACCATTAAAAGACAATCCACGCGCATCCTCGAATAATGTTATTGTTCCTTCGTCACGCTGTCCTGGTTTTCGCATACGAATTTGTATATCTGTATTTTGTGCATTAATCATTATGCGGCGATGGTTTAATACCTCTCGTATTTCTTCACCCGCATATCGTGTATATGAGTTTCGCTGGGTCACACCCGTTAAACCAAAGATACTTAAATTAATTGGCGACCAAAACATAAATACCAGGACGAATCCGAATATCAGAAAAATGGCCAGAACAGCCATTAAAAAGAATATCGCTATCCGACGCCCCATGCCTTATGGTACCGCAAATTATCGTTTTTCTGCAAAGAATTTTCGCAAGATTTCCGAACATACCTCTTGTTCGGAAATTTCAACCTCTGTCTTCCAATTCAAATTATTATTTGTAAAGATTTCCAAATCGTTTATCCTGTCACTGCGCGCCCCTATTACAACCTTTTTTATTCGTGAATTTAATATCGCCCCCGCACACATGACACATGGCTGTAACGTTACATACATGGTGCAATCATCCAATCTCCAACTCTTTAATTTTTTACATGCACGCTTTATTGCTATAATTTCCGCGTGATTTAACGCATTTTGCGTGCGTTCGCGTTTATTAAATCCGCGTGCAATTATTTTATCACCCCGAACAATTACCGCGCCGATTGGAACTTCTCCCCGATTGTACGCCTGTTCTGCTTCTTTGAATGCATCCACCATGTAATCTTTTGTCACAACAACCCCCATACCAATGTCATTCCCGTTATCACAAGTCCCAGAAATATAATACCCGATAACAATGTCCTCTCGCCAGCATCCAGTTTGATTTTAGAAGGTGCGGGTTTAATGGCCCCAGACAAATTAAATTTGTATCGAATTATATGCATAATGCATACGTACAACAATATAACAGACAACACATAAAACATCAATGAACCCGCAACATTTGAAAGAAACCACCCCAGCTCTGTGTTCCCCGCCCATTCATATCGATGAGCAAAAGAAAAATATGTTCCCAAGCCATTGTTCATGAAATGAATGATTATACCTACCCATATACTTTTTGTTGCCACAACAGCCAAAGCAATAATTATTCCCAATATCGTCGCATAGAACATTTGGACAATATTCAAGTGCATAAAGCCGAACAACAAGGCCGTCAACACCACCGCACGAATTGTTCCCATTTTTGCGGTGGATGATTTTAACAACATTCCTCTGTGTGTTACCTCCTCGCACACCCCTGGCATTACCCCTACCATAATCATGGCGATAATGAATCCCTCTATCCCCACAAAGGAATTACTCCCCGTTGCTGGAAACCGAAAGCCAACCAAGGTCAGAATCCCACTGAAAAATCCCGCCACAAAAATATTAAATAAATAGCACAGCACCCCCAGCACAATCGCCCAGAGAATAATTCGTGCACGCGGTTTATCGAAACCGAATGATTTGAATGTTTTTTCATTTATTTTATTGCGTTTTTTATAAATGATTATGGAAATGATTGGCACGGCGAACATTATTAAAACTTGACTAATAAATGTAAATCCCCATTCCACCCATCGTATATCAATGCGCGAAACCCATTCCATTGACGCAACAATACGCAACAATACAAACAACAACAATATAATCAGATACGTTCCGCAAACCCATTTGAAACTGTCTTTCCATGTACCATCTTTTTCATTCACAACAATGTGTATGTGTTGTATACTCGGGTCATGTTGAAATTACAGTCAATAGCAAGCGGCAGCAAAGGCAACGTAACATACATAGCATCCGACACAACACAAATCTTTTGTGATGTTGGTTTGTCGTTGCCAACGTTGTTAAAACGTTTGTTAACAACCACCATAGACCCAAACATGGTTGACGGAATAGTCATCACCCACGAACATTCCGACCATATTAACGGATTGAAAAAATTCATGGCGAAGTTTCCGCGGGCGACCCTGTTTTTACATGCCGATGCCGTGTCAATTATGGAAAATGTTATTGGCGCAATTGATATCAACCGATTACATACCTTTTCCGAATCGTTCGCCATTGGCGACATAGAAATCGATTTCTTTCCATTGCCGCATGACAGCCGCTTTTGTTTTGGTTATACATTCAGAAATGCGGACTGTCGGGTTGGTGTTGCAACTGACTTGGGTACCCTGCCCCCCACCGCCATCCAGAAGTTGGCGGGATGCCAAGTAGTTTTATTGGAAAGCAATCATGATATGGTAAAGTTACAGCACAACGTCAAATATCCGAATTGGTTAAAGCGACGTATCACCGGGCCGACCGGTCACCTGTCCAATACCGCATGCGGGGCGGCCGTTTATCGGTTGTTACGCGAGGGGGTTCAGCAAGTTATTCTGGCCCACCTGTCACAGGAAAACAATTGTCCCAACATAGCGATGGCCACCGTGCGCGAATTTTTAACATCCAAAGGTGTTTGTTGCCAGAACGATATCCAAATTGATGTTGCGCACCAAGACCGTGTTGGGGATGTTTATCACGTTAACTAAATCAACTAAACAAAGGAGGTCATCATGAATCTTCGTGAGTTGCCGATATTTGAATTGCGTACCATTGCACGTGCAATGAGTCTTCCGATTACCAATGACACCGAACGAGCCGAGCTTATTGCAACGATAAGCGCGCATGGTGTTTCGCCCGTTCCAATGCGGAAATCCGCATATGACGTGTTTTATGAGTTGCCGCCAGAAGAGCCAAAAGATGAGGCCAGCGCGTGTGTGAAAACGCCAAGCAGTCGGAGTAGTAGCCAATTACATGGCTATGTTCATATGAAGAGCGACGGAGCGGCAATTTTGCTTGCCCAAAACATGACTACACTTATCATATCTCCGATAATGGCAAGCACGCACAAGTTGGACAACGGAGATTGGATAGCGGCCACCGTTGCACACGACCCAACCAAGAACCGAAGCACAGTACGCGAAATTCGGGAGAAACATCCGACAGAGCTTTTCAAAAATCAGGAAGCCGTACGGACGAATCGCACAGTCGGACTAATGGGGACCAAAATCACATTGGGCAAGCGTGTGTTGGTGCTTTGTAACCGTACGCATGACCGCCCCGCCGATATATCAAAAGCCGCAATCCCGAACACACATAAAGTTGCCTTGGTTTTGGATGAGGGCGAGGATATCGCCAAGGCCATCGAATGCATGGACGAGGTATTTGTTGCGCCTCCGTCTACCCTGGCGGTTAGGCAAATTCCGATGTGTTTGTTCGCCCTGTTTTCAGCCCAGCGTGCCGCGGCCGACGGAGCGGATGTTTTGTTATTTATCGATAACTTGCCGAAAATGGTGCGGCTTTACAACAAATGTATTGCGCCGAACGGCACATATGACCCAGGCGCATTCAATGATGGAGCGGTTAACGATGTAAAGCACTTTATCCTGTCTGCGCGGGTTTTGGCCAGCGGCGGTTCGTTTACCCCTGTGGTGTATTTGAACACACCCGAGACACCGTATGACCAACATGTTTACAACGAATTCGCCGACCTGGCTAACTTTATCATCGAGAAATAGCGTTTTGCCCGAGGCGAAGCCGTGTGATGCACCCGCAGGGTTAACATTATAGTTCGGGCCGAGGCCGCAGGCCGAGCGTTTGGCCCGAAGCGAAGCTTGGGGGGGGTTTTCTATTTCTTGTTTTTCGCTGGGGGGGGGTTCTCCAGTTGGAGGCGATATTTAATTTTCAATTTTCATTCATCCAAAAACATGGATGATGGCGAGGCGCGCCAGGTAAGTCTTTCCGCACATCGAGGACTCCCCCATATCTGGCGGATATAACACATCTGATTTATCCGCAGATGAAGGAAAGAGCTTGCCTAGGCAGCCGATGCCTTTGCACCTTATAGTAACATGGGATTTTTGGGCGTCAAGGGGGTTGGTGACATTTTTAGTCGGATGTTACTTTTTCGAGGATGTCTTTGAAAGTTTCGATTTCTTGTGCAGTTACCCTGTTGACCCAAAACGGTGCCGCTTGCCTGTATTTCGATATTTTATCGTCAAAGTATGCCTGGCCCTTTGGTGTTAGAATGATTTTGAAGTTCTTGCCGATGTTATCCGATTTGTCCCGTTGTACTATGCCGTTCCTTTCAAGGTCGGCTATGGTTCGTGAAACCAATCCTTTGTCCGTTGAGGTCATTTCGGCAAGTTCAGCCATCGAATAGCCTTTTCCGTCTTTGATTATTGGGACGATTACCCGTAACTGCCCCCTGGTGACTTCTTCACTTTCGAGAAGTTTATATGTACCCTCTATCCGTTTTATAAGTTTTTTAAGCCGTACAACAATATCCTCGGCCATTTCATACTTTGCTTTCATTGCACCTCCCAGATTCCTATAGCGGCAAGTCCTTTTTCAAGAATTTTGTAATTCCGATGACATAGAGTACCGCACCGATGGCGAACATTGCAATGAATTGACCGATGAATCCCCCGATATCGCCGCCAGTAATTGCGGTTGTATCAAACAAGGTGTTAAGTGAGAAGTATTTCAGGAATTCGGCATCATTCAGGGTAATAAGCGGTGACATAGAAGCAAACAAGAAGAATGCAACCGGAAGTCCCGCGCCGACCATCAATGATTGGCTGCTCTTGTTGAACCAGCAGCTGGCGAAGAAACAAATCCCGCTGATTGCGAAACCGAACAATAATGCGCCCAGTATTATTAGCCATAGATTTCCTATGTTTATATTGGCACCGACAGCCGAGCTGACCGTGATGCCCACAAGACCCATAGTCAAAATCATAACGATCATCGAACCGATGTAAAACAATGCTTTTGTGAAGATGATTTGTTTGCGGGTTGTTGGTGTGTTTAGGATGAAGCTCATTGTTCCGCGGTCGACTTCACTGGCGACAAGTTTATTTCCAGTTGTAATCAGGTAAACAAGCATCAATAGGATACCCATGCCACTGGCCCCAAAGAATGCCGCCGCATACAGGTCGGTCATGTTAGGCGGGGATTGCCCCAATTCGGCCAGTCGGTCAAGGTTTGCAGGTGAGTTCATAACAACAGTTATCATTGTGATAAACAGGGAAAGTACGACCGTTAAAATAGTCCACATTTTCCAACTGTTCCTGACATTTTGTTTCATTACATGTTTAGACAGCAACTTGTTCATTTGGTGCCTCCTTTTGTTCACAATCGGCAAGTTCGTCCTTGTAGTAGTGCATGAAGAATTTTTCGATGCTGAATTTCGCGGGAACCATGTACTTTGCGTCTTTCTTTTTATTCATTTCTTCCAAGTCGACCTGGGCCACCAATTTGCCCTGTTTAATAATTGCAACACGGTCACAAGTTTTTTCGATTTCTTCGAAGATATGGCTGCTCATTAAAATTGTTTTGCCTTTTTCTTTTTCGCGGCGGATTAGTTCACAAAATCGGGCTTGCATAAGCGGGTCAAGGCCGCTGGTAGGTTCGTCAAGAATGATTATGTCGGCATCGTGCATAAATGCAATGACCAAGGCGATTTTTTGTTTCATGCCTTTGCTCATACGTTTTAGTTCGCCAGCCGCCTTTAGTTGGAAGTATTGACAAAGCTCTTCTGCCCTTTTCAAATCGACCCCGCGAATTGCGGCAATTTGTTTTATAAAGTTCCATCCGCTGGTATTGTCTGGGAAAGCGATTTCACCCGCGACATAGCCAATGTGTTTTTGTACCTTTTGCGGTTCCATCCAACAATCAAGTCCCATAATTTCCGTTTTGCCGCCATGTGGTTTTGTAAATCCCAACAGGTGTCTGATGGTCGTTGATTTCCCCGCGCCGTTCGGCCCAAGAAAGCCAAAGACCTCGCCGCGCTTGACCTCGAACGAAACATCAAATACACCCCGTCCAGAGCCGAAGTCTTTTGTTAGATTAGTGACCCTGATAACAGTTTCTTCCGTCATTTTACTCCTTTTAATGCAATAGTTGACATGTCAACTATTGGACAGTATATGCCCACAAAGTTGATATGTCAACCATTTCAAAGGAGGTTTTTTAGTTATTTGACCCTCATGCGGTGACGCATTGTGAAGAATAGACCGACACCCACAATTAAGAAGCCGACGACACCCACAATGACCATGATTGCAACCATGTTCAGACCCTCGCGGATGACGAATGATTCGGCGAAGATTGTAGCACCGCTGGCTACCTCTAGCCTTATTTGATATGAGCCGACCTCGATAAATGGAAATCCCGCCAGGATGTTCGGTGAGCCCGCGTGCATGACGATTCGGTGAAATTCCTCTCCGTCACGTGTTAGTATCAGTTCCGAGTCGCCGAAGAGTTGGAAAATCAAATACGGGTTGTATCGGATTATGAATACGTCTGTGGTTGTGCTGCCGAATGGGTGGTTGCTCTGGATTACTGGTTGTTGCATTGGCATTATCATAATTGTAAACGACCGATAGATTGGTGGGCGGATATTGCCCTGGGCCACGCGCATTGTTACGATGTATTGGCCACTGCGCCCTACGCCCGCGCGCAGGGATATTTGTGTCAGGTGTCCCTCGGGGAACAGGTGGCGTGCATCCGAACCGTTCAATGCCACACCCACGATTTCGATGTTTGGGGCGCCAGGGACGAAGAAACTCTCCATATGTTCGGTTGGGTTTACCAGTTGAACCATGAAGTCAATTCGCAGGCGGCCAGCAGGAGTCAAGTTATAAACGTATTCAACGGTAAAGCGATATAGCCCCGGGTCGGTGAAGTTCCAGAAGCGGCGTTCATGTTGACTGGTTGCCCGGAAGTCCTCTATTACCATGCCGTTACGTGTAACATGCATTTGCGAGATATACATGTGCAGGCCAGGCAAGCTGTTTGATGTGAATGGGATTTCCATCACGTTTATATTTATTTCGTTGTTGAACACCATTCCATCAATGACCGATTCCCCGTTTACCAAGATTGGTGGGCGGGTCAAGTTAATCAAGGTAAAGTGTTCGACCGTATCCGTGTCTGTTGTGCCAGGGATGACATAGGTGAATATCCTGTGGTTTCCCGCCCAGTCCATAATTCGGAATGTAATCAATCCGTAATCGTGCGCGGACAGGCGCAATTCGTCCCCGACGAACAGACGTCCCACAGGGCGGCCGTTGAATGAATAATCGGCAAAATACAGGTTGCCAGGGTGTTGGTTGTGGCGGGCGCCCCCAGGTGTTTGCAGGGTTACAATCAGCCCAGCCGCGCCCAATTGGTTAAACAGAAGGTAATGCGGCACAGGCAGGCCCGCACCCTCGGCCGGGAAGGCGTTTGGACTCTCGACATTTATGGATACGTTTGATAACTCGCTGCTCCATATTGGTGTTACGGCCAGGTACATGCGACTGCCCGTTAGGTCGGATTCCAGGATGTATATGTATGTAAAGACACTGTTCCCTATTATATCTTGGCCAGACAATTCGACCTGGGGGTCGTCCATGTTTATTACACGGCGCGGATAGTTCAATGACGGCACGATTTCCAAGCGGTCTTGCCATTCTTCTTGGTTGTTTTCGACGACGATGAAATAGCTTGGGATACGGCGTTGTTGGAATGTGTTGCCGACGGCTATGTTTAGAATGAATGGCTCGGGACTGGCAATTAATTGGGTACGGTCATAGCGCGGGTTTGATTCGCTCTCGGGTTCCCAATCCGCAAAGTCAGGGTTTTCGGTGTTAAAGAAGACCTGGTACGTTGTGTTGTCGACGTCCGTGATTGTGAATTCGTATGTTGAAACAGCCCATGCATCGTTCATTACGGTTATCACGTATCGGCCCGCGTTCGTCAGGTTGAATCGTGTTTGACCGCGGCGCACGGTACGAGTAGTTGTCAGCAGGCGGCGGTTAGTTTCCGATTCGTCCAGTGTAGGGTCAAAGTTTGGGTTTGGGAATGTACGCGCGTATGTAATTGTAACGTTGAACAGGGTGCTTGGGTTGATGAAGCTGACGGATACTATGCCGTCGACCGAGCCCATTGCGATGTCCTCGGACACGTCCCCCCCGTTCAGGTTCGAGAATATCATTTCAGGCAGGTTGATATAAAACACCCATTCTTGGTCAAAGATTACGTGGCCCGTGCCACGGCTGACCAAGACTACCCGCCAATGTGATTGGGCGAAGGCGGAAGGCAGGCCAAAATGTACCGTCATCATATTTTCGTATGGGGTGAATGTCATGTTTTCGGCACTGTTGATAAATTGGCCGTTGCGGTAAACACGTAGCTCGTGAACGTTCGAGGTAAAGGATATTTCCACGCCGCGTTCGTCACCCGTATGGTGCAGTAATCGGTTCTGTACAACGACCGGTTGTGTTCCACCCAGGAACGCAAAGCCAAATTCATTGCCCCAAATTCCGTTGTGTTCGGCGACGACTTGGCGGCGGAATGGGTCGGTGACGGTTATGCGCAGTTCACGTGATGCCCCGTTTGGAATGATGACCTCGCCCGTGTGGGGGATGAATTCCTGGCTGACATGTGTGCCGTCGAACATATCAAACAGGCCCAGGGTCATGAAGTTGAAACTGCGGAACATTGGGTGTAGTAGATGCCAGTTCACGATGGATACCGTGAGAGAACCGTTATCCCCCTCGGCCATTGCAATCATAGGCATCAGAGTATTGTTAGTAATTTGGAATACATCCACGTTCCATACATGAAAGCGGTTGTTTATTGTTAGGGTCATGACACCCTCGCCCAATGCGCCTATCCAACCGTTCAGAACATCGACCAAGTCGGCAGGGCGCGCGTTATTGAATACCATCGGCGTTTCGATAAAGTGATGGCCGCCCAAGGTTATTCCCGTTTGCGCGGTTTGATTAAATCGGCGGAAGACACGGTTTTCGTATCGAATTTCAAAGTAAGGGTTTTGGTTCCAGAACTCGGTCACATCATTTACGCGCAAGCCTTGGCCGAAGACACGAACCTGGTCCGCTATTAGGTTGTCGCCGTCAACCACGCCCGCCGTACCGATACGGTCGATGTATCCCAGTCCGCGTAGTTGGATAAAGTACTCGCGAGTGTTGCCGGCCTCGTCCCTTTCGGTTATTCGGAAGAAACGCGATTGACCCGGTTGCAATCCAACACGTTGGGCGAACGGTGCCCCACCGTATTCAAAGTGGATTTCACCCGTCATAGGGGTTAGGGCGGGTGTGACCTCTACATATGATATCGAGAAAGCCTCTAAATCTGGGTTCAGGATAGGGCGACTAAATATAAAATTATTTGGTACCGCATAGATAAACCTATCTTCGTTCAGGTCATTTGTGGTGAACCCCGCACGTTCGTTCCAGAGTCTGTCCAAGGCTTGGATATTTCGGAAGTTGTGTTGCGGCGGCGTATTGTCGATGACAATCGAGTGTGATATCGGCGGAACCATCGGGTCATCGGTATAGAGGATGACGCCGAATACATCGTTCTCGGCCCATCCCATGTTGGTCAGCATGTATTCAACGCGCACCACCCCGCCGTCGACCGTTTGGGTCAACGATGGAACGTTTGTAATTGTTGGGTGGTTTGGGGTGTTTAATTGTCCGCGGGTGATGCGGCTGTTTGTTACGTCGGCGAAGAACCTGTTTGGGTCGGATTGGGTGTACACAAAGCGCAATGTTTCGCCCGTTTGTAATTGTGTCGAGCCCAATGAAACACGGTTAGTTCCGCGATAGAATGCACCTGGGCTGCCTCCTCTTTCGATTTCAAAGAGGATTTCACTCCTGTTTGGTTCGTTGATACGTTCGCCAAAGCCATAGAGTTGCCATCGCATACCGCCACTGCCGTCTGTGAATGATAGCCTGTACATTCCTGTGTCTGTGAACGGGATGGATGCGTTGTTTGCGTTACGGTCGCGCAGGGTTGTAAAATCACCGCCCGCGATATCCCGTTGTTGTACCACCAAATTCAAACGCAAGGATTGAAAATTAAAGGATGTTTGCGGAATACGCGCCCCGAATTCATTTGTGGTATAGAAGTGCAGTTGCATGATGCTGGACCCGAAGGCGACCTCCTCTCCGTCCACAATCGCCGTGTGTCCGAACTTTGTTCCGAATGTTGGCATTCGCACGGATGCGGTCGAGTTTGTTTGCAACACGACATCGTGGCCAGGAACCATGCGGGTGTTATTTATTCTTTGAAAGTTTGTAATGTCAGCAGTTTTCAGGCCAAAGTCGATTTCAATCGCACTGTCGAAAACCCCTGGGTTCGCGATAATTGGTGTATTATCAACGATAAAGAAATAGTTTCGTTCGATTTCGTCCAATCGGTCGGCGGGCACCGTGACCGGGTTAAATCGGCGGGTGATTACATAGACACCAGGCAAGGTTCCCTCGTTACGGTCGGCACGGTTGATTTCGCGATAAACCCAATGTTCGGCCAAGTTCGTGTTGGCGGGGCGTTGATACAAACGCTCGGTCGATGTGACATCGCGCGCGAACGGATAGTTCGGGTTGACGTGGCGGGTGCGGATGACCTCGTCATCCACCGTTTCCTCTGTATAATAAAATCTTTGCCAATTTAATTCGTGGAATGCCATGTCGACCGTATCAACAACAAATTGGTTGTTCATTCCGCCGACGATAAATTCACTCTGTAAAAATGCAAATGTCGCAAATTCGCGGTTGGAAATTCCGCCCGGGCGAACGACCGAGGCCGTTTCGCTCCATTCGTCGCTGGCCGCATCGACCACCAGTTCGGGCACATCGTCCTCTAGGATTGTTCCACGGCTCATATCGAAATTCACGAAAACGTAATAGAACGATATGTTGCCCAGCGCGTCCTCGGTACGGAAGATATAGAAATTTTCGCGGTTCAGATGAACATAGTGGCGGTTGACGTTCGCGGGAACCTCTATGTCCCAATCGGTGCCCTCCAATGCCAAATGTTCCCCCAATGGGCGGTTGCGGTCAAATACCGTTTGGAAACTGGTTTCCGCCATTTCTAAACTTATCCCTACGTTATCGATTGGAATTGCGAAACCATAGCGTGTTTCCCATTCCTCGCGCGGGAAGAGCGTTCCGATTGAATTTACACGCGGTACGATGGCCGTGCCGAACATGCCCGCGTTCGCCAATATTTCATAAAGGGTTTCGGTCGTGTACAATGTTGTGCCAAGGCCGCGGACATGGAAATCCAAGGCGGCGGACATCGCAACGTCCGAGCCGATGATTTTATTTTGTCCGAACCCGACCCACGTTGCCTCGGTCGTCATGTTCATGTGGTTCAAATCGTCAACCATCGGGTTTTGGGCAAAGCCCTGGGTTGAGTTATCAATTACCAATGTGAAAATAGACGTATTTCCCGCCATGTCCATGATGTGGAATATGTACAATCCCGCCGCACGGAAAGTAATCGGTAAACGATATCCGATATGGGTGTTGTTAACGTCGCGTATCATAACGGGGCGCAGTTGCAATGGCTCGGCCCCCGTGCCCATCATCGTATATGGCGTGGCCAAGTTCGCCGCGGTATGGTCATCCGTTTGCAGGAAACTGGTAAACCTGTTTTCAAATGCGTGAAAGAAAACCTGGGCACGGTGAAAACTGACACCGCTTGGTTTTAATCCCCAACGCAATCCGATTTCAAAGTTGATGTCACCCGCACCCCCCCATATGGCAAAGTCAGGGTGTGTGTTTGGAACGACGAATTCGCGCCCGCCAACGTTTTCCAATTGGAATGAATTGACCTTGGAGTTATCGACGATGACACTGAATTGCGCGCTGGCCTGGCCCAATGCCCCGTAAAAAACACGGAAGGTATATATTCCGTCGAAATAACGGCCCTCGGCATCCAATTGAGTTGCCAGTTGCGTTGCGAAATTTTCCAAATCAAAAGACGGGATTGTGCGAATATGTTGTCCGTCAAAGGTCGTGATGACCAATTCGATACGCGGGCGCATCATAAATGGTGACAATTCGGAATACGCCGTTGCCCCGTCCATGAATACGAGGAATGAGCCACTTAACGTAACGCGGCGGTCAACAAAAGCGTTCAGCGTATAAACGTCCAAAATATTTCCGCCCGCGTCGGTACGTGCAACGCGCACATCCATAACGTTCAAAATGCGGAAGTTGAATATTTGGCGGAAGACAACGCGTTCATGGCCGCTGGCCACCGGGAACACGTAATACAGGACAACGATGTATTCGCCCGAGGCGTCAAAGGGACGTCCCTCTACAAATGGTTGTTGTACCCAACCGCGCCCATCGTTAAATGACACGGTGTTCAAAAATTCAATACGTGGACGGCCGTCCGGCCATGGGGTTGCGTTGACCTCGGTTTCAAATGTTGCGGTTCCAAAGATTTGCACAGGTGGGCTGTTTGTTACGACTGGACGGAACCCGCCACGCGCACCGGAGGCCCATTGTTCCATTTGTGTTTGGAATGTGCGTGCACCCGCAACCGTTGTTGCGACCGTGTTGGCGGCGGTTGGTAATAGGTCAAGTCCCGATATATCCGCGTTGACCTCGGCATTGCCGAACCATGCGGGGCGGCTTTGGTTTGGGGTGTCCCAGTCGGGCTGGTTATCGAAAAATTCCTCGAAATGGGCCTGGAACCCGAAAATTTCCAAGGTATATGTGTATCCGGTAAAATGCAAAACAGGAATTTCGACCCCGTCGAAGACCAAAATCATACGCGAGCGCAGGATGTATTGCCCCAATCGCTCGAACGTTATGCGGTATATGTCGGTTTCGTCTTCGCGCATTTGTTGCGGCGGGTCGACGGGAATTTGTTGAAAGTTTCGTGTGTCGACGTTGACCTCGAACCTGCGTGGGTCGAAACGTACAAATGGGTTTGGCCCCGCAAAGTTGAAAAAGAACTGGTCGGTGCCCTCGCGTTGGACAATTGGGGCCTCGGGCGTGGCAACCCCTGTTTCCGAAATCGTGTTCAAAATAGGCAATAATTCATAGTGACGCGTGTGGACGATGAAAAATGCGAACTCTACGACGATGTTTGTGCGCACCCATCCCCAAACGTCGCTGGCGATTGTTATGTTGAAACGGAAACGGTAAAAGCCCTCGTCAAAAAAGGTCGCGGCGAAACTGTATTGGTTGTTGATGGCGATGCGCCCCGCGTTTGCGGGTTGGGCCGTCCATGCGCGCATGACATCGTTCGATTGGTTGTCAAAGTTTTGGAACATCCATGGTGTTGTGCTGTAATCAAATCGTGTTGTATCGTATATGAAATTTCCGTTTGCATCCGTTGCGTAACCCGTGCCTGTGCTTCTGCGCCCTGTGAATTCAAACCATGTTGCGGTTGGGGCCATGTTACGCCCCGTTAGGTTAGTTAATTCCACCACCACACGGTTGGCATCGCCCGCGCTGCTGTCCAACATTATCATGCCAAAGTCATGGACAAACACGCCCTCGTCATTTATGGCTGGGCGGCCGCCGCTGGCCCAATTCAGTGTCGGATCTTCGGATACTATCCGACGCATGTCAACGTCACTAAAAATCGGACGTGCGTCCCCCGTTGTGCCGAAAAATTCACTGGTCAGGACCAGGTCTTGGTCCATGCCCCTGTCTCGACCCATTGTCAGGCGGCCGGCATTGTCCCCAACAACAGGGGGGACATAATCAAACCGACCATCGGGAACCAATACGTTGTGACCGTCGGGAGATATTGCATTAACGGTTCGCGCAGTGAGAGGCAGCAAAAATCCCCCACCCACCATAAAGGCAAGCAGGGCGACAATCGCAAAGGACAGAAACCATTTCCTCATTTGTTTCGCCTCTCCCCCAACCCTATTGTTTGCTATACAATATTAATTTATCATGTTGATGGGTTTGAACCAAACGATTAAATGGTGTATTGATTAACGCAGGGCCTCGGCTCCTGCGACGATTTCGGTGATTTCGGTTGTAATCTTGGCTTGGCGGGCGCGGTTAAAGGCCAACTTGTATTCCTCGGCCTTTTCCCCTGCCTTTTTGGCCGCACCGTCCGCCGCCACCGCGCGCGAGGCATTTTCGCCCACGGCGGATTCCAACATCGCGCCATAGATGGACGAATTAACATATTGCGGAACCGCATAGTTCGCAACGGTGTCCAGGTCGGGTTCAAATTGATGAAAGCTGTTATACCCGTCCGTGGCAGTGGTGGTTTCGTTGCCCGCAAAATCGCCCGCAACAACAGGCAACAATCGTCGCACCCGCGGCATACCCACCGATGATTGTTGGGTGTTGTATGCGATGCTGACCTCGTCTACCTGGCCCGTTGTGAACATTTCGACCGCCGTACCGCCAATCATTGTGGCGTCCGCATACATGTCGGTGGTTTTCCCCGGGTACATTGCAACGACATTTGTTGCTTGGTTTTTTTCAAAAAAATCGCTGGCTTTGCGTCCTACCGTAATAACATCGTGCGGGGCGGCCTCGGGGTCGGCCGTTTTTTCCTCGGCCGCCTTGATAACGCCTTTGTTAAATCCGCCGCAAATTCCTTTGTCACTGCTGATTACTATTATCAAACTCTTTTTAACATCACGTTCTTGCAAGAAGTGGTTGTTTGAACCATCGCCGTCGCGCACGATATTTCCGATGACGTTACTCATACCCTGGGCATATGGGCCAAAGGCCCGTAAATTGCTGTTTGCCTTTTCCTTGCCAGTTATTGCCATTGTTTTAGTGGTGTTCATCAGGCTGTTTGCACTTTCAAATTTTGTTTGCTTTGATTTCAGTTCCTTTAATGTTGCCATACGGCACCTCCCCGCCCGATTTTGGGCGAGGCATTATACACGGATTTCCACCAATTTGCAATAGTTAATTTTTTACCAGTCAAATACATCATTGCGTTTTGCGTTTTTGATAACGATGTCGTTTCGGCGGCGGATGTCGTAATAGATATTTTCTTCGTCAAAGTATTTACTTGCCTGCCATTCTTCTGGGGCTTTGTACAATGTTACCAAGCCATTTTTAACACATTGGTACCATGGTGTAACGGTTGTACGTAACGGGTTAAATCCGAAACAGTAAACATACAACGAACCCATTTTCAAATCCAACAATTCGTTAGGCGGCAGGAGGGGCCGCGAGACCTTGTTTTTGTTTATCGATTTCGACCCCGCCTCGCTGTCGTTTTCGGCGGCCTTACCCGTTGTTTTGGAAATACTCTCGGTTTCGGTTTCGATTGCCATTTCACCCATCAGGTCACTGAACATCTTTCGCGTGTCCATATCGTTAACCCCGATGAATATTTGGGTGTTACAGTTATTCCGAATTGTAACCGCAGATTCGGGGCCGTACACGGCCTCGAGTTGTTTATAGTCTTGTAATATCAATGTAAAGAACAATCCACGGGAACGCGCAACGGTGATAATTGTACTGAAATCATTGATTTTTGGCATGTTACCAAATTCGTCCAAAATAAAGTACGTCGGCCATTTTAATGTTCCGCCCATGTTGTTCGCGGATTCAACCAGGGCCTTGTACAATTGGGCGACCATCAACGTCGCCAACGGGTGACGAATTTTAATTTGGTCGGGGATGATGAGGAACAATACGGTCGGCTTGTCAACGAACCCCTCGAACATGATTTCGGTTCCCGATGTTATGTAACAAATACCCTTGTCGGCAAACATAGACAGTTTGTTCGTAACAACACCAAAGAAGTTACGCATTGTGTTTTCACTGTTGGCGACAACCGTTTGGGCCAGCATGGATGCGGGCGAGAGTTTACTCCTCCCCTCGAAATAGTTACGGATTGAACCGAAGCTGTTATTCGGGTCGTTATCGCGCAGGGTCAGGATTTTGAAAACGTTATAGAAATTGAAACGTTCCTTGGTCATGCCCAGTTCCGGGCGCAGACTGTCTTCCAGCATTGCCAAGGCCGTCCCTTGTATCATGTCGCGGGCCCCTTGTTCCCAACTGGGGTCTTTTTCGTTTTCGATTGGACAAATAACCGCACAAATGTCCTTGATGTCGGCCTCGGATTCGGACAGTAATCTTTGTTTCAATGTCTTGCGTTCCATATCCGCCATATCAAATGATGGAAAAGCGACCTTGTTAAATTCATACCATTCGTTCGGGTAATTTTGCGCGATTATACGCAAACCCATGTCGTTTGGGTTGACACCCGAATGTTTAATAAGCTCTTTGTCCAAACCGTGCGCGCGTTGGAACATGTTCCATGCACGTTCAAACGGGTTCCATGTGGATGATTTTGTTGGTTCGGACAGATTAAAGACCTGGACATCGTAACCGTTACGGCGCAATGTTTCGGCCATCATGTTGTACAATTCGCCCTTTGGGTCGGTGACGACCATGTTTGGCTTTGCACCGCTGTGCCCCAGGGTATATATAAACGGGTTGACGAATGTTTGACCCTTACCCGAACCGGTGGTTCCCAAAACGATTGTGTGGTAATCCTTTGGTACCATGTTGATGTGGATGTCGCGGCCGCTGGCCTCGAACCGTACTAATGTCCCCGTTTTTTTCTGGCGCCCTATTCCTGACAATGTCGAATAGATATATTCGCGATTGGCCTCGGATTTGGTCATCCAACGGTTGGAATAAAATTGTTCGACCGTTTTTGATTTTTCATCGACCAACAAAAATCCACTGACAACTATTGCGACCGCCGCAATCGGTGCAACCAACACAATGGTAATAAATGTTGGATTGGTAAAGGCCGCCAACGACAATGCCGGGTCACCGCCCATGACATTGACCCCAACCATAGCCAGGATAATAATCACCAACATTATCGCCGCGCCGAACCCCGCATAGATAGGCCATTTTTCTTTTATATTATCAAGACTTATCAAATCATCCCCCTGTGAAAACCCTTTCACCATTATTATAAGGAAAACCCCGCACAATACCAAATAAAAAATTTACACCAACGAAACAAAAACCACCCGCATGGGGTGGTTTTGATTATGGCTTTGCGTTTTAGAAAGTTTCCCAGTCGGTGATTTCGCTACCTTCGTTTGATATTGCGCCAATAAGGATGTTGAAGATAACTATCAAGAGCACGACAGCGATAACCGCAATAATTGTCCAGAGCAATTGTTTTTTCGCTTCTTTACGTTTACCCTCGTCCTCGGCCGATGCCAATTTGAATCCAATGTAAATCGCGAACACAAGCGCAGCCATACCAAGGAGACCAAGCAAGACGTTAAACACAGTCTGAACAACTGTAACAACGTTGCCCACAACCTCCGAAGCGCTACCGCCAGCACCTTCTACTGGTTGGATGTCTGCCACGCGCATGGCCATTTTCGCCATCAAGTTCCCCATACTTGAAATTCCCCCTTTGTTTCATATGCTCTGCATTAACCCGAACATTTATGCAAATGCGATGTTAATTGAAAATTACTATATTAATGCATGGTGTGTCAAACGATTTTTATATAGTTTTTAGAGTTTAGCTATTTAACGCTAATCTCTACTAACTACCTACTCATAATTTTGAACATGATTTGGTCGTATTCCAATCCATCGCCGTCCGCGACCACGATTTCGACGACGTCACCCTCTATGTCTGATGTGATTTCGTTGTGGAATTCCCCCGTGTCAATCACACACAAAACGTCCCCTTTGTTCACGCGGCGGCCGATTGTAACATACGGTGCCCCGTCATCCAATCCCGCGATGAAACGGCCTATCAAGGGACTGCGCACCTCGAATATTTTGCCTTTGGCGGGTGACCCGAACGGCAGGACTTCCTCGACCGCCTCTTTGTTCGCCCGCGCCAATTTGTCCGGTTCCACCGTTGTGCTGCGGGCCTCTTCCTGGCCTAACTTTGGCATTTCATCCCGTTCCGCGGACTCGGTCGATTTTTCGCCACCGCCCAATTTTACCGACCATGAATCGGTTACCAATTCCAACGACCGAAATCCCTCGACCTTCATGAACTCGGCCAACTTTCGCATTAATTTTACATCCATGCAACCATTATATGATAAAACCCACGGTTGACAAATCTTTTTGCGGTTGGTACTTTTATGGGTACATATGAAAAAGATTTTAACAAGCGAATCGGTGAACATTGGACACCCCGACAAAACATGTGACACGATTGCGGATGCGTTTTTGGATGCGGCATTGGCGGCCGACCCGCACGCCCAAATGGCGGTTGAATGTGCGATAAAGGACGACCTGGTGATGATATATGGCGAGGCCACGACAACCGCCAAAATAGATTACGAAAAAATCGCGGCCGCGGTATTGGCCGACATCGGATACAAAAATACTTTTCGCTTTGTGACAACGGTATCACAACAGAGTCCCGAGATAAACCGCGCAACCGTCGGCGGCGAAATCGCGGCGAACGACCAAGGCATTGTTTATGGTTACGCAACGAACGAGAGTACCGAATACATGCCTCTGCCGATTATCATCGCCCACAAGTTGATGAAACAATACGAAACATTCCGCCGCACGCGCGATGACTTTTTCGCCGACGCAAAGTCCCAGGTCAGCATCGAATACACAAACAACAAACCCACCGCGGTTAAAACTATCCTCGTATCCGTATCCCACGGCGAGGGTTTAACCAACACCGAAATACAATCAATAATCATGGATGCGGTTGTTATGCCTGTGTTGGCGGAATACCCCGACCTGACCCAACATGCAATGGAAATAATTATTAATCCAAGTGGTGCGTTCACAATATGGGGGTCATTTTCCGACAGCGGTTGCGTCGGCCGTAAAATCGTCGTTGACACATACGGCGGCATCGGCCGCGTTGGCGGCGGATGCTTTTCATCGAAAAATGCAACAAAAGTTGACCGTTCCGGTGCGTATTACGCACGTTTTGTTGCAAAAAACATTGTTGCAAATAAATTGGCCGACCGCGCCGAGGTCTCCGTCGCATATGCAATCGGTGTTTCCCGCCCATTGAAAATCAACATTGAAACATTTAATTCAAATCACGTACCCCACGAACAAATCGAAAAATTCGTCCACGACAATTTCGATTTCCGCCCGTCAAACATAATTCGCGAATTGGATTTATTAAAACCGCAATACAAACAAACCGCATGTTACGGACATTTTGGCCGTGACGAATTTCCATGGGAAAAAATCAAAGCCATAAAATCATAATGCTTTATCTCCGCATACCCTGACACATGCGGGGACGAAAAATAATATCAAATCGGGCAAGCATAACCGCCACAGTTTGCAATAAACAAGTAAAGGTCAACAGTAACATCGTTACCGCACATGTTTTGTGCCACGGGTGTGATTGTTGCCCCTGCCCTTGTTGTGTATGCCGTGACTGGTTACGGATTTTATGCCGTTTGATATCTTCCCCTTGTTAAATTATAAGGAGAAATAAAATGACACAAGAAAACCAAGCCTTTTTGGACATAGAACTTTGTGACGAAGCCGTCATCGTCGAGAGCGAGGTTTCCGAAACCGAAATCCTTGACCTGACGATTACAAAGGAATCCGACTGTCCCTATGCCGTTATTGGTGGAACCATTTGCTATACGGTGACAATCACCAATAACACCGACCATACGTTCGATGGTCGCGATGATACGGCCTTTTCCCCGTTGGTATTCCGTGACCCGTTGGCCGAAAATTTGGAATATATCGTTGACACATTTACCTTTTCCATCAATGGCGCAATACCGCCTACCCATGGAACCCCAACCATAGACACCGACAACATCATGACTTTTGACGATTGGACAATCCCGCCACAATCAACCGTGGTTGTTGAGTTCTGTGTCCGCGTAAAACGACCAACACCGCCAACTGTTGAACAGTAAAAGGGAGGCCCATCATGCCAATCGTTTCGGGCACACTCTATTACGACGGCAACCGAACCGCGTCCGTTTCAACCGCAACGGGGGTCATTCCAAATGTTCCGATTGTTTTGATGGATATATCGGGAAATATATTGAATACCGTGGTAACGGACACAAACGGAGCCTTTCAATTTACAAATGTCGCGGCGGGAAATTATGCAATTGCCCAGGCATATAACAACATCCCTGGCACCTGCCCCCCGCCATCCTATGTTCGATTGTATTCCCCTGGTACCGTGCCTGGGAACGCGTTGGATTGTACCGTGCGGAATACCTGGTTGGAAACGGTTGCCGCCGCACCAATCACGAACATCAACATGATGAACGGCCCCGTCCAACACACACCAATGGTGATGGACACCAACATCATTGTCGACCCGCAAAACTTGGTCACGGATGCGGACAACGGCACATTCGGAACGTTTTCCGTGGGAACGGTTGCGAATACGGGGGTGACGTTGACCCCTGGGCAAACCGACCCGTATCACGAAATCATGTCACAATTTACCTATGTTATGGCGGCCACGGGCACCGCAAACCCCGTACCAAACGACGGACAATATACCGTCCAAAATATAATGAACAACAGCCACAGTAACGCCGCAAACACATGGTGGCGGGTGGCCGACCACACGACGGGAAATGAAACCGGCCGCATGATGGTCATCAACGGATACACGGCGGGAACCGTAATTGGCCAAACCACGGTTCCCGTCACCCCAAACACAAATTACCTAACGTCCTATTGGATATTGAATTTATGTAAATTGGGCAGTGGTTATATAAACCCGGAATTCAGCGTCCAAATAACCGACCAAAATAACGTGCCCATTTACACACACGATTTCACCAATGAAATTGGAATAAACACCCAATGCCCCGAGTGGCAGCAAATCGGCACAATATTCAAAACCGCCACCGACACAACCGCCGTAACAATTAAATTCATCAGCCAAGGCGGCCCGCAAACGGGTAACGATTACGTCCTGGACGATGTCGCATTGAACCGCATCGACATATTGGAACTAAACATCACAAAAGACGTCAGTTGCCAATACGCCACCGCGGGCGGAACATTGTATTACGAAATCACAATATCCAACCCCACCGATTACGTTGCAACACAAATCACTCTGGTTGATGATATTGACCTGTATGATGTGAAATTCACGCTAGATGGGGAAACTTGGCTGCCTTGGACGGGGACCCTAGACATCGATGACATGCCCCCGAATGGTTCGGGCAACATCATTATCCGCGGGCGGGTACGTTCCAATGCCGTCGGCACAATTACAAACGCCGCAACGGTCACCGCAACATTTTGCAAGGAGGATACATGAAAATTCAAAACATCGCCCGCCTGGGCGGAAACATGACGGGCTGCGATTGCGAGGATATTCTCCAACGCCTGACGGCCCTAGAGGAAGTTGAACCATGCGATTGCGAAGCCATAGACACAGAGCTAAAGCGACTGGACCAAGCAACGGCAATTTCAGGGGTCAGGGTCAGGACATCTCCAACGCCCCAGATGGCTGGACTAGGGGCTTCGGTCATCAGCATCGGGCCAACATTCAACTATTGGGGTTCAGGTGTAAAAGTCGGTAACAGCGGTAATCTAGTACAGCAAAATTATTATTTGGTAACTCCTGCTGAATTTCCTGAACTTGCCTGGTACCAGGGTTCTACAACAATTTCCACCGTTTGGATAAGCACCGAGAGCAACCCGATGCCCCTTTATATAAACCAAACAGGCATTTGGTTTCATCCAACGAACACCATGACCATACCAAACAACGCCACTTTTAATTTCACCCAAACATTGATTTTAACACCGCCAACCACACCATAGGAGGAGCTGCAAATGGCAACATGTTACGGTCCGTTCAATTTTACCAGCAACATCACTGAAACCGAAATCCTGGATATCAAAATATCCAAGGATACCTGTCGATACACGATTGCTGGCCGAAATATTTGTTACACGATAACGGCCATTAACAATGGCGATGTTACCCTGTACGAACTCTTGTTTTCCGACGCATTACCCGAAAACACCCAATATGTAATTGGGTCATTCACGGTTGACGGCACGCCGCACATTCCAATGATGGCCAACAATACAATCCAGTATCCAATTACCCTGGAACCCAACATCCCCGTGATAATAAAATTTTGTGTGGCGGTTATTATCTAAATGAACTCTTGTCGACGAATTCTTCGTCCAATATGGCCAATAACCATGTGTTGCCCAATGAATCAACCAATACGGGCACGGTCATTGTCATTGGGTTTTCAATAACGTTTCCATCTTCGTCATGTGTGAAATCCATTACTTCGGTTATCGAACGCATGTAAAAGAACGCGTTGCCGATGCGTTCGCCCGCACGGCCAACCGTTTGCAATGCACCAACGCGCAGACCCATTTCGCGGTCTTGTGGTGTTCCGCCGCCGCCCAAAAAGTTACCCATGAAATCAACTACCGTGACCGCACCGCTGTCGCTCATGTAATAGATACGGTTCGCGCCGACTTTGATAATTTCGGAAACGTCGGTTGCAACAATTCCGCCGAACGGCCCGTTCATGTCGAACACAAAACGATTTTGGTCGTTTACATTGGTGTTGCGAACATAACGCAGGATGTTATTCGCCGATTGCGAAAAGAACATTGGTTGTACCCCGCCGCCCGTTTCGGTGGCGGCAAAGAAATTTTCCGAGTCTTGGAAAATGTCCAAGGCTTGGAAGTGATTGCGAACAACGGCATTGCGGTCAACCGCATTTGGGTGCGTGTTGATAAACATGTTACGGTCATCGCGGTCGGCGGCAAACAGAATGCTTCCCTCGTCCTCGTGCGTGCGTTCAAACATGAACAATCCGCCGGAAACCGAGTGCGCGACATAATGTGCGCCAATCATGTCACCGATTACCTCTGGGCGTGCGCTGTACAATGGTGCGCGGCGCAAGATGTTTCCTTGGATGCCGCGGTCTTGTTCGTCTTCGTCACGGGCTTCTGTCCAATAAACGTAACTCATCACCCCGCCGAAACCTTTGTGGTTTGTGATGTTTGAACTCTCAAAGTATGATGTTACACGTGGCATTGCAACCGATTGAACCTCTGACGCCAATTCGGTGACGCGACCCGGGTTACGGGAAACGCCAACGTGAACCAAACGTCCACCGTCATTAACGATGAGGAAACTCTGGCCATTTGCCCATCCAACCGTCCAGTGGTCTTGGGTCAAGTTTGCGGTGGATGTTGTGAACAGGCGACGGTGACCCGAACCATCCAACCGAACGCGAAAGAAATCTGTCAATGCGCTGTTCAACTGGCCTTGGCGGTTCATCAGGTTGTTTGGTGATGTGTAAATAAGATAGTCGCCAAAGACCCAAATAGCGGCCTCTTCAAAGCCCGCAATCTTTGGAACGACGACATGCATGTCGCGTGCACGGGTGTTCCATGCCGCGCCGTAATGCTCGGCGTTTAATATGTCGTCATTGTGGCGCAATTCGCCGTCTTCCGCCAACCAACTGTTGTCGTAATCTGGGCGGCCGAATTCGTTCAATCGAACGCGGTATATCGCGCCATAGTTTGCGCGGTCATTGTGTGATAAACGGTTGTGTTCGTTTTGACGGTATTGAATTTCGGAACGCGCGATAAAGTTCCCAACAAAGAACAGGTATCCGCCGACCGACACGGCAGGGCCGCCGTTACCGCTGACACTTAATGTGGTTTCTGGGCCACCCGACAATGGTGTGAACCGTCGTTGTGCGGCATTAATCAGGATGGTTGAAAGACCGCCCACAAACACGATGACGACGATTGCGATGATAGTAATAATCCGTCTAGACATATCAAAGATTATACCCCATTACCCCGCACATAGTCAACGTTAAAAGTTTCCATATATAGTATTACAAATCATTTGGCCCGAGGGCGTTAGCCGTGTGATGCGCACGCAGTGCAAACCGAATAGTTCGGGCCGAGGCCGCAGGCCGAGCGTTTGGCCCGAAGGCAAAGCCCTGGGGGGGGGGTTTTACTTTTGCGTTTTCCGTTGGGGGGGTTTTCTAGGGGGCCTCCTTGCAGGGAAAACTAACTTTTCGGGCCGAAGCCGAGCGGAGCGAGGAGCGTTGTACAGTCACGATTGGTTGTGATGCATTGTGCACACTTGCCAGGAGAAATGACCGCCATGTTTATTTAGTTTTATAAAAGCACACAGGGCAGGCCAATTTCTCTGGTCCTCGGGTGCGAAAAGTTGTTGTTCCCTCGTCGGCCCTGTACCTTACAGTAACATGGATTGATTTTTATTCAAGGGTGTTACTGACAATTTTAATCATTTAGATTCCCCAAGATATCTTCATATGAACAATCCAAAGATTTACACAGTTTCTTTAATACTTCCAAACTGGGTAGTCCTCTGCCCGCCGCATAATCACCAATCACCGTCGGTGTGACACCAACCTCCTCGGCGATTTTCCTGTTGGTTTTTCCCGAGTATTTTATGTGGCGTTTTATATTATCCGCAATCGCCTCTCTGAACGTCATGCTCTATGATGAGATTTTATCTCACAAAAATACTTGACATGAGATATCATCTCACTTATTGTTGTTCTAGTAAAACTACAAAGGGGGCACACGATGGATGAAGTCATTAGGGAGTTGTTGGAGATACTGCGCGGCTATATGGAGGATATGGCGACATTGCGAACACGGATGAACGAAACAATTAGGCGTATCGCCGAGTTAGTTGCCGACGAGGGCAAATAACTTTTCGCATCCGAGGACAAGAAAAAATGGCCTGCCCCGCAAGCCATCTTTTTTTATTAGTTCCTTGGCGGTCTTTTTTCCTCCGCAGGAAAGAAAAGCCTATTTGCCCGAAGGAGGCAACGGGTAAACCTTACTCCGCCGCTTCTTCCACAACCATTTCCTCCGCCGCGACCGCATCCTCTGCCCTATCCTTTTTCAACAGAAACAACGCACCAATCCCCATAATGACACCAAAGGCCAAAAGATACCATACAACGTTAAGACGGTGAATATCCACCGCGGCATATATCATAAAGATACATCCCGCAATCGCGGCACCAGGTGCGATAAATCGGTTAAAGAAATTCAAATCGCGTTGTTTAATCATCATCCCAATCAAAATAGGAACAAGGAAAGCCCAGAAAGTTATAGGCGCAAACCCAGGCAAGTCCACAGGCATCGGCCCATCACCCGGCGCCCATCCATACCATCCCGCAAAGTTCCCGCCAAACAACATCAACGCAATCACGGCAACCAGTAATGACATAAGCGCGCTGTTGTGCGGAACGTTTGTCTTTTTGTCGACCTGGATAAACAATTCCTGGCCCGGGCCTTTTTTACGTATTGCCAAGGCATAGAACGCACGTTGCCCCGCCATGGTCACACCATTCAATGTTCCAAGGCAAGATATAACAATAAACACAAACAACACCGTCCCCGCCGCCGAACCGAATATCCCCGTGAATGCACCCATTACCCCGCCCGCACGGGCCAAGTCAGCAATATTGCCCGAGGAATAAATTCCTATGAAATAAATCGCATAAACCGCAATGATTATAATCCCGCCGACAATCATGGCCATTGGCATGTTGCGACGGCTGTTTTTAATCTCGCTGTTCATGCTGGTTATAACCCACCATCCGTCATATGCAAAGGCGGTCGCCACCAAAGCCAAAAAGAACGGGTTTGCAACATATCCCATGTCGGGCAATGTTGCGCCATAGTTAGAACCAATCGTTCCGCGGGCCAATCCAACAATCAAACCAACAACACCCATCAACAACAACGGTATCAATTTAATCACCGTCGTCGACACGTGGAAGCGCGCCGCCAATTTCGGCCCCAACGCGTTCATTACATAGATGGCAATCAGGTACACCCCAGCCAGCATCATTGTTTGCCCCGAAAAGACGGGTGACGCGTTCCAACCGAACAATTCAACGGTAAAGCGGGCACTGACCCATGCCATGACCGCCGTAATCGCGGGGATATAGAATAACGCCATAAACCATGACAAGAAATACCCATACCGTTTCCCCACCATTGCATCGGCGTAATCGGTCATGCCGCTCATCTTTTCGTGACGGGTCGCCAGAACCGCAAAGGTATACGCAAAGGCAAGCATTATCAGACCCCCGACAATCCACGCGCCCAAACCCATGAACAGGTTCCCCTGGACCGCGCGGATAACGTCTTCGTTACGAAAGAAAATACCACTGCCTATGACCACGCCAACAATCATACAGACCGCCATGACGAACCCGTACTTTCGTTTTAATTTATTTTCCGTTTCCATTTTTTTCTCCTTATCTTGTAGCACGTCATTGGCTGTGACTTTGCAATTAAAAAACTCGGCTTCACCCATATGGGGGAACCGAGTCAAATGCAATCAACGCCAATAGGCCATGTTAATACACCGTCCGGTACCCCGAATCAATGTGCCAACGCCAGAAAAGTCCCTTCACAGCCAATTTCATGTTAATACATTATTATGCAAAAATATTGATGTTGTCAACTAGGTATTTTTCTCTCTCCATTGTGCAACCGCAGCCGCGTGTATTTCTTTTGTTTCGTTTGAAACGACACGCCCGCCGAATACGGGTTTCAGGGTCAGAATCCAAACCCACACCGCAGCCGCGCCAAGCAAACCGCCAGGAATCCATAACGCCAATCCAACCAATCCCATTGGTTCATCCAGACTGGAATGCCGTGGGTCGTTTGGCCGAAACCACACGGTGAATGTCCCGTATATCAAAACATTTCCGTCGTCGTCCAAAACCTCGGCCCCGCCCAAGTTATTCAAAAACCAATTGTGATTGCGGTTAAACAATGTCGACATTTCATGTACAAATGTTTCGCCGTCAACATCGTATTCGATACGTATGTCCAAACGGAATTCGTTCCATTGCGGACGGTCTTCACGCACTATGGACACGACACGGCCCTCGGTTCTTTCGCTGTATCTTGTCATAAAATGACTTAAAATAAATCCGCCGGCAATCAATCCCGCCGCAAAGATGGTTAAAACCATTACCATGATGAAGCTGGTTCGCATTTCGCGTTTTGTCCACACGTCTGCGGGGCGGCCGTTTTTTCGCATTGGTATTTGATATCGGTCGATATCCCATTGTGTTACGTTGTTATCCATGGCCACATTTTATCACATCATCCATCGCACGACAAGCGCACCCAGGACGGCCGCCAAGAACGTACATAACAATGCAATTGGAATGGCCGCGCCCAGGTTTTTGATTTTCGTTTTGGAGAAGTAAACGGCACTTATATAAAAGATTGTTTCGCTGCTGCCTGCTACTATTCCTGCTACTCGTGTTATGTAACTGTCTGGGCCGTGTTCGATTACGATTTGTTCAAACAGGGCGACACTGCCCCCACCGCTGAATGGCTTTATCATTATGAATGGCGTTAATTCGTGCGGAATGCCCACCAGGTCGAATATAGGGCGCGCAAGCAGCGACAGCAGGTCAAGCAAACCAGACGCCGCGAACAATTGCACCGCGACAAGGATTGCCGCCAAGAACGGCAGGATTCCAACAATTAGTTTGATTGCCGAACGCGCGCCCTCTACAAACGAATCGTATGTATTCACGCCATGCCATATTGCATAGACAAAGATGCCCAGGATAAATACAGGGATTATATAGACGCTCATGCACGCTTCCTCCCCAGATATTTCACGATTAACACACCAAGGAGGGTTGTAACGGTTGATACCAAAAATGTGGGCCATATTATCCAACCGCTGTTGGTACTGTTATGTTTGTCCAGGATTCCGATGACGGTTGTAGGCAGGAGTTGCATTGACGTAGCCGACAGGACAAAGAGCATTACCATCGCGTTGCTGGCACGACGCTGTTCGGGTTCGGCCATTTTTTCGATTGCATCGATTGCGGCGGGGGTTGCGGCACCGCCCGCACCAATCATGTTTGCGCTTATGTTCGTGGCGAGAAGGTCATTTACATCCTCCCGTTGTTCGCCAAAGAGCCATCGTATTACGGGGCGCATCAAGCGGGCCAATCGTTGCACCAGGCCCGAATCCACCGCGATTTGAACGATACCCATCCAAAAGATATAAATTGCGGAAAGAGTAATTGCCAATTGTACGCCCGAGGCGGCGGCATCCAATGATATGCCCAACACAGATGATGGGGCGGAAAATATCAGCATCGTTATGGATGCGACCATCATTGCGGCAAAGATTATGGACATTCCCATGTATATGCGATTTTCATGGCAATAAAATGTCAGTAACCCCCTTTACATATATGAGTTCCATGTTACGTTAGGGTGCAAAGGCGTCGGCTGCCTACGAGATGCTGTTTTTAGTCTTCTGCGGATACACTGTGGATGTTGCTAACTGTAGGTGTACCAGTCCTCGAAGACGAAAAACACATCTCGGGCGCGCCTCGCCACATCCATGTTTTTGGATGAATGAAAATTGAAAACTGAATATCCTGCACACCCTGCGGCCCCTTGGAAAACCCCCCCCAGTTAAAAACGCAAATTCAATAACCCCCCCCAAGGGAATTTACTGACATTTTTAGATATCGGTGCGGCCAAAAAGGTAATCGGTTGAAACGCCAAAGAAATTGGCGAGTTTGTCGACAGTTTCAAATTTTGGTTGCGTTTCATTTTGTTCGTATCTGGCGATTGCGGCGTGGCTGACACCCACTATCTTCCCTACCTCGCGTAAGGATAACTTTCTTTCGGTACGTAATTCTCGTAATCGTTCGCCAAATATTTTCATTGTAATATAATTGACAATTACCAGTGTCACGCTTATAGTGACAATATGTCATAGAAACTGTGACAACGGAGGGGAGAAAATGGAAGAAGTCATTAGGGAGTTGTTGGAGATTTTGCGTGGCTATATGGAGGATATGGCGACCTTGCGAACACGGATGAACGAAACAATCAGGCGTATTGCCGAGTTAGTTGCCGACGAGGGCAAATAACTTTTCGCATACGCGGTACCCGTAATATAGGGCCGACGAGCTGGAAAAGGGTCCGCGCCGCCGAGGACCAGCGGAAACGGCCTACCCTTTATTGTAACTTTTTGCAGTTGACCACATGGTGGTCTTTCCGCCTCCACAGGCAAGCGGACCCTTTTCCCGCGAAGGAGGCCCCCCTCTCTATTGACGCTCCCCCCTGGCACAGCCGCCTTTGCATTTGACGTCGCACATTTTGTAACAACCGACTTTGAATTCGCCGCCATTATTGAACTTTACGTTGACCGTTTCCTTTATAACATTGTGGTCTTGGGCGATGCCGCGGCCGTCGGGAGTTTGAACCTCGGACCCGTAACGCGGCATTTTCTCGGACGTTTCCGCGTAATGATTGTTTTCATAGGCCAAACAACAAAGCAAGCGTCCGCACATCCCGTTGATTTTTTGCGGGTTCAGAGAGAGCCCCTGGGTCTTTGCCATTTTGATTGTGATGTTTTGACCGCATGTTCCGAAACGAACACAGCAACAAATTTCACCACATGGGCCCAGGGCCCCGGTCACCTTGACCTCGTCCCGTGCTCCGATTTGTTTTAATTCTATGCGGGCCTTTAGGGTGAATGCAAGGTCGCGCACCAATTCGCGGAAATCAACACGCTTTTCGGCGGCGAATTGAATGATTATCTTGCCGCCGTCCATTGTGTAATACGCGGACAGGGGTTTCATTTCCAGTTTATGCTTTTCGACCTTTTCGTTGGCAATACGCAAGGCACGTTTTGCACCGGCCTTTAGCTCTTTTATAGAATTAAGGTCACGTTCATCCGCCACACGAATAATAAGGTTGTTTTCACCGTGACGGGATTTGGATTCGATTGGTTCGGAACAAACCTCTCCCCATTCCGCGCCGTTTGGTGACTCCACGATAACAATATCGCCGTTTTTGACGGGGATGTCCGTATCATATCGCGCAGGGGCGACGATGCCCGCAATTTTAACATTTACCGTTTTTCGCATTATTTGAATAACTCCATTAACAAGAGGTCGGCCGCGTTGGAAGCGTTGCAGTTTGCCGCAACGTTTCGGTGGATTTCCGCCATTACCCTTATGATAGCATGTGTGCGAGGACAACGCAACGGTAACAGAGATGCCGCGGCATCCACAGCCACGAGGTTTACGGGCAGGAATTTCAACGCCGCGTCCAAGGTTTTGCATTCAAGAAGTTTTTTCGCGCGTTCCAGTTCGTCGGGATTTATTTCGGAGGTGTTGGTTGATTGGATGTAGAGTTTGACACAACGGCTCTTGATAGTTGGGAGGATTTTGTACTCGTCGGTGGCGAGGAGCAGGAATATCGTGTCGTGGCGAGGTTCCTCTATTGTCTTTAACATTTTGTTTTGCGCCACGGCCGTCATTGTCGAGGTGTCAGAAATTATCAACAGCTTTTTGCCGCCCACCGCACCCAATTGAACTTTGTCCAGAAATGTTGCGATGTCCGCGACCATGATAGATTTTTCACCCTCGCGCGGTTTTAGCCAAAATACGTCCGCGGGGTTAAATTGGCGGGCGTGGGTTTGGGCCGTTGCTTCTAGCGTTGCGAGGTTTGGGCAAAAGAGCAGGTAGGACTGGCTTGTTAAATTCACGTATTAATGATACCATGAATATGTGAAACAAATCAAAAAGAACACGGGCAAGAAACAAGCCGTCATTATAATGAATGGCCGTGCGGGTGTTGGCAAGGACACGTTGATGGATTTTGCCAAGAATTATTATTCCGTGCGAAATTTGAGCAGTGTGTTACGAATTAAAGAGGCGGCGATTGTTGCGGGTTGGGATGGCGAGTATGACAATCGTGGGCGGCAGTTATTGGCCGATTTGAAGCAAGCCATGATTAAATATGATTCGTTGTCCATTACCAATTTTATTGTCGAGGAATATAACAAGTTTCGGTCGGTCGAGCAGGACGTTATGTTTATTCACATTCGTGAAGCCATAGAGATTGAAAAGTTAAAGCGCGCAATTCCAAGTGCGCGCAGTGTCTTTATCAAACGAGATACAGGTTTCGAGGGAAGTGTTGATACCAGCGAGGATACGGCATTAGAACACAAGTATGATTTTGTCTTTGATAATTCCGCACCGATTGAAAAGAGCGGTAAGGCATTTGTTAAGTTGATTGAGGAAATTAGGAACGCGGGGGTTGAGTTACCTCTTCTGAAATAAAATAGAAGCTATCCCTGTATGGGCATTGGGTGCAGGCGTTAAGTCCGTCGGTGTCGTAGTTACAGAGTTTGCGCAGGAGTTGGTCGACCTCTCGCGCGGCCGCCGTTTGAATCATTGGCGGGGGTGTTGGTTCGGGTGTTTTTTGTTCGCCAGTTTTTAGTTCGCCGTTCGAGTTGATTATTCCGCTGCAGAGAAGTTCGATATCCGAGTCTCGCCTGCGCATGATTGACGCGAAGACTTCGCCTTCCAGGTCAATATTATCATCGAACCAAAATTCCGATTTATTATCCAAGTCGAAGAGTTTATTTATTCCGCCGTAATCAAATGAGAGCAGCAGGCCGCCGCCATCAAAGTTATGGCCGATGGTCATGGCTATGCGTTCGTGTTCAGTTCGCAGGCGCACGTAACCCATGACCGCACCACCGCGGTCGTACATAATCAAGTTTTTTATTGTTAAATCCACATTTTCAAATTAAATGAATTTGAATTACAAAAGACCGCGTATTTGGTCGAATAAATCAATGTATTGACGAACGGTTATATTCTCGGGGCGAAGGGTCGCGTCTATGCCGCATTTATGCAGGAGTTCGGCCGTAACCTCTTTTGATAATTTCAAGCCCGATACGGCGTTCAGCATTGTTTTGCGGCGGGACATAAATATGCCTTTTAACATTTTGCCGAAGCCGTCCCAATCCAGTTCCCTGTCCGTGTGGCGGGTGATTTGGACGAAGGCAGAGTCCACGTTTGGTTGCGGGATGAAGATACTGCGCGGAACACGGCGAGTTATTTTGCAGTCGCCCCAGGCCTGCATCCCTATTGATAGTGCGCCGTAGTCGTTGCTGCCTGGCCCTGCGATTATTCTTTTGGCGACCTCTTCTTGGACCAGGACATTTATTTGGCGGCAGTTTGGGTCGTGGGCGAATTTGAACAGGAGGGGTGTTGTGATGTAGTATGGGACGTTTGCGGTGACTTTGTACTCGCCCGTGATGTGTTCGGATATGTCGGCGCGCAGGCCGTCTTGGAATACCACCTTTACGTTATCAAGTTCGCGGAATTGTTCGTCGAGGATTTCCTCTAGCCGTGTATCAATTTCATAGACCAAGACATTTCCCGCGACACGAGATAGTGCGCGGGTAAAGGTGCCCGCCCCCGCCCCGACCTCTACTACATTGTCAGAGGTTGAAAGGCCAAGGTCGCGCACGACCCCGTCGAGATATGTTTCGTCCAATATAAAGTTTTGGCCGAGGCCCTTTTTGAATTCAAAGCCCAGTTGGCGCAGACGGTCGAGGAGTTTCATAATCAATTATACCATGCCCCATAAAAATTCAAAAGGTTCCCGTAGGAACCTCTTATCTTCTGTGTTTCCGCACCTGTTTTTCATTTGTACGGTCTTTAGCATTCGCAATGCGAAGCTACTTTATACTATTCAATTCGACAACTTTTGTCAAGGTTTTTTCGGAGATTTCTTTTGGGGTGTTACCAGGTCGTAGCTTATTTTAATCATTTTTTTGACTTCCTCGTTTGGGACGTCTTTGTTTAGGATGATTGTGTTCCAGTGGCTCTTGTTGCTGTAGTATCCTGGGACGACCGCCGTATACTCATCGCGGAGGACATATATCAATTCGGGTGGGCATTTTAGGGTGATATTGGTATCTCCCAAGGCAACGGGTGCGCCCGCGTCGGCGTTTAGTTTGATAAAGTTTTTATCAGCCGTTGATAGAATTCCGATGAGGGCGAAACTCTTGCCCAGTTTATTTTTGGCAACATCGACGTCGGGGCCGTATGGGTTGTCGATAAAGCTGTCGGGCATTGTTAGGCATTCGGCGATTAGTTGTTCTTTTGTCATTTTGTCCCCCTAGACCATTAAACACCATCGCAGGCCGAATTTGTCAACCAAATCACATGTGTGGTCGGTGTGTTCAGCCCGTCCGAGGGGATACAGGATTTGTGCCCCCACGCGCAGGATGTTATAGGCCTTTTCAAGTTTTGCGATGTCGCCCTCTTTATACAACAGACATATTTGCATGGTGTTACCCGAGTTGGTTTCACCCTCTATGGCCCATTTACCCTCTCGCGCACCCAATGCGAACCGCACGCCGTTATTCAAGATAAGTTCATAAAAGCCATATGTTCCGTCAGCATTTTTCCATTTGTCGTCCAAGTGTGCCTCGAACGCCGATTTGTAGAATTCCAGTGCCTGGTCAAAGCCTTCTACATATGTACATACAAGTAAATTCATATTTTGTCCTCCCTTTTTCATATTAGCCATCATAGCCAAAATCCAAGGTAGCACATTGTAAAAATTCGTCATTTATATAGTTTTATCAATTCGTTTGGTGTAATTCCGATGTGTTTTTTGAAGTCTTTTATAAAATGTGCCTGGTCGTAATAGTTGCTTTTTTCCATTGCATTACCTGGATTTTCCAAACATTTTTGAAAGCGCAGGATGTTTAGAACTACCTGGGGTGTTAGGCCAAAGTTCCTGTCGAAATGTCTTTGGCATTGTTTTGGACTGTAACCCATTCGGGTATATAGTTCGCAGGCGGTATCGGGCAGGTCATCATATAGTTCATCGAACAACCGTGTATATTGATTGGGGGTTTTGTTTTGGCAAAGTCGTTCGATTAATTCAGTAAACAGTTGTTTGGTCTTTGTTTGGTTAGATTCAAAAAATTCCTTTTTATTGAAATTTTTATCTGCCCGTGACAATGGAAGAAATTTATCCATCGCCATACTTGCATCCAAGCCCGTGATAGCGTGAAAAGCACCCGGCTTTAGCCGCGCGCCCATATAGCGTGATGGAGTTTTAATTTTGTCATCGAACAAAGTTTTACCGAACCCCGCGAACCCAATTTCCCCATATTTGAAATCAGCCACCAAGTCGATGCAGCCGTCAGTTACGATTACATTTGTTACCGTGTTTCGTTCGTCCATTTTTGGTATCATTTCCCAGATGCAAATCACAAAGTCGGAGAGAGATGGCAAAGTTTCCTCGGTATAATTGATTAGCCGAGAGAATTCTTTGTTCAGTTTATATGGAATTTGAGTTGGATAGTACATAGGTGATTTTAACATTAAATTATATGGAAGAATCGCTTTGTATTGGATAGGGTTAATACCGCAATTTCGAGTTCGGTTTTGTCGAGCAGTTTGGCGACGTGTTGGGCGACCAGACGGACGTTGCGCGGTTGGTTGATTTGTCCACGGCATGGTACGGGTGAAAGGTACGGGCAATCGGTTTCAAGTAGTATTCGGTCGTGCGGAACAATTTTCAATGCATCGACCAGACATTGTGTTTTTTTGCCAAAGGTCAATGCCCCGCCGAATGCGAAGTAGGCATCAAATTCCGCGGTTAGTTTTTCGGCCTCGAGTGCGCCATAGCCGAAGCAGTGAAAAAGCACGCCGTTTTGCAAAAGACTTTTATTTTCGAGCAGGATGTTGAATGTGTCGTCGAAGGCCTCGCGGCTATGTACCACCAGAGGCAGTTTCAGTTCGTGAGCCAGTCGTATTTGCCGTGCGAAGACATCGCGTTGTACGTCGCGGGGGCTGTGATCATAATGGTAGTCCAAGCCACATTCCCCAACCGCCACGATTTTTTTGTGGCCCGCGATGTGGCGTGCCCATTCCTCGAAACCCATTTCAATATCGTCTTCCATGGTTGAGAGGCCGTAGCCAGTTACACGGGTTTCGTAATCCCGTGCCTCGTGCGGGTGGACACCGATTGTACAATATACGTTGTCATATTTAGCGGCCAGTTGAAGCGCCCGCTTTGAGTCGATGAAACATGTTCCCGCCTCTACCACGAAGGCGATGCCCTCGGCATCAAAACCACGTACGGTTTCATCAATACATTCCAACAAACGTGCATCCAGTAGATGCACGTGACTGTCGGCTAACAATACTTTGCTCATATTTTAGTAGTCTAGTCTACTCTGCTGATTTTGACAATTTTATATTTCAGTTTTCCAGTTGGAACTTTGATTTCGACTACATCGCCCACTTTTTTGCCCAGCAGTGCGCTGCCGATTGGGCTCTTGTTACTTACCCAGCCTTTTTCGATACATGTTTCAAGTATGCCGGTGATGACAAACTCGGCCTTGATAGAGGTGCCCACGCCCTCGACGTTGACACGTGTTCCAACATTGACCGACCCAATGTCGGCTTTTTGAAATGAAAAGACTTTGATATTTGGCATCATTGTCTCGATAGATGCGATTTCGGTTTCGAGGAGATTCTGGGCCTCTCGCGCGGCGTCGTATTCGGCGTTTTCCTTTAGGTCGCCAAATTCCCGCGCAACCTTGATTTGGTCGGCAATTCCCGCACGTTTCCCGATAAGTTCGACGTGGCGTTCTTCCAATGCCTTTTTGCCCTGTGCCGTTGCGTACACTATTTCCATAAATCCACCTCCCTGGGTCTTGTTCCCCTGTTACCAGTTTGACTGGTTCCAGTCTACTGTCTTCTCGCTATTCTGTCAATACATAGGTTCTAGGACATATATGCATATATCGCGATAAGACGTTCGGTTATTATACACCCATAATATTCTTTGTCAACACAAAAAGTGATAGGAAGTTTTGATGCAAGAAAAAACACCCCAGGGTGTTTTTTGGATGTTAGGCAGCACTTGGTTCTTGTTTGAAGGCCCGAACCAAGATAATTGTTAGGAGTGTTACCGCGGCCGCGCCGACGAGACTGTAGATAACCCTGCTGGCTACGCTGTCTGCGCCGCCGAAGATTCCCCCGACCAGGTCGAAGTCAAACAGTCCCATAAAAAGCATGTTTAATCCGCCAAGCAAAAGTAATCCAAACGAAATGAATTTTACCCATTTAATGACCGCGGCACGTTCCATAATTTCCTCCGTAATAATTGATGTGATTACTTTGTGTAAATTGGAAAGTATTATACATTAGTAGCATGAGCAAAAAAATATGTATCTTGGGGTCGGGCGGTGATGCGCCAGGAATGAATGCGTGCGTGGAATCCGTTTATCGTGAGGGGAAAAAACGCGGGTGGACAGTAGTTGGATGTATGTCCGGTTATGATGGATTGGTATTGGAGCGATTTGTACAATTAAACGATGCGGCCGTCACAAACATTGGGTCAAAGACGGGTTGTGTATTAAAGGCGGGACGCAGTGAGGTATTTATGACCGATGAGGGATTAAAGCGTGCCATTGATAATGTAAAGAAGCATGGATTTGCGGCGGTGATTGTTTTAGGGGGTAACGGCAGTTTGAAAGGTGCGTGGGACCGATTACATGTAAACGGTGTTCCCGTTGTGGGGGTGCCATGTACCATTGATAACGATGTGTTCTTTACCAATAACAGTTTAGGATTTTCATCAGCGGCCGAAGAGTCGGTGCGGTTGGTGGATAACCTGAATGGAACTATGATGACCAATGACCGCGACCATGTGGTTCAGTTAATGGGGCGTAATTGTGAGAAGTTGGCAGATTTAGTTGGTGTTGCGACCTTTGCCGATATAATTGATGTCGAGCATGACAGGCACACGGCCGTACAAGTTGCAACAATATTCGACCAAAACCGTAAACGTGGCCAAACATCCAATATAATGATAATGCAAGAAAAGAAATCCACCGACGTTATTACCGAGGCCATGGACACCGTCAAATTCCAAGCAGAGTTGTCAAACGCGTTGGGAAGTTCACGCATCAGGATGACGACATTAGGTCATTTGCAACGGGGGGCCGCCCCGTCCGCACGTGACCGATGGTTAGGTGCGATGTACGGCAAAAAAGTAGTTGAACAGATTGAAGCGAACCAGTTAGGTGTGGCAGTTGGATTGGTTGGTGAATATTTTATTGCACACCCAATTGAAAAAGTCGGCAAAAACAAACGTTAAGCATCAATATAATTTCTTCAATATGGTCAAAAGGCTTGCCCTTTTGTGCATTTTGCACTATCCTTTGTACTAACCCAAAAATAAAAAGGGAAAGGAGGAAACAAAAAAGATGAAGAAATTTGGAAAACTTCGTAGTGCTGCCCTGGTTGTGATGGTCCTGACATTAGGTATCATTATGACAGGTTGCGGCGTAAGCCGAAGTGGGAACTGGAGCACGTTGCAACTGCGGGGTGAGAGTGTGAGTCAAGATAACGTCAGCACAACAGTTACACACAACTTCCATTTCGCACACCGTGGAAACACATGGGGACAAAACCGTGAGACAAACATGATTGCATTGCGCCGTGATGTTCGCACAACCCTGAACGACGAGACAACAACATTTACACTGACCCAACTTGTACTGAACTTTGACCACATTGTCCAAATGAACCTTTTGCCACACCGCGCCGATGACTTTACTGGAACAATCCGTTTCCGTAATGGGACTGGTGAAAATGACACATGGAACTCACTAGGAGCTTCGGGAACAGGGTCAATCGTTGTTCAAACGAACAACGCAAGCCAACGCACACACAGTCGCATGTCTATAACCCAAGGCCAAGCCCTTCGCACAGTGAACGCAGACCAGCCACTGACCATTGACTTCTACTACCGTTTGTCGACCGACCCATTGGCAACAGCCGAGGGTTTCACACCACGTCACTTCTCGTTCACATTTGAATTGCCACGTGGAAACTTCTAAATTGGATTTATAAAAGGAGATAAAAATTAAAATGGAAAAAGTTGACAAAAAAGTAGTTCTAGCGGCGGTGTTTGGTATAGTGTTGTTTTATGGACTTCACTCTTTAGTAACCGAAATCATCAGCATCTTCCACAACTGGGGCAACCGGTTTACGGCCGTTAATGCATTGCAGGGCGAAGGGTTCCTGACAATGACACGGATTTTCACCGTAATCATCCTGTTGTCGTTTATAGCAATCTTGGTTATGAGCCTGATGAGCGTGTTTTGCCAAAAATTCGAGAGCAAGCGTAAATTGTTTGCGTTCATCTCGTTGGGACTTATTGGCCTGATGGTTGTTCTCTTGATTATTACACGCATTGCAATCCCAACCGCAACATTGGCGCAAGGCACCACTCCTCACTGGGGTGCTGGACTTTACACCTCTATGCGTACGTTGGTACTGGTCACCCTTGGTATTCCAGCCGTTTTGATGACGGTTATTGCCGCAGGCCCTGTGCTTTGCTGCAAGAAGTCGGAAGATGTACCACAAGCGTAATTGTAGGTACAATTAATTAAATAGAAACCCCGTATCCACAGCGGGGTTTTTTCATTAGTTCGTGCGCCCTGCGCACATTTATGACACGTGGTCCGATGTAGGTTTTTGTATACAGCAATAATATCCCCCTACTTCAGCCCGGGGATTGTTCGTTTGGCGCGGAGGTTTCGGTGGAAGGTGTTGGCGAAGCGGTGGGCCTCGTCCCGAACCCGTTGGAGGAGGCGGAGGGAGTAGCTGCGTTTGGAGAGTACGAGCGGAGTACTCTCCCCCGGTTTGAAGATTTCTTCGTTTTCCTTTGCCAGGGCGATGAAGTTGATTTCAGAGTTTCCCGCGACATCCATAACCGAGGATAGTTGGCCCTTGCCCCCGTCGATGACAATTAGGTCGGGGGCGATGCCGAATGAGATGTCGGGGGTTCCGATGCGGGCGAGGCGGCGGGTGATGACCTCTTGCATAGAGAGGAAGTCGTTGTTACCCATGCCGTGTTTGATTTTGAAGCGGCGGTAGAGTTTTTTCTCGGCCACGCCGTTTATGAAGACGACCATTGATGCGACCATATCCGTGCCGTCCGTGTGCGAGATGTCGTAACATTCGATTTTTTTCGGCGGGTGGGTAAGGCCGAGTACAGTGCCCAGTTCGTCCACCGCGCCCACCGTGAATTGTTCGCGGAATTTGATTTTTTCAATGGATGTGTCGATGTATTCATCCGCGTTGGTTTTCGCCATGTCGAGGAGTTGACGTTTAAGCGCGACCTTTGGGTTGAAGATGGTACAGCCGAGGGCGACAGCAACTTCCGTCATCGGAAATTCCGCGACGATTTGTTCGGGCACCACGTTTTGTTGATAATATTGCATTACGAAGCCAGAGAGCATGTCTTCCTCTGACTGTACCCCCGCATGTTGTTCCGAGAAGTTTTGTATCCCGATTAATTTGCCCGCACGTACGGAGAGTACCGACACAACGAACACGTCCCCGCGGATTGCGTATGAGAAGACATCCGCGTTCAGGTCGCGCGCGACGTGGGTTATCGTGCGGTCACGCAATTTATCGAGGAAGTTCATACCGTTACGATAGCGGATTGCAATTTCAAATTGTTCAAGGGCGGCCGCGTTTTCCATTTTTGATTGGAGTTTTTCGCGTGCGCCGAATTCCCGTTCCCCGCGCAAAAAAGATTTAACATCGTCGATTATTTTTAAGCATTCTTCGCGCGTTACCCGTTTGGCACAAGGGGCCAAGCACCGCCCGATTTGATGGTTTATGCAGGGTGTTTTTTTCGCAAATTCGACTTTGGAACATGTGCGTAATGGAAAGATGTCGAGAAGAGTGTCGAGTAGTTCGGATGCCCAGATGCCGTTGAAGTATGGCCCGAAGTATTTGCCGCCTTTTGTTAGTTTGCGGGTGACCTCTAGATACGGCCAGTCGCCGTCAGTTACCTTTATATATGGAAAGGTTTTGCTGTCTTTTAATAATATATTGTAGTGGGGTTGGTGTTTTTTGACCAAGTTGGCCTCTAGCCCCAGGGCGTCGTTTTCCGTTTTGGTGATGAAGTAGTCGAAGTCGCGCACCCGTTCCAGCATTGCGGTTACTTTTGCATCGTGACTGCCGCTCTTGAAGTAACTGCCCAATCTTGCGCGCAGGGCCTTGGCCTTGCCAATGTAGATGATGTGCCCCGCCCCATCGCGCATGAGGTAGACCCCAGGTTTTGCGGGGACGAGGGCGAGTTTTTCGTGGATTGGCCCTTGGGGGGGGTTATTGATTTTTGATTTTTCACTGGGGGGGGTTTCCATTAATCCGTGGGCTGTGCCCACATTTATAACACGTGGTCCGTGGTTTGTTGAGTCTTGCACCTTTTTCATCACTTTACCATATCATGGTTTTTTTCATAGTCAAGAGAGTTCCTGACACTTTTTGAAGAATTGAAACATGTTGTAAATCCCGCCTTGAATTGATATACTATGAGGTAATTGTTGAAGGAGATTTTTTTACATGCAAAACAAGCAACAAGCACCAAAGAAAAGCCCGTGGAGTACGATTTTGATTTTGGCCGGGGTTATTGTATTAGTCCTCTTGTTGGCCAATAGCAATATCACCGGTGCGAACACACCGCCCCGCAGGGACTTTTCGCATTTTTCCACGCAAATCGGTTTGCAGACAGATGCGAGCGGGAACATGACATTTGTTGACAACCAGATACACAGTGTGTTCCAGCGCGGAAATACATTTTACGTGTTGAACAATTCCGCCGAGGGGTTGTCGCCAGCGCAGGTTACACGTTTTAACGAGAATCCAGGGCGTCATGCGGATTTTACGTTCTTTTTCCAGAATACGGATTTCATTGTTGAGATTGTATTGGCCCAGCGTAACCAAGCCCCAGCAAACCAGCAAATCCAGTTTGATGCACGTAGTGTCGGCACGAACCCGTGGGATTATGTTTTCATGTTCTTGCCGCTTTTATTATTGATTGGGTTTTTTGTTTTCATTATGAGAGCGATGAGCGGGCGCGGCAGTGGTATCAGCGGCATGGGCCGTCACCGTGCGCAGATGACACGCGACAGCAACGTTCGTTTTGGTGATGTTGCGGGTATCGAGGAAGAGAAGGAAGAAGTTCGCGAGATTGTACAATTTTTGCGTAATCCAAAGAAGTTTTTGGATTTAGGTGCGCGTATTCCAAAAGGGTTTTTATTGATTGGTTCGCCAGGTACGGGTAAGACATTGTTGGCGAAGGCGATTGCCGGCGAAGCCAATGTTCCTTTCTTTTCGATTAGTGGCTCGGATTTTAGCGAGATGTTAGTTGGTGTTGGGCCGAGTCGTATGCGTGATTTGTTCGAGCAGGCAAAGGCAAATGCGCCGTGTATTATTTTCATAGATGAGATTGACAGTATTGCCCGTATGCGCGGTGTTGGGATAAGCGGTGCCGCCGAGGAAAACGAGCAGACGTTGAACCAGTTGTTGGTTCAGATGGATGGGTTTACAAAGTCCGAGGGTGTTATTGTGTTGGCCGCGACAAACCGTCCAGATGTGTTAGACCAAGCGTTGTTGCGCCCGGGTCGATTTGACCGTCAGATTGTTGTACAGATGCCAGACGTTGCGGGCCGTGAGAAAATATTAAAGGTGCATGCAAAGTCCAAGCCGTTGGCGGCCGATGTTGACCTGAAACGTGTTGCGCAGATTATCAGCGGGTTTACGGGTGCGGATATTGAGAACCTGATGAACGAGGCCGCGATTATCGCCGCAAAGCGTGACCGTCGTAAGATAACTATGGTTGACATTACCGAGGGGATTAACAAGGTATTGTTGGGGCCGCAAAAGAAAAGTCGCATTATTACCGAAGAAGACAAGAAAATCACGGCATTCCACGAGGCGGGTCATGCGGTTGTAAGTTACATGTTGCAACCAAAGCAGGTTGTGCAGGAAGTGTCTATTGTTCCGCGTGGAATGGCCGCGGGATATACCCTGACGAATGACCAAGATGATGTGACGGCGCATAAGTCCAAGAGTTTCCTTAAAACCCAGTTGGCCGTTTATATGGGTGGACGTGCCGCAGAAGCCGTGTTCATTGGTGATTATTGCACCGGGGCGACCCAAGATATTAAGATGGCGACGGGATTGGCCGAGCGTATGGTTACGCAGTTTGGGATGAGCGAGAAGTTAGGGCCGTTGTATTTCGGTCGTCATGACGAGGCCATGATGCGTGCGTACGAGGACAAGCGCATTAGTGACAAGATGCAGGAATTGATTGATAGTGAAGTCCGTGCCTTTGTAGAGGAAGGTAAAGAAACCGCGACAAAGATAATGAATGACAAGAGGAAAGAAATCAAGTTGATGGTTGACGTGTTATTAGAGCGTGAGACGATTTACAAAGAGGACGTCGAGTTGATTATGAGCGGTGCGAAGAAGGATGATGTGTTGGCGCAGATTGAGGCACGTTTGACCGCCGCAAAAGAAGCCGAGGCCGCCGAGAAAATCGAGTCGCTGTTGGAGTCGTTGAACCGTGATTTGGACAAAATACGCGAGATGGCGAAGTTGTTTATCGCGCAAGGAATACGTCCCGCCGAGTTGTTGGAGCAGTTGGAAGTTAATTTCGAGATGGCTCGCGGTGTTGTTCGTGGTGGGGGGCGTTTGGAAGTCCTTCCTACCCTTGACAATGTGGACAATTATGCTAACCTAGTTAAAGTAGAGAAAACAGAGGAAGTAAAGGAAGAAGTTACAGATGAAACTAAATAAAGGCTTTTGGATTACGTGGGCGGTTTCGTCCCTGGCGGTGGTGATGTTCGTTGTTGCGTCCATTTCGATTGCGTTCAGTACACAGCGCGTGCAGTATGGATTGGATTTCGACATGAACTATATCAACACCGTTGAAGTTTGGTCTAATCCAGACCGCGGGTTTGTTGCGTATGTTGACCTTTTGCCCGAGCGTATAATGCAAAATCAGGCCGTTCACCAAGTTATGACCGAATTGAACCGCGCGCACAGTACAAACCGTTTGGCGCAAATCTTTCAGGCATCGGGTGAGAATGTGAGTGTTGGTTGGAATACGGGCGGCAACAACAGTACCGACCAAATTATCCGCAACAACAACGGGTTGTTTATTAAAATTAACTTTCGCGTGCCGCAGTTTGGTATTGCGGGTACGGGTGCATCGGGTAACCCGCACCGTATAGTGCCAGCGGCGCAGGCCGAAAGTGCAACTATGCGCATTCACCAAATATTCATTCCATTGGGGAACCAAACAAATTCATGGCAGGCCCAAGATTGGTTCGTTAACATTAACGAGAGTCCAAACGACCGAATTGATTTCCGTATTCAGACATTTGGGAATTACTGGGCCTTGGCGAACTTGGTTCGTGACCTTCACGTGTTCCGATAATTATGTGAAAATGAGTTAAAAACCGGCGATTGTCGGTTTTTTTTGTGCCTCTGCTCCGCCCTGTCCAGAATTTTTTGACAGGTGGATTTTTGGTGTGGTAGATTTAGATAAAGGGGTGCAAGTGAAAAAGAAGATTTTGATTGGTATAATGATGATTGCTGTGTCGCTGATGTTTGTTTGATGTGGGGGGCGTTCACCTCATCCACCACAAACGCAAGGTGACTTCGTGCTGACGATATCTGTTAGCTCAACGTCTTTTCGTCAGGATGAAAGTATCCTTGTCGAAGGTAGACTTGAGAACAGGAGTGGACAATCACATTACATAACTCATTGGGGTCTGTTTCGGCCTCATATTCCTGGTGTGGATTTTGGTGACGTCATCGCAGTAGAAACCGTTGTTTATTTTGCAAAAGATGAAGTAATTCACCTGTCTTGGGATTTTCTTCACGGCCTAGAACAAGGCAGACATTATGTTGCGTTTAGTTCAGGATTTTTATTGAACCACGCAGAATCTGATGAGCCAATCGAGTTATGGTCAAACACAATCAATTTGAGAGTTAGATAATAAGAGGAGGTTCAATATGAAAGTTTTTAGGAATTGGATAGTTGTTGTGATGTTGATTACTGTGTCGCTGATGTTTGTTGGATGCGGAGGGAGACCTAAACATCCACAGACACTGGATGGAGATTTTTTGCTGACGATTTTCGCCGAACAGACGACAGTTCGACGTGGTGAGAATTTCAGAATAAATGTGTCTTTGAAAAATCAAAGTGATGGGGATATAGAAATAGTTTATTTTGTTGAATGGGTAAGGGCGCACATACCAAATTGGAACGATACAGTTCAGTCATTTGATTTTCCAGAATATCCTCAACGATTAGTTGTTAACAGCGGGGATAGCATTAATACGACATGGCTGATTGGTTACAATTTGCCTCGTGGTCGTCACAATCTCATTGCCGAGACACGTTTTCAGATATTTCAAGACGGAGTATATTCAGAGCGTATGGAAATTTGGTCAAACACAATCAGTTTGAGAGTCCGAAGATAAAGGGGTGTATATGAAAAAATTTTTAATTGGATTGGCGATTGTGTTAGTGTTAGGTTTTCTGTCATTACTGTTTTGGCGATATGTCATTTTTGTTCCTCCTGAAGTTGATAGAAATGATTTACTGCCAATAGACCCAACCAATACACAAAATGTAGTTGATGTGATAAAGTAAAACAAAGGAGCGCAAATGAAAAAATTTTTAATTGGATTAGCGATTGGATTGGTGTTGGCGTTTGTTGGGTGGGTGATATATGTGGCTTGTATAAGATATCAAGAAGACGGCGGAGCGGAAGGCTTCCCAGAACATGTTACCAGAGGACTTAATGCAGATATGGCAGTTGCCTATTTAAGCGAAGAATATCATATTAGCACACCATCAGAGGTGAGCTCAATTGTTGTTGTGTTGAATGGCGATGTATGCATTTTCCGAACTTTTACAGTACGTGATTTTATTGGATATGGAGTAGTGTATGTAGAGGAAATTACACCGAGCCTTGAACTTGCACGAAGACAAATATGGACACGTTCATACAATCCGTCATGGAAAGTTGATTTGAACTACTTTAGGCGAATATTGTTGTTAGTTGTCTCTGAACTACATCAAGAAAGTGCATTTACGGAAACAAGAATGTCCATGGAAAATAATCTTGTAGGCAACAGATATATTTTTAGTGCCGAATTGGATAGTTCAATGCATTGCGATTTTTCTGAATCAGTTATTGTGAACGACCCGTACTTTTCACGGCAATGGAATGCTAACCATATTGGATTGCCACAAGCATGGTCGCTTACAATGGGTTCGCCAAATATCACCGTTGGGATTATAGATAGTGGCATTCAAACTACACATAAGGATTTTGGTGCAAGATTCAATACACGGGCTAGTGCAGGTTTCTATGAAGCTAGGTTATTTGGCAACTATACCGGAATACATACTACTATTGAACCTTTTAATGACGATACTGGACACGGTACAGCTACTGCTGGCGTTATAGGAGCCTCTGTAAATAATGGAATGGGATAGCGGGAGTGGCTCCACACGTGCAGATGGCATCGTTGCGAGTTGGTAGAGCTGGTGGATGGCCGAGGTCAGCTGTTATTCGCGCTTTAGCTCATGCCACTAATAATGGCTTGAGGATAGTAAATATGAGTGGAGGATATAACACGAATTACGCTAACATTGAGCAAGCTGTAAGAAATTTTCCTGGGTTATTGATTGCAACTGCGGGTAATAATGCACAAAACAACGGTAGGTTCCCAGGTGCGCTCAATCTTCCAAATGTGATTGGTGTTGGAGCACTTGATAGCAGTGGTCAACGGTCAATATGGCGAAATAGTGCGGGAGTATACGCAGGAAGTTCAGGCTTTGGAACGAATATTGATATCTTTGCTCCAGGTACAGATATTTATACTACAGACAGATGTGTTGTGGGTGTGAGGCGCGTTAATGGCACATCAGTTGCCGCCCCACACGTTGCAGGTGTTGCGGCGTTGATGTTGTCGGCAAACCCAAATTTGACAGGGCCACAATTACGTAACCACATTTTGAATTCCGCCGACAGGATATACATAGGCACACCCATTGGTACTATGAATGTGAGGAGTCTAAACGCCGAGAACGCGGTAAGATTAGCACATGGCTTGCCCCTTGCCGTTCGCACGTTTGGGCAACTTCACAATATTCGTCACAACACATCTGGCAGTTTTCAACTGATGAACAATATTGACCTTTCCAGTAATTTTCAAGTCCTTAACCGCGGTATCAATCCAAATATGCCATGGACACCAATCCCTAATTTCACGGGGGTGTTGGATGGGCGCGGGTATGCGATTGAAAATATGAACATTACGTCCGCGGGAAATGGTGCCAATGTGGGATTGTTTGGTATTAACAGCGGGACGATTACGAATTTGCGAATACATAATTCCAACATCAATTTACCGTACGACGGGGTCAGTAATAATATCGGATTTATCGCGGGTATAAATCATGGAACAATACGCAATGTTGGTGTATTTTCCAGTTATATAGAGGCAATTCGATGGAACGCAAACATAGGCGGTATCGTTGGGATAAATCACGGGGAAATAAACACCGCGCGATTTGAATTTGGTCATGTGATTGGTGCGGGAAATTTGGGTGGAATTGCAGGCGCGAATATGGGAACAACCACATCGCATCCGTGGGTAAGACATACCGAAATTCGTCACGCCACAATAGGACATCATTTGGTACATGTTAACCGCGCAGTGGGTGGTATTGTTGGTCATAACGAGCGGGCGTTTCTTTGGGATAGTAGTGTGCACAATACAGTTGTTACAAATATAAGCGTTTGGAACGCGTGGCAGTTTTCGCCGCCTATGGGGTTGATTGTTGGGACTTTGCATTATTCCAATTTAGAGCGTGTTGGGCGAACGAATTCTTATTTAAGGAGGGGCGCGTTGGCCGATAGTCAATTGGCTTTCTTTGGTAGATTTTGGGACCCGTCATGGCCGTGGGCGGGAAATGTAACGGGGATTACGCATATACTTTCTTTACCTTTGCCAGAAGAATTTGCCGCGTAATTCAATGATTAATTCAAACATTTGCAATGTTTACGCATAAATGCTATATTTTCATCATGCAGAAGAAACGAGTTATTGTTCATAAAATTGCCTGTGGCGTTACCATTGCCGTGTCCATTATTTTGTCCATTACCATGTTGGTTACGGCCGATACGAACCTGACGACCGGTGAGCCGATTAATATCCGCACCGATGCCTTTTCCGTTATTGGGTTTGCCAACCGCGAGATGTTTTTTATTTGGGGTGTTGCCACCGGCTTGGCCGTGTTTTTGAATTTGAGGTTGTTGGCCGTGCGGTTGGGGTTGGTTCACCGATGGTTTACCGCCCTTTTGGCTTTTGGGTGTTCGATGACGTTGGTTACCGTTAGTGTTATGGGGTACGATTCCATTGCCCGTCCAATCCACGTTGGGTCGGCGGCTTTGTTTGGGTTTTGTACGGCAATTTCCTTGATAATTATTTTGGTTAAGAAGTTGAAGAAGAACAAGCGGATTACGTCTATGTACCTGACCATTTTTGCTATGACCGCCGTTATATTTGTTTTTACGACGATTTATGTAGGGTGGCTGACGGCCCTGACCCAGATATTGTTGACCAATATCAGTTTGGTTATAATGTTTGCGTCTAACTTTATGGAGAAATGGCCAGCCGAGATTAGCGAGGAACAACAATGCGTAACATGCGAACCAGTACAATAGCCGGGATTTCGACGCCCATCGGTAATGCGGGTGTTGGGATAATCCGTATTAGCGGCCCGCAGGCCGTGAGTATAGTATCAAGGTGTTTTGACGAGCCATTGGTTCCGCGTGTTGCGACGTTGGGAATTATTAGCACCCACGAGTTTAGTGATACGGTGTTAGTCATACACTTTCCCGCCCCGCGCAGTTTCACGGGTGAAGATGTAGTTGAAATTCAGGCGCATGGCGGAAGTTTTTTATTGCAAAAGATTTTAGACCATGTGTTAGTGTTGGGGGCCGAGTTAGCCACGCCCGGGGAATTTTCCAAGCGCGCGTTTTTGAACGGCAAGTTGTCGTTGGACATGGCCGAGGCAATTATCGAAACGATTACGGCCGAGTCGGAGGCGCATTTGCGGTCGACGTCCGCCGTGCATGGGGGAAGGTTGCGTGAGATGTTGGCGTCTTTTGAGCGCGCGTTGGTAGCCGTGGCCGCACAGATAGAGGCGACATTGGATTATCCCGAGCATGACATTGAACATGCCACACGAGCGGCCATACGGCCCCATGTCGAGTCTACGGTTGCCCAGATTACCGATTTGATTGGCACGGCGCATCAAGGCAGGTTGTTTGCAAACGGTGTACAGGTTGCGGTTTTGGGGCGGCCGAATGTTGGTAAGAGTAGTCTTTTTAATGCGATATTGGGGCGCGACAGGAGTATTGTTACGAATATTGAAGGCACAACGACCGACACGATTTCAGAGTCCATTCCATACAGGGGTTTACGGTTGGTGTTTAATGATACGGCAGGTATTCGCACCGCGACGGGTGAGATAGAGAAGATTGGGATTACGCGAACCAAGAAAACCATATCGGAGTCTGATGTCGTTTTGGTGATTTTTGACGGGCCGAGTGATGATGAAATATTGGCCATGGCGAACGGCAAACCGACGATAATTGCATTAAATAAATGTGATATTATTTCGCATGAAAATCGTAATGGGATTATTGTTTCCGCAAAAACAGGTGAAAACATCGAAAAATTAAAGGAATCCATTTATCAAATGGCAATAGGCGGCCAGACATTGACCGCGGAGATGGCCATTACCAACACGCGGCATTTGGCCGAGTTGTCGCATGCGCATGCGTGTTTGGCGTCCGCCCTGATTGCGCTTGATGATGAATTATCATTGGATTTGGTTGCGGGTGACATTACCGATGCGTTGGCCCATATTGGAAACATCACGGGGACACATACGTCCGACGCGGTTATTGATGAGATTTTTTCACGATTTTGTTTGGGGAAGTGAGTTAACTATATCTGCTATATTGGCAATTATTTTTTTGTGTCAATGACTTCTCCCCTGTGTGGGAAAACAAAATCGTATCCCAGTTTTTCAAGAGGTTTGTATAATTCATTTTCGTAATCAAAGTTGCTGCTGTGGGAAACGAAGATTTTCATATTCCATATATCACAAAAAACCCCGCTGTGGATACGGGGCTTTTTGTTGTTTGATGGATTGCCGTCGGACTATATCGCCCGCGGGGGCTCCCCCGCTTATCGCGAAGCACAAGGTTCCCGCAGGGGTTCTTATTTGAGTTCGACGGTTGCGCCGGCTTCTTTGAGGGCGGCTTCGATTTTCTTTGCTTCTTCGGCAGGAACTTTTTCCTTGATAACTTTTGGAGCACCGTCAACGAGGGCTTTTGCCTCGCCCAGTCCCAGGCCGGTGATTTCTTTTACAACTTTGATAACGTTGATTTTGTTTGCACCAGCGTCTTTCAGGTTGATGTCGAAGTCGGTTTTAGCAGGACCAGCGTCAGCAGCAGGAGCAGCACCGCCAGCAGCAGGAGCAGCAGCAACAGCCATAGCCGCAGCCGATACGCCAAATTCTTCTTCCAGAGCCTTTACAAGCTCGGCTGCTTCCACGAGGGTAAGCTTTTTAATTTCGTCTACAAGTTTTTTAACATCCATGATAAATTTTCCTTTTATAAATTGTTTTATTTTTTAGGCACATTTTGCCTGGTTTATAACCATTGCCATGTTTCGTGGAACGGCCTGGACCACAGACGCGATACCGCGTGCGCCCGATTGCAGAAGAGACATAAGTTGTGCGATAAGCTCTTCTTTTGTTGGCATTGTTGCCAATGCGCGGACACCCGCCTGGTCAATGACCGCGGTGCCGAGAAGTCCGAATTTGAACTCCATTTTGTCTTTGAATTTTTCGCCCAGGACGATTTTAGCCGCACTGATTTCGTCGTTGTTGCTGAAGGCGACCGCCAACGTTCCCGTCAGTTGGTCGTCCAATTCGGTAACACCGTGATTGTTCAAAGCAATTCGGACAAGATTGTTTTTGTAAATCTTGTAGTTGACGCCGCTTTCACGGAACTTTGCACGGAGTGCGTTGACCTCGGCCACCGTGATACCACGATAGTCGATGAAGATTGCACTCTTTGCGTTTGCCAAATTCTTTTGAATTTCAGCAACAACCGCTTGTTTCTCGGTAAAGTTTTTGCCGTCTTTTTTTGCACGAATTTCTCCCATCTTTCCTCCTTTTAATTAAAAATATCCCCACGTGGTTAACGGCGAGCCGCACCAAATGAGGATGAAAGATGGCGAAAATAAAATTTTGCTGTCTTCCTGGCCTCGGCAAGACTTAATCGGGGTGAACCCGTTGCTTGCTGTCTTCGGTGGGGATTACCCAATAATTATACACGAGTTTATGGGGTTAGTCAACCTTTCGTATGATATAATCAAGTTATGAAACATGAGGAATTACAGTTGCGGGATGCGGGGGCGATGCCGAGTGATGAGGTGTTGCGGGAAGTTTTGGGCGAGAGTTATGTGGCGTATGTGAGGTTTCAGGAGGGTTTGACGGATTTCGAGATTGAGCAGGAGTGGCAATGGTATACGCCATACAAGGCGTGGTTCGCGCGGGGACAGTATAGGTGGACAACGCCGCGCGGAACGAAAAAGGAAAAGACGATATTTTGGGTTTGTTTTTTCAAGGGATATTTTAATGTTGCGGTGTGGTTCAAGGAGAAAAACCGCATGGAGTTATTGAAGGCGGAGGTCGACGAGGAAACAAAGCAAAAAATTCGCGCAACCGAAACCATGGGACAAGTACCGACCTTTCCAATACAATTTGATGTTCATAGTGCCGAGCAGTTGGCCGATATTTACACATTGATAAAATGGAAGAAAGAGTTAGAGGCCTAGGCTCCCCTGTTCTTTTCCTTTTCGGTTTTTTCCAGCTTTTTCATTTCGCGAGAAAGTTTCTTTAGGTTTAGGGCGATTTCGCGGTATTGGCGGCTCTTGCCTATTTTTAGGCGTTTGATTTCCTTGCCATCCAAAATTTGTTCGAGGGCCCGATTGACCTTGCGTATTGGTGAGACGTGGATATAGATAGTCAGCATCAGGAACGCGAACCAGAGGGTGAATAACCCGACCTGGGCCAATAATATCACCATTCCCGGGCCGCCGCCACCTCCGCCCTCGGCCGCGACGCGTTCGGCAATCGCGACCTCGGGTATTAGGGCCCCGATGAAACGGCTGGCCCCCAGGAATACCGCCATTGAAAGTGCGGTTGTCAAGAAGAGACTGCCGTTTACCGTGCGCGAACGCAGGTAGCGAATGAAACATATTAGTCCGAAAAATATCGACAGGCACAACGAAACAATCCCCGCCGTGGTGCGGGCGGCGATGTGGGCGGCATCGCCGTTGTCCTCTATTATCGCGCCCAGACCCCAAAACAAGAACACCGCCATCACAGCCATGAAGACAAACATCCCAAAATAGAGCTTTGATGGTAGCGACATCTTTTGTTTCATGGCATTATTTTGCCGCGATTGCCCCGTTTATATCAATTTTGGGGTGCGAAATTTGTCGAAATAGGCCGAATATGCCATAAAGTGCTAGCACTTATGCACAAAATGTCGGTTTAGTATTGACATTCACTATATCAAAGATTAACATAAGGGTAACATCGAAAATGTCGATGGGGGCACGAAAGACATGAGACCACCGCGGCGTGTGTTGGGGAACGCAGCAATTCAGGCCTTAAAAGGAGTTTTTTATGCACGCAAAAATTTGGGCAACAACGAAAGAAACGGGGGTAACACAACAAAAGATTGACCAGGCGAAGGTGATGTTAGGAGTATGGCGGATGATACCATACGCAATCAAGCGACAGGACATGGTTGTTCACAATACCGCCATGTTGACCTTTGATTCGTATTTACCCGCCGAGATGTTGGCCGAGAAAGTTCTTGACCAGGTATTCCGAAAACAGGATTTGGTTAGTTTGGAGAGACGCATAGAGGATATTGTCAACCAAATACCCGAAAAGTTCGCGCGAGTATTGCAGCTTTATTACAAAGAAAAGCAAAGTGCGGACGCAATCGCCGAGGCCGTGGAATGTGATGAGAGGACGGTTTGGCGTAAACTTGCGGTTGGGTTAAAGGCCTTTGCCGCCGAAATGCACAAGGCCGACATAAACACATTCACGTACAACCAAATGCGCCGTGAACATTCGTTTATTCAAAAAGAGCATGAGCGAGTGCAAAGTCGCAGGGATTAGATTTAGATTAGTCCTCGAAGTCTTTGTACATCATGCTGGGTTGGATACCATCATTTAGGTGATATTTGCCACTGGCGTTTTTGGTATCGCTGTAGAGTGTGTATTCGCCTTCGATACTGTGATAGTAGATTTGGGCGATGTCTACCCCGGCATAAATTCGTACCGGGTGGATGCATTGAATTTCCAGAGTCCAAAAGCCATCAAATCCGACATCACCGAAACCCGCGGTAACATGGATAAAGATACCCAAACGGCCGACGGATGAACGACCCTCTAGCATTGGCACGAATTTGTTAGTTGTTGTGCGTTCAATGGTACGGCCAAGGTAAAGCCGTCCAGGTTGCAGAACAAAGCCCTCGGGCGGGATTTTGATAGTTTTGGTTTTCGTTGGACGTTTCATATCCAATACTTCGTCCTCGTAAATTACTAGTTCATCATGCAACCGCAGGTTGTAGCTGTTTGGCCCCAAACGTTTGTCGTCGAAATCATCAACCTTGATTGCGCCCGCCTGTACCTGCTTTTTAATTTCCAAACCCGATAATATCATACCTTTTTAAGGTATCACAAAATCGACATTTTTCAAACTACTTCTTTAATGGTGCATAGAACATTTCACCGTCGTGGCTTTGAAAGTATACCCCGATGATGAGTTTCTTTTTGCTGTTTATAATTGTGTATGCCGCGCGTTTGCGTGCGCCGCCGATAATTCCGCCAGTTGTGCGTTGGTTGGCCTCGACAAATACGTTATAGGCCAGGATATTCCCCGTGTTATCAATCACGGTAATGCCGTCAACATCCAGCATGCGGGTGAAAACATCGCTCATGGCGTTTAGTTTTGGTTCGACGTTGTGCTGGCCTTGGATATAGAGTTTACTAAACGATATTGGTTCTTCTAGCCATATTCCGTCGTCCAGAAAGTCATCGCGGAATTCGGACTCGGGATAGTCTTTGTCCACCACGACACAAATCGTGCCGTGGATGTTTCGCATGACGCTCTTGAAGATGTTTTTGAACATCGTTTTGACTTCGACCGATTTTTTTGCACTGGCCTTTAGTTTACTAAAACTGGCCTCGACGAATTCATCGATTTCCTCGTCCCAGTTACCCATGACCTTTATATCCAGGGCAAAGTTGATGTTAATCTCGTTGCCCTTTATCGATTTCATTGTGACCGCCCACGCGTTCTCGGCATAGGCATAGATACCAAATACCTTGTCGTCGCGGTCGCGCAGATAGTCGGAACGGAAGATAATGTCTTCTAGGCTCTGTTCCTTGATGCTGTTGATATTTCGGAAAATACCGTATGTGACGGATTCGTCATCGGTGCTGATGTATATGCACCAATCGTCCTTTGTGAATGGAACCATTGCCTTTAGGCGTGATGCAAAGTCATTTTCGTTATCGTCACGGAAAAGTTGGATTTTGAATGGAGATGGCAACGACCGCATAACGGCATCGATGTTATTTGTAAACAGGAGGCGTGGTCGGTACTTGTGCCCTTCTTCCTCGTAATTGACCATTTTTGGAAAGAAGTTCAGAAAGCGGTTTTGCAGTTTGATTGGGAAGTCATCAAAATTTTCGCCGAGGAAATCGACGATTTTATTCTTTGCGTCTAAATAAAAAATGTTTTCATTCATACGCCCACTCCACCTTCATATGTACTGTAATCCAATATAGAAGTATGTGCGGGCACTTGTCAATATATATTGATGATATTTTTAATATTAGAGCAATTTTTTACGTGTTGTCGACCGTTACCCCATGTTTTTTGGCGTGTGCAACGATTGCCTGCCACACGTTTTGAATTTCCTCGGCCGTCAGGGTTTTATCCATACATCCAACCGTCATACAAACCGTATACGAAATGTCGCCGTTTTCACGAACATAAATGTCCTTTAGTCTATAACCGAAAACATTTTCGTGTTGCAATTTATCGAATACGGATTCCAATTCGCCATAAATTGATTTAGTCGTTATGGTGAAATCCAGTTGTGTTTTTGGATATTTTGATACACGAATTTTTTTAGAGTCCAAAGATACCGCGCCGAATTTATCCAAGCAGATATACGCCGTCGCAATTTTAATTTTGGGGTCAACAGTCGATGTGGTTGTTGGGTGTACAAGGCCAATTTCGCCCACCGTCATATCCCCCACCGTAATTGATGCATTATTCAGCGGGTGAAAATATGAAAGGTTTGAACCGCCCAGTTTATACGAAACACGCACACCAAGCAGTTGTGTTAAATCCGAAACCATATGCGCCAATTCACGGTAAAGCACCGTGTCCGATTTGTCACGCGACGCGATTGCAATACCCAGTTGGGTTTGTTCGGTGTCACGGAATACACCGCCGATTTCAAACATGCGGATGCTGTCGCGGCCTTTGTTTCGTGCGACATATGAAATCAATGTAGGGATGATGTCCGTGCGAACGGCCTCGCATCCTTCGGCGACACTGTTTATCACGCGCAGGTTGCTTGTTGCCTCTATCTTTAGGCCTTTCATTACTTTTGCGTCTGTCCAAATATAGCTGTGAACCTCGTTCAGGGCGTATTTGTCCACCAAGATGTCCTTTATACGGCGAATACGAACGGCCGCAGGCAATGCATCCACGGGGCGAATTTCAATCAGCGGTGCGGTTGGTGCGATGTTGTCATAACCGTGCGTTCGTGCGATTTCTTCGATAACATCGGCGGCCAAGGATACGTCCTTTGTCGCGCGCCATGTTGGTACGGTTACGGTGATTACACGCGAGCTGATTTTCGGCCGAAACCCCAGGCCCGTTAATGCACGCTTGACATCGCGGTATTCGGGCACAATTCCCATAAACCGTTCAAGGTAGTTTCGGTCGACCGCAATCTCCCCTTCGGTGGTAGGGGTTTTCACGACCCAGTTAAAGTTACTGGCTATACGTGCCCGTTTGTCCAAACCGGTCAGCAACTTTATCATTCGCGCCGCGGCAATTTTGTTCAGGTTTGTGTCAAGACTCTTTTCAAAGCGGGTACTGCTGTCACTCCTGATGCCCAATTCGTTACTTGTCCGACGTATTTGTAACGGTTCAAATGTTGCGAATTCAAATACCACATCAGTTGTTGTGTCTGTGATTAGACTGTTCGCGCCGCCCATAATTCCCGCCAAGGACACGGGCTTGCCGTCCGATTTTATAAACAGGTAGTTTGGTTTTACGTCAAATGTTTGCCCCTTAAGCGTTTCAAATGTTGTTCCCGCGGGTGCGAAGCCGGCCGATAATTTGCCGACACGTGACGCATCAAAAGTGTGGTTTGGTTGGCCCAATTCCAACATTACATAATTTGATAAATCGACCAAAAGGCCGTGAGAAGAGCTGTTATTACAATAAAACATGCGAATTTGCATATCCAGCGGGGATTGTTTTCGCGTGACATTGTCCACCCGAATCGCGCCAAAGGAATAACATGCATGGTTTTCAATGTCCACAGGAACGGCGGGCAAGTCGCGGTATTTTTCCAAATCGACAACGGGCAGAGGTCTTAATTTACGATTGAAAATAACCGCCAATTCCCGTGCGATTCCATAATGCCCCCACAGGTCGGGGCGGTTGGTAAGAGATTTATTATCAATTTCAAAAACAATATCGCGCAATGCAGGTATAGCAACCTCTATCGGTGTTCCGTTCGGCAAATTCGTATCCAGGTCAATTATGCCATCGTGGTCGGTACCGATGCCGAGTTCAAGGGCGGAACAGTTCATTCCGTGACTTTCCTCTCCCGCCAAGTTTGCCACGCCAACATTGATATCGCCTAAACGTGACCCAGGCACGGCAATCGCAACCCGCATTCCCGCACGGCAATTTGGCGCGCCGCAAATAACTTGTTTGATTTCCATCCCATTATCAACGGTCAGTTTGAAGAGAGGCTTTTTACTGGTCGGGTGCATTTCGCATGTTACAATTTGTCCAACCACGACACCGGTTATATCATGGCCGCGGCGTTCAAAACCCTCGACCTCGGCCGTGGTCATCGACAATCGTTCCAAGATTTGTTCGGGGGTAATTCCCGATAAATCAACAAATTCATTTAACCAATTAAGACTAATCTTCATAATACCTCTCCTACTTTATCGCTGCTAATGCTTCTAGGTTTCCGCTGTTGAATACGCGCACATCGTCCACGCCGTATTTCAACATAGCCAATCGTGTCAGGCCAAAGCCGAACGCAAAGCCTTGGTATTCCGTTGGGTTTACCCCGCCCATTTCCAAAACACGTGGGTGTATCATGCCACAGCCACAGAACTCTACCCAACCGCTCTTTTTACATACAGAACAACCCTTTGCGTCACAGAAGACGCAGCTGGCGTCTAATTCAAAACTAGGTTCCGTGAACGGAAAGAAACCAGGGCGCAAGCGCACTTTGACGTCTTTTTTGAAAACCGCCGCCAGCATTTGACGCATGAAATATATCAAGTTCGCGATGGAAATGTCGCGCCCTACCATCATGCCCTCGACCTGGAAGAATGCCATTTCGTGGCTGGCATCCAGGTTCTCGTTACGGTAACAACGCCCAGGGAAGATTGCCGAAAATTCGGGGCCGTATTTTTTCAACATGCGGTTTTGCGATGCGGATGTATGGGTTTTTAACACCGAACCGTTGGATAGCCAAAAGGTGTCTTGCATATCGCGGGCCGGGTGGTTTTTTGGAATGTTTAGGGATTCAAAGTTTTCAAACTCTGTTGCGATTTCTGGGCCGTCCTCGACATAGAAACCCATCGAGCCGAATACCGCCTCGACCTCTCGCAGGACGCGGGTAATTGGGTGGAGGTTTCCGACATCCCGCCCCAAATCGGGCAACGTTATGTCTACCCGCGCGTCATTCATCAATTTTTCGTTGATTTCGCGAACGCGAATTTCTTCTTGGAGTTTGAACAGGCGTGATTCTGTATCACGTTTGATTGCGTTGAATTCCGCACCCGCCGCCCCGCGCATTTCGGGGGCGATGTCGCGCAAACTTCCCATCAGGCCGCTGACAACACCACTCTTGCCCAAATATTTTTGGTGAAAGGCGTTACAATCCTCTATCGTCTTTATCGCGGTGATGGCGGCCTCTATCTCGGCCCTTAATTTCTTTGTGTCCATAGGGACATTTTACCATTAATCGCAGATATTGAAAAGTACAACATTATCATAGTCCGTAGTTTGGTTTTTCTATGGCAAAAAATTGTCAGTAGGCATCTTGACTCTCAATAAACTCATGTTACTATAAACTGCAAAGGACTCGGCTGCCTACGGGATGCTGGTTTTTGCTCTTCTGCGGATACACTGTGGATGTTACATACTGTAGGTGTACCAGTCCTCGAAGACAAAAACCACATCCCGGGCGCG
>Ga0131853_10000405_pt1 | contig 78475 bp, 55 predicted proteins | sample TergutLab28metaG_FD_92764 | JGI IMG/M metagenome (GOLD analysis project Ga0131853, IMG submission 92764) | Labiotermes labralis P1 segment gut microbial communities from Petit-Saut dam, French Guiana - Lab288 P1 (version 2) (version 2) | ecosystem: Host-associated > Arthropoda: Insects >...
GGCATTATCGGAAGTAATAACAACCGCTCCATTAGAGCCAGAAAACCCAGACACCCATTTAACAGACTGCCAGTAATCCGCGATATATTCGGTGCAATGGGCATCCCCGGTTGGGATAATGTATGCATCAATATTATGTTTTTTCATAAGCTGGCGTAGCGACGATATTCTATCTAAAATACGCATTTTTACTGCCCCTTTACATATCAATTTTTATTATATAACTTTAGGACGATTCTATATAAATAGACAGAGCGATAGTTCACACTTTTGGTTGACAAATGTATGTTTAAGAATGTCGTTTGCTGTGTTCCACTTTGGCCTATTTACTTCTAGACAAAATGTGCTAAAATAAGCGCGTGCAAATTATGACAAATTACACATATTTTTGATTCATAGATTCAGGGGGTCGATTACTATTAAAAACCAGAATAGATTGACACTTGGTGAGAAAATGGCAACTATCAGAAAGGCTCTTGATAAGACGCAAGTATATATGTCAATGGCTATGGGCTACAGCGGAACACTTATTGGGAACTATGAAAACAATAAATGTGCTGTATCTTCCAATGTACTCAACGCGTTTAGGAAAGCTGCGGGCGTAGAAGGTGTACCTTTAACAGACGACGAAGTTTCCGCAGCGATAAAAGAAATGATTGATTGGAATGATTCAATAAGTTTTGGTGACATAAATCAAGTAAATGAGTTACACAAAAAGTTTGAGCGTTATGTTAGATGGGCTTATGACTTGGATTTACAAAACCTGTTTGATATTTTCCGCATAAAATATTTGTGTAAGACTGGTAAAAAAGAAGAAGCTGAACAGCTTGCTAGTTCCTTAGAAAAGAGAAAGCCTAGTTTCACGAAAATGCATTTGTTTTGGTATTATCATTATCTTGGATTTCTTAAACATTTGGATTGGCAATATAAACAAGCACTTACTATGTACCTTAAAGCGGAGGTTATTGAGGAACAGTTAAACTTAAACAATATAGCACACTACTATAATATTAGTAGTTGTTTGGTTTATTGCGGCTACCCGCATTTGGCTATTGATTACCTAGAGAAAGTTGTAGCGACAGAGCTTAATTTATCAAGCATAAGATATGGTTTCACCGCGCAAAGGTTGCTAGCGGTATGCTATGGCAGAGTAGGCAAGACTGATAAAGCGCTAAAGCTACTTAACAATTATCTCGAATACTTAATAAAAGAAAAGAAAGACGACAAATTAAATAGGTGTGGGGTATATCTTAGTATTGGCCGGGTATACCAAGATGCCAATAACCATGAAAAAGCACTTGAAAATTTTGATATGTCTGCCCGGTATTGTGATGAAAAAGATGAAATATTTTTGACGTATTTATGTGACAAGGCTACTCTTTTGCGTAACTGTAACAGGGATGATGAGGTGCGAAAATGTTTAGACAAGGGTTTGCCACTGGCAATAAAATCTACATTGTGGTATGATTGGCTACACGCCATTAAGTATTCTTTAGTGCTTAATGAAGCATCATCACTTGACTATGTTCGTTACACATCCATTAAAAATCTCAAAAACTATGGCAAACATGCAATGGTAATTAATTGCTACAAATGGATTAGTGATCATTTTAAGAAAACAGGAATGTACAAAAAAGCCTTATTTTATTCCGAAAAAGCTACAGATATTATAACAAGACTTATGAAAGGAGACATGAGCCTATGAAGGTGATAAAACATATTGCATCATTTTTACTGGCAGTTGTGCTTATGATTAGCATGACTTTTGCAGCAACATATACTGCCTCTGTCGACCCTGTAGAACCGCCGATAACACGTCCGCCGCGCCCTCGCACCAGTCAAGTATCCCCTGTAACAAATGCAGAGGATTCATGCATAAACTGCTCGGCCCCATCAGGCCCGCTATGTACAACATGCTTATACTACCTCGATGATGTCCGACCCTAGCAATTATAACCAAGTTAGGGTGCGGGGTAGTTCACAAAACTTAATCACGAAACAAAAGGGCGTTTGTACACAAAGATTGATACAAGCGCAAGAAGCCCCGAACGGCTGCTGATGTTCGGGGCTTCTTGCTATTGTATCAAAGTCAACGTCCAATAGGGGGTATTGACGTTAAGGTGAATACAATAACCCGATTATAACCGCCAAAGATACTTTCTCGCCCCCTTTGCACTCTGGGTGCATTTTCACGAAATACGACAACAAAGCTTGTGTCTAGCTGTTTTTCAACTGCACAGGATGCTTTTGGTATTGGATGCTATGGAACGACGCATTTCTTGGCATGGTGAGGATGTTCCATGCCCGCGCTGTGGAAAGATTCTAAACTACGAAAAGCTGGGAAACTCATTCATCGTATCTTGCCCTGACGAAGAATGTCTAGAGGTCGGAGGTCGTGGCATCTAAATGAACGTAACATTAAAGGCGGCGGAATCCAAATATGGAAATCGCCGCCTTTATAAATATATTCCAAGGTGATATTATGGCGGGGAGCAATTTAATAGCTGTGATATGCATGATAATACATAGTGAGGGTGCCACTATTATCAAACAACGAGTTGCGCATGAAAAATAAAGTGCAAAATGCCTACGGCTTTAACAGAGCTGTGGGCATTTTTTGGGTTAGCACTATTATTACATATTGGCACGTTAGTAAGCTTCGCAAGATATTAGGGGCTTTAGTCTTCACAAGCCCCTTGACGAACCGCATACCAATTTCAATACCCCTATCCCCATGAATAAAGGTGTAGATACCCGCGCAAAAGAATATGCGCTGGCTAACTATACCAATAATTTTGTTCGTAGTGATTATTAGCACAAGCCGTAGCCCAAGCGAGTTGCGATATTTTTTAGTGCCACGTATCAAAAATGCAAAAATAAGAAGAATAAACCCAGTGATATATAAAAAAGGAAGGAGTGCATAACATGAACAGAAAAACCAAACTCTGCTTAGGGATAATACGAAAAACCAAACGACGTTTGATGGCATTGTTTTTAGCGTCTATCATGTTGTTTTCTACTGCAGCGCAAGCAATTGCCGTATCCGGCAATAACTATTACGCGCCCAGTGATTATACCAATGAGTACGATGATCACATGGTTCAAGACATGCCATCAGATTACGAGTACGAAGAAGACGAGCATGATGAAGACGAGTATGAAGAAGACGAGTACGAAGAAGGTATGTATGATGAACCGGAATACGACGGGCAGCCTCAGGAGAATTACTATCCCCCCGATATTCCAGTTAAGCCTGATTTCGACACATCGCTATTTGTCCCTGCGGCCGGTGGCAATATACGGGTTGACTTTAACCCCAATGGCGGCGAATTGCAGGACGAATTGCACCGCCATCGCTATATAGAGCTGATAGCAGGTCAAACCGGCGGCTCGCTGGGTAATAACATGCCCGACCCGCCGGAAAATTTACAAGGGCAACGCTTTTTGGGGTGGAACCGGGTGCAAAACATCCCTGTCGGTACAGACGGTACCCCGTTTCATTCTTGGACCCATGTATCGTTGCATGAGTCGCCGCTAACGGTCTATGCGCGATGGGGTCATCAAATTTTGTTCCAATGTTTCCATGGTACGGTTTCGACCCAAACGCGCTTGGTACACACCGGCTGGTCTGTCACGGAAATGCCCAACACCGCTTGGCCGTCCTCCCCGTCCAACGCAAGCAGGCCCGGTTATCGGTTTGTTGGCTGGTATGAAATGATAGGCCCGGTTTGGGGCGAAGAGTTTACCGCAGACTCTGCTATCACGCGCGAGCTTGTGCTTGTTGCACGATGGGAAGAGTCTTTGCCGCTTACCGTTACGTTTAATTTCCCCGGCTCGGAGTTGGTTGCGGGGCATCGTGCCACGCGCTATGCCTGGGAAGGCACTGCGGTTAGCGCTACGGCCAATAATGCTATCGTCCCCGGTATTTTGGGGCGTACCCAGCCTCCTCAAATCACCTTACCCCGCCCCGGCGTGACGCTGGAGGGTTGGTGGACAGAGTCGGGTGCATGGGAAGCCGGCGGTACCCGCTGGCGTGGCCCGATGCAACAGTTGGATTCGCCTGTTGTTACGCAGGATATAGATGTTTATGCAAATTGGGTAGTGCGGGTGTGGTTTGATAATAACGGAGCAGGCGCTTGGTGGAACGGCGACGGAAACGGACTTTTAACTTCGTCCAGTTCGTTGCCATGGTGCAGCGTTACGCATACCACGCGCCCCAACAATACCAACACATGGCGTAATCTTCCCCCCGAAGGCGGCACTATAGCCGAACACGGCACACGCTTTAGTTCAGGTGCGAGTTCCTGGGTGTGGGACCCAGGCACCGGGACGCATATAGAAATACCCGGTGTCACCGAGCCATTGCCTTTCCGCGGCGCACCGGCTAATGACCCAAATCGCGGAACCCATGCCACATTTTTGGGGTGGTACGATGTTCGTGTGCCTGATAATTTCGATGCGCCACCCTTTGCGCCCGAAATTGATCTAGGCGGCGGGGTTATCGCACGCTTATTTGACCCCACTACGTTTATTGACTCTACAAAGACGTACTATGCGCGGTGGGCGACTGAAAATGTTCCGACACCAACACCATCACCCACAATAACGGTTACTTTTGATGCAAATGGCGGTGATTTCCCGGACGCGACGTCTGCGCCCACTCATATTTGGGAAGTGTCCGATATTCATATAAACAACCATATCGGCACCGGCCCCCGTGCACCCATGCAACCGGAAAGGCAAGGTCATGTGTTTATGGGTTGGTTTGACAATCCCTTTGGTGCCGGTACGCGTTTCACATTGTCTGCAAGTGTGGGGACAATAGACCGGACACTATATGCCCATTGGCTGCCTTATATGCTGGTTAGGTTCCATGCTAACGGCACGCCAGAAAGCCCCGCTGCACCTGCAGCTTTTGTAGAACGTAGAGTGCCGGTAGGCGTAACGTTCTCTCAAATGGACACGTTATGGGGTCTCTCATTGGGGCATGATGCCGGTTGGTCAAGCGGTAACAGCGGACGTTTGGCTGCACCATATAACGACAACTGGTATCGGTTTTTGGCGATACACAATTTATTCTCGCGTCCCGGGTTCCGGTTGATGCATGCCGGTTCGGGACAGGCACCCAATGATTGGAGCGGCTCGGGATCCGGAGATATAAGAGGCTGGAATACCTCCCCAAATGGCAGTGGCAGCATGTTTCTGTTTAATACACCTGTGTTTAATCCCGGGGGCGGGGTGCTTAATCTCTATGCCCAGTGGGACAGCCAAGTGACTTTAAACACAAACCGCAGTTCGTTTAACGCGGCACTCGGCAACAGTACCCAGAGTTTCTGGATAGCCGAAAATCATTCGTTTGATACAAATTATCGCCATCCCAATACCACAAGCACCGCCCCGATAAATCTGCCAGTGACACGCGCCCAGTGGAATGCGCTGGACATGGTAGGCAGTACCTTCATTGGGTGGAACAGCATGGCATTGCCAGATGCCGAGGGGTATTGGATTGTTTCCGACAGCCCTATACCAGGCCCTGGGCCGCGCACTTACTTTGGTATGTGGACAGGCAACAATACCTTCCACCAAGGTTGGGCGCCCAATTCTACCTTGCCGGAGCATCCCTATACAGTGCCGGGCTTAGAGTTCACACCGGGTGTACCATTCCCGTTCCCTGAACAGCCCACCGCACCCGGTTTGGATTTCAGGGGATGGTACACCGAGATTTTGGGACCGCAAGGTTCCCCGCCCGGTGCGCCCTGGCGGCCCGGGCAAATCACTAACAGCCCCCTTACGCTTTTTGCCGTGTGGAACGCTGTGTTCCGCTTTGACGGCAACGGTGGCGAAATATGGTCTATGGGCTCAGGTGTTAACGAAGTTTGGGTAAACCATTTGGATGGTACCCGCTTAGCCGGTCAAACACTGGCAGGTGTGTTGCCAAGCCATCCGCGTCCCGGCGGTTTGCCAGGCGTACGCCGCGAAGGTTGGGCATTTATGGGCTGGAATACGGACCGCTGGGGCTTTCTAAATTCCACCGGTACTGTGTATACAGCCAACACCCGTGTTACTACCTCGCGCTTCACAAATCATCCAACCATCCCTAACCCCGGCTCGATATATGCCCAGTGGGCTACGTTGTATTCCTTTAACCTAGACGGCGGCACCACATCGGACGGTAAGGGCGTCGTTGTTGTACCTGTGCCGGAGGGTGGCAATGTATCTGATTATGTACCCGTATTCACACCGCCCCCGGGTTATAGTTTCACCCATTGGGAAACTTGGGATAACACCACCGGCAGTTGGGTAAACTTTGACCCCGGCACGATGTCTGACCCAACGGGTCCTACAGAGATTATCGCACGTTATGAGCCTCTGCCCTTTAACGTGACCATCCAATATAGGCTGGATGGCATTAATGTAGGCACGCCGCGTACGTTTATTATGTATTTTGGCAGCACCGCTGATATTAATGTCACCTTTACACCGCCGGATTTGGCTGTTTTCGCGGGATGGAGTACAGTCAGCCACTTGCATGGTCTATTTGCTAATGCAGGGCTTTTGGCTACCCGTTTCACCTTGCGCCATGCAGGGGCTGTGACTTTGTTTGCAGACTTTGCAATGCCCGCACCGGTGATGTTGACGGTAAACAACTTCCCGTCTCAAATTGTGGCACCCGCCAATCAGACCTCCGGCGGTTATTTGCAAATCGGCGATCTTCTTGATTTGGAACCCGGAGAGATAACAAACTGGACATTCCTAGGCTGGACTACCGATGCGTCGATGCTGGTTTCAGGCGTGAATGTGGATACGCTTTCGCTGGTACCGCCACCGCCGCGCATGCCTATAGAAGCATTGACAGTTACGGCGGTGTGGGGCAGTCACGATGGCATTATTGGCACCCCCAACGCCTATGAGTTAACCTTGATGAACTACCCCGATAATTTGACGCATATCGGTCAGTTGCCGGCGGCAAATACACCCATTCGCATCCCGGTAGGTACTGCACTTGCAGAGCCAACGCTTAGGGCGGGCATAGTTACCCGCGCAACTTTCCTCGGTTTTACAACGGATTTGGACGCATATTTAGATCACGGCACAATACAACAAATCCCCACAATTATGCCTTCACATGATCTGGTCATCTATGCTATTTGGCTGCCATACAGGCAGATTAGAGTCATTGACCTGACTGCATTGGACGAGCCCGGTCAAGTTGATGTAAACGTACCCAGCCGTACGTCAGGTAACCCCAACGATGTGATCCCGGGTGTAACCCACACTGTTAGTGGACCCAATGCACAGGGTATCCGCGAAGTTACTGTTGTTGCGCCAAATGAGACGTATTTCCAACAGTGGACGCATCAGACAAGTATCGTCCCTCCACCGGGATATATTGCCAGTGCGGTCAGTACAACCAACGGGACGCACTTCGTAGTGCGCCTGACTCCCGCAATCGACCTAACATTTATACTTGACGGCGGTCATGTATGGGAATGGGACAGCACTAACGGTATCAGTATAAGAGATTATGGCCCGGTTATTAGACGTGTTGCTCTTAATTCCAGTGCTCAGGCTCCCTCTACACCGTCACGCGAAGGCTATAGCTTCGGCGGATGGCGGCAGGTATTGGATAGCGGTGGGTTGGGTGAGATAGTTACCCAGTTCTGGAATATTACCGTCACCGAGCCAATGACCTTTATTGCAGAGTGGATACCGCCCGTTCCTATAACTTTTCATCTTGACGGCGGCCATGCGGCAGGTAACCCAGGGCCGATTACGTCTTATTTCCAACAGGGCAACTGGATTGGTATGGGTTCACATGGGGTGCCTAACCCTACCCGCGCCAATTATCTGTTTGCCGGCTGGCGCGATATTGATACAGATCAATTTTACCCGTTTGCATCATTTTCGCTTACAGTTACCGAACCCCGTGAGTTTGAGGCGGTTTGGAGCGTGCCAATTCCGGTGATGTTCTACTTTAACGGCGGCACAGAGCGTGGTAATCCGGGGCCTGCAACGCGGGTGGTTGCGTACGGAGGGCAAATAGTAATCAGTCCTTCATCTACGCCTTCACCCGGCACAGTTTTCGCGCCGCAACCCACACGTACGGGTTATGTATTTGACGGTTGGCGTTGTCTTGACACAGGCCAAGAGTTTGAAGTATGGATGTGGGCAATCGATAATATTACCGAGCCACTGCGGCTTGAAGCCATGTGGAGTGTAGGCATCCCCGTTACGTTCTTGCTCAACGGCGGTAATATAAACGGAAATATGAGCCCTACACGGGCATATGTACGAGAAGGGGATTCGATATCACCTTGGGATACACCGCCCACAGTCCCCGGCCCAACTCATGCAGATGGCCTGCTGTTATGGGGCTGGCGTGATTATTATGACCATGCGCAAGAGTGGAGTTTATCAAGCGGTATGTGGGTCACGATTAATGAATCGCGCACATTTGAAGCCATTTGGGTTGAGCCTATAACCGTAACATTTTTATTGGAAGGCGGCACCAGTTTTGGCAGCGAAGACCCGGTTGTTCTGGTAATCCTGCCCGGGTCTTGGGTTAATCCTACCCCCACTTCAAGCCCATCAGCTCCGCTATCGGTGCGTGCCGGTTATGCCTTTAATGGCTGGCAATACTATGACAGCGATGAAATATGGACCGGCGGATCTTCATTTTACGAGTCGGCGGTATTCAGAGCAACTTGGGTAGAAGGTATTCCTATCACATTTGACCTTAATGGTGGCAGGTACAGAGGCAGTCCCGATAATGTCGTACGCTATTTACGATTAGGCGATTGGTCATGGGATGCCCCTCCGCGACCGGAGTGGATGATGCATGATGATGATTATGTTTTTGATGGCTGGGAATGTGAAGATACAGGGGAGTTTTTCCCTATATGGTCATCGATAAGTTTCGAGGTTGTTGAGCCTCGCACCTTCGTAGCCCTGTGGCGTCCGGCAGAATCATTTCTCAATATCACATTTGAAGCCGACCCGCCAAACGGAGGTAATGTTACCGGCTGGCTGGCTACTCAGTTATTCGAAGAATGGTGCAGTTGGGATTCCGAATGCCCTGCATGCACAACTTATTCAGGAATCCTTCAGTGCACCCGTCATATGCAGTTACTAAACCAGTTTCCAAGTGGTACCCGGCTGGCTGAGGGCAGACCTGTCTCGTTCATTGCCGAACCTGCACGTGGTTTCAGGATTGCCGGCTGGACAATGGAGATTTCCGCAACTGGGCTTTCGGATTCGTTTTTCTTCTCGGATGCGGTTGGCCTGACACTTGGCATCATCCTACTTTTTGATCTTGGTGTTGATGAAATGAATGCCCATATTATTGCTCATCTTGAGCCAACGGGCATTATCATCGACGTAGACAACGGCCGCAGCACAGATGTGACACTGCCGCCGGGTTTGGATATCTACTACAACATCACAGGCGATGCACCTATAGACACCGGTAACATTTATGTGACCTTCCCGTCAGGCACCGACCTGGAAAACATTGTAGTGAACCGCCCCGAAAACTGGACGTATACAGTCAACACTGGCAATGAAGGCGGCGTAATTGTTACAATTACACCTCCCGCTTCATCCTTGATGCCAACACCAACCTCAACTCCAACACCAACCTCAACTCCTACGCCAACCTCAACTCCAACGCCAACCTCAACTCCAACGCCAACCTCAACTCCTACACTTCCTCCAATGCACACGTCCACGCCAACGCCTTCTTCAACTCCCACGCCAACGCCCTCTTCAACTTTAACTCCTCCTCTGGCTCTCGCACCCGCGCCAGCACCGGCGCGTCCGCCTTCAAATGAAGATTCATCATCGTCAGGCCAGCGTCGGCATTATGCATTCTTAATTGGCTTTGATGACGGCACGGTACGGCCAAACGCGCCGATAACCAGAGCGCAAGTGTCCACAATTTTCTTCCGCTTGATGCCGGACAATATCAGGGCACAGTACTGGATACAGACCAATCCATTCCCCGATGTAGAGATGAATCAATGGTTTAACAATGCAGTTTCCACAACAACCAACGCTGATATATTTGTGGGTATGCCGGATGGCAATTTTCAGCCGGACCGCACCATCACAAGGGCCGAGTTCGTCGCCGCAGTAGTGCGTTTTATGAGTGTGCAGCCCGGCGAGGCTACGCCGCTATTCAATGATATTGCCGGACACTGGGCAATAAATTATATAAACACAGCCGCGTCTCATGGCTGGGTAACAGGTTATGAAGGTTTGGGCGGGCAGTTCCTTCCAAACCAGACTATTACCCGTGCAGAGGCAGCAGCACTGGTAAATCGCATGTTGGTCCGCCTGCCGGAAACACCGTACGACTTGTTACAGAGTATGCGCATCTGGCTGGACAACATGGATCCGGCAGCATGGTATTATCTGTATATCCAAGAAGCCACCAACTCTCACTACTATGAGATGAAGCTGGACGGCATCCACGAAAGATGGGTGAAGCTGCTTCACCCGGAAAGGCTCTGGCATCTGTTGGAACTTCCGACATCAAGGCCGGAGGATATACTGCAAGAAAGATAGCTTGAACCGAAAAAGGGCGTTTGGATGGCGGGGTTGATATATCCCGCGATTCCAAACGCCTTTTTATTTTGCTAACGGTTTTGTACAATTCATAAAGTACGAAACTATCCGAAGTTAGCAAGGGATGCAAAGAAAAATATTTTTCACTCATGTATAAATATAGGCGAGAGGAGTAGATTGCATGGATTGGCTCAAAGGGATGAACAATGTTATAGAATATATCGAAGAGAACTTAACGCAGCCGATAAGATATGAATCGCTGTCAAAAATCGTAGGCTGTTCTGTTTATGAGTTTTCGCGTATATTTTCATTCATGGCAGGAATGTCTGTTTCGGAGTATATCCGCCGCAGAAGATTATCGCAGGCTGTTTTCGACATTCAGAACGGTAACGATAAAATAATCGGCATTGCTTTGAAATACTGCTATGAATCTCCGACAACATTTACGCGGGCGTTTAAAGAACTACACGGCACAACGCCTTTATCCGCTCGTAAAACAGGTATACCATTGAAAACCTATCCGCCAATCTCCTTCGTACTCACTATAAAAGGAGTGAACGAAATGAATTTCAGAATCGAGAAAAAAGAAAGTTTTCAAATCATGGGCTTATCGGGGTATGTGACAGATGAGTTCGTTGAGGTTACGCAAGATGATGGTAAGAAAGTTTTGATGCCCCCTCTATGGAAAGAGTATTATGAGAAGTACTATCTTCTTTGCAGAAATTATTACAGCACACCATTCTGGGAAGTTGGCGTATCTTTTTTCAATTCAAACGATGATGCCTATTATTTCAACTTACAGAACGGATCAGTAAAAACGATAATCGGAGCGGAATACAAAGGTAAAAAGCCCGATGGAGCAAATTTGACTATTGAAACGATACCTGCCGCGACATGGGCTGTGTTTTCTATCCATTCGACAACAGGCAAAGACCAGCATAATGAAGCATATGCAAGGGTGTTGACCGAATGGCTGCCTGCAAGCCAATATAAGCGCGACCAATCAGCTCCGAATCTTGATGTATATCCTACAAATAAAAATGGACAGGCACAGGGTTATGTTTGGGAAATTTGGCTGCCTGTTCTTAGTAAGTAGCAACCATATAATCTGTAGATGGCAAAAGGCGGCATGGACTAATAACTATGCCGCCTTTCCTAATCTTATATGTTGTAGTCTAATTTTGCGCGCTTTGTTGCCTTGCGCAGTGTTTATAATTACCAGTTAAGCTCCGGTAGCAGCTCTTTCTGTAACACACACATTTCGTCAATCATAGCTACCGCGTTATTGTAGGAAGAAATGGTGGGGTCCAAGAGAACGGCCTGCAGCAGCTTGCTTCGGGATTTTTCTTTGAATGCCTCGTAAATTAGTTGATTTATTGCCCCTTGAGTTGTTATCATGGCATTAATGGCAACGGGCAGCGTCGGCGTTTCGCATGGGTGAATGCCATTGCCATCTACCATAGCTGGGATTTCTACCGCCATACCCAGCGGCATCCCCTTAGCGAAGCCTGTGTTGGGTAAGTTGACCGCGCCAATTTTACGCGGTTTATTAAAGGCTATAGCTTCAATGATGGGTACACCGTATTCGCCGGATGTCCATAGGTTGCCTTCTTCTACATTAAAAGCTGCTTTGTACATATCTTCTTCGGCTTTTTTTGCGGCGCCGCCTGCCAGCGGCATTATTTTTTGAAAGCCATAAGCGTAGTTTGCCTTCGCGTCTAAACCATGACCCCAAGATTTTTCTGTTGCCGGGTCTGTGAAATATTGCTTGTCTATGTCTTTCATGTAAGCGTCGCTCCAAGCGAAATACTCACCTACGTGGGATGTACCCGGGTAAGACCATAGGCCATAGGTGCGCAGCATGACTCTTGACAGCGCCAGCCAGTCCCAGTGGAAGTCCCAATCTTTATCACGCTCTTTTTCCTTTAGCAACGGGTATAGGTCTTTGCCGTTTTTGTCCTCTATTTTCGTAAACCAGCCAAAATGGTTGATTCCGGCAACTTCCGTTACCAGTTCTTCTTCCGGCATGTCCATTAGCAAAGAAAGCTGCTTTATGCCTACAACTTCACCATGGCATAGCCCTACGATTTTAATAGAGGTTTCCTTAGAAATCATTTCAATAAGCTTGGCTTCGGGGTTGGTATAGTTAAGCAGCCAAGCATCCGGGCATAGTTTTTCCATGGTGCGGGCAATATGAAGCAAAGGCGGTAAGTTGCGAAGCGTATGGAATATGCTGCCCGGCCCGCCGTTTTCACCATAAATCTGGCGGAATCCGTATTTTCTGGGCACCAAAAAATCCTGCGACCAATACAAGTATCGGTCTAGCTCTATGGCTGTTATAACAAAATCCGCGTCTTCTAGCGCTTCATCAAGGCTTAGTGTGGCGATTATCGTTGCTTTGCGCTTGGTAATATCTTTAATTTTTTGACATAGGCCATTGCTTATTTCCAATGCCTTTGCGTCTATGTCCATTAAAGCCACGGTTAAATCCACAGAGTTGATGGCGTCGTTTTGTAAAATATCCAAAACCGTAGCTGGGCAAAAGCTAATACTACCTGCGCCAATAAATGCGATTTTCATGGAAATCACTCCTCTTTTTTGTTGATTTTATCACATGCTTCTTGATTATTTCAATAATATCGCATACAATCCCATCATGAAACGGGGGGCTGGCCGTGAAAAAAATCTCTAAATTCACTATGATTTTGTTTCTTCTGTTTTTGCTTGCGGGCTGCTTTGCAATGCCAGCAGAAGCGCCGGCGCCTCCTCTTGTAGTCACGGTACCCGAAGTCAGCCCTCCAAGGACGATAATCCCCGCGCACGGGGATGTGTTACGCACGTCCATTATATCTGTCCAAGATGTACCTGTTAGAGAGGAACGGCTTGTATTTGGCACGCCGGGCCTTACTGTGCGGGGCATATATGTATCTGTTGGTGATTGGGTGGCCGAGGGTGATATTATCGCAGAGCTAGAACTTCCGTATATCCAAACACGTCTGGACGCAGCCCTGCGGGAAAGAGAATGGCTAATGCTGGACCTTTCTCAACTGCAAGCCCGTCATGAACACAGGCTTTGGGAGGCTGCCCAATCGGGCATGCCTGTAGATGATGTATCTTACATAACACAACAAGAACTTATTCTGTCCCGGCTAAACGGTATCGATATCCGGATAGACTACTTGCAAAGCCGGAATGATATGCGTTATTTGCGCACTACAATGGATGGCATTGTGACTACGGTCTTGCACTTTCAAGAAGGAATGCAGTCAGATGCTTTACGCACAGTGGCTACGGTTACAGACCAAAGTCAGATGATATTCCGCGCCCAAGCCCCGGAACCGGGGCTGATGAGAGTTGGCGATTATTTTGAAATATATATAGACCAAGTGCCATATCTTGCTCAGGTTGTGGATGTCGAGCCGCTAGGTTTAAGTGAGATTGTTTTTTTGGAAGTGGTAGGAGAGAATCAGCCCGAACTTACTGCAACCACCCGTTCGTGGATATATTTAATATTGGAAGAAGCGCGTGACGTATTGTTTATCCCGCGAAGCGCCTTACGTCAAACCGCCGCCCGCGCATTTGTGTATGTATTGGAAGATGGTGTACGTGTGCTGCGTGATGTGGAAATAGGAGTGGTGGGTAATAATACGGTCGAAATAGTCAGCGGCCTATCCGGGGGGGAGTTGGTGCTGAATGAGTAAAAGCAGAATCATATCGTGGTTTTTATCTTGGGCGAAGCAGTTTCTAATTTGTTTCGCTTTAGCTTGGACGGTGCTGCTTTTAGCTGCATGCGGCCAAGGCGCAGGTACGGGTGGGCGCGATGCATCCCCGCCGGAGCTGCTGCGCCCTGTTAGCGCACGGATAGACACCGCAATAGCTGACCGGGGCATAGTTGCCGATATAGAGCAAGCAGCCGGGGTTACGCGTATCCATTCCCAAGGGGTTAGTCTTGGCTACACAGGCTTCCGTTTTGGCGAGTTTTTTGTATCGCTGGGGGACGAAGTGGAAGAAGGGCAATTGCTGGCCCGGATGGATGTGAAGCAATTGGAAACGCAAATTGAGGCTATTGAAGAAAATATAGCCAATATGCGCCAGCGCAACTCCCTAGACATTGAGGCCCGTATACTGGCACTGGATATTTTACAATTGGAATACAACGAAATGACGCGTGCCGCAGCAAGCGCGTCTGATGAGAATATGATGGAAGCTGCCATGTGGCGCGGTTTAGAGTTAGAGCGAAACCGGCTATACAAATATCAAGCCCTAGAGCGGCATGCTTTGGCTATGCGCCATGCACAGGAAGATTTAGCAGGCTTGCTAAACCGTCTGCTTGAGGCCGAGTTGCGCGCGCCCGTTGCCGGAGTAGTTACCAGAATATCCGGAATACAGCCGGGCTGGTGGGTAGACCCTTTTGAAGGCCATGTGCATATCGCGTATGGACAAGAAGTTTTTGTGGAATTGTTAGGTATACTTAACCAGCAGCCCGGGCGGGCCGGGCGCATATACGGGCATATCGATGGCCGGATATATGAACTGCGCCACACGCCCCTGACACGTGAAGAGAGGTTATACTACGTGACATTCATGCCAGTGTCAGCGCTGCCGGTCCGTTTTTCGTTCGTGGATGATAACCCGCCGCCAATAGGGGCTTTTGTGTCTATCCATTTGTATCACGAATGGGAAGAGGATGCCTTGCGAATACCTGTAAACGCACTTTTCGGCAGCCCCGACATCCCCGGTTCGACATTGTTTGTATACCGTATAGAAAACGGGCAGTCAGTGCCTGTGTTAGTCGAAATTGGTGCGCGCTCGCAAAGTTTTGTGGCCATTTTAAGCGGGCTTTGGGAAGGGGATGAAGTCTTTGTCCGTCCATAAAATTCGTATTATATGTATAGCAGGGCTTACTGTGATTGCCTTGCTTTTTTTTGTGGCATGTAATAGAACACAAATTTCAGTAACAGATGAAGACCTGCTTGCCCTAGAAGAGCGGGGTATTTTAAGCCGCATTGACTTAGAAATCGCCGCAAATTTTACCTTGTACGAAGTGCGCGTAGGCGATATAGACCAAGAATTAGAACTGCGGGCTACGCTATCGTTTCCGGTTACTAGGAATTTATATTTTGACCGCACGAATGGCTATTTTTCCGGAGCATTTGTTCAAAGCGGGCAACGGGTAGAAGCCGGTGATGTATTGGCCGAAATGTCTTTTGATACAGAATATTTTGAGATTGAGCGTAATATTTTACATACCCGGTTTTTACAATTTGAGACCCGGTTTGCCGAGGAAGAAGCACAGCGGCTATCCGATATAGAATCGAGCCGTTCCTCGCTGGCTGTGTCTGACGAAGAGGGCCTTGAGCGGGCAATTTTGGAATTGGCACGGCTGGAACTGGCCTTACGGCAGTTTATATTTGATAGTGAACAAGGCCGCCGGTACTATCATCGTAGGTTGGCGGATTTAGATGATGCCATCGCCCCGGCGCAAATAATCGCGCCTTTTTCCGGAGTTATTACCTTTGCCAGCAGTATCGTTTCCGGAAGTTTTGTAAGCAATTGGCCGCGTGTGATAACCATCATTGACGATAGTGTCATCTATTTTCATGTGCCCGCGCCTGTGACTGCGGTACGGTTTGGAGATGTTTTCCCTATGCATGTGCCAACCCGTTCCGGAACTCCGGATGTTATAGACGTACAGGTAGTCACAGCCCCTATGGCAGTGGAAATCCGTACTCAGGCATCCCCAGGCCTGTCTGTGCCGGGAAGCCATGGTGATTTTCCTACGTTTTCACATATAGTTGCCCCTGTTGAGCCAATCGATTTTTATGGTGGGCAGCCTTATGATTTTATTAATGCTACATTTCTTGTGTTCCCCCGTGTGTTGTGGGCATCTCAAAGCACTATAATTCACAGCCGCGCTCTTGTACGGGATGATGACGTATATTTTGTTTATGTTTATGAGGATGGCCGGTTGGCCAAGCGTTATGTAACGGTGGGGGCTATGCTTGGCACGCAAGTGCAAATTCTCACAGGCCTTGAACCGGGGCAAATGGTGGTGCTAGTGTGAGAATTGGCATAGACAGTTTTTATTACATGCGCTCAGCAAAAGCTGATGGGTGGAGATTTATATGATTGTTTTTTTGATACGCAAAATATGGAGTAATAAACTGATGATATTGTGCCTGCTGGTGGGCAATATTCTTCTAGTGGGTATTGTCGCGGCAACCCCATTATATACATTGGCCACAATGCAGCGGATATTGCAGCAGGATTTACATCGCTACCAGCTAACTAACAACACTTTCCCCGCAGTGATGGAACTAAGTTACCGTTTTAACGGCGTACTGCCAGAGCATCAGGTAAATGTTTATCACACAACCCGTAGCCAAAGCGTCCCTGAAATGATACAGGAAATGGATGTCCCGCTGTTATTGGCTGCGCAGGTTAATACCGGAGCAAACTGGCATGCGGTTCCATATCCCGAGCGGGAAGTAAACCCTCGCATACGTTCGTTTTCTTTAGTAGGGGCGGAGGGCATGCCGGGGCAGGTACGTATCCTACAAGGCCGGCTGCCTTCTAGTGAATTGCTTGAAGAGCAAGGCCGGCACATAATAGAAATAATCGCATCTGAGGCAGCCCTTGTCTGGCATGATATGCTGTATGGGGAGCTGCTGGCTACCTCCAACATAGATTTCCCCCAAGGGCCTTTGTATTTGCGCGTTGTGGGCATATACACTTTGGCCGAAGGCTCAGATTTATACTGGTCTGTAGTGCAGGCAGACCATCAGAATATTGTTTTGGTCTCCGACGAATTAGTGCTGGCACATCTTATCGAAAATTATATCAATGACTTCAATATAACGGTCAATTGGGCGATTGTGCTGGATTATACATATATGCGCGCACGAAATGTAGATAGTTATTTATCCGCAGCCACTTATTTAAGCGAGCGGTTTAACACAGGGCAAAATATCTGGCAATTTACCGCTAATTTTACAGAGACAATACAAGGCCATCGGGTACGTACCGCCCGGCTTGCTATCACTTTATGGGTATTGCAGGCCCCGCTGTATGTTCTGTTGGCTTTTTATATTTATACCGTAAGCAGACAAATATTAATGATGGAGCAAAACGCGATATCGGTACTTAAAAGCCGGGGCGTTAGCCGGGCACAGCTGATGATTGTATACGCCTTGCAGGGCTTGGCAGTTGCTATTGTCAGCTTCCCGCTTGGGATTTGGCTTGGGGTATTTGTGTGCCGTATGCTAGGGGCTTCCGGCGGGTTTTTGCAATTTGTGCTGCGAGAGGCCTTGCATGTAGAACTTGCCCCGGTTGTGTTTGCGTATGCAGCGGTAGCTTTATTTTTTTCATTCCTTACCATGTGGCTTCCCGTGCTTGCTTTTTCCCGCACAGACATTGTAGGTCATAAACGGCGCAACAGCGGTGCAAAGCGAAAGGCCTTGTGGCAGCGGTTCTTTTTGGATTTTTTATGCTTAGGTGTGTCGTTATATAGTTTGTTTACATTCACCAACCAGCAAGAATCTATGGCAATGGTGCGGCTGGAAGACCGTGCTGTAGACCCATTGCTATTTATTAGTTCGTCGTTGTTTATTATTGGGTTTGGGCTGCTATGCCTGCGAGTTTTTCCTTTGCTTGTACGGCTGGTGTTTGCGCTTGGGCGGCGGTTTTGGCCGTCTTCTATGTTTGCATCCTTGCTTAAAGTTGTGCGTTCTGCGGGCGAAGAGCAATTTATTATGATTTTCCTTGTGTTTACAATGGCGGTAGGTGTGTTTAGCGCGCAGGCCGCTGGTACGATTAATTTAAACAATGACCATAATATTAAGCACCTTGCCGGTGCCGATCTAATGTTTAGGGAAGCGTGGCAGACTATTGTTATCCACCAAGCACCTATTGGCGGGGGCGGCATGGGCCCCGGTGGCAGCATGGGGCAGATGCCGGAAATACAAATAATAGTGCAAGCACCGGATTTTCAAAGGTTAACCGGCTTTGATGAAGTGGAGGCTATTACCCAAGTCCAGCGGCATCTGGTAACGGTTCGCCAAGGCACATCTACCGTTAACAATGTCACGCTTATGGGCATTGAAACCGATACCTTTGGGCAAACCGCTTGGTATAGAAACGATTTGCTGGACATACATATAAACTACTTTTTGAATGTGCTGGCCAGCAACGCGGAAGGGGTGCTGCTTTCCGATAATTTCCGCACACAGTTGGGGTATAGGCTGGGTGATACCCTTATGTACCGTACCACTACCGGCGACTATATCCGGGGCGTGGTAGTAGGCTTTGTGGCGCATTGGCCGGGGTTTGCCAATATAGGGCATGACCAGCGCGAAAATTATCTGCTGGTAGCCAACTTAGGGCATTTGCACACGCAGTGGGGGGTTAGGCCCTATCAGGTATGGATGCGAACGAACACAGATTCAAATTATTTTTTTCATGAGTTTCGCATAGAAAATGATTTAGAGCTTATCGAATTTTATGACGCTAAAGCCTCTGTTATCGAGAGCCGCAGCGACCCTATTTTGCAGGGTACCAATGGGGTGCTTACGGCGGTGTTTATAGTAACGTTATTGGTATGTTTTACTGGGTTTTTGATTTATTGGGTACTCTCCATCCGCGCAAGGGTATTACAATTCGGGATTTTTAGGGCCATGGGAATGGGTGTTGGCGGGCTTATTACACTCCTAATCAACGAGCAGGTTTTTATAACCTTTACGGCTATTGGGATTGGCGCTGTGGTGGGAGAAATTACGGCGCGGCTGTTTGTGCCTCTAATCCAGCTTTCATTTACAGTGGCAGACCAAGCGATTCCACTGCTGGTGGTTAATCAAGCGCGGTATTATCGGAACTTGTATGCCGTTATTGGTGTTATGGTTTGCCTTTGCCTGATTATCCTAGCTGTTTATGTGTCTCGCATAAGGATTGCGCAGGCCTTGAAGCTGGGTGAGGAGTAATAATACTGCTGGATATATGAAGAGGTAACAGTTTTGATACTAATGACAAAAGCAATCTTATTGCAGTTTTAATGGAGGCGTTGAAACAAATTCTATATTTGTTGTGATTATATCAAATTTACTTGTTGACAATGCGTATAGCGTAGTGTATAGTGCCGAAAAGCGACTACCAACTTTTAAGGAGGTACAAAAATGAGAGCAAAATTTCTCACCAGAATTCTACTTATTTTATGCATCGTGCCGCTTTTTTTCTTAGTGGCGTGTAACCGTGAAGGCGATAATGGCGCCGTTGATACAGGTGCAGACAGTGTAGCCGCAGCAGATGCCCGTGCGCAAATCCACGGACATGTGCGTTTTGCGGACTATTCATGGAACGAATCCCCCAACCATGAAGAGTTTTTGCAAAGGTTTATGGATATGTACCCAAACATCACAGTAGAGCGCGTGTGGGTACCATACGACATGGCTAATCAGCTTACCGCATGGGCTGCTGCGGGCGACCTTCCCTGTGTGGCCATTGGTTGGGATTACCTGCCCTTCTATGCAACCCAAGGCTGGCTTCATCCATTGTGTGACTTTGTAGCCAATGACCCGGATGCCCAGTGGATGCCAGAATTTTATCTGGAAGCGTTTACCTTCAACGGTATGCTTTACGCGGTTCCCGCTTACTTCCAGTTTAATGGCGTTATGATTAACCTTGACCTTCTAGACCAGCTTAACGAGGATCCACCACCATTCGACTGGACCATAGACGAATTTTTGCGCTTGGCCCATGTTGCCACAACCACAACAACTTCAGGCTTTACATGGTCCCCCATCAGCCAATATTTCACAGGCCAGTTTGATCCGGACATGGGTATGCGTGGCTTTAATACCACTACCCGCCGCTTCGAGTTTTCTCACCCATCATGGGCGCGTACCGTTAACATGGACTTAGAACTCCGCGCTGTTCCGGGGCTTTTATCTGACTGGATGAGTGATGAAGACCATGCCCGTAAATTTGGCGAAGGTACGGACGCACTTGGTGCCGGTTTGGTGCTTATGGCCCCCATCGCAACGTGGAACTGGTCTTGGGCCCGCCACATGGCCTTTAACTTTGAAATCTGGCCCCAGCCCTCGGATCCGTCTGTAGGCTCGAGATTTCCAATCCATGCTGACTTTGGCTTTATGCTTTCTACAGCACAATATCCCGAGGCCGCATACGCGTTGCTGCGTTACCTCACCTTTTCGACCGAAGGTACCCTTAGCCGCCTGTACATGGACAATAATTTCCGCGAGTACGATGACGATGGAGTCTTTACAGGCTACGCAACACCGCACTGGATTCTCCCCTCCAACGGCAGCCCCGAAGTATTGGCAGTTATAAGGCAAATGGGTGATGACGGCATTATCCCCGGTGGTTTTATCTATCAGTTCGAAAATATGGCTACAGCCGGCTTTATAGGCGACTGGCAAAAGTGGATCCCCAACTTCTGGCCAATCCTTGAACCTTTCTGGAGCATTTTCTATGACAGAGTCGTACCCGGAGAAATTGCCGCAAGCGCTGTAGCGGCAGAGTTGGATGAGATTATTAATGCCAACCTAGACCGTGAAATGGCGGAGTTTGAACGTATCATGGCGGATGTGCAAGCAGAGTTTGCTGCCCGCCAATAATACACAGCCGTACTTTTGATTTGAAAGTAGTCATTGTTTATTGGCAAATTAACAGCCCGGATATTTAGGTATTCGGGCTGTTTTGTAACTCAAAGGTGAATACAGCTTCTAATTCCGGAGGTGCCTGACGTGAAAAAATATCTATCATTGGTGGTTTTCCTGATTACCCTGATGCTATTGCCTTTGCCTGTATTAGCGCAAACCCCCTTGGCAGAATTGGACTGGGTCACATTGCCGGGTGCCGTTGAACGACGAATATCCCTTGGAGAATTAATTGAACGTAATGACCATATTGTGCTGGATATAGGCGTGACGCCGGGCGAATATTTGATTGCTATGTCTTTTATGCCGGCAGAACCAATATTAGCAAGGCGCAGCATAATGATAGAAGTAGGCGGCTTTGCCACGCAAGCACAAATAATGTCTGTATGGGCGGACGAAACCAAGGATTATGCAGTTGACCGCTTTGGCAACGAGATACTGCCACCACAAGTCGCCCGAGATACATACCATATCGATTTTTTAATATGCAACTCGTCTCTGAGCCGCTTTCCTATTGTGTTTCAATTGGATGAAAGCAGCCAATTAGCCATAAGCAGTTTAGATGTAATGTTCTATCTGGATGCAATTTATATTCTTACCCCGCCGGTTATCCCGTATTTTGATGAGACCCCTGGTGCGTCTGCTCCTTTTGGCAGAGATATTATTATTATCGAAGGCCAAGACCATGTGGCAAAATCTCAATCCTACATTGGCAGCATGAACGAACAAAACCCGAGAGTCCACCCCTATGAGCTGGGGCGCCGGTTGATTAACGTCGCGCATTCTCACCGCGTAGGGGATAAGCTGGTATATGAGTTTTATGTAGAAACTTCTGGGCGGTACCAAATCAGCTTCCGCTACAACCAATGGGCTTTTTCTGAAATGGAAGTTTATAGAAATTTATTTGTTAACGGCCAAATACCCAGCCAAGAGTTTATTGGCTTGCCCTTTACGTTTACGGGCTTGTGGGGCAATTTTGCTAATTTTACAGCGGATTCCTACTTATATCTGGAAGCTGGATGGAATACAATTGCACTGCAAGCTGACGCTACTATATTGCAGCCTTATTATGACCGTATTCGTTATATACTTGATTCTTTAAACCAAATAAGTACAGAACTTCGCCGCCTATTAGGTGTTGCCGGGGCTGCCCACCGCCATCGCACTTGGGCAGTAGAGCAGTATATACCGGGCATAACCCAGCGGCTTACGGGTTACAGTGAAGAGTTGCTAGCAATATTTGACGAGTTTCCACGTCTTTCTGAAAGGGACCCTGCACCGCTTACAGTATTGCGTGTGTCTGCCGGTGAATTGGAGCGGCTGGTACAACGTATAGACCGTCTTCCCGCCAACATGGAATGGATAAATGATGTGACCTTGATTTTGGCGGACTTGATTAACGGATTTTATTATCAGCCTTTGATTATAGATCGTATTTACATCCATCCTCCCGGTTTCGAACTTGCCCCGGCGCGTATGGGTTTCTTCGCCAGCTTGTGGCAGATTATCCGGGAGTTTTTCCATGCCCTGTTTTTCGCGGAAGATGAATTCTCCGTGACCGGCCGCCAAGACGATGAAGAGCTGGTGGTTTGGGTTGCCCGCTCTATCCAGTATGTAGAACTGATGCAGCGCATGGTTGATACCCGTTTCACACCCGAAACCGGGCAACGGGTACGCCTGTCTATCATGCCCAGCGAACAGCGGCTGATTTTGTCTAACGCATCTGGCACCAACCCGGACGCAGCGGTAGGGATTATGTCGCATATTCCCTTCGAGTTTGCGCTACGGGGCGCGGTGGCCGATTTAACCCAGTTCCCGGATTTTATCCCGTTTGTGGAGGATAATTTTGAGCCTGCTACATTCCAAGCTTTTGTGTTTGAGGATGGTATTTACGGCCTAACAGAAACAAAGAACTTTCAGATACTGTTCTACCGTACAGATATTTTGGAACGGTTGAATCTTTCTCCGCCAGACACATGGGATGATGTAAGACACATGATGCCGGTACTGCGCCGCAATGCTATGAACTTTTTTATCCCGCTATCACAGGGGGTGGGTTTTAAGCCCTTCTTCGCAACCGCACCTTTCTTTTTCCAGATGGAGGCGGATTTATATACCGCTGATGGAATGGCAACGGCTTTGCATACCCCCAATTCTCTCGCGGCCTTTGAACTTATGACGGACTTATATCGGATTTACTCGTTGCAAGACAATATTCCCAGTTTTTATCAGAATTTTAGGCTGGGTATCATCCCTGTAGGCGTGTCGGATTTAAACCAGCTTATCCAGTTTAGGATTGCGGCACCGGAAATTTACGGCCACTGGAATATAGCCCCCAGTCCCGGCGTGATGGGTGAAGACGGTGTTGTGCGCCGTTATCAGCTTACGGCATCGTCTGCCAGCATTATTATGTCGTCGTCCCAAAAGCAGCAGGAAGCTTGGGAGTTTTTGCGCTGGTGGATGTCTGCCGAAACGCAAATTGAGTTTGGGTATACGCTTATTACCATGTTTGGCCCCGAATTTGTGTGGGGGTCGGCTAATCTGCACGCATTCGCGTCTTTACCTTTTACCGCGCGTGAACAGGAAGTTATTTTAGAGCAGTGGCGCTGGGCCAGAGAAGTGCCGCGCCACCCTGCCAGTTATATAGTAGAACGCGAAATTTCCAACGCATGGTTCGCCACTGTGGGTGACGGAACGCCCCCGCGTATTGCCTTAGATAGGTCTATGGCTGTAGCCAACCGGGAAATCACCCGTAGGCTGGAGGAGTTTGGCTATGTACAAAACGGCGTGCCTGTAAGGGACTTTGTGATACGCCCCATAGAGTCATTCCTAAGCGAAGAGTTTCTTGAAAGGAGGGCATCACGATGAAAACCATTCAGGCAGGCATTAATAAGTATTCACATATCATATTAATTGCGCCATTCGTGATTTGCTTCTTTTTGTTTATCATTATGCCTACTTTGGCCGCGGTGGGGTTAAGCTTTACCCGGTTTAATACGATACAAGCCCCTGAGTTTATAGGGCTTAGGAATTATGCATTCGCTTTTACGCAGGATGAACTGTTAATGCAGCGGGTGTTGCCTTACACATTGCAATACGCGCTTATAGTAGGGCCGGGCGGGTACTTGCTGGCTTTTATTCTGGCTTGGCTCGTGTCACAGCTTACCCGTGTACCCCGTACGATTTTGACCATCATACTATTCTCACCTACGCTGACTGGCGGTGTCTTTATGGGCGCGGTATGGCAGGCCATTTTTGCGGGGGACCAGCTTGGGCATTTGAATGCGCTGCTGCTAAGGGTTGGGATTATAGACACGCCTATTGCGTTTCTTTCTACACACGCCACGACGTGGTTAATGCCGATTATGATAGTTGTGGGGCTTTGGTCCAGCATGGGCGTGGGCTTTCTTGCGATTATATCCGGGATACTAAACGTAGACCCGGAGCAATACGAAGCTGCTTATATTGACGGTGTGCGTAACCGTTTCCAAGAAGTTATTTATGTAACCATCCCCAACATAAGGCCGCAGATGTTGTTTGCAGCGGTTATGGCCATTGTTGGGACATTTAGCGCATCAGGTATGGGGGTAGCACTTACAGGAAGTAACCCCACGCCCCAATATGCGGGGCAGGTTATTGTTAACCATATAGAGGATTTTGGGTTTATACGTTATGAGATGGGTTATGCCGCGGCACTGTCGGTGATATTGCTGGGTCTTATATATTTAATGACCCGGGTTTCGTACCGCTTGTTTGGTGATGCGTAGGAAAACCTTGGGGCGCTGCCCCAAACCCCGCAAGCTTTTGAAAAAGCTTGACCAAAACTTTGATAAAAACCGCGCATTGCGCGGTTTTGGGAATGGATTTGGGTGATTTTTATGGTAAAGGCTAAAGGTCGGCAAAAAATTTATCAAAGACAACGGAAGCGGTTGAGTTTTCGCGGTACCATGATAAACCCTGACCGTTTTCACGTAAGCCAGATTAAGTTCTACATTATATTAGCGCCTATTGTTGTGTTTATGGCGCTGCCTATAGTGTTTATACTTTTCCACTCTGTTAAGCCGATAGATGAACTGATGCTCTTCCCGCCGCGGTTTACAACCCAGCGGCCTACCGCGGACAACTTTGTTATGCTTGCGCGTTTTGCCGAGCGTGCCGCCCAACCGGCTACTGTGTATTTATTTAATACTTTGTGGGTTACGGCGGCTACGATTTTTGCTTCGCTTGCTATGTCTGTTTCTGCTGGGTATGTGCTTTCTAAGCGGGAATTCCGCGGGCGGGAGATGCTTTTCAAGGCAAACCAGATATCGCTTATGTTTGTGCCTATAGCGGTGGCGATCCCCCGGTATTTGGTTATTGCAAATTTGGGGCTACTTGATACGGCTTGGGTGCATATATTACCCCTTTTGGCGATGCCGGTGGGCTTGTTTCTTGTGAAGCAGTTTATAGACCAGATTCCCGACGCGTTGGTGGAAGCCGCCCGCATAGACGGGGCCAGCGATTATTTCATTGTACGTAAAATTATTGTTCCTTTGGTTAAGCCCGCAATGGCTACGTTGTTCATACTTTCGTTCCAAATGTCATGGAACGCTACAGAGCCTTCTGCTATGTTTATCGAGCGGGAAGCACTAAGGACGTTTGCGTTTTTTGCGTCTAACTTGGTTGACCGTTCTGTCGGGTCACTGGCGGGTGTTGGTGTTGCGGCTGCGGCGGGTGTGCTTATGTTTATACCCAATTTTATAGTGTTCATAAAAATGCAGTCCGGTGTTATGAATACGATGGCCCATTCCGGGATTAAGTAAAATAGAGGGCGGAAGTGTGAAGCATCCGTGCAGCGGATTTTCATACCAACTGATTTGTTCCGCCGACGAAGGAGGCATAAATTAGATAATGAAGAAATTAATTTGTGTGCTGCTGGTTTTTTTATTCTCGTTATCGGCAATTGTTCCGGTTTTCGCGTCCGGGCGCGGTAGTGCCGGGCCGAACGCCTCTACTTTTACTTATGCGGACGGCAACCTTTGGGTATTTATGCGTACGCAAGACGCGTATATAGTGTCTGAGATTTTGTTTACCGATAATGAACTTAATTCCCCGGAAGATTTGGCATTGCACAATGGCGTATTGTACGTGGCAGACACGGGCAACCGCCGGATTGTGGCGCTAGACCTTACTACGCGGGATTTTTGGGTAGTGGCAGATGATATTTTCAACCGCCCTACCGGTATTTTCATCTCACACAACGACGAACTTTTTGTGGCGGATAATGGTAGCCGGCAGGTATTCCGCTTAGACTTGTACGGGAACTTACTGCAAACCATTGGCCGCCCAACAGATGTTATTTTTGGCGAGCATACAAGCTTCATCCCCCAAAAGGTGCTGGTAGACCACGCGGGGATTATTTATATAGTATCTGAAGGTACATTTGATGGGATTATTCAGCTTGCCGATGACGGTTCGTTTATCGGCTTTTTTGGCATAAATAATTTATATTTATCGCCGCTTGAACTGCTTCAAAACTTGATTTTTACGGAAGCCCAGCGGGCGCGGCTTACCCGCCGTACCCCCCTTGCGTTTACCAATATGGCACTGGATAACCGCGGGCTGGTGCGGACAGTGACGCAGCACTCCCAGCGTAACAGTGTACGGGTACACAATGTGGCAGGTGCGGATCTTATAGCCGGAGCTGACGGTAGAGGCGGCTTGCTTGGCGAGATGAACTTCGTAGACATTGCTGTGGGCCGGTATGGGCAAATGTACGCGGTTACAAGCACCGGGCTAATTTATGAATATACTCAAGAAGGGTTTTATGTGTTCACATTTGGCGGGCGCGCGGTTTCTGCCGAGCGCGGCGGGATTTTTACCGTTGTTTCTGCCATAGAGGTGGATGATTACAATAACTTGTTTGTACTTGACCGGGCGCGTGGCATGGTGCATGTGTACAGCCCAACCAATTTTGCCGCCAGCATCCACAGGGGTATTTACCTGCACGAAAGAGGCCACTATGAAGAAAGTTTGGCCTTGTGGCGGAATATAAGGCGGGAAAGCGGAAGCCTGCGTATTGTTAACATATTCATGGGGCGGGGGTATTTCCAGCTTAGGGAATATCATCGTGCGCTCTACTATTTCCGTCTTGCGTCTTCGTGGGGCGGGTACTCTGATGCTTTCTGGGAGATTCGTAACGTTTGGCTGGTTTCTAATATGAATACAATGCTTATAGTAGCTATCTCCCTATATATTTTGTTGGCGACAATAAAGCAGGTAAATAAGCGACGGCGGTTTTTACCGGATTTGCAGCCGCTGCGCAAACGGATTTTGGATGTTGATATTATTCGTGAACTCCTGTTTGTAAAGGATTTTATTAAACACCCTGTGGACAGTTTCCACTACTTGCGTTATGACACAAAAGGCTCAACAAAGGCGGCGGCTATTTTAATGGTTGTAGCTTACATGGTTTTTATCGCTTCGTTTTTGGGTACAGGGTTTCTGTTTGGGGTCACTTGGATATGGGGAAGCGCGTCTTATGCGCTACTATTTTTCTCAATGATGTTTATACCGGCGGTGGCACTGTTTGTTGGCTGTAATTACCTTGTGGCTTCTATTACCGACGGGCGCGGCCGTTTCAAAGACGTGTTTAATCTGACGGCTTATTCATTCTCGCCTTTTATACTGTTTATGCCTATTTTAATTATCCTTTCGCACTTTCTTACCTTTAACGAAGCGTTCGTTATGTCTATAGGGACAGCGGCGCTATGGGTTTGGGTAGGGGTACTTATTTTTATTGGCCTTAAAGAGATTCATGATTTTGATATTTCTGTGGTATGGAAGAATATTTTCCTGACCATTGGGTTTGCTTTTATCGTGATTGTAGTGTTATTCATGATTTATATGTTCTGGGATAACTTGATTGACATGGTGTATTCTGTATTTAGGGAGGCGGGTATACGTGCGAGACGATAAGAAGATGGCTTCGTATGAAAATATGTTTCGTAGGCAATGTGAAGCGCCGGGTAAGATGATGCGGGTCTTTTCTCGGATTATGATGGTTTTGCTTGTGATAGCGGTGACTATGCCCAATATTAATATTTTTGGCAGCCCGTTAATGCGAGGGTTGGTAATTGATATGAATGTCGTAACCCGTGAAATCCGCTCTAACCGCCACACAAGGCCGGAGGACTTTGCGCCGGCACCCAACCGCCTGTGTACAGATGGGTTTGTGCGTATTATGGAAAGCGAATATCTTGCGTTTTACCTGTGGGAGGAGCTGGGTACAGCACGGGTTGTGGATAAGCGCAGCGGCTTTGTGTGGGGTTCTTTGCCGGAGTATAACCCGGGCAATTTGAATGCCACATGGCGTGGTATTGCCCATTCGCTGGTTAGTATCGAGCATTTTAATGAAAGCGCGCACCTTACCATGATTGGCGGCAGCCACGATACCGTTAACCGCCGGTTTAATGTGGATGGCAATGTGCTTACAGTCGATATGTATTTTACGGTACAGTCAATTGGTTTCACTTTCACGCTTACGCTTAGCGACAAGGCTATAACCTTTGAACTTTTGGACGAAACAATCGTGGAAGACGGTGTTTTCTCGCTTGCGTCTGTACTTTTTTGGCCTTTTTTGGGGGCGACTGTGGGGGATGAAGTGCCGGGGTATATTTTTGTGCCCGATGGCCCCGGTGCGCTTATGCGTTTCCGCTCGCCTATGAATTATATTAATGTCTTTGACGCGCGCGTGTTTGGCAGCGACTTAGGCATAGACCCATTGCATCAGGTGAATGACTTGCTATCTTTCAGGCCAAACGATTTTATGGTGCCGGAACAGACAATTCATTTCCCGGTTTTTGGCATGGTGCATGGGGTAGGGCAGAATGGAATTTTCTCTATATTAGAACACGGGGAAGAATACGCGTTTATCCGTGCTACACCCTCTGGAGACAGAACAGACTATAACTGGGTTGCCGCGCGGTTTACCTATCGCCAGATTTTCCACCAGCCTGTAACCCGTGCGGGTACGGGTGTGCGTACAATGCAAATTGAGTCTAATAATGTTAACCCGCGGCAAACATTTTATTTTTTTACAGGGGATGCGGCATGCTATGTAGGTTTTGCCCGTTTTTACCGGGAGTATCTTGGCCTTGAAAACCGTATGCCCGATATCGAAGATATACCGTTGATGATAGATTTTATAATGAACGATATAGAGCAAGGCTTCTTCTTTACCACAACGCGGAATGCGACCCACCCCGATGTTGTGCGGGAAGCAACGGCACATTTGATGGCCTATGCCACTGATAATTTACACATAAACCTAAAAGGCTGGCAGCGCCGCGGGCTTAGTGGGCATCACATGATGCGCGTGCATAGGCCCCGCCGGCCGATACGTACACTTGCAGAAGATATTGCGGAGATGGACGCGCGCATATCTTTTTATTTGAACCCGCTACGCGGCACAACTGTGCAAATACCCAATAACCGTGTAGGTACAACACATTCCCAATCCTCAATAGAAGTACAAAGGGATAACCATACTATCTGGCTGGGTACGCGTGTATACGCTAAGCCGCGGGCAGCTTTGTCTACTTTTGAAAGGCAAGTAGAAGCGCTTGAGAACCTTGGCATAGGTATAACCTTGGATGATATTCCCGGCTTGCTGTTTTCTGAGCATGGGCGTGCGGAGTCATTGACCCGGGATGACGTGCGCGAACTGTATACCTACCAGACCCGCACCATGGGGCTTACGCCCATGTACCGCCCCAATGTGTATATGCTGCCCTATGCGGAAAGTTTTTTGGCCACACCTGTGGTAAACAGCCAGTTTTTATTCCAAAGTGATACGGTGCCATTTTTGCAGATTGTGTTATCTGGTACTATGCCCCTTTTTGCGCCATACGCAAACGTTAGCTTCCACAGTCCTATAGATATATTGCGTCATATCGATTACAACATCTACCCTACCTTTTTGCTTACCGGCCTTGAAAACCATTACCTGATGCGGACAACTTTGGTTGACTTTCATTCTACTGCCTACAGCAATTGGCGGGATACTATTGTCTTTATTTATACAGAAATCAATAATGTGCTGCGTAATGTAATCGGACAGGAATTTTTAGACCGGACAGTGCTGGAAGAAGGTATTGTGCGTAACCGCTACGAGACCGGGATTATTTTGGTTAACTATACGGCTTATGATTTTGTGTATAACGGAGTAACCGTTGCCGCACTTACCGCTATGTATATAGCAAACGTGGGAGGGAACTAAATGAAGAGGACATTTTTTACCCTGCGGGTCAGGGACGCGGTTACGGGGTACGCGTTTTTAATGCCTTGGATAATCGGGTTTTTTGTTTTTACGATGTTTCCCTTTTTCCACTCTATTTTTTTAAGTTTCCATAATGTGACTTTAGCACCTGACGGAATGCGTTATGAATGGGTAGGTATTAGGTGGTATAGGGAGGCTTTGCTGGAAAGCACTACGTTTAATATCTCGCTTATTGAGTCTGTGCAGATGGTTGTTTTCTCTACGCCTATTATTGTGGTTACTTGTCTTATTGTGGCTATTTTGCTTAATGGCAAGTTTAAAGGGCGTACATTTTTTAGGGCTTTGTTTTTCTTCCCGGCTATTGTTATAAGCGGGCCGGTTATTAACGAACTTGTGGCCAACAATGCCGCTACTATTGTATCGCCCGGGCAGTATACGATTTACGGCTTTATTGACTCGCTGGGAATCGTGGGTACGCCGCTTATATATGTGTTTGATAACATTGTCTCTATTTTATGGTTCTCGGAAGTGCAGATACTTATATTCCTTGCGGGCTTACAAAAAATTAGCCAGCCCTTGTATGAGGCGGCTTCTTTGGATGGGGCTAGCAGCTGGCAGTTTTTTTGGAAAATAACGCTGCCCTTTATGAAGCCCATGATACTTATTAATGCTGTATATACGGTTGTTATTTTATCCGGCTTTTCTACCACACCTGTAAACGAAGATATTTCTGCCAATATGCGTAGTATCGGGCGTGTTTATTCTTATAGTTCGGCCATGAGTTGGATATATTTTGTTATTGTTTTTATATTAATCGGCATTGTTTTCTTGCTATTTAGGGAAAAGGAGCGGATTGAGATATGATAGAAACAAGGCGGCGGTTTAACCTAAAGGATAAAACTAAAAAGATTATGATAGACGGGGGTACCAAGGAAAACGGCTTGTTTATGAAGCTGGTGGTGTATGCCCTTCTGGTGGGTATTGGGTTTGTGTATATGTACCCTATTTTGTTTATGCTGTCTAATGCGCTTATGCCAATGGATGATTTGATAAACCCGGCGGTGGGCTGGCTGCCAACAGAGTTGTATCTGGAAAATTTCCGGCGGGCGCTTAGGGTGCTTAATTATTAGCCTACATTACGGCTGTCTATTTTTTCGGCTGGGGTATCTGCTATTTTGCAGACTATTGTATGCGCTTTGGCTGGGTACGCCTTTGCTAGGTTTGAGTTTCCTTTAAAGCGGATGTGGCTTGTGTTGGTGGTTGCGACGTTTATAATCCCGGTGCAGGTGACGATTATACCCCGGTACATTTTGCTTAATAATTATGGATTTATTGGCTCGCTTAACGCTTTGTTTATACCGGCGGCTCTTGGGCAGGGGTTTAGAAGTTCGATTTTTATTTTGGTTTTTTACAACTTTTTTAAGACTTACCCCAGAAGTCTGGACGAAGCCGCTGCCATTGACGGGGCCAGTAAGCTGCGGGTGTTTGTGCGTATAGCATTACCCATTTCTGTGCCGGCGATAATTGTATCTATATTATTTTCGTTTATTTGGTACTGGAATGAGACTTATACCACGAGTTTATTTGTGGGGACAGATTATATGACCATGCCGATACAGTTGCAGAGTTTTGTCGCGGAATTTGAGCGGCTGTTCCCCGCAGATGACGGCTCACCTGTAAACCGTATTAATGAAAGCCTACGTATGGCCGGTACACTACTTGCTATTTTGCCTTTGCTGGTGCTGTATTTATGTACTCAGAAGCAATTTGTAGAATCTGTGGAGACTACGGGTATAACGGGAGAGTAAGTTGAATGACAACAAGGATAACCTCAGGCGGATTTTTGACTTGTAAAAATAAAATTCTTATGATGAGGCGTGGAATGCATAAAAAACTAGGCCCCGGCCACTGCCTTATATGTAGAGCGATATCGCTTGAAAAAGAACTTGCCATGCAGGTATAACACCCGAAAAATGGGTGTGATACCTGCATGATAAGTTCCTTTTTTATGATATAGAATATTAGGTCCCGAGTATCAAAACCCAAATTACCCCCCGACAAAAATCTCTCCTTGCAAATAAAGCACGGCATGCCCTGCAATTTTAACCCGCCCATTCAAATTCTTGCAAAACAGTGTACCGCCGCGTGCGGAAAGCTGTTTGGCAACCATCTCATCCTTGCCCAGCCGCTCTGCCCAAAATGGGATAAGTGTACAGTGTGCCGAGCCTGTTACCGCATCTTCCGGTACACCTGCACCGGGCGTAAAAAATCTTGATACAAAATCTACTTCATCACCCTTGGCTGTGACCACTACCGCAAAATGGTCCAGCCCGGCTATCAAATCAAAATAGGGTGTAAGCTCACGAACCTGCCGCTCATTTTCTAAAAGTAAAACTAAATCCCGTGAAAGATGTGCCTCCAGTGCAGCCGCACCAATGGCCTTACACATTTCGGCCGTAAGTTCCACGGGGGCCGGCTTTCTGGACGGGAAATCCATCTCGTATAAGCCACCTGCTTTTTTGACCGTTAGCGAGCCGCTTTTTGTTTCGAAACGTACTTCCATGGCACCTTTTTCGATGAAATTTAATATTACATATGCCGCCGCCAGCGTCGCGTGGCCGCACAAATCTACCTCTACCGTAGGTGTAAACCATCGTAAATCGTAGTACTCTTCCCGGTTAACCATGAAAGCCGTCTCGGCAAGATTATTCTCGAAGGCGATTTTCTGCATGAGTTCATCGCTTGGCCACTCGTCTGCTAAGCACACACCTGCTTGGTTGCCTTTGAATAATTCGTCTGTAAAAGCGTCAATCACAAAATACTTCATGAAGCCACATCCCTTCTTTATTGTCATGCATATTTTACCACAAAATAACACAAACTACCAATTGTGAAATGAATGAAGAAAATTGGCACCTTTGCTGCGTTTTTGCAGCGTAGCGAATTAATTCGAAATCAAAGGCTATAATGAAAGTGGGAAAGTGGCATCCATGATAGAAAGCATATCGCAAACAGCCGTATCATCGGTAATAGCTATAATCGCGCTGTTTATACTAACGCGGATAATGGGCAAAAAGCAAATGGCACAGTTAAATTTCTTTGACTATGTAGTGGGTATTTCTATAGGTTCTATTGCAGCGGAATACGCTGTCGTACGCAATGTAAAGCTATCAGAAGGGCTAACCGCGCTTGTTGTGTTCACGCTGTTTTCGCTGGTACTTTCATATATAAGCATGAAAAGCTATAAGGGAAGAAAAATTCTGGACGGTTCGCCCACAATTCTAATAGAAAACGGCAAAATATTGGAGCCAAACCTCAAAAAGGCCAAACTAAATATCAATGACCTATTAGAAGAATGCCGCCAAAAGGATATCTTCGATATAGCCCAAATAGAGTATGCAATACTGGAAACCGGCGGTAGGCTAAGCGTATTGCCAAAGTCGCAAAACCGCCCTCTAACCCCTAATGATATGCAAATCCCCACCGTGTATGAAGGGCTGTGTACCAACATAATAATAGATGGCAGGGTAATAGAAGAACACCTGACGGCATTAAAAAAGGACAAAGCATGGCTGCAAACCCAACTGCACGGCTACGGCATAATAAGCCCGATAACCGTGCTGCTGGCATATGTAGACTCCGCCGGCGTGTTGCGAGTTCACGCGAAGTCTTGAAAAAGTAATAAATTCCTCCTCACAATCATACATTGACATAGATACCTGTAGCAATAAAAACGAGAATTGCTATATTTGTATGTATAAAAGGAGGGCTACAGCGTGGCATATGAACTGGTAAAAGAGCAAGTTTACCTAGACCAATGCGTAGGCAGCGAGCAATCGCAGATTATGCTGGAAGGGGACATAATAGTCCCGGACGCAAGACCGGACATGGCGCTGCTACTACAAACAGAAGAAAGAATAATAATAGACCGAACCGAGGTTTCTACAGACCGCGTTAACTTCGTGGGCCGCTTAAGCATTTCGCTACTATACGTAGCCAAAACTACAGACCAGCCCGTATGCTCTGTAACCTTAACACGCCCAATAGACGATTTTATCAATGTAGATGGTGTAACCAAAGACATGTGGGTAACAGCCAAGGCCGAAATCTCCCACATAGACTACAGCATGCTTAACGACAGAAAGGTGAACTACAGGGCCATCGTAAATGTTCATGTTAATGCCGAGCGCTCAGACGCTCATGAGATGGTCGTACATATCCCTGATGTGCCGGAAAACCAGCTTCTTAAAAGTAATTTAAGCATCAACCGCACAATAGAGCATAAGCAGGAGCGTTTTTCTATAAAAGACGCGCTGCCCCTGCCGTCAAGTAAGCCCAATATCCGCGAGGTGCTGATGGTAACAGCCAACATCACTAACCGTGATGTGCGTATAGCAGGCGGGCGCGTAAACCTAAGCGGAGAACTGCTAGTAACAACATTATACCGCGGCGACGCAGACGACAGCATAATAGAGTTTGTAGAAAGCGAACTGCCCTTCAACGGCCCCATTGATGTACAAGGTGCAAGAGAAGACATGTTCGCGGATGTAAACCTGCAAGTAATGGACCATCACGTGCAAATCCGTCAAGACGATGATGGTGAAGACCGTGTACTGGAAATTGAAGTATCAGTAGGTGTGCAGCTAAAGGTATACAGCACAGATATCTTGCCGATACTTGAAGATGCCTACTGCATCAACCAGCATCTGACACTGGCCAAAACCCTTGTGCGCTTCCCTAGGCTGGTATGCTTAAACCGTAACCAGACCCCTATCAAGGAAGTGGTAACTCTAGGCAACTCTTCCCCAAATATGCTGCAAGTCTTTAGGGTAAAGGGCAACGCGTATCTAGATGAAATCAAGGTAATGGAAGACAAAGTAGTAGTAGAAGGCGCAATTACCACAGACATCCTGTATGTAGCCGAAAGTGACGCGGCACCATTGGGCAGTTTCCGCACAGTGATACCGTTTAGGCAGGTGATTGAAGCCAAGGGCGCTAGGCCAGCCATGCGCGTAAGCGTAGACGCGTCCATAGACCATGCCGCCTTCAGCATGCATACCGAGCGTGAAACAGAAGTGCGCTTCATGCTAACCTTCAATACTCAGGTAATAGAGGAAGAAGAAGCCCGCATCATCCACAATATAGAGTTTGCCGATATAAGCCCGGAAACATTGGCAGGCATGGCCAGCATGACCGTATATATCGTGCAGCAAGGGGATACTCTATGGAAAATAGCCAAAAAGTTTAATACCGCCATTGATGAATTGCTGGCAGTAAACGACATAGAGCACCCCGGCAAAATAACCCCCGAGCAAAAGCTTCTTATCCTTAAAAAGGGATTGTAAAAGGCTAATTATCCCTCAAAAAGTGCTATAACCGGCTAAAATCGCCTTTGACCAAAGTATCAAAACCCATTTCTTGCAGCAAGGCAATAAGCGCATACATCCCTCGTCATTGCGAGGAGCGAAGCGACGAAGTAATCCACAATCTTGGATTGCTTCGTCGCTTTGCTTCTCCAGTGACGGGCTGTGATGCTTTGTCCAAGACCCTTACAAATGCGTTAAAACCCCGTGAATACTTTGTATTCCCGGTATCGTATGTTATACTAACCGTGATATTTCAAGAATAAAGAGGTAATTTAATGTTCGATTCGAAAAAGCCACCACGAATCCAATATAAACCGGTGATAAAATCACAGCCCCGCAGGTCTAAATCCGATGACGGCATGGTTCCCAATGTCAAGAAAGAGCTTTGGCAAGAGGCTTTAGCATGGGCAAAAACTGTAATCTTTGTATTGCTTTTCGCGGCCTTTTTTAACAATATTGTGATTGTTAACGCATGGGTACCAACACCCAGTATGGAAAACACCATCCGCACAGATGACCGCTTGGTAGCCTTCCGCCTGTCTTATGTCTTTCGCAACCCCAGACGGTATGATATTGTAGTTTTCGGCCGCGACGGAAGTGATAAAATGTATGTAAAGCGTATACTTGGCCTGCCCGGCGAAAGCCTGATTATTATAGACGGGCATGTATATATCAACGGTTCAAACATCCCCCAGCGTTACGATTTTGTACACGGCCCATTGTTTGGCAACTATGGCGCCATTAATCCAGAAACCGGTGTGCTAGAACCTATAATCATCCCCGAAGGGCATTACTTTGTGCTGGGCGATTTCCGCAGTAATTCCGCGGATTCGCGTATATGGGAAGACCCTTTTGTGCCGCGAGGCAGGCTGCTGGGCAGGGCAGTGTTTAGGTATTTTCCGGGGTTTGCTAATTTGTCGAACAGATAAGCCGGATGAAAAAATAGTTTTGTTATAAACGAGGTATCATAGATGGTAGACCCCAAAAAACCCCCAGAAATCAACTACAAGCCAACGATTAAGCCCCCACTTCCTAAGCCCGATGAAGAAGCCCCCGATATTAAAAATGAGTTGTGGAAAGAGGTGCTAAGCTGGGCTAAGACCATAATCTTTGTTATACTATTTGCGGCTGCTTTCAATAGCTTTATTATAGTAAATGCCAGAGTGCCTACGCCCAGTATGGAAGACACCATCCAAACCAACGACCGTATCGTGGCCTTCCGCTTGTCATATCTGTTTCGTGAACCAAGGCGCTACGAGATGATAGTCTTCCGCGGGCCGGAAGGGGACCCGACGCTATATGTAAAGCGTATACTTGGCCTTCCCGGCGAAAGCCTGATTATCATAGACGGGCATGTATATATCAATGGCTCAAGCGTCCCCCAGCGCTACGATTTTGTTAAGGGCAATGTAAGAGGCAATTTTGGCGTTTTCAATGAGGCCACCGGCCAGCTGGAGCCGCATATCATCCCAGAAGGGCATTTTTTCGTGCTGGGTGACTACCGGGACCGTTCTGAGGACTCGCGAGGCTGGTACGAAACCTATATCCCCCGCAACAGAATCTTAGGCCGGGTTGTTTTTAGGTACTTTCCGGGGTTTGAAAACTTAGCAAATAGATGAAGCGAATTTATTCGCTATAAAAACAATCCGCCGCCAAAGCGGTCTTAACTAAGGAGGAGCCAAATGGCCAAAGTAACAAAAGACATGATTATAGCCGATATCTTGGAGATAGATAGCGGCATCGCACAAATTCTTTTTAGCAAGGGAATGCACTGCGTAGGATGCCCCGCCGCTAAAGGCGAGACATTAGAAGAAGCAGGAATGGGCCACGGTGTAGACGTGGACAGTTTGGTTGAAGAGATTAATCAACATTTGGAGTCACAACAATAAAATGCGGTAATAATAAGAGCGGGCACTCCTCAGCCCGCTTTTTATTGCCTGTAGGAAATTGCTTGCAATTTCCACTTGCATCCACCAGCAAAAGCGGCTACGCCGCTTTTTTATTGCAAAATGAAATGCCGTGTACTATAATCGGAACAACGAACGAATGTATGCACCGCGTAAAGGGGAGACAAGCATGGTTATAGCCGAACGTCTACGCACACTGCGCCGGGAAAAAAACCTTAGCAAAAGGGAATTGGTGAGTTTGCTGCCCATCAACTACAGCACCTACGCCAACTACGAATCAGGTTTTAGAGAGCCCAACTCAGAAGTTTTGCAAATGCTTGCAAGGCATTTTAACGTCTCCATAGATTATCTTATGGGCATGACAGAAAACCGCCGCAAGGCCGATGAAGTGGCAATACTAACCAATGCCGAGCATGACCATATAACCTTATACCGCCAACTCGACGCACATGGCAAAAGCCTTATAGATGTAGTTATGGGCAAAGAGTTAGAAAGGGTAAATTTCCTAGGTGCAAACGCCCAAGGCAGTAGCAAGCACGCAGACAACCAATGGGTAACGCTAAATGTCTATCATCAGCAATCCTCTGTTGGCCTAGGCAGCTACCTCACAGATGATAGTGATTTGGATTATGAAGTTATGCGATTCGTAGCGACCCCGGTAAGCCAAAAAGCCGACTTTTGCGTAAAAGTCCGCGGCGATAGCATGGAGCCAAAAATCTGCGATGGGGATATTGTATTTGTTAAAGCTGCCCCCAAAGTAGAGCCGGATAATGTGGGTCTCTTCATATACGACGGTGAGGCATATTGTAAGCGCCTGCGGATAGACAATAAAAAAAGCGTAATTTTTTTAGAGTCACTTAACAAATCATACGCGCCCAAGCAAATAGCCCATCCGGAGCATTTGCGGACGGTGGGGTTAGTTATAGGCATTGCAGAGTGATAATATAGCAATTATACAAAGCTTCAAACTTATACTGAAATCACCCCCTAAATGAGCATATTGGCCATTATTCCCAATGTCTGCCGGGGGTGATTTTATATTATCTTTTGTGGTATCACTGCGGCAATTTGTGAGCAGTTTATGATTATAGAAAATTTAATATAACTGTAACTTGATTATCTCTTTTCCGCAGTGTAGCATATTTGGAAATATTGATAAAATGTTATGTCAGGCATGTGTCCGTGCCGCCTTCGATAAGGACGTTAGGGGAGTTGAGTAATGAAAAAAAAATCAACAACTGATTTAAAATGGATTGTTAGCTTTGCCATAGCTTCTATAGTTATGATTGGCCTGATAGCCGCGATTAGCGTTTACGCAGACAGGCAAAATAATGACCGTAACGGCAGTGGCTTTGATTCGGAGTTGTATTTTGGTATGACCATATTAAGTGGTTGGCCGATAGAAAGCATACTGCCTTTAGAGCCGGAGTTAACCGGATACATATTTACACACTGGTCGGATGCGCCGGATGGGGAACCCTTTGATTTCTCTATGCCTATATATGAAGAAACTACTTTTTACGCTATATGGGTTCAATCAGATGATGCTAATCTGGGCGGGTACATTCAAGACGAATATCCGCAGAAAATCTATACCGCATATGAATATCACACCGGATATTATTACGAAGATATTTATTATTATCCTGATAATTATACAGATGCCTATTATTATGAGTACGGCTACTATCGCACCGTCCCATATTACTACGGGTATAATTATGATGTTTATTATTCGGGTGGGCACTATCATTACAGCTATCATCATGTGGGATACAATTACGACAGTTATTATCAGTATGGCTATTATCATATGGGCTATAACTATGGTGAGTACTATTCATACGGATACTATCGTGTAGGTTATAATTATGGTTATTATCAATACGGTTACTACCATGCCGCCCCTTACTACAGTGGGTATTATCAGCATGTGAATTATCAGGCCACTCCTTACCAAGATCTCTATTACTATTCATACGGCTACAGTTATGAAAGCAATTACAGCTATAACTACAGCTACATTGAAGAATCGCCTTATATAGGCTACGCACCAACAGAAATATATCCCGATGACGATTATTATTTTCACGGAGATTATCCTTTTGAGCAATACCCAGACGATACAGGCCAATACACTTGCACCCTTATGCCCGAGTTGCCCGATGGTGCTATTTTTGTAAGGTTTAATTGGAATCATGGGAATCACATAGCGATTCTTGAGTACGAGCAGGTTCAGGCAATAGAGGCACAAGAGGCGCTCTTGCTTGCCAGTTACGTGTCTGCCCCTGTGCCCGCCGCCTATAGGCTTCTTCTTAATGCTTTTTCGGATGAAGATGATTTTAGCGACGATTGTGGGGCGTGTTGGGATTGCTGCTATAAATTTTCTTTAGATAGAATGCCGGTTGCATATGACAGCAACTATATTCCTATCCAGCCATTTAATGTTGCGGTAACAAATCTACTCCAATTACGGCAGCAAATAAACAATAGATGGGGAAATAATACAAATTTTTTAATACGTATTGCATGGGGGACACTTACCACTACAAACGAAAGAGCAATAACAATCCCGGCTAATACAAATATTACGTTACAGAACGAAACCGGGTGGGCTAGGCCAATATGGAACCAAAATACAACAGCCGCAGCGGCAGCCGCTAATAACCCAGTCGGCCCGGCACCCGGCCCAACAGCGAATGCGCGTGTACGGCATTTTTCTGTAAACGGTACACTTACAATTAATAATGTAGCCCTAAACAGTACAAACAGCGGAGCAGAAACTACGGTGTTTACACCGGGTACAGCTGTCGGACCTGGCGGTACTGTTGTCTCCGGTGGCATAATAATTCAAGCCGGCGGTACCGTAACCTTAAACAACGGGGCTTTAATTAACGGAAATAACGGAACCAATCTTGACGGAGGCACCATTGGCGGCGGCGGTATTGATATGAACTCCAGTCTTACCGGCGGCGTTGCCGGTGCTAGGCTCTTTATCAACGCCGGCGCAACAATCTCCAATAATTTTACGCCAAGATTCACAAATAATGCCAACGGCTCTAACGGCGGCGGCGTACGCGTGCTGAGTGGCGGTACAATTAACATGAGTGGAGGAACGATTAGCGGAAACACGGGTAATATAAGCGGCGGTTTCCACATAGCAAGGGTTTCGGGCGATGATAACACAAACCCGCATGCGGCCCCGTCTGTTACCATAAGCGGCGGGACGATTGGAGGAACTGCGGCTGCCGCAGCAAATGTTGCCAGAAACCGCGGTGGCGGCTTAAGCGTAAACACGACTACTGGCGGCGCGCCGTTTAGTTTTACTGTTTCCGGAGGTACGATTACAGGAAACCGGTCAGCCGGTACCGGTGGCGGAATTGATATATGGGGCAATGCCACGTCCCTTATAACGCTAAATATGACAAGGGCTGCCGCAACAGCAGTGACGAATAATAGTGCCCAGACACATGGCGGCGGTATTAATATTTCTGGAAACGGTACTATTAATATAACAGGAGCCAATGCGTTAACCGTTGATAATAACCGCGCGGGCCAGAACCTAGCAGGGGCGAGAGTCGCCAGCGGTAATGGCGGCGGTATAAGTGTAATAGGAACGTTCTCTGTCGCGGGGGCAGGGGCTGTAAACATACGAAATAACAGCGCGACCGGCACTGGTGGTGGCGTAAACATATCCGGTACACTTACCTTAGGAGGTACGGGCAACGTACAAATAACAGGTAACAATGCCGGTGTTGCCGGAATTGGTACCCCCACGGCAAACCATGGCGGCGGTATAAGTCATGCCGGAACCGGGGCCTTTAATTTCACACATACAGGTACAACGGTTAATATTTCAAACAACCATGCTCAAGGCAACGGCGGCGGCATCAACAGAACCAGTACTCATGCAGGTGCTGCAACATTTGGCAGCAGTGTTACCATAGCCAACAATACAGCAGGGCAAAGTGGCGGCGGAATGCACATACAAGGCGGCTCGTATACTTTTAGCGGCCTAACCATACAAGGTAATCGTTCTACTGTAGCAACCACCGGTGCCAACGACAATACAGGCGGCGGCGCGGTAAGTGTTGCCGGTAGCGGTATAATAAACATGAACTCTGGTACCATAGGCAGCACTGCCATCAACGCCAACAGCAACAGGGCCATAAGGGGCGCGGGTGTAAGAGTAGCCGGTGGTACGTTTAACTTCAACGGCGGTAATATCCAGTTTAACGTAGCCACCACCGGCACAGGTAACACTGCCGTAGCAAATAGCCGTGGCGGCGGCGTATTTGTAAGCAGCGGCACTTTTAATATGACCGGAACCGGGGCTGCCATAAGAAATATCCAAAGCAACTTGGCGGCATTCGGCGGCGGTGCATCTGTGCTTGGGGGTACGTTTAATGTTACGGGTACAGGCGGCGCACGTAATATCCGCACCAATACTGCAACCACTGCCGGAGGCGGTGTAGATGTTTCCAATACTGGGCGCTTTATTATGGACAGTACGGTTTCTCAGATATATAACAACATAGTAAGCGGCACGGCTGCCGCTAATGGCGGCGGAGGCATTAATGTGCGCGGCACAGCCACAACAGCGGCAACAGCTAACTTTGTACTAACCAATGGCAGAATCGGCGGCACGGCAGAAGCAACTGCTGCCGCTAACAACGGCAACAACCGCGGTCACAACGGCGGCGGTATACGTATGACCGGTGGTTTCTTCCATATGACTGGTGGCAACGTCCACCACAACAGAGCTACGCATAACGCAACTGGTATAGTAAATACAGGCGCAGGCGGCGGTTTATACATGACCGGCGGTACCTTTTACATGGGTGCAACCGCGGTAGCGCGTAATATCCAAAACAATCACGCGCTTAATAACGGCGGCGGCGTGTTTATGTCTGGCGGTACATTTAATATGGGAGCCAACGGTACAAGGGCAATCCAGAACAATGTCCTGTCGGGTACTGCGGGCTTAGGCGCGGGCGTTCATATGACGGGAGGAAGTTTTATTAACCCGGCTACGGTAGGTACCGCGGCGTTTTTAATCCAAAATAATACCGGTGCGGCCTCTGGAGGTGGTGTGCATGTAGGTGGTACAAGTGCTGCCCCTGCCCATTTTAATGCCACGGGTCCTGTGTCAATTCATAATCACATTGCTACAACACAAGGCGGCGGCATAGATATTGCAGGCACTGGACGCGTTACTCTAAACCACGCAAGCGCTTTGATATTTAATAACAGAGTCACCGGAACCGCAGCGGCAAATGGCGGCGGCGGTGTTAGTGTGCGCGGTACAGCCACAACAGCGGCAACGGCAAACTTCACACTTACAAACGGCAGAATAGGCGGCACGGCAGCGGCAACCGCAACCGCAAACAACGATAACAACAGGGGGCACAATGGCGGCGGTGTGCGTATCACCGGTGGCTACTTCGTTATTAACGGCGGCAATATCCAGCATAACAGGGCTACGCACAATGCGCCAAACAGTATAGTAAACACCGGCGCGGGCGGCGGCGTTTGGATGTCTGGTGGTACGTTTAGCATGGGTACAGCCGCGACAGTAAGGAATATCCAAAATAACCACGCGCTTAATAATGGTGCCGGCATATTTATGTCCGGCGGAACTTTTAATATGGGTGCCAATGGTACGCGTGCAATCCAAAATAATGTCTTATCTGGTACGGCAGGCCTTGGCGCGGGTATCTATATGACCGGCGGCAGCGGTATAAATCCTGCCACGGTTGGTACTACTGCGCTTACAATCCAAGATAATACCGGCGCAGTCTCTGGCGGCGGTATACACATTGGTGGCACCAGTGCTACACCCGCACATTTAAACGCGACAGGCCCGCTGGTAATCCGCAATCATACCGTACCAACTCAGGGAGGTGGCGTTAACATAATAGGTACAGGCCGCATGACAATCACAACAGCAACCTCTCTGATTTACAACAATATAGTTACCGGTACGGCAAATGGCGGTGGAGGTGTCAACGTAAGCGGTACAGGTACGGCAGCAGCACCCAACTTCACAATGGCAAACGGCAGAATAGGCGGCACTGCCGCGGCAACCGCAGCCGCCAACAATAGCAATAACCGTGGCCATAACGGCGGTGCCGTACGAATTACAGGCGGTTACTTCCTATTTAATGGCGGCGATATCCAACATAACCGCGCCACCCATAACACAGCAGGCCTAACCCTAACGGGCGCAGGCGGCGGAGTATATATTTCCGGCGGTACATTTACTATGGGAACCGCAGCTACCGCCAGAAACATCCAACATGGCCACGCGGTCGTAGGCGGCGGTGTAAACATAACCGGTGGAACTTTTAGCATGGGTACATCTACCGCGGCCAGAAACATCCAAAACAACACATCTTCAACAAACGGCGGCGGTGTAAACATAACAGGCGGTACATTAGACTTGGGTGCCAACGGTACAAGGGCAATACAAAGTAATATCCTGACAGGTGCGGCGGGCCTTGGCGGCGGCATTCATATGACAGGCGGCAGCATTGTAAACCCGGCCACGGTGGGTACTGCGGCCCTTATAATTCAAAATAATACCGGCGCGGTATCAGGCGGCGGTGTGCATGTGGGTGGCACTTCCGCAACGCCGGCCCATTTTAACGGTACAGGCCCTATAAGCATCCGCAATCACACAGTACCGACTCAGGGTGCCGGCATAAACATAGTAGGCACAGGCCGCGTAACCCTTAATAATGCCAATGCCCTGATATACAACAACAACGTAACAGGCACCGCCGCCGCAAACGGCGGGGGTGGCATAAATGTAAGTGGCACAGCCACAACGGCAGCTACAGCCAACTTCACACTAGCAAACGGCAGGATAGGCGGCACCGCCGCGGCAACGGCAGCGGCCAACAATGGCAACAACCGTGGCCATTTTGGTGGAGGTATACGTATTGCCGGTGGTTTTGTGGTAATGAATGGCGGCAATATCCAGCATAACCGTGCAACTCACAACGCAGCAGGCTTGACTTTAACCGGGAATGGCGGGGGCGTGTTTATTCAAGACGGAACTTTTACTATGGGAACCGGCACCGCCCAAAGGCAGATTATCGAAAATCATGCTATTAACGGCGGCGGTATTCATATGCAAAACGCAACTGTGGATATGGGTACAGCCGACGCGGCAATCAGGTCAATTTCCAATAACAGCGCCACGGATGTGGGCGGTGGTGTGCATATCGTAAGCGGTACATTTACTATCCCCGCGACAGGCACATCAAATATACATGCAAACATCGTAGGCGCGGCAACTTCCGGCGCAGGCATACATCAAGTTGACGGTACGGTATTTATGGGCGCGTCCGGTAGCATCCGGCACCATAACGCTACCGGGCTGGCGGGCGGCGGCGCAAGTCCCGGCAGTGGTGTACACATGATGGCCGGGGTGTTTAACATGACAGGCGGTGTAATTGCAAATAACCGCACCACAGGCACAAACCACGCGGGCGGTGTAAATGTGCCAAATGGGGTATTTAACATGAGCGGCGGCACTATAGGCAGTGCCACTGCCCGTGCCGATAGTAATAACGGCACAGAGGGCGGCGGTGTTAGAGTCGCGGGTACGGGCCAGTTTAATATGTCCGGCACAAGTACCATTACCAATAACGTAGCGCCTACGGGCGGTGGCGTACACGTGGCAACAACCGGTACAGGACGCTTCCATATGGAAGGAGCTGCCGGTACAAGAACAATAAGCCACAATCATGCTTCCCAAACCGGTGGCGGTGTACATTTGGCCAGCGGCCTGTTTAGTATGCGCGGCACGGCTGGTATGGCAGTAATAACAAATAACGATGCCGCAACCTCCGGCGGTGGTGTACACATTGCGGGCGGCGAGTTTAATATGGAAGGGACAGGCGCAAGCATTTCCAGCATACGCTATAACCAAGTAACCGGAACTGCCGCAAGCAATGGCGGTGGCGGTGTATTTATATCGGCAGGCGACTTCCGCATGAGAGACACGGGTACATCCGCGGTAGAAGGCAATGATGTAGCCAATGCTAATGTAGGCGCGGGCATCCACCAGACAGGCGGTACCGTTACTATGTCTTCTGCAAGCGCGCATATACGCAACCATAATGTACAGCGCACAGCGGCGGGCAGCCCCAATAACGGCAGCGGTGTAGATGTGCGAGGTGGCAATTTTAATATGTCCGCAGGGTTTATCACATCCAACCGCACAGCGGCGGCCAGCCGCCCCGGCGGCGTTAACGTAGAAGCCAATGGCAATTTTAATATGACAGGTGGCGTAATTGGCGGCGCGCCCGGCATGGGCAACCAAGGCACCACTGGCGGCGGGGTACGCCAAAGTGGCTCCGCCGCAATATTTAGTATGGCAGCCCCGGCGGCAATAAGCCATAATCAAGCCACCAGCGGCGACGGTATGGGCGGCGGCATTCATGTAGTAAACGGCGCGACGTTTAGCATGGTAAGCGGAAGCATATCAAGCAACACCGCCCTAAGAGGCGGCGGCGCAAGCATAGACGGTGCAACACTGAATATGACCGACGGGACAATTGGCGGAGGCAGTAACGCGGCAAACCAGTATGGCGGTGGTATATATGTAATAAACAGCGGTGTGTTTAATATGACCGCAGGCAGCATAATTAATAATACCGCCACCATTAACGGCGGCGGCATGCATGCCACAAACGGCACCCTCGATTTATCCGGAGCAGGCACTAAAACCGTTCAGGGCAACTCTGCCTTACTTGACGGAGGTGGCGTGTGGATAGCAGCATCGGCAACAATAACAGCCCAAAACACGGCATTCACAGGCAACAGTGCCGGCCCGGTAGATGGCATGGGCGGCGCGATATTTACAATGAACTACGAATACTCTAACCCGCTTACAATAGCCGGAGCCTACAGTAATATAGTAATCCAGTCTGGCACGACATTTAGCGGCAACACAGCTTACGCGGCATACCAGCCACCGACTAATGCCGCAGCATTTACGCTGATACCGGGCGGCTCACAAAGCATACACGCTCACCCAATTAACAACTTCGATATTAATTTCCGCTTCGTGATTGACTTTGAGTTTATAAAAACCGACAATGTGGCATTTCCTCACTTAGGTACACGGTTGCAGTACGCGGTATTCCAATTGTACTGGCGGCCAGATTCTGCGGCGGCGTGGACTACAGTGGGTGCGCCTGTAACAAGCGATGCAAACGGTGTTGTTGAACTTGAATTATCCCCGGCAGGCCAGTATCGTCTTGTAGAAGTAGTGCCGCCTCCCGGTTTTGCTGCACCATTTGGGTACTGGTTAATAGTTGTAGCGCCGGTAAGCGGTGAATATGCTGTTGCGGCGGTAACTAATCACGATTCTAACCCACCGTTTATGTTGCACAATGGCAGTTGGTGGGTTGGTAACAGGATTGAATTTGAACTGCCTCTTACCGGAGGTGCGGGGAGCCTGAGCCAAAACTATACTGGTTTTGTTGCTGGTGCGGTATTTATATTATTGGCGGGTGGAATTGCTTTTGGAATTAAGCTTAAGAAAGCGCGTTGATATTTATGTAATACTGGTATAATCTACACCTGCTTACGAGAATTCCGAATTCTTGTAAGCAGGTGTTTTTTGTTGCGGTTTTATATTTGACTCATAGCCACACAAGCTGTATAATATTACCCTGTCACGGTGGCAATGCCTCCGAGATGTATTCGCGTGTCTAATAAGGAGGCATCATATATGCACAAATTAATAAAAGAACTCGAACAGAGTCAAATGAAGGAAACTGTGCCACAGTTCAACATCGGCGATACAGTACGCGTACACGCCAAAATCGTAGAAGGCACAAAGGAAAGAATTCAGGTTTTTGAAGGCGTAGTGATGAAGCGCCAGCATGGTGGTGTCCGCGAGACGTTTACCGTGCGCCGTCTTTCCTATGGTGTAGGCGTAGAGAAAACTTGGCCCATTCACTCACCAAGGGTAGATAATGTAGAAGTTGTACGCCGTGGTATTGTGCGCCGTGCAAAGCTGTTCTACTTGCGTGACCGTATTGGTAAGGCTGCCAAAGTTAAGGAAGCTATTTTTACCAAGGCAAAGAAGGCTTAGTTGTGAAAATTGGCAAAGCCAATTTTTACTGTGTGCTTCGCGATGAAGCCACAGGATGGAGACTGTAATGTTTAAAGAACGCATCACAAACCCGGCTGTCAGGGGCCTTGTAGAGTGGATATTAGCTATAGGGCTGGCTGTTATATTATTTTTTGGGTTGCGGATGTTTCTGTTTAGGGTTGCACATGTTTCAGGTTTTTCTATGGCGCCTACCTTGAGCGATGGCGACAGAGTGATTCTTAATCGGGCCGCGGTGGTTTTTGGTACCCCGCGGGCCGGAGATATAGTTGCGTTTCCTTACCCAAATAACCCGTCTGAGTATTATATCAAGCGGGTTATTGGTGTTCCCGGAGATATTGTTGATTTGATTAACGGCAGTTTTTATGTTAACGGCGAGCCTCTTCGTGACGCGTTTTCTTATGATGAGATATGGTCTACAGGGAATGTAGTCTTCCCGGTGACGGTGGAAGAAGGGCGTGTTTTTGTGCTGGGTGATAACCGCAACAGCAGTAAAGACAGCCGGTATACAACCGTGGGTACGATATCAAATAGCGACATCCTTGGAAGGGTGCTTGTGAGAGTGTGGCCTATTGGTACGTTTGGACAGGTGGATTAGATAACGATGAATATACAATGGTATCCGGGTCATATGACAAAAACCAAGCGCATGCTGCAGGCACAGCTTGGTGTGGTAGACGTGGTAATAGAACTTTTGGATGCGCGGTTGCCGCTAAGCAGCAAAAACCCGGATATTGATGAGTTAGCCGCAAATAAGCAGCGCCTGCTGGTGCTTAATAAAGCAGACTTAGCTGACAAGGCTATAACGGCCCAGTGGGAGGTATATTTCCGCCGGTTGGGCTTTTTTACGTTGCCTTTGGATTCTACTCAGCGTGCCTCTGTTAAGCCGTTGGCTGAGAGGGTGCGCGAGATTATGCGCCCTAAAGCTGAGCGTCAGCGCGAACGCGGGCGGGTGAACGCGCCAGTGCGTGCCATGGTGGTTGGCATCCCCAATGTAGGAAAGTCTACATTTATTAACCAGCTTGCGGGGCGGGCCAGCGCCGCAACCGCAGACAGGCCCGGTGTTACCCGTGGGCGGCAGTGGATTAAGGTTAGAGATGTACAGGCCCGTGGCACTATGGATGCGATGGACTTTGATATGATGGACACCCCGGGGGTGCTATGGCCCAAGTTTGAGGATGAGCAGGTAGGGATACGCCTAGCTGTGACCGGTGCGGTTAATGACCTTATTTTGGATAGGATAACATTGGCGGAGCATTTGATTGGAATGCTACTTGAGATAAACCCGGTGGCTATTGTGGCCCGGTATAAGGTTAATACAGACTTGCAGGGCGCAACAAAAGGTGTGCGGCAAATATTAGAAGATATAGGCGAGGCACGCGGCTTTAAGATGAAGGGCGGCGTTATAGACTTAGAGCGTGCTGCAATTACGCTTTTGGATGAGTTTAGAGCGGCAAAGCTAGGCCGGATATCGCTGGAGCGGCCGGAGTGGTTATGTAATATAGAGTAAAGGAAAACCGCGAGGCAGAGTTTCGCGGTTTTTTTGTTATATATGCGCTTATCGTTACTTTGATAGTGTCATAGCGCGAAGGCAGATAGATGGTTAATGCATTGTCGATTTGTTAAGTATTTTACATAAAATTCATTTAATTCTTGACATGATTCAAATTGTGATGTATTATGAATTCGGAAATACTTGGATGACATATTCTTAGAGGTGGATATGAACAAAAAGTTGGCTATGTTTCCTATGACTAGAGAGCAATGTGCTACTGCTAGATATTCCGATTTAATGAGCGGTTATTCATTGTCCTATTGTTTGGTTCCAGATTTTAGACATATAGAAGGCGCAGACATAAGCCAGATAGATGGCGGCGATTTTGTGGATATAAATGTTTACAGCTATAGCACTGGTAAGCTGCAAGCATGTGATGTGATTTTTCTTGATTATGATACACGCTTGCCGGAAATAGACTTATATAAATCCGTATTGGATGATGCAGCTAAGTTTGGTGTGGAAGTTGTGCTTTCGCGTGCATTGGAAGCCGAAATGGGCATGAGTAGTGACGTTGCCTCAACAACTGTTGAAAGAGTGTTTAATACCCTATATGAAATTGATTGCCCGGTTGTAACAGTTTTAACCCAAGGTGAGCGGACAGACCAGTTTGCGGTAGAGTTGGCTTTAAGAAAGTATTTTACAGAAGCCGGATATAGTGTATCGCAGCTTAGTTCGTATAAGGCTGGCATATTCTTTGATATCCCTAATGTGCCGGATTTTATAAGAGAACCCGGTGATACATTTGATAAAATTGTTGGATTTAACCATTATGTAAAAGACTTAACCGATAGGGAACAGCCCGAACTTATGATTATAGGGGTGCCAGACGCGATATTGAAATATAATGACCGTGTACTGCAAGGGCTTGGCATTATCCCTTATATTATTTGTACTGCGGTTGAAAGCGATGCCCCTGTTTTTTGTATGCACCATGCGAGCTATAACCAAGAGTACTTTGATAATATGTCACTGCACTTTTTACATAAATACGGTAGTGAGGCGACTATTTTCAATATAGCAAACTGCGGTATTGTACCTGACGCAGGCATGGAAGGCGAAGAACTAGATTATTTCGATATACCTAGTGATTTTGTGCTTCACAGTATCAACGATATGGAACATGAAGGATATGAAATTTTTAATGTACTTAATAGTAAATCAGCTATTGCACTTGCCATGGCTGTAGAAACTGCTTTAGCCGGAAATGTACGTAGTATACGATGACTTGTTTTCATATCGTTAACTTGCCCCCAAGGTAGGCCTACCTTAAAATATAACGCTCAATATGCACAATCGGTATGCTCTAATTTATAATGCATTGCCGATAATGGGGTGTGTTACATGTTGAGAAAGGATGCGGATAATCCGCAATAAACTAAAGGAGGTTCATCATGAAAGAGAAAAAGATTTTAAACAAAAAGGTTTCCAGTAACAAGGGGCGCAGCCTTGAAGCATATAGGTGCGTTTGCTCTACATGCAGTTGTTCAGAATGTCCCACCAACCAACCGCATCTAGCAGCTGGCCGTACAGATTCCTTTGTATCAAGTGCCAGTGGTGGATTGCCTCAAGCAAATCTTTGGCATCAAGAAGTTCGTTAGTATAATGTGAATTAAGAGCGGTACGGCTTTAGGTCTGTTTTCTAAAGCCGTATTGCTTATTTTTTGTAAGTAGGGAGGATTATTGGTATGTGTGTGAAAAAGCATATATCTATTGTATTTATACTTTGCTACATATTGCTCTTTCTGTCAGCTTGCGGTAGAACCCGTGATAACCAATCAGAAGATACTCACTCAACAGCCCAGCCATCAGTTGAAGGCACAGTACCTCACGAAAGGCCATTGCGTGCAGCACTGCCTCGTCATATCATCACTGGTACGAGAGCAAATATTTTAGGTATTGATATGGCTACCGAACTTAGAGGTGAGGGGATAGACTTTAATTTGGATATAACTACCTTACCGGACAGTCAATTCGAGCAAGGCGCTTTTTTGGAACGGTTAGGCGTGGAACTTATGGCGGGGATACAAAGCTATGATATTCTGGGTCTCCAGCCATCACAGTTATTTAGAGTAGCGGAAAGAGGTTTTCTTGCTGATATTAATGAGATTATTGATAGAACTACCATATATGATCGTGAGGGTTTTTTCTCAAATATACTCAATTCATTAGAAATAGATGGAAACCTGTATTTTTTCCCAATCTCCTTTAGAATTATGACAGCGGGTATCAATGCACGGTTGCCGCAGGAATATCTAGAGAGATTTGCTCAAATGTCATCTATTAATATACATGAAATGCTGGAAATACAAAATAAACTGCACCACTCTCACCCGGAGTATGCCAACCTATATGTATTCCATCAATTTTCCGTCACCAATGGCGGGATAACTCCACTTTGGATGTTTTTGTTGGAAGCGAGTAACTATGTTGACCTAAACACCAGTCGAGCTAACTTCATAGACAATAGAATGATTTCATTCCTTGAGAATTTCACTCTGATATTTGACAGGCCAAGTAGGTTTGATGATGCATCTGGTCTACGGTCAGACGTACGACACGGTGCCATTAACATTGAGCAAGGAATTTTTACAATTCATGGTAACTCCACATTTGCAGAATCTTTTTTTTCAGTTGAAAACCCATATTTCATATATAATATTCCTTTTGTTGGTAATGACGGTGGAGTATATGCTAATATTTTTGATTCCTTTTCTATTCTCAGAAATGCTGATTACGACTTAGCATGGAACTTTATAACAAGGATGTTTCATGAAAATAATGAGGGACTTACATATTATTTTCCTATAATTTTTTCTACTTACAGGCCAGTATTTGAAAGCCAGTGGAGGCGGACATTGCGTTACGCCGCTTCGCGAGACGGAACAAATAGAAGTGCGGTACACTTCATGCAACCAATTATTGATAGTGATATCCCGGGAATAATAGATGCCCAAATCGACTCAGCAGTGGAAAGACTTGCAGAGACTTTGTCTCTGCCCATATTGATGTATCTGGACTCTCGTATAAATATCTACGATCTTATCTATGACATATACGACTTATTTGTAAATTATGTTATATCAGCTCACGAGGCAGCAAACATGTTGCAAAACCGCATTACATTATGGCTTATAGAATAAACAATGAAGACATGCTTGAAAAGGAGGTAAACATGGCAGTATCATTATTTTCATTCAGCACTCCAAATAACAGCTACGTTTATGATAGGGGTACTAACTCACTCTTATCCGCATTGACTAAAGATGAATTTTTAGCTTGCAGGCGGGTTGAAACCGGCGAGGAAACAGAAGATGATTGGAAAATATTGAATCGCCTAACAGAAGCCGGTTATTTGAAGGAAAGCAGACTTAAAACTATACGGCACTCGTCAACATCATATATGAGACATCAGCTTGAAAGCCGCATAAAACAGCTGACAATTCAAGTAACAAGGGATTGCAACCTCAGATGTTCTTATTGTGCGTACAGCGGAAAATATAACAATCAACGGCAACACGAATCGATAACAATGCCATTGGAGTTGATGCTGAAATGTATTGATTTTGCGATGGCACGCTCTCATGGTTTAAAGGAAGTTATTATCGCTTTTTACGGTGGAGAGCCACTTTTAGGGATTAATAAAATAAAATCTTGTGTCGAGCATATAAAAAATAAATATCGAGGAAGAAAAGTAAGATACTCTATGACAACAAATGGAACTATTTTTGATGACGATACAATTACCTTTTTAGCGGAGAATGATTTTCTAATTAACATTAGCTTTGACGGGCCACGAGAACTTCACAATCTAAACCGCGTCTTTGAAAATGGCGAAGGGTCATACGATATAATAATGAAAAATGTGAAGTATATAAAGGAAAAATATCCAGATTTTTATAGAAAAATATCGTTTTTAACCACTATTGCACCAGGTGTAGACTTAGCATGTGTAGATCACTTTTACACTGCCGAAACTGTATTGGCAGAAAATTATGCTAACGTTAATACATTAACTTCATTTAGTAGCAAAGAAGATATATACTATGGCGATGAATTTAGCATCACCAGTAATTTTCAATACATGAAGGTACTGCTTGCGGAAATCGGATTGTACAGCAACGAAAAGGTTTCTAAGTTGTTTAAGTCCCGCTTAGGCACTTTGGCTTTATTACAAAGACACTTATCAAAAACAATGCTAACGGAAACCGCACACCCAGGCGGCCCATGCTTACCGGGCATAGACAGACCCTTCGTTGACGTGTATGGAAACATCTTACCCTGCGAACGCGTAAGTGAAGATAGTAACGCAAACAGGATAGGCCATATAGATACAGGATTTGATTTAGACAAAGTTGAATCGGTTTTAAACGTCGGCAAATTAACAGAAGAAGAGTGTCTAAAATGCTGGAACTTTATTAACTGCGGCCTTTGTATCGCGGCTTGTGACGGCGAGGAAGAATTAACAAGAGAGTCACGGCTAAGGTATTGCGATGGCGCGAAATTCGATACTTACTCAAATCTGCGCACAATTTGCATGCTTACAGAAAACGGTTACGACTTCAAAACCCAAACCTTCAAAAAAGTGCGAACCGCGCCGGATAACCCTCATTCAAGCTGTAATAATGCAACGGAGGCCGATAAGCGAGATTTAAAGCAGCAGCTTTTGACGGCAATAAATACAATTGTACCATTGACTGATTACAACAAAGATGACTATATATTCAGCAATGCTTACCCATTATCATCAACAGATATGGTTTACTTAATAATCCAACTGTCAAAGGATTTAGCATTTACAATAACTGATGATTTTATAGATGCAATGGAAATGTGTACTTTTTGTGAGTTTGAAGCATTATTGGCGAAGTATAGCAAATAATTGTGTAAGGCAATTTTAATAGACCATATATATCCTACGCCTGCAAGTTTACAATAGCTCTAAACCGCGCCATTGTCATTTCCCTGTAAATAGTGAACCTATTTAACCTTAGCGGGTCGGAGTTGGCGGCTACATAGCCTGTCCTTGTGGTGAAGGCCATGGTTATGCCTGCTTCTGCCAGCGCGTTTATAGCATTATTATTATAGCGGCCAAAGGGGAACGCGAAGGCTCTGTGGTTGCCTACAAATTCGAAGCTTCGCAGGGTGTCTGCTATTATTTCTTCATGGGTTGCAGTTATCATCATGGGATGTGCTGCGCCGGGCGCATAGCCGTGCATGTCGTGGGTGTGGCTTGCGGTTTCGAATACATAGCTTGGGTTGCGAAGGGTTATAGCGGCGGCCCTTGTTAATGTATCATGGCATATGGGCGGCTGATAGTCTCCTAACGCTTCCGAGCGTGAGGTTATGGGGAAAAGCACTGCCCTTAGCCCATACCTTTGCAAAATGGGGTAGGCATATACATAGTTAGAATAATAGCCGTCATCGAAGTGAATCATCACACTATTGGCGGGAAGCGGGCGGCCTTTGTATAAGAATGCTTCCAGCTCGTCAAGGGTGGGGGTGTAGAAGCCATTTTCGTTTAGATAACGTATTTGCTGGGTGAAATTTTCTGTGCTGATAGTCCATTCATTGTCTAGGAAGCGGGTGTTTACTTCGTCTGGCAAGATGTGATGGTATACAATAACCGGGATTTGCCGTGCTGGTGTGGTGGATATGATAAAGCGGTTATTTATATAACCAGAGCCTAAGCCTAAGTGGTAGGCCAAGAAGCATAAGGACACCATGGTCTGGCCTTCTATAATTAGGGGAGGTACTGTTAGCTCTACTGTGCGGTTGCCTGCTGTGGCGCGTGTACTGCCTATGGTCATTAACATGCTTAGGTTGCCAAGGCGGATGGTTACTTGACGGGTTTGGTTGTTCCATTCGACTGTCCCGCCTGCTTGTGTGACAATATCGCGCAGGGGCAGAAGGCTGCCTGTGGCTTGGCCTATGTCTGTTCCATCTAGTATTATCCGGCTTTCAGTCAGGGTTTCAGATTGGCTTTCGCCTTCGGATGCCATAGCAATAGCAGGGGCGATGGCTATTGCCAGCAGCAGGGTTAATAATTGCAAGAGTTTTTTCATTTGATTCCTCACTTTCTGTGTCGAATAATATTATATCGTATGTGAGATTTCAAGGCAGAAGACTTGGATATTTTTAGTGCAATTTTTAATAAATTGCCAATTATTTATTGCCTCCATCCATCGCTTGTAATTATTCTAATGGCTTGGTTAGGTGTGTGAAAAAAAATCGTAGTACCTTCAGCAACTTCTAAAACTGTTCTTTGGGTTAGATATATTACATGGCCATCATGAATGAAATAGTATGTGCTTGATGGATAATTGGCTAACAAAAATTCTATCCGCAAATATCCATGTTCGCGAGTTACATCAACTTCCATGTTGCGGAAGACAGCAATATTATTTGAAGAGTAAACTACTAATGCTATTAATAGCCCAAATATTTTTAAAGCTCCACCAAGTGCGATTTTAGACCTTAAAGAGCATACAACTCTGCGAATACTCAACACAGGATTGCGTACTAAGATGTTGCTTGCATTCGCATCTGTAGTTAGTGTTTTACAGGGATTATGGTGTGTCCATATCTTTAGGCTATCTAAGACAAAGATATAAGAGGCACATGCAGTTAAGATTGCGGGGATGTAAATATCTAACAACCCTCTTTGCCCAACCTCTGTAAGCGTAAGCATAATGAATACAACTAAAACACAGCTTATAAGATTTGATAAAGCCAGCATCATTTTATTATCATATTTTCGCCTCTTAAGTAAGCGTATAATCACATACACAAATGACATGAACAAAAACATTATTAATGCAAAGATATGAATTTTACTATCTTGCTCAAGATTCCTATGAGCTTGCCATTCGAAAGAGGGCAAGGTTATATTAAGGGCATAAAAGTAGAACGTGCAATTACTTGGCCCAAAAAGCCTTGTGCTTTTCCACGCATAGAATCGGAAAATATTAAATGGGTTGCTGAATAAATCCTCTCGCGCCCTGTTAAAAATGGCCGTACGAATTTCGCGATTTAACTCAACTACAGTTTGAAAGTAATCAGGATTATTTGCCACAAAGTAAGCAAAGAGTCTGTTTTGCATTATAGCTATATCATCATCTTTCATGGCTTCGGGAAGAGAAAATGGCGCATATACTGCGACCCCGGTATTTTGCCTGTCGAATCTTGTGCCTATGTCTAGCGTCCAATTTGTAGCGCCACTTGTTAGATTAGGGTAGGGGTGGAAACCGGAACGATAGAAAACCGTCCCAACCCCCCACCGTGTAAAATAGGCCGAAGCAAACAAAAGTATGATTATAAGCAAAGCATAAGCGCATCGTCTCTTATCTTTATTGACTAAATGCCTAAGAAAATCGAATGTAAAGAAGACAAAAATAAAGACAGATGCCGTTGGCCGTATAAGAAACAAAAGGCCTAACGCAACAAAAAATAAGGGTTTAAACACAAGCCTTTTCGAAATCCCCAAGTAAAAGGCAATAGAAGATAATGCTATCCCAATTGGATATACATAAGGGCTTGTAAGGATAATGAAAGGGAATAGTGTAAGACAAAATAATAATCCGAAACTGCGCCATTTATCTCCAAATACGATGCCTATTGAGAGTGAAAAAAAGAATGATGATGAAAAAATACATATGAAATTTACTATCCTTATACCTAACTCTACGTCCCTAACCAGTGATACTACCCCCCAGTACACTACAAGGGCAACCTTATTGTTAGCAAAAAAGCTAAAGTAGGGAAGATTAAAACCGTAATATAAGCCCCCATCATGGTGAAGCTCGCGTAGTGCCAGAGCCATGTTATAACCGTCGTTTACTGGGGAAATAGGCAGCAAAAATGCGCCCAAGGCAGAAATAAGCAGCGTAATGAAAATAGCCGCACAATATGAAGAGTGGGCAAATTTGTCATGCAGTGATTTTAATAAAATCCCCATGCCTAGGGTACATAAAAGAAACGAAAGGAAAAGGAATGCAGCAGGTAGTAGCACTAGACTTAAACTCTCGATTATTAATGATGACAGCTCCATAAGGAACCTCCGATATTTATGTATCTTTCAAGTTTTTTGTGTAGACATTCATTATTGACAGATTTTCCAGTAATTATAGCATAAAAATGGGGGTTTCGCTGCCTTTTAGAAATATGTATTCTATTGCACCATCGAATAAGTCTGCTGAAATCTGCAATTTGAGGATGGAAAATTACAATTTGATGTTGAAAAGCCTCATTTGAAATTGCACTAAAGCTCCAAATTCACAGGCACACTCATAACTTGAAATTACGATTTTAGTAGCGGAACACTTAATATGCGCAACACAAATTTGTAATTGTGCTTTGTCGAAATTTCTGGTAGAATGTATACTAAGGATAGTTGTATGCAGTTGGAGGTTGGCAATTTTATGAAAAACTCAAATGACCATGTTATCATTTTCAAAACGGATGATGAAAAAATTTCAGTTGATGTGCGCTTCGATGAGGAAACGGTTTGGTTGTCACTTGACCAAATGGCAGATTTATTTGAGCGTGACAAGTCAACCATTTCGCGCCATATAAAAAATGTTTACGAAGAAGGCGAGCTTGAGCGTTCGGCAACTGTTGCAAATTTTGCAACAGTTCAAAATGAGGGCGCACGCATGATCGAGCGACAAATTGAATATTTTAACCTTGATGTTATAATTTCAGTAGGCTATAGGGTTAAATCTTTGCGTGGCACACAATTTCGCAAATGGGCAACAGGCCGCTTAAATGAATATATCCGCAAAGGTTTTACAATGGATGACGAGCGTTTGAAAAATGGTGGCGGGCGATATTTCCGTGAACTCTTGCAACGTATTAGGGATATTCGCAGCAGTGAGCGCAATCTTTATCAGCAAGTAACAGATATTTACGCCACTTCCATTAATTATGACCCAAAAGCAAAAACAACACGAGAATTTTTTGCTACGGTGCAAAACAAAATGCACTATGCCGCACATAAGCATACAGCAGCAGAATTAATATATGAACGTGTTGACAGCAACAAGCCAAATGTAGGTATGACCAATTTCAAAGGCGAGTACGCAACAAAAAGCGATGTTGTCATCGCCAAAAATTATTTGACCGAGAGAGAATTGACCGTGCTAAATTTGCTTGTGTCGCAATTTTTGGACTTTGCCGAATTGCAAGCACTTGAAGAACGCCCCATGACAATGGCAAACTGGGTAGATGAGCTTGACCGCAATTTGGTCGGAAATCGCCGTGATGTGTTGCAGGACAAAGGCAAAATCAGCAAAAAACAGGCTTTTGAAAAAGCTGAAGAAGAATTTGAATTATATCGCGCCCACGAAATGTCACAGTTGGTTAGTGATTTTGACCGAGCGGTTAAAGCAATAACACAAAAAGATATAAGCGATACTGAATAACGGTTGAGCGGGGGTTGCATTTGTGAATAAAAAACAACTAACAGAGCAAGAAATACGCTCGAATTTTATAAGACCTGCCATACAAGATGCTGGCTGGTCGGCTTCACAAATTCGTGAAGATTACGCTATAACCGTTGGGCGAATTATTGCTCGTGGTGACGGGTTTACGTTTCGCAACAAACAAGATTCTTAAGAGGTCGCAATCGGTCTTGATGAATTTCCCTCACCTGATACGTTGTGGCTTATATAAACTACTGCAACCATGACAACTAAAATGATGAGGAAAAATAGCTGAACCTTCCAGTATCCTTTAACTGATACCATATTACCCTCATCAAGTTATCTTTCTATGTACATATTAGGGAATCATTAAAATCCAACAAAAAAATACCCGCAAACACAAGATTAGTTTGCGAGTATTTCAAAAAAAGAGGAGTGCATGAAATTGAAAGACTTACAAAAGAACTATAACAAAGGGATGTTAAATATAAATTAAATTTGTGTAAAATAAATGTAAAATAGTCTTCTAGCTTCTATCCCCTGTAATAGCAAATACCACCCAATTCGCGATATTTTCCGCATGGTCACCTATGCGCTCCAGATATTTTGCGTTCATCATTAAATCCATTGATTGTTCGCCAAAGGCGGCGTCTTTACGTAGTTTATCTATCAAGTCTAGCTTCACTTTTAGGAAGAGGGCATCTACCTCGTCATCTTTGGTGAGTACCTCTTTTGCCAGATCCAAGTCTTTTTGAACAAAGGCCGTTATGCTGTTTATTACCATCAGCCGAGCTTTATCCGCCATTTTTATTATATCGTCTATATGAGGAGTATACTCATCTTTTGACATATATGTGATATTTTCAGATATATCGGCGGCATGGTCTCCAATGCGCTCCATATCTGTGATTATTTTTAGGGCTGATGAAATAATGCGTAAATCACCCGCTACGGGCTGCTGCTGCATTAGCAGCCGCATACATAATTGTTCGATATCTTTCTCCATTTCATCTACTGTAATGTCACCAAGGATGACTTTTTTAGCCAGTTCTACGTCTCGTTTGACTAGGGCTTCTACCATCATGTTTAAAGCATCGTTAAGTAACTCACCCATCTGGGTCATAAGTCTATTTAATTCGTTTAACTGGCCTTCGAAACGCTTACGCATGTTTTTACTCCTATCCAAATCTTCCAGTAATATAATCCTCAGTTTTCTTGTTTTTTGGGTTACTAAAAATTTGTTCAGTTTCTCCGTATTCTATTACTTCTCCCAGTAAGAAGAATGCCGTTTTATTGCTTATTCTGGCTGCCTGTTGCATATTGTGGGTAACAATAATAATTGTATAATCCTTTGAAAGCTCTATTGCCAGTTCCTCCACTTTTCCTGTAGAAATGGGGTCAAGTGCCGATGTTGGTTCGTCCATTAAAAGAATTTCCGGCTCAACAGCCAAGGCCCGGGCAATGCACAAACGCTGCTGCTGCCCACCGGAAAGCCCCAATGCAGATTTATTAAGTCTGTCACTTACCTCCCCCCATAAGGCTGCACCCCTTAGGGCCTTTTCAACAATATCATTAAGGCGGCGGCGGGATTTCACCCCATGGGTTCTGGGGCCAAATGCGATATTGTCAAATATGCTCATGGGGAAAGGGTTGGGTTTTTGAAATACCATACCCACACGTTTACGTAGATTGTTTACGTCAATGTGATTAATGTCATCGCCATCTAGCGCAATGCGGCCTTGCACCCGGCAAATTTCTATCAGATCATTCATCCGATTTAGGGATTTTAGCAAGGTGCTTTTTCCGCAGCCCGATGGCCCTATTAGGGCTGTGATTTCGTTGCTTTCTATGGATAATGAGACGTTTTTGAGAGCTTGCTCTGTGCCATAGAAGACGTTTACATCCTGAATATCAAATTTAACCATATTCATCCACCTTTAAATTTGCAACATGGCTTTAGGTACGGGCGTTGCCTTCGTGCCAAGGGCGGTGCTAATGACCCCAGTGCGGTAGGCCATTTTAGCCACTTTTTCTAATGCCGCGGCATGAAACACTGCTTGAATAGGACTCTCACCCCATGTGAAGGGGGCGTGGTTTTTTGCCAATACGCCTGGTATTTTTGTGGGGTCATGCTGGGTAAATGTTTCCGCAATCACTTTGCCAATTCCGGCTTCGTAACCAGAGGTAACCTCGTCATCTAAAAGGGCCCGAGTACAAGGGATATCCCCTTTGAAGTATTCAAGATGGGTGATGCCATATGCCGGAATCGATAGCCCAGCTTGGGCAAAAATTGTAGCCCACGGTGAGTATAAGCTAACTACACTGCCAACATTTTGGAATTCTGCATATATGCACAAATGGGTTATGATATCTTTGGGTGGATTCCCGTTGCCTTCGATTACTTGCTGCTCCAAGTCTATGACTATCATATCATCGGGAGTAAGGTCTTTACAGGACACATCGCTGGGCTTAACAACCAACAAGCCGCGTTCGCGTTCTATGCCGCTTACATGACCCCATAGGTCGTCTGTAAGATCAAGTTTGGCCAGGCGCTTGTTGGCTACATATACCAGTTTTTTAAGATTTTTTAACATGAAATCTCTCCTCTTATTAAGAACAACTCCCTCGCAAGGGCATAGTTGCTCGTTAGTTTTTAGGTTGTTTAGGTTGCTGGTAATACAACCTCGAATCGTGTCCCTTTTCCTGGTTCGCTTTCTAGTGTTATGCTTCCGTTATGGTATCTTACAACATGCTTCACAATAGAAAGTCCTAACCCTGCACCGCCAGTTTTGCGCCCTCTCGACTGCTCTACCCGGTAAAACCGCTCAAACACATGAAGCTGTTCTTCTGCGGGGATGCCAATGCCCGTATCAGCAATGGTTATATAGCATAAATTACCTTTCTTAGATTCGGATTTCACTTTTATAGTGACTTCAACCTTCCCGCCAGCGGTATTGTATTGTAAAGCGTTGCTTATCAGGTTCATCAGCATTTCGTATACTAGTAGTTTGTTGCATCTAATAATTTGTGGGAGAGCTGAAATACTAACCTCAACATCCCGATCTACTGCCATTTGGCTTAGGCTTTCTATAACTTCAGTAGCAATTTCGGTTATATTCTCTGGGGCAAAGGCTTTATGGGTGTCTTGCTCATCTAGGTTTGACAAAAAAAGAATATTTTCGATAAGGTTTATCATCCGCTTAGCCTCGTTGTTTACTTTATTAGCAAACAGGGCCATATCGCTGGGTGCAGCCATCCCTGTTGCCATAAGCTCCGCATAGCCAGAAATAATGGTAAGAGGGGTTTTAAGTTCATGCGACACATTGGCAGAAAATTCTCGTCGCATATTTTCAGCCTGAGTCCTTTCTGTTATATCTGCTGTTAACACAATTGCCCCCTGACTTGCCGAAGGCAAGAAAGATAGTTGAACCAATCGGTCGTTTTTTTGTAATGTCATCTGACCACCTATTCCATCAATGGCTGCATCTATTTTTCTTAAAAATACACTGTCGGCAAGCAAGTTAATTACGTTTTTCCCTTCGGGGTCTTGCCTAGCCCCAAATAGGGTAATCGCTCTTGGGTTAGAGGTTACTACTTTCCCGGTTGGGTCTACCATCACAAATCCGTCATGCATGTTTTTAATTAAAGCATCTATAGTTTCGCTATGTGCCCTCAAGTCGCTTATCTGGCTTTCTATTTGCCGGTCACGGGTCATAATTTTTTGGAAAAATTCGTCCAACTCGTCAAAAATATTATCCGGGGTATCGAAGTCGATTTTATTTATAGAACCGGCTAAATTTTTGGTCAAAATGCTTCCGGCTAGGATTATTAAGCTAATCAAAACCACTACAAGTAAAAAAATAAATGTGACAGAGCCTGTAATAACACTAAATAAAGCCGTTGCCTGACTGTAAAAAAAGATAGCGGATAAAAAAAGCACCGCAAAAAGCCCCGAAATGGTAGTTGTTAAAAGTCCTACAAAGATTCTTCGTCCCATGTAATTTTATACCCCACTCCACGGATAGTTTTAATCATATCACCACAAGGCCCCAGTTTCTGTCTAAGGGTTTTTATGTGCATGTCTACTGTTCGATTTGATGTGCCATCATATTCGTATCCCCAAATTTGGGACAGTAGCTGCTCTCGGGTTTGTACCAAGTTTTTATTCTGCAATAGGTGATATAACAGCTCAAATTCTTTAAATGTAATGGTGATAACCTTGCCGTTAACCCTTACCACCCGCCTTTTTGGGTTTAATGATAGCCCGTCAGCCACAATATCACCCGTGTCTTCATTTGATATAAGATGTGGGGAATGGCTACCAGCGCGGCGCATTAAAGCCCGTACCCTAGCAATAAGCTCAAGCACCGAGAAAGGCTTTGTTATATAATCATCTGCCCCGGCATCTAAACCCTTAACCCGGTCTAATTCTGACCCCATCGCTGTCAGCATAAGCACAGGTAATGCAGAGGTTTTGTCGGAGGCTTTTAGTTTTGCAAGGATTTCTAATCCAGATTCATCCGGCAGCATAATATCTAGAATAAATAAATCCGGTAATCCCTTTTCCATTCCACGCCAAAATAAAGCTGCGTCCTCAAAACCAACGCACTCGAACTCCTGCGATCGCAAGGCGTAACAAACCAATTCTCGTATGCCTGCATCGTCCTCTACAAAGTATATCACGTCTTAGAAAACCTCCTTGCTATAAGCCCCGAAACACCGTTTAAGCAAAACACGATTAAAAGCAGCACAACAGCGGCGGCATATGTTTCGTTAACAAAGCGCCCGTAGTTAGAAAGCTGCCACATATGCACCGTTAGCGTGGTACCTGTATCCATTAAACCTGTAGGGATGCGCGGGACCTGTAATGCCCCCGCAGTGAATATAAGCGCGGCTGATTCGCCCACCACCCGGCCAATTGCTAAAATTACCCCGGCAAGTATCCCCGGCATAGCGCTAGGCAAAATTATTTTAAACACTGTGCGAAGTTTACCAGCTCCAAGCCCAAAAGAGGCTTCGCGATATGTGTCTGGCACACTTTTTAGTGCTTCTTCCGTAGACCGTATAATCAGCGGAAGCATCATAATACTCATGGTAAGTGCACCAGAAAGTACTGAAATCCCCAAGCCAAGAAAAATACGGAAAAACATCATGCCGAAAAGCCCGTACACAATGGAAGGTATACCGGCCAAAATTTCTGCGGCACTGCGGATTACGGTAACAAAACGGCTGCCGGCTCTCATGTATTCGACCAGGAAAACTGCGCTAAAAACACCAAGCGGTACGGCTATTGCCAGCACAATCACTACCATTAATACCGTACTTACAATCGAAGGGAACAATGACACTTCTACAGCGGCGGTGTTAATAGCAAAAAGCCCAGGCGTAGCCAAGTGGCGGAAACCATTTGACAGTATGTGAAAAAAAATAAACCCCAACGCAAGCACTGTAACAGAAGCGAATGTCCATGTTAGGGTATAGAAAAATTTATCCCAAAATTTTGTTAGCCACTTCAAAGTGCTAACAGAAAGCAGAGTGTAAAACTGCTTCAAAGCAGGCACTATAATAAAAACCGCCGAACAAAGTACAATCCAATTGTTTTCAAAATAGAAACGCCCAAACAAAAGCACCACAACTGGTATCGCCCATTTTATATACGCCACGGGTTTAGCTATAGCATTAGAAAACCTTGTGCCATCCTGTGGGTTCTTGCTAACATTTCGCTTTATGAAAAATACAAAAACTATGTTTATCAGCAAAATAAAAAGCAGCAGCACCACTCCGGTAGCCGTAAGAGAATCACGGTGCAAGCCATAGGCGTAGGGCATCTCCATAACAACATTAGCTGTAAGGGAACGTGCGCCGCGAAGTAAGTGAATTGGCATTCTGGGCTGGTTTCCGGCTACCATGTTAACGGCCATGGTTTCGCCTATGGCACGGCCAATGCCAAGAACCACAGCGGCCATAATCCCACTTTTAGCCGAGGGCACAACCACGCAAAGCACACTGCGTAGCTTGCTGGCACCAAGCGCAAGGGCGCCTTCATAATAATGTTCCGGCACAGCACGTATTGCGCTTTCCGATATACCTATTACCACAGGTAAAATCATTATTCCCAGCAAAATAGAAGCCGCGAGTATGCTGTTGCCCGTAGGGATACCCGCAGCGTCAACACGCTCCGCAAAGGGCCTTAGTAACGGCACAATCACCACCATGCCAAAAAAACCATATACCACTGATGGGATACCCGCTAAAAGGTTAACCACAGGTTTAATGATTTTATAAAGGCGGGGCGGACACATGTAAGCTAAAAAAATAGCTGTAAACACGCCGATAGGCACACCAATAACAATCGCGCCAAGGGTAATGGTAACACTGCCCGCAATCATGGGCAGTATCCCAAAAGATGGGTAACGGTTGCGAGGCGTCCATGCAGTGCCAAGAAAAAACTCCCGCACGCCAATCTCGCGAATGGCCGGTAGCCCGCCAGTAAAAAGAAAACCGGCGATTGTGGCAATTGCAAGTATGCTAACACAAGCACAAAGGAAGAAAATTATAGCCATGAATATTTCTTTGGCTTGTTTGTCCTTTGCCCGCTTTTTTATTAGGTCAAGTATTCCGGCTCTTATTCTCATTCTTGTGAGGCTCCTATACATGGTGTAAATATGCACGGACGGCCATGATGACCGCCCGTACATTATTTTACAGTAGATTACATAGTATATCTATCCAATATTTTCCCACCGGGTTAATTCGCCGATATAAATGTCGCGGATTTCTTCCGTTGTTATACTGGGAAGCCCGTTTTCTAGATTAACGATAACGGCAATGCCATCATGGTTCACAAGAAAGCTGTCTACGGATTCAAGTTCTGTTTCCCTAAGGGCGCGGGATGTCATACCAATATCAACCCGGCCTTCGATGGCGGCTGTAATACCCGCGCCACTACCGGTAGAGTGTACATCTATTGTTACGCCTTCATTAAGTCCCATGTAGAGTGCGGCAAGATTACCCATAAGAGGTGCTACGGAAGTTGAGCCTTCAATTACCAATGTCCCGGTTAGCCCGCCCCCTGCAAAAGGTGTTGGATTATCCACCACAGGTATAAACCCTCTGTTCGCAATTTCTGCTTGACCTTCGGCACTTACTATAAAGTCAAGGAAATCCTGCGCCAACTCGCTAAGTTCGCGAGGCAGAGCCAGATAGAAACTTCTAAACAGTGAATAGGTGCCGTCTAATACGTTGGCAACGGTAGCTTCAACGCCGTTAACGGGCAAGGCGCGTACATCATCCCGTAATGCGCCAAGTGAAATGTAGCCGATGGCGGCAGGGTTGCCTGCTACAGAGGTAATAACAGCGCCGGTACCGGTTTCTACAAGAGCTTCTACCCAAGTACGGTCTACGCCATCTTCGAACACGCCGGTAACTTCAACAAAGGCGTCCCGTGTACCGCTGCCGTCTTCACGGGTGATTACATGAATCGCGCCGGTTGGAAGGCCGGCCAGTGCATACTCTTCTTGGGGAGGCTCGGGCTGGGCGATAGCTGTGAAACCAGTGCCTATATCTTCCCATCTGGTTAATTCGCCGATGAAAATATAGGCGATTTCTGCTGTGGTTATGCTTGCAAGCCCGTTGGTAGGATGAACAATGACAGCAATACCATCGTGGTTCATTAGGAAGCTGTCAACAGACTCAAGTTCCGTTTCGCGAAGGGCACGGGAAGTCATGCCAATGTCTACGCGCCCTTCAATGGCGGCTGTAATACCCGCGCCGCTTCCGGTAGAGTGTACGTCTATTGTTACGCCTTCGTTAAGCTCCATGTAAAGTGCTGCAAGATTACCCATAAGAGGTGCTACAGAGGTTGAGCCTTCAATTACCAAAGTCCCGGTAATGCCGCCTCCCGCAAAAGGTGCCGGATTGGATACTACAGGAATAAAGCCTCTGTTTTCAATCTCTGCTTGGCCTTCGGCGCTTACAATAAAGTCCATAAAATCCTGAGCCAATTCGCTTAGTTCACGTGGCAACGCTAGATAAAAGCTTCTAAACAAAGGATATGCGCCGCTTAGTACATTGGCAACGGTAGCTTCAACCCCATCAACGGGCAAAGCGCGCACGTCATCTCTTAAAGCCCCCAGTGAAATATAGCCTACGGCAGCAGGATTACCCGCTGTAGAGGTAATAACCGAACCAGTGCCGGTTTCTACTAGTGCTTCTGTCCAAGTGCGATCCACGCCATCTTGGAATACGCCGGTAACTTCAACAAACGCATCCCGCGTGCCGCTGCCGTCCTCACGAGTGATTACATGAATTGTCCCGGTGGGAGCAACTAGAGTTACTGTGAGATTGGCATCTGTGTCTTCTGGTGTGTCACCATCGGTAGTGTAGACGCTTGTATCCTCGCCGTTTCCATTGTTACCGCAGGCTACCAGAGCCACTAAACCCAAAACCAAAATCATTAAAATAAGTACCTTTTTCATTTACATCCTCCTTGAGATACGGCTGAATTAACTTTCAAGCGCAGTCTATCAATAGTATGTAAAGAAAATAAGGCATCTATGTAAAATTTGCGTAAAATATTTCAGTTGTGAAGAGTAGCGCGAAGCAATCCAGTATTTGCTTGCTTGGTTTCTGGATTGCTTCGTGCCGCTTCATACTATGTTTGCCTGCTTTCTCAAAATTCAATATTAACAAACGCGGTATTGGATGAATCCTCTGGAATAAACTCATTGTCGCGCATCCAGTAAAAAAAGGCATTCCAGCGCTGGACGTTGATATATCCCCAGCGGTTGGTGCTGAAATAAGCAGCGCTTAAAAACTCTTGAGAAGCCATAAGCATATCACGGCTCATTTCCGGGACGTTACTGTGCAAGATCACGGCTGATTCCACTGGATTGTCACGTGCAAAAGTGAACCCGCGGGCTGCCGCCCTCATAAAACGCTCTGGTAAGTAAGTATCAAGATTGTTTTTACTTGTAATCAAGACCGGTGTGTAATAGTCAAATACCGGGTTAATATCACGCAAAGCAAAGTAATTAACATTAAGGCCCATTTGCTCTGCCATTACTCGGTCCCATCCCTCGAAAACCCAAGTTGCGTCAAACTCGCGCTGAATGCCGGTGATATTATCTAAAGCCATGTGAGGTACAAATTCTACAAGGTCAGGATTGCCGCCATCTAGGCGTATACTTTCGCGTACCATCTCATCGTATAGAGGGATCATCCAACTGCCAAAGGTCCTGCCTTCCAAGTCTCTAAATCTGGTTATATCATGCTCTGCAAGTGAAAGGATCCCACTTGTGTTATGTTCGACAAGTGCAGCCACCGCCACAATTGGCAGAGGGGCGTGGGGATTGTTGGCCGCAAGCAGAACCTCTTCTTGAAATGATATTCCAAATTCGGCATGCCCGGCGGCAACAAGCAAAACAGCACCATCTTCCGGCGGCTGGATAATGTTAAGCACAATACCTTCATCTTCAAAATAGCCTCGTTCAATGGCCACATAAAAACCTGTATGATTAGTATTTGGTGTCCAGTCCAGTACTAAGGTTATTTCCTCTAAATCCCCACTCTGGCCGCTGCATCCGGATAGAATCAACAGCATAGCCAATAGGATAATTCCTTTAAATAACATCTCTTGTCAACCTCTTTTCCAAAAATTTTGCTCCATACATAAGTATTAAGCTAATAATAACAATTAGTAAGATAACGGCAAACATTTTGTCAAACTCAAAAGTTCGCCTAACCCGGGTCATATACACACCAAGCCCTGTTGTGCCTCCAACCCAACCAGCAATCACGGCACCAACAAAAGAATAAGTAACTGCAATTTTAAGCCCCGAAAAAAATGCGGGCATTCCAAGTGGTAGCTTTACAAAGCACAGCCCAGCAATATAGCTGCCGCCCATTACACGCAGCTCGTCTAAGTATTCTTGGCGGATTTTGCTGATACCGTCGTAAAGGCCAATAACTAGTGGAAAGAAACAGGTAAGACTTACCAATACAACCCGTGGGGCCATCCCATGGCCAAGCCAAAGCACCAGTAGTGGTGCAATGGCAACGTATGGAACAGCTTGGCTAATAACCAGCAGCGGGTACAGTGCTTTACGCCAATATAAATAACGATCCATCCCTACAACTGCAACAAATGCTATACCAAGACTAATTGCAAGCCCAGCAAATGCTTCACTTAAAGTATAGGCACTGTGGCGCATTAATAGTGCAAAATCCCCTGTAAAGGCCCTTATAACCGATATTGGCGATGGCAAAATAAAAGCATCTACCATACCTCTTGCCGTGGAAATATGCCACGCCAAAAGGATGCCAACTACCAATGAAAGTGGCTGCCAGTTCTGTAGAAAAGCTGTTCTCTTGGCTACTTTGTCAGGTTTCAACCATCGAGAACTACCTAACATTATGCTTTTCTGTCTTTTTACCAATACTCCATATTCCATTTTCTGGCGAGTAGTGGATTTTAATGTAAGACAGCACGTGAGGCGCGCCGGCGGATATACATATACGCTGGCATTCTTTAACCATATCCATTAAAGTCTCCAAATCCCCTTCCACTGTAGTTTCAAAAGGCCCAACTACCATAGGTAAACCTAGCGACTGGATATAGGCTATGACCCTATCCACAATTCCTATGACCTGTGAACTTTCAACCTGTGGCAGCACCTGAATGGCAACACTGCATTGAATTTTTTCCATTATATCCTCCTCACCCTTCGAATGGGTTCATTGTATTTTCACACTCGCAATAAAAAACCCTCATGCTAACGCATGAGGGTATAAAACTTCTACAAGCTCCCTACGTTGGCATTACCCAAATCAGGTACGGTCGAGGTATTTTTACCTCCTCTCAGCCTGCACACACAAGCTCCCGGTTGCGATTATGAAATTGTTTGCATAATATCGTAAATTTTAGAATAAATCAAACACCCTGCCGTGAATACTCAATAGTAAGATCTAAGTCAAACCATATGCTCATGCTGTTTGCGGCGGTATCGCTTACAACTGCGGTAAGGATATTTTCGCCCGGCCGCAGTGCAGATAGTAAATTTGTTCTGCTTCCTGCGTCGAATACGGATACATCTGAGTTGGCTTGCCGTATACCCGCATATCGTGAGCTAAAATCATAGTTGAGATGGAAAGAGCGGTTTCGCGCATTTGAATTGTGTCCATTGTAACCACCCCAGTTAAATGGTGCGCCAACACGCACATCTGCGTTGGATGAGGTTGTGTTATATCGGTAAACCTCTACGCCGTTTATGAACAGTGTTAATCCACCTGCTATGCGATGCGACCCAAGCACTTCTCCTACATTTGCAGGGTTAAAGCCCTCCGGCAAATAAAACACCCTCGAGAAGTAGTGGGTAGTGGCATTTGCGTCATAGCCAGCAGGGCTAAACTGGATTGTTCCCATATTGGCTAATGCTGTTGTTCCCATTGCTCCTCTAAATTGCAAGCCCGGCAGCGATAGTACAGGCGGGGCATCGGTTATAAGCATAGGAACATTATCATAGCCGCTTGCGAAGTAGCCAAACCCTGCGCCACTCCTTACCGTACACCATGTTTCAAAGGCGCTCCTGCTAAAGGCATCTGCGAACAGGGTGTTATTGGTTCTTGCAAAATAATGATAAGTGCTTACTCCAAACTCCGAAATTCTAAAAGGTGCTTCAAGTGGCGCTGCGCCAAAAGTTATTTGTGCCGTGGCGGTTAAGTTATTACCGTTTGTAAGGCCGCCATGCCTCCAAAGCATCATATTTTCGGGTGAACCTTGGAAGTTAACATACCTGCCTGCATATGGGCATGGGACAACTTCGCCAGGAATTGCTTGGCCGGGTGCGTGTGGCGGTGCCTGATTGGTTAGTGTTGCATTGGCGGCAATAGGTGCGGGAAGTGGATATGTCTGAGGCGTTGTTATAATCCTTGACAAATCTAGCGTACCTGTTACCGTGAATGTCTGCCCGTCTCTGGCCGCGGCAGTAGCCGGGATCGAACTTAAATCCCAATTTACAGCAACATTCATCGGCCTTACAAAGAAAGCGTAAGAGTTAAGCTCATCGCGAAGCGCACGCGCCCCAAGTATGCCGAATACGTCTTCTTGGCGCATGTTATTGCTTGTATGTGTTTCAATGGTAACCGTAGCGGGCAAGCCCAGTGCTTCGGCTGTAATTGCGGTATCGGCGCGCCTTGCAACCGCGGGAACGATACCAACCTTAATAACATCTGTATCTATTCCGTCTATAGAGCAGGTTTTTTGGCGTAACCCACGGGGGTCTGCCGCTGTTGCTTGCGCAAGCGAACCGGCGCGAACAATGGTGTAGGTATCTACCAATGAAACGCTAACGCCGTCATCATTTACTTGGTAGGTGTGTACTGCAAAGGAATAATTGGTTACATCCACAACAGAGAAGTTGCGGCGGAAGTTCTGGTTGTAAAATGATATATAATCCCGTCCACCCATGTTACGTACATTACGGTAGCCGCTTCCGCTCATGGAGTTAAACGCGATGTATACGATTCCGGTGGGGTCATACACTACGCTTGTAGGGTCTTCTCCACGCACAACTGTGCCGTCAGGCTGCACCCAGTTTTGCGTAAACAAAGGCCTGTTTTGATACATTTGATGTGTTCTTGAGTAAACATGGCAATGCCCGTTAAGAACAATATCAACGCCCAGCCGCTCAAACTCGGGAAGCCAGTTTGCAATAATAGGGCGTTTTTCGTCCATGTTTGTGGCGCGAAATACAGAATATGGAGGGTGGTGGAAGGTTACAACAGTCCACTCGACGGTGGGCTGGTATGTGTTTATGATGCTTTCAAACCATTCTAGCCTACCGTCACGGAAGTTGCGGGTGTTGCTGTCTAGCTGGATTAGAAGCATATTGCCGTAAATCATGTAGTAGTCAAACTGCCACGGGTTGCCATGATTCGTTCCAAACCCCGTGTGAGGGCGCACATTTGCAGCGGGCGCAGATGCGGTTGGGTGGCTAAAAGGCATATTATAATGGAAATGGAAAAGCCATCCGTTGTTTGTAGCTTCGTGGTTTCCTATAACCGGAAGTATTGGGATACTATGAAATTCTTCCGGGGCAAAAAAGATGTCATACATAAATTGTGAGCGTCTAAATGCTTGGTCATTGGTATCGATTTGGTCGCCCACCGTTAGTAAAAAACTGGTATGGGGAACATATGCCGCCATAACTTCTACGGAGTTGCGCCAGCCATAATAATCTTCGATATGACTTTTGAAACCGATGCCGGGGTTGGGGATATTGTTGCCAACAGTTTCGCGCCCGGGCGTGAAATCACCTATCCCTATTTGCGGGTCACCGCCTACGGTAAATGTGAAGCCTGTGTCCCTATCTGGGCCGGTGCGGAATGGCTTACGCGCAGATGTAAATTCCACTCCGTCTATGATGCCAGTTATAATATACTCGTATGCGGTATCTGCAACTAATCCGGTTACGATAATCTGATGCACCCAGTAGTCATTTGCCGTGCCTTCTTCATAGGTGAACCAAGGATATGACACAACGCCTGTTGCGCCTTCCGGGGCTGCGGCGCGGGTTTGCGCGCCTGCGGCAAGACCGCCGCCTGCCGCCGCTTGCCCTGCCGCCCCACCCATTGTTGAGTCAACGCCGTAACCTAGCGGGCGTGATTGTACTGTTGCGCCGCCTAGGTTAATTGGTGTTGCACTGCCTGCGGGGTAAATACGAATCGTTCCTATTTCCGAGCGGGAATGCCATGTCCAGCGCATTTCGGTAACAAATGTGCCGGGTGTCATGCTCAAACTTCTGTAATTTGCTGATGATTGTGCAATTTGAAGCTGATACGGGCCTGTTGTGCGTCTTGAGGCTGGTGATAGTGCAGTCCAGCCATCATCTCGTGCCTCTACTGCTATAAATGATGCCGGTATGATTGCAAGCATCATGATAGCCGCAAGCACAACGGCTGTCGCTTTTTTTGCGACATAGCTGTTTCTAATTCTTCTTAACATAATATCCTCCTTAAAGGAAAAGTTTTATTTTAACTGCGATTCCACAGATAAAATCTACTTTGTACGATATATATATGAACCCAATAAAGCCGTGGCAGGCGCACATAAAATCATCCCCGCCGAAGCCGATATTGCCCGTAAAACCTCTATTGCTATATCAACACGATTTATAAGCATAGTATAATTAAGCTCGTGAAGCTGAAACATAATTAGCGTAATGAAAAAAGTACCTGTAAAGGCCAATATCAAGGTGTTTGCTGATGAGCCTACACAGTCACGTGCCATTCTCATGCTTGACTTGAACAAATCATTGAACTTCATACCTGTTTTGCTTATTTCAGCCGTAGCAGATGCCACCGAGACCGTTGTGTCCGTTACCGCGCCCAAAGACGCAATCAAGATTCCGCAGAATAATAACTCTGTGAGATTTGACGTTTCTGTGAAGCCTAGTACTACCAGTTGATTTATTTCGGGTATGTTTGCACCGCTTATGCGTAAAGCGGCGGCGATAATAACGTAGAATAAACAATAAAAAGCAATGCCAATTACCGTCCCAGCAATGCTTATCCACGTTTTTTTCTCAAAACCCATGATAGAAATGAGTGAGACAGCCGTAATCAAGAGCGAAACAAGAATCGTCAATAATGCTGGAGGGCCACCCCTCATTATTGCGGGTATCAATAAAAATAGAAGCGTTATAAACGCAAATACCAGTCCATAAGCAGATCGCAACCCTGCCTTTCCACCAACAGCTACAATAAGCCCCAAAAACAGCACGGCGATTATGTAAATAGCTGTGTCTCGCACATAGCTGTGAACGTGTGCGGAATAACTACCATTACCGTGGTAGTCAAAGTGAATAATAATTGTTTGTCCGATTTGCGGATTCACCGTTGCATCCACAAACACAATATTGCGAACTTCGGCCGTTTTCCCACGATGCTCTCCAGATATAATTTCTACAAATAAAGTTTGCTGACCGCCAGCAAAAATATCCACAACACGGGCGCGTGGAAATTCGGAGCCGGGTAACGGGTTGCGCCGAATGCCTATATCTGTATTAAGCCCAAACCAAATCATGGCCACCATAGCTAAGGCAGTGACTATAAAGAATATAATTTTGTACAGTTTTGGGTTGCCTTTTATCATTAAAGACCATCCTTAAATTGTAGGAAATCATCATTGATTACCTTCACCAAATTTCTGAAGCATCAGCTTCCTCGAAAGTAATGTAACAAGCGTATGTAAAATTGAAATCACGATTAGGTAAAACCTGTGTGAAATTCATGTAAATTATTTTTCCTATAAAAATCGCCGCAGGCCAAAGGCCTGCGGCGGTTTTTGTGGTGATGGATTATTGATTTTATGATAATTACCATTAACTCAAGTATTCCCCCATCAACAGCATGAGCTGCCTATCTGAATTTGGCTACTCTCACCAATTGCATTACCACAGCTACCAAAAGCCCCAAAGTGTTTAGATCGGTTACCAATTACCTTAAAAGCCTTAGAATAGCGTGTATTTTTAAGCATAGATGCTGTGTTTCCACAAACAAGCATAGGCTTATCGGTAAAAAATCGGTGATGATCATCAAGGTCAAAGAAATGCGAATATCCTTCGATGCTACCATCGTAGTAGGCTACTTGCCCATAGTCTTCACAAATATCTTCCAAGTCTGATAGCTTGAACGCTCTTACCGTCCTAGATGAAAATGTAGCAAAGCCTACTTTGCTTTTAATTTCCTCATCTAATGTATCAAGATTGCGGATATTGGTGTACCTATAATCTGCAAAGCCACATTTTGCCATCATTCTGCGAAAGTCCTCAATATACAATGCTCCACTAATGCACTCACCATGCAGAACAGGATCGAGGGCCAATGCTTCGGGAATACGCCTATCAGCAAAGATATCTGAAAAGAATAATTCGCCACCGGGCTTTAGTACACGGTATATTTCTTTAAATACTTGTTCTTTAGCAGGCGAAAGGTTTATCACACAATTAGAGATAACAATATCAATGCTGTTATCTTCTATACCAATTGATTTCAAATCTTCGATATAGCCTTGATGAAATTCTACATTGGAGCTTTTATAGCCAAATCGCTCACGTTGTTCATCTTGGTATTTCTTTGCTACTTCTATCTGTTCTGTTGTCATGTCAATGCCAATTATCTTGCCTGTTTCACCCACCAGTTTAGAGGCTATATAGGCATCTCTACCAGTGCCACAGCCTAAATCAAGGATAGTCATACCTTCAAGCAGTGGGGCTAAAGGTGAACCGCAGCCATAAAACTTTTCCATGATTTCTCTAGCTATCAAAGGCAAAATTTTCATAACAGCGGCAGGGGGTCTTTCTACGCAGCTGCACACACTTGATTTCAAATCGGAACTTCCTTTTAACTGCTTGCCATAATAATCTTTAACATTGTCAATGATACTGCTCATGATTATTTTCCTCCACTAAAATTATTTTACAGCATGGTTTTTTTGGTCTTACGGTTGTAAGGCTACGCAATAACGAGGCTGCTGCTTCGCTACTTTGCTCATTGATAGAATAGTACATCCATTTGCCCTCTTTCCGAGCGTTAACAACCCCACTTTCCACAAGTATTTTCATGTGGTGTGACAATGTAGACTGGCTTACCTTCACCCTTACCAAGAGTTCACAAGCACATTTTTCACCGCTTTGCAAAAGTGATAATGCCATTAGCCTTGTTTCATCACAGAATGCCTTGAAAATTTTAGCGTTTTTAAAATGTTGATTGCTCAACCACTCACCTCACATTCAAAAAATTCGATATATTTATTATAACATGATATATCTAAATATTTCAATATGTTCAATGTCGTCTCTTGTGAAAATATATATGTTTTCTCATGCGTAAAGGATAACCAAACCGAAGTGGTGTTTATCTGAAATTTCATTGTGTGCCAAACCCTGTTATAATACCGGCATGCCTAAATAACCACACTAATAACCCAACACAAGGAGCAAAAAAATGCTAAAATACTGGATAATAAAGCTGCTATGGATAGTCTTCGCAATAACCCTGCTGGCCGTAGCGGTAAACATGTTCATGGGGCCGCACGACATAGCCGCAGGCGGGCTTACGGGCCTTGCCATAATTTTAGAGTCATGGATAGGCATAGACCGTGCCATTGTAGTATATGTAGGCAATGGTATAGTAATAATATGCGCGTTCATTTTTCTAGGTCGCGAGGTAGGTATAAATACTATGATAGGCGCAGGGCTTTTGCCCGTGGCCATAGATATCGTGCCGCGTGTGGATTTGGTATATGACAGGATGCTGGCAATGATAGTAGGCAGCGTAATTTTCGGCATTGCGGTATCTATTATGTACAAGAATAAAGCCTCTAGCGGGGGGACTGCCGTTCCGCCATTGATCTTGAAAAAATACGTGGGGCTAAAGCCGTCTGTTGGTATGTTTATAACTGATGGGATAGTCGTTTTGTTGTCACTGGCGGCGTTCGATGTTGACTCGTTTTTATTTGCGGTACTGTCGATTTTTATAACAATGATAGTTATGGGATATATCGAAAACGGATTAACTAAGCGGAAAGAAATTAAAATAATCAGCTTACACCATGAAGTTATCCTTGCCGATATAATGAGTATTCTTGGCAAAAGCGTAACAATTTTGCCAGCAAAAGGCTCATTCTCAGAGCAGGAGACACCAATGTTAATGTTGCTGATAGACGCAAGCGATTACAGGACGCTTATTGAAATTGTAGACAAGTACGACAAAGCCGCATTTATGGTTACAACCGTTGTAACTGACGTTCATGGGCGTGGGTTTACCTACGGCTCTGGAAGCGTATAAGAAAGCACCTAAGGTCAAATTTATGAGGCAATGCCTCAGAATATAGCGGTTTCATTTGAAAAAAGACTTCAAATTTCAAATAGGAACGCATAATAGGAGGAGTAAAAATGGCAAAAGTAATAGGCACAGCAGTCCCAAACATGCCTTGGGAAGACAAACCCAAAGACTTTAATGATGTAGTATGGCGGTATTCCCAAAACCCGATAATAGGGTGGAACCCCGGCCCTAAAAAAGTAGCAAGGGTATTTAACAGCGCGGTTATCCCATATGGGGACGAATATGTAGGCGTATTCCGCGCAGACCACAAAGATATAACCATGCATCTGCATTTTGGTAAAAGTAAAGACGCGATAAACTGGGAGTTCGAAGAAGAGGATATAAAATGGGTAGACGAAAATGGTAAGCCTTTCCAGCCTGCCTATGGCTACGACCCGCGCCTTACTCAAATAGGCGATGAGTATTATATAATGTGGTGTACAAGCTTTTCCACATATCCCACTATCGGGCTTGGCAAGACAAAGGATTTTAAAACCTTCACACGTCTAGAAAACGCATTCCTGCCGCATAACAGAAACGGCGTACTGTTTCCTCGCAAGATAAACGGAAACTATGTACTACTAAGCCGCCCCAGCGACAATGGCCACACACCCTTTGGAGATATTTTCATATCCGAAAGCCCAGATCTTACCTACTGGGGTAAACACCGCAGGGTAATGGGTTCACGTGGCTCATGGGAATCACTTAAAATTGGCGCAGGCCCTATTCCCATTGAAACAGATGAAGGCTGGCTTATGATATATCATGGTGTTATCAGAACCTGTAACGACTATGTATACAGCATGGGCGCAGCCTTACTGGACTTGGAGAATCCGTCCAAGGTGCTATATCGCGGCAGCCAGTACCTGCTAACCCCCGAAAAGCCGTATGAGACAGCGGGCTATGTACCCAATGTATGCTTCCCATGTGCGGCGCTTTGTGACGCTCCTACAGGGCGGCTTGCGATTTACTACGGTGCGGCCGACAGCTATACGGGCATCGCCTTTAGCACGGTGGATGATATTATCCGCTTTACCAAAGAGTTTAACGATTTACAGCCCGGTGATACTGACTTGGGTAGGGACTAGGTTTATAAGATATGAATTTATAGAACGAAAGCCACGTGTACAGGGCATTAGCCCTTTATTCGTGGCTTTTTTAATATACATATTGCTGAAATATACTATTTATTTAGCAAGTTGTGGTCTTTATCAAATTCTACAATGCAATATTAAAGCCGTAATGGTGAAACAAAAAATGGGTTATTTGAACCAAGCATTTCTTCAAAATACTTGTCTTGTTCTTTTATCATTTTTAGTATTTCAGGAACATCGCCGGATGTTATTCCGGGAATATGCTTCGTATACCCGCCACAACTATCAAATGATGTTCCATCCTCACGGGTGTAGCGATAAAATAGATTGCTTTCGATATAGTCAATCGCCTTTTGCATGCCTATAATCCAGTCCATTGCTTCTCCTCCATGCATGAAGTTCACACGTATTATATCGCTTATTAAATAAATTAGCCTGACTTTTTTTGCGATATAGTATCACTGTTTAAACCAAACACATCCTTGCGACAATATACATATAGACCAGCTATCAAAAGTCAATAGATGAAGAGGGGAAATTATGAATGTGCAGGAATATGAAAATCACGCCTTATGAATAGCAATCAAGGGTAAAATGAACGCGCTTCGCGCGCCCTTGACA
>Ga0131853_10000406_pt1 | contig 78395 bp, 80 predicted proteins | sample TergutLab28metaG_FD_92764 | JGI IMG/M metagenome (GOLD analysis project Ga0131853, IMG submission 92764) | Labiotermes labralis P1 segment gut microbial communities from Petit-Saut dam, French Guiana - Lab288 P1 (version 2) (version 2) | ecosystem: Host-associated > Arthropoda: Insects >...
GCAACCAACGGTTGCATACCTGTAAATAGGGGGGTAAAACCCTGTATGAAACAGAATCCCGATTCTTCCTAGCCTTTTAAACGATAAACTCAATTTTCAGCACAAAAATTTGACACTACCAACCATAAAAAGGAGGCGATGTTATGAAGCCGCCCGAATCTGTTGAAAATTATTTAGAAACTATTTTAATGTTAAGCCAACGCGGAAAACCGGTACGCTCTGTTGATATTGCGAATGAACTTGGATATTCGAAACCCAGCGTAAGTATCGCGATGAAAAATTTACGTACAAACGAATATGTAACAGTTGATTCCAACGGTTATATCACCTTAACCGAAAACGGGCGGCAGATAGCGCAAAATATTTATGACCGTCATACATTAATTTCCGAGTGGTTAATTTTTTTAGGCGTTGACAGAGAAACAGCCGTGCATGACGCTTGCGGAATGGAACACTCAATAAGCGAAAAAAGTTTTGTTGCGATTCAAAAACATATTGAAGAATGGAAGCAAATACTTTACAAACGGAAATAACAGCGCGGCGAATGTATCTCGCCGCGCTGTGTTTTTATCAACCCAACCACCGCCGAACCTTGCCCGGAATAGGCAACATTTCCAACTCCCGTTCGCCAAAGCCCTTTATAAGAACCATCAAGCCGACATAAGCAAAAATGGCAAACATAAGTGTGGTAAGGGTTGAAACAAGATTTGAAGTGAAAAGACGCATCAAATTGTAAACGACGAAACAAACAACACCCATGCCCGCCGAAGCAAGCAAGGGTTTTAAAAAAGTACTTTTATAATCCGGAAAAATGCCTGTGAAGCGTCGAAGGAAGAATAAATTTATGGCGGCGGCAACGGCGAAACACGCGATTGTGCTGATTACTGCGCCAAGAATATTAATTTCAGGAATAGCCAATAAAAAGTGGTTCAGCGGAATTTTTACAACAACTCCGATTATTACACCTATTATGGGAATTTTTACGCGTCCTACCCCTTGTAAAACGCCTGTTACAACGTGGACAATCGCCAAAAAAACAATGCTAATTGCGCCGTATTGCAAAAGCCGGCCGCCCTCCGGGTGAAGCGGGAAAAGCATTTCGATAATTGGGTCTGCTAGAACGGCAAGCCCGATGGTGGCGGGAAAACTCAGCATCATGGAAAGCCGCAATGACAAATTTGTTTTTTGGCGCACGGCTTTTTTGTCGTTGGTGACGTGCGCGGCGGTTATTTCGGGAATAACGGCGGCGGAAAGAGCCATCGAAAGTGCGATTGGCAAAGTTGTTAATAGAACAAACTTGCCCGTGAACTGCCCCACAAGGACATTAATTTCACTCGCGGAGAATGCGCCCGATACCGCGAGCCTGTTGTTTGCCATTCGTATATCCAAAAGCCCGATGAATGAAAAAACAAAAAGCCCGACCATTATGGGTAGACCGGTGCGAATTATTGCGGCAAGCTGTGTGCTGCGTTTCTCGCGGGATTCGGTGGGGTCGTCGGCGACGCGGGTTTTTAATGCTTTCGCGTTCATTGCGTAAATAATCACAACCACTACAAGCGCTGCAAGCGCGGCAATTGCGGTTCCCGCTGTTGCTCCCGCTGCGGATAAATGCACTGAGGAGCTTACATTTGCCGCGTCGAAAAACAAAAACGCGAGCCATAGGCTGAATGATATTTTAAAAATTTGTTCAACAACCTGCGAAATCGCTGTAGGAAAGGCAGTTTTCATTCCTTGGAAATATCCGCGCAAGACTGTCAGCATTGAAACAATAAAAACGGCGGGCGAAATTGCGCGAATCGCATATGCCGCGCTTGACGCGTTTTCGGTATCCTCGAGAGATTGCAAAAAATGTGCGAGAATATCCGCGCCGAAAAACATCACAAGCGAACCCACTGTGCCCAGACACACAGAAAAAATCATTGCGGTTTTAAAAAGCGTGTGCGCGTCGCGAAACCGTCCCAGTGCGATTCTTTCGCTGGTTAAACGGGAAATTGCGGTAATCATAAAAACGGACGTAAGATTTAATACAACGACGTAAACCTGATACGATAGCCCGTAAAAAGCGTTGAATTCGTCGCCGATTAAACGCGTAAACGGCACACGATAAACAAAACCCATCAAACGTACAAATAAAGACGCGCCGCCAAGAACAGCCGCCTGTTTTACAAAGCTGCTTGACCGCTCACCTCTTGTGGCAACTTCAGTGTCCGTTTCGAAGCCGGATTCAGCTAACGAATTTTTTTCATCATTATCCACAGCGAACGGGCTTCCTTTCTTTGTAGTACACGACCATCAATCCGGTTGTTTCGGCGATTTCTTTTGCGTCTTTGAAGTTTCGCCCCAACGAGGAAACCTTATGCGCGTCGGAACCGATGGTGCAAAGCCGCCCGCCCAATTCGGCAAAACGGCAGCAAATTTCCAACATGGTTTTTCCCGCGTCTATTTTACCCAAAAGGCAGGTGTTGATTTCAAGCGCGATTTCGCGTTCGGCAAGGGCTTTTAAAAGTGCATCAAATTCTGCCGTGAAATTTGCGTAAGAAAAATTCTGCGAAAGTTGCGGCAGATACCGCGCAATATAGTCTATGTGTCCGAACGAATCAAAAAAGCCGTATAATTCTATCATCTCTTTTGCATAGCTTAAATAACGGCTTATACACGCAGTCGGCGCGGTTTTAAGTTGCTGCGCAAACGGCTCTTTCGGTAGCTTGCCGTGGCAAGCCTGATAAAGCTCAATGCCGTCAACGGTGTGAATAGAGCCGATAATAAAATCGTAATCGTCCGCGGCAAGTTTTTTGTTTTCAGACAAATATGCCTGCGTCAGCCCAAGTTCCAGCCCGAGTGTTACGCCCTCGCCGCGAAATTTTTCATACATCTTCGGGTAAATTTTAAAATCGCAAACAAAATCCCCCATGCCCTCAAGGCCGCGCGGCGCGTCCGTAGCAAGGGGGTCTTTTTGAAAACTTTCTGCAAAATCTACATGCTCGGTGAACGCGATACCAAGCCCTGCTTTTTTCAGCGCGGATATGGCTTCGCCCGGCTCCATTACGGAATCGGGCGAAGCGGCACTATGCACATGCGAATCGTAATACATATTTAGCTAAAAGTTTCGTCCAAAATTACTTCCGCCTCGGCTTTGTCGATATCCATCGACAAAATCAATTCGGATAAAATAATTTGCTTTGCCGTTGTCATCATTTTCTTTTCGGCTGTTGAAAGCCCGCGCTCGCGCTCGCGCAGAAGCAAATTATAAAAAACAATCGCAACCTGTGAAATTTCTCCCGTTTTTATGCGTTCCATATTTTCTTTGTAACGCTGATTCCAATTATCGGGCATTTCAATCTCTACCGCGCCCGAAATCATCGCGCGAATCTCGCGGCCCGCATGAATACGCCGTACACGCAGGCTCTCCGCCTTCGCCGCGGAAATCATAATTTTCAAATTACCAACAGGAATCATTAGCACATAATAAATTTGCAATTCGCCATCTATTTCTTTTTGCTCAATGTCCTCAATAACGCCCGCGCCGTACAATGGGTAAACAATTTTATCCCCTTTTTCGTACATAACAAACGACCCTCTCATGGTATTTCTGCAAGTTATTGTACCATATGCGCGAAATATTGGGAAGAATTAGTTTCCGATGCTAATACTTATTTCATGCTATCAGCTTGATTTTGAAAACACAGTATAATTAACAAACGCAACCGCACCCGCGATTAAGGCGTAGTTGCTGTGACGGCTTAATTGACAGACCCGTAAAAGTCCGTCGGATAAATAAACATCGGGCGGCAATGTGCCGATTGTGGTTATTGTTGCAAATAAATAATTGCCCGGCGTGGATAAATTTGGCAACCAAAGTAAAATATCATTGACGCCCCAAAGCACATAAACACACAACGTCGCACCTACAAGAATAAAAAATAATTTTAGAGTAAATTGGGCGAATATACAAAGATGAAACAAGTGTGTTCATTTCGTCGCGGGGAACCCACGCCGTATTATTTTCACCTAGACGCACAACCCCCGAAATAATATATTGCGTGCCGCCAATCCACACCGTAAGCCCTGTAATATTTTCTGTCGTTCCGAACAAACGCCACGCTAGGGTTTCATTTATTATCATGGAATTTATTGCGGCCTGTGTGTGACTTCCTTCGATAAAATCCATAGTGTGTATATCAAAGTACGCGGCGTTTGTATGAATAACGGTTGCCGACACTTCATGTGTGGAAGAATTAACCCATGCGCCGCCACGGCTTACTGCGGCAATGTTGTAGTCGGGGTTATGGTTCGGTATATCTTCTTAGCCCTTGAAAATCGTGAAGATGAAAGCGTTGGCGAATAATGCAGACTTGGTAAAACTCCTTATTAGTGATAAAAGAGCTTCGGGTATATCTGCGCCAATTTCTTTCCTTCATACGATGTTGAATCCGAAAATCGCAGTCGAGCCGGAGCAATTTAGAAATTGTCCATTTCTTTTGGTTCACCCCGCCGATGATAGATGGACAGATGTTTCATTAAGTCGTATATTTTATGATAGGCTTGGTTGTGATAAAGAATTGCATTTGTTAGATGGCACAGGTCATTTTCCGATTGAAGAAAAAGGGCTTGCACAGATGGAAGAACATTGTTTGAAATTTTTGTGCAAAGTTGTTGACGGCGGTACTTCAAATTAAACTCACATCAGAGCCGAATTATTATAAGCGGAGGAAAAAATTATGTCTTGTGTAAAAGAATGTGCTTGTCCAAAAACAACTTGCCCCAACCACAAAAAATGCTGTACTTGTGTTGTTAAGCACAGGGAAACGGACAGCTTGCCGTTTTGCTTGTTTCTTGACAATGACGGCGATAAAAGCGTGGTAAATTATTATCGAAAATTGAAAGAACGTTTTGAAAATAATCCATCTTAGGGAGTATGTACTTATGTCGCTATTTTCACTCAGAGGGGTATGTTTTAAGGACATCATTTACTACCCCGATATTGAGATACCCGAAAATCTTGCCACTTTTATTTGCGGAGAAAGTGGCTGCGGGAAAAGCACCTTGCTAAAATTGCTTAGTGGGGTGGCTTCGCCAAGTGCGGGTGAAATTACTTATAATACTTCGTCAATCCTAAAATATGACCCTGTTATGTTACGCCGAGAGGTGTTGCTATGCGGTCAATCGGCGTATTTGTTTGATGGAAGCATAACAGATAATTTCGCACAGTATTACAGCTACCGTGATTTGCAAGCCCCGACCACAACCGAAATGAGAAAATTCTTAAACATATGCTCTGCGGATTTTCTACATACAGCGGAGTGCAATACAATGTCCGGCGGCGAAAGGCAACGAATTTTTACTGCAATTTGCCTTTCGCTTCAACCAAAAGTTTTATTGATGGACGAGCCGACAAGCGCATTAGATGATTCAACCGCGAACTCCGTGCTTACGAATATAAAATCATTTTGCCGGCATCAGAATATTACCCTGATTGTGGTTTCGCACAGCAAAGCCATAGTGGAAGCATTTGCAGATAACACAATCACGTTGGAGGGTGGTAGTCGGCATGAATGATGTTGTTGTAATGAACATTTGGCAATTCGCACTAATTTATCTGTTACTTATAATTGTGCTTATCGTTATGAAAAAATGCCGAATAAACCAAACCAAGCTGCTTTTTGTAGCAAGTTTACGAATGACGGTACAGCTTGTTCTTGCGGGGTTGGCGCTAACCTATATCATTCAAAATCCGCACCCGCTATTCACGATAGCGTATCTTTTTTTAATGACAGGCTTTGCTGTGTATACCGTATTGTCGCGTAACAAGGATATAAACAAGCGATTCAAAATTGTTGTGGGAGTTTCGTTGTCCCTTACCGGGCTTTCCATTGTCAGCTTCTTTATTTTGGTAGTAGTTGGCGTGAGTTTATTTAATCCGCAATACACTGTCCCGATTAGCGGAATGATAATTGGAAACGCTATGACAGGCGTTGGTCTTGGGTTGCGAACATTTAACGAAAACATAAAATCTCAACGCGCTCGAATTGAGAGCCTTTTGAATATCGGAGCGACACCGCAAAAAATTCTTATACCCTTTGTAAATCAAGCATTGGAAACCGCTTTATTGCCTACGCTTAATTCAATGATTGGCATGGGTATAATTTCATTGCCCGGCATGATGACAGGACAAATACTATCCGGCACTTTGCCAATGACGGCAATTATGTATCAAATCGCCATTATTATTGCCATTTGCGCCGTCACTTGCCTATCAATATTCTGTTCGCTTTATTTCGGCTATAAAACTCTCTACAATAAAAGACAACAAATTGTGTCTTGAAAAATCAGAAATGTTTGAATTTCTAATGCGTGACCATTTTATCCAAAATACCCTTGACAAAACAAGTTCAACAACGTTTGCGGTTATACTCATGTTTAGAACTGTGATAAAAATTTGGCTCATATCTCACCTCTGTGATATAATTACGCACATTTTAATGATAGGAGTTGGTGCAATGATAATCAAACCAACAACAGCCCTAAGAAACGAATACACCGAAATATCGCGCATTGCCAAAGAAAGTGGTGAACCTATTTACCTTACCAAAAATGGCGAAGGTGATTTGGTTGTTATGGCAATTTCTGCTTTTGAAAAACAAAAAAAACTTTTGGAGTTGAAAGCAAAGATTTTAGAAGCCGAAGAACAACGATTAAACGGTCTGCCGACTTATACCCAAGCCGAAGTGAGACAAAGATTTGCCGCACACATGGTCGAAGAAAATGTATAACTTGATTTATCTTCAGAAAGCCTTGGACGATTTGGACGAATTGAATTTTTATATATCCCAAGACGACATATGTGCCGCCGATAAAATGGTGAGTAGCATTTTAGATGCCGTTGAGAATCTGACAGCCTTTCCGTTTATAGGAAGTTCTGTCAATGAGCGGCTGGAGCTTCGTGGTGAATATCGAATGATTGTTGTGACTCCCTATTTGGTCTTTTATCGTGTAATCGGCAAAAATGTAACCATTTACAGGGTTCTTCATAGCAGGAGATACCACGGTGCATTGTTATAATTACTCAATCAGGACAACATTCGCATGGGTTGTTCGTTTCGTTCTGCCCTGCGGGAAAGTGATACATTCAATGCAAGTGTTTTTTTTATATAAATTGAAAATACATCAAATTTGTGCTACGTTATACAAAGAAACGAGGGATAATATGATAAGGCATATTGTTATGTGGAATTACAAAAATGGTTTTACCGAAGATGAAAACAAAACAAACGCCAAGAAAGTAAAACATGAACTGGAATCATTGACCGGATGCATAAAAGAAATAGTTGAGTTACGCGTCCATATAAACGAACTTTCAACCAGCAATATGGATGTTCTTCTTGATAGCCTGTTTGAAAATGAAGAAGCTTTGGCTACTTATAAATTTCACCCGGAGCATCAAAGGGTAGCCGCATTTATCGAAACGGTTTTAAATAACAGAGTTTGTATGGATTACGAATCATGAGCGCGAACAAGGATATAATCAAAAAACTGGCGGGCGAATTTGACCTAAAACTTTGGCAGGTAGAAAACACTGTAGAATTAATCGACGCGGACAATACGATTCCGTTTATTGCCCGTTACCGCAAAGAACAAACAGGGGAAATAGACGACCAGAAACTGCGCGATTTAAACGACCGGTTAGAATATTTGCGCAATTTGGAAGACCGTAAACAACAGGTAAGAAATACACTTACGGAACAAGGAAATCTAACCGATGAATTATCGGCAGCACTTACGGCGGCGGTAACACTTACCGAAGTCGAGGATATTTACCGTCCGTTCAAACCTAAACGCCGCACACGCGCAACAATGGCAATGGAAAAAGGACTGGGGCCGCTTGCGGATTTAATTTTCGCGCAGGAACTCACCAATCTTAAAGCGGAGGCGGTAAAGTATATTGATGCGGAAAAAGGCGTTAATTCCAAAGCCGACGCCTTAGCCGGTGCAAGCGATATAATAGCGGAGAAAATCTCCGACGACCCCGCCTGTCGTACAATGGCGCGTGAAATGACTCAAAACACCGGAAAAATTACATCACGAGTATCAAAAAAAGCCGCCACCGAAAACCCCGATAATGCGGCAGTATATGAAATGTACTTCGATTACTCCGAGCCGGTTAAGCACATTGCGGGGCATCGTATTTTAGCAATCAATCGCGGCGAGAACGAAGGGTACTTAAAGGTAAACATCGAAGCCCCCGAAGACAAGATTATTGCGGGGTTGAAAAGATTGTTTATCAAATCTAACCCCGCTACATTGAATTTTATGCAATCCGCGTTGGAAGACAGTTACAAGCGATTAACCGCGCCCGCCGTGGAACGGGAAATTCGTTCAATGCTGACGGAGAAGGCAGAAGAAGGCGCGATTATAGTATTTGCGAAAAATCTGCGCCAGCTTTTGATGCAACCGCCAGTTAAAGACCATGTTGTACTTGCCATCGACCCGGGCTTTAGAACGGGTTGCAAACTTGCCGTTGTTGATGAAACGGGAAAGGTGCTGGAAACAGGCGTTATTTTCTGTACAATATCAAAGGATACCACCCCTTCCAAGAGAACGCTGAAACAAATGATTGACCGTCATAAGGTTAGTATTTTAGCTATCGGAAACGGCACAGCCTCTCGCGAGACAGAGCTTGTTGTTGTTGAACTCTTAAAAGAAACAGACTCGAAGGCTCAATATATAATCGTGAATGAAGCGGGCGCGTCGGTGTATTCAGCATCTAAGTTGGGCGCGGAGGAATTCCCCGATTTCGATGTTGCGCTACGTAGCGCGGTTTCCATCGGCAGGCGATTGCAAGACCCGCTTGCTGAACTCGTAAAAATTGACCCGAAAAGTATAGGCATTGGACAGTATCAGCATGACATGAATCAAAAACGTTTAAGCACGGCGTTATCAGGTGTGGTGGAAACTTGCGTAAACAATGTCGGCGTAGATTTAAACACGGCTTCACCAAGTCTGCTTTCATATGTAGCGGGTGTAAGCCCGGCGATTGCGAAAAACATTCTTGCGTTCCGTGAGGAAAACGGCAAGTTTAAATCACGTGCACAGTTACTTAAAGTTGGAAAACTCGGGCCGAAAGCCTTTGAACAATGTGCGGGGTTTTTACGTATTCCGGGTGCGGAGAATCCGTTGGATAATACGGCGGTTCACCCCGAATCGTACAAAGTGGCGGAAAGCTATCTTAAAATATCCGATGATAAAACCGATTACGAAACTATAGCCGAGCGTTTGGGGGTTGGCGTTCCCACATTACGCGATATAGTTCAAGAACTGGAAAAACCCGGGCGCGACCCGCGCGACGAACTTCCCCCCGTTCTTCTTCGCAGTGATGTTCTTGCTATGGAAGATTTAACCGAGGGCATGGTTCTCACAGGCACCGTTCGCAATGTCATAGATTTTGGCGCGTTTGTAGATATCGGCGTTCACCAAGACGGGCTTGTTCATATTTCGCAAATTAGCGGACAAGGTCGTTTTATTAAACATCCACTGGAAGCCGTGCAAATTGGCGATGTTGTAAATGTGAAAGTTCTTAGCGTTGATATAAAGAAGAAAAGAATCTCACTTTCCATGCGGGATGTGAAGTCTACTGACGTAACCCCGTGAACATAACACCCGGTTCAAGTTCGCCATAGATGTAGTAAACTAATTCGGATACCGTAACCAGTTCGTATCCGAGGTTGATTAACGCGGGTATTACTGTTTCCATCGCAAGAATTGTTGTGGGGTGAATGTCGTGAAGCAGGACAATTGCGCCGTCGCAGGCGTATTCCATGATATGTTCGTATATATGTTCTTCACAGCGGTAACGCCAATCCAATGTGTCAATTGACCAATTCAAAACGCTGTAACCGAGGTCGGTTGCGGCGTTTTTGATACGATTATTAAAATGTCCGTAAGGTGCACGAAAAAAAGGCGGCGACGGTTCGCCCGTTACTTGTTCGATAATCTCACTTGTTTGAGTTATTTGTGCGGAGATATTCTGCACGGAAAGACGTGTAAGAATTCTGTGGTCCCAGGAATGCCCGACTATTTCGTGTCCTGCCTCAAAAGCACGAACAATCGTTTCCGAGTGGTCTTCCACACGATCTCCGATTACGCAAAACGTAACACGCGCACCGTACGCGTCTAAAATATCCAAAAGTTCTTCGGTAAGCCAGCTTGGGCCGTCGTCAAAAGTAAGCGCAATAATTTTCGTGCGATATACTCCAGGCGTATTTGTAGGGATTCTGTAAACGGGAATCTCAGGTTCTTCGATAATTTCTTGAATTCCGTATGAGATATATGTATTGTTAACTTTAATTGCCGCCATCGTTAAAGTTTCAAAATATGTATTTGGAATTTCTGCCAAAGCATACACGGTTTCGTCTGCTTCCATCGCGACTAAAAAATAAACCAGCACACCAACGCCAACTAAAATTAAAAACACCGAACAAGCAATCCAAATTTTAAGTTGATAAAAAAAATGCCTTCTGTCTGCCCGCTCCGAACGATACATAAAAACCACCTCGGAACAGATTATAGCATAAAGTTATTCGTTCTCCCACTCCTCCCACTTACGTATAATTGGATGTAGTTTTTCGCGGTCGTTCAGAAGTTCCATTGCATTAATAAATTCGGCTTTACAGTCTGCTTGGTCGGTGTAGGCAGACACAAGAACGTGTAAAAGTTCGGGGAAACTCGGAGAATCCGCGCCGGAATACATCATGGCGTAAATTAAGGCTTCCAATGCTTTTTCTTGATTGTCTTCACTAAGATGAAGGCTGATAAGAAAAGCAATGTCAAGCGTGATATCTTCAAATAAAGAGCGGCGAATTTTTATTGCTTCAAGAATTGAAGCCTCGGCGCGATCGGGTTCGCCCAAAGTTTTGTAAAGCATCGACATCCCGCGCAAGCAACTTGCGTAAAATGCGTGTTTTGTCCCTGTTACGCGGGCGAAAATATCGCAGATTTCTTCGTGTGCGGTTAAGGAATCGCGAGGGCGGTCTAAATTTGCAAGCAAAGTTGCGCGCCTTAGTGCCACGTTCAAATACGCACTGTGTTCGCGCCCGGCTTCATTGCCGGTTATCTCTAAAACTTGGTCGTAAAGGGGCAGGGCGTCTTCGTATCTTTTGCAGTTATCGTAAAGCTCGGCAAGATAAAAACACGCGCCGGCAAAAGTTTCATTATCATCTTTGGAAAATTTCATTGCCGTTTCCGCGTAGGTAGCGGCTTTATCATATTCGGACGCGGACTCGTGTAAAAACGCAAGGCTGTGCAGGCTATTTATTATGTCCGCTATGTGACCTTCATTTTTGCGGATTTTCAACGCTTCCAAGTGATAGCGTATAGAATCGCTTTTTCGTCCGGCTGCGGCTGCGGCGTTCGCTAAATTGTAAAGACTGTCGGCGTAAAGCGGGCTATGCGCTCCAAGTTCGCGGCGGTGAATTGCCGTTGCGCTTCCAAGCATGAAAAATGCCGGCTCGGTAAAACCAAGCCGGATTAATACGGTCGCTAAATTATTTATTCGTTGCGCAAAGGGAAGTTTTTCGCCTTCGGCTAAGGCAATCTGTGCCGCAGAATCTGAATACAACACAGCCGCACGTTCAAGATTCCCAAGTTCATCGTGAACACAAGCCAAATTAAACAAATCATTGGCATAACCGCGTGTGAACATATTATTGTTATGCCAATGCTCGCGCAACAAAGCCTCGCCGATTTCTGCCGCAGCCTCAAGGTCTTGTTCGTCGTATTTTTCTGATGCACATTTGCGCAGGTAATTAATTTTCGTCATGGTTTTTATAACATAGAAAGTGCCATGCTAATCATATTTGTGAAAGTTGTCTCGCGTTCTTTCGCGGTCATTTTTTCGTTGCGGTCGAAAACTTTGTCTGAAATTGTGCAGATGCACAGCGCGTTTTTTCCGGCGCGGGCGGCGTTTGTGTATAGGGCGGCGGCTTCCATTTCCACCGCAAGAATACCCATGCGAAGCCACGCGTTAAGGCCTACGTTGTCGTCGTTGTAGAAAACATCGCTTGTGAGAAGATTGCCCGCGTGAAGGTTTATGTCCAGCATTTCGGCCGCTTTTTGTGCTTTTAACATTAACTTGAACGAAGCGGTTGGCGCAAAGTTGCCCGGGCAGCGAGCAAACGCGTTAGCATAATTCGATTCGGTACACGCACCCACGCCCATTACAACGTCTCCAAGCTCAAGCGTCATACTGATTGAACCGGCGGAACCTACGCGAATTATATTTTCTACGTGATAAAAATTAAACAGCTCGTAGGAATAAATTCCCATCGAAGGGCAACCCATTCCGCTTCCCATCACGGAAACGGGATTGCCGTTGTACGTGCCCGTGTAACCAAGCATTCCGCGGATGTCGTTCACTTTTTTTGGTGTTTCAAGAAAATTTTCGGCGATAAATTTTGCGCGAAGCGGGTCGCCCGGCATTAAAACCGTTTCTGCGAAGGCGTTCGCCTTTGCACCGATATGAGGAGTAGGGATAGCCATTTTTATGCACCCTTTCTAAAATCTTGTTGCAGCTTAAAATAGAGTATAATATGAAGAATATAATGTCAAGAAATGGAGAGAACGCCGATGAAAATTTTATTATTTTGCGATGACTTTTATCACCCGGGAAATATTCCCGCAGAAGGATTAAAAAACATTTTTGAAATCGACGAAGTTTTTGACGCTTCCGATTTTAAATTGGAAACGCTTGCGAACTACGACGTGATTGTTATGAGCAAATGTGACCATATTTCACAAGTAAATAACAACCCGTGGAAAACGGTGGAAGTGCAATCGGAATTTGTAAAATATGTAGAAAACGGCGGAGGGCTTCTTGTAACGCACAGCGGAATTGTTGCGGGCGAAAACGGCTCAACGGAAGTTTTGGATAAATTAATCGGTTGCCGGTTCGCTTCGCACCCGAATAATTGCCCCGTTACGGTTGGCGCGTTAAAGCCTCACCCAATCACAAAAGGCGTAGGAATTTTCCGCGAAACGGACGAACACTATCACATAGAAATTCTCGCGGACGATGTTGATATTCTTGCCGCATCCTTTGCCGACGCGCAGGGCGATGAGAGCCAATATGAATCCGAGCCGTATTTTAACGCGCCCGCGTACATCGCGCCCGCGGCTTATGTAAGAACTCAAGGCAAAGGCAGAGTGTGCGTACTAACTCCCGGCCATGTTAGCGAAGTGTGGTTTAATCCCGAGTTTATGAAAATAATTAAGAATGCAGTGCGCTGGTGTTCAAGTAAGCATTGACCGCAACAAGATAATGCACGGGAAAACCGTTTTCGTTCCGCACTTTAAGCGCGGGGTTAAAATCGGAAAAAGGAATTGATTTTCTGCCGCCTTCGTTGGCGGCTTTTTTATATTGCGCCAAAACTTCGCTAGGCAGAAGGAACATTTCATTTTTCGCCAGAAAATTAACAATAAGAAAACTAACGCCTTTTTGCTTGCGAAAGTTTTCCATAAATTCAATTTGGTGTGTGTGGATATTTCGTAAAGGCAAACTCATTTGGCGGGTTTCTTTTGCGTCGAAGCAAATTGCAAGGCCTTGCGCAACGCCAATAAAATCCACCGTGCTTTTTTTTTCAAAATACGCGGAAGTTATTGTGTGCGCCGCGTTATCAACAGCAATCGGGGTGATTGGCGTTGGCACTTTTTGAATAATCGCCAAATTTTGCTGTGAATAAAGGCGATTTGTTAAGTCAATCAATTCTTCAAACGTGCTTCCGCGAAGCCCGCGGGTATTTCTGAATGCCATGTCTTTCACCTCATAGTATGTAACCCCGTTAAACCCGCCAAAATGACGGGGTAACGGGTATAATTATCACCCGTGAAGCGCCGCTAACAAAACGATTCACAGGTTTTTGCTTTGATTAAGGTACATCCCGGGTCTGCCGCGTTACCGTTTTTTACTTCTTCATTCACAAAACACGCTTGTACAAGTTAGGAACCTCATGTTATGTGAATACTTACGGTAAAGCAGTTTCCCCGTTCGGAAAGAAAGCGGTTAATGCATTGAGAGAAACAAGAGGACTTTTATGCCGCCGCGCGCGATACTTCTTGCGGCACAAGCCCAACAATAACAATAGCAAAACATTTCTTTCCTAAATTACAAGGGACAAGTCGGTGAGGTGTGAAAAACCGAAACAATCTTAAACGCCAAAGCACGGGATTTACACAGGGACGGTAGCTACCGTTTGCCGTTAGAGCCGGATTAGTGTGAAGTTGCAAGGTTGAGCCTCGTGACTTGAATACATATTACACGATAGGAGTATTTATGTCAAGCAAATTTTCACATTTTTTGAAAAAATTATCTCAATTTTTTGCATACATTGTTCGCTAGACATATATTGCACACTCTGCTAATCTTACAAAAAAATTCGGGAGTGATTGCGTATGAAAAAGAAATTTATTGCGATACTGCTTACGCTTGTTTTGATTTTTCAAGTTGTACCTGTTAACGCTATAATTGTTCTTTTTGATGCACCGGAAGAGTTGCCTGTTCGGTTAACCGATATGCCGGACATACCGCAAGCATTCTCAACTCCCCCCGCATTTATTTATTCGCAAGCAAACAACACGGGCAATTTCTTAGCGGCAATCAGCAATGAAATACCCGAATACGCAATTTTCATTTACACAGCGGAAGAACTTGCGGCGATAGGAAGCGACAACCGAAAAGAATTCGCGGGTTTGGAAGTGTTTTGGTGCAGCGTAACTTGGCTCCAACGCTCAAGACAAAGATATTATGTTTTGGCAAATGATATTTACTTAACGGAAGCATGGACACCAATAAACCATTTTTACGGTATTCTTGACGGGCGGGGTCATACCATTCGTAATTTACACATTACGGAAGAAAGTAGCAAGCGTATCGATGTCGATTATTACCCATACAGTGAACAATACCCAATGTACGCGGCGGGTTTGTTCGGATTTATAAGAGGTAACGGCGAGCACTTTGCATTTAACAATATTACGATAAAAAACCTTGCGGTGGAACTTGCGGGCGAAGGAATAAACGCACACGGATACGGCGTTTTTGCAGGGGGACTTATAGGTTATGCAACGGCAATGAGCGTTGAAATTTACAATTCCTATGTAAGCGGCACGGGAAGTATAAACACAAGCAAAAATGATTTAGACAACCATTTACCTGACCAACTGCACTTCCTTATTGAAGCAAAGGGCGGATTGCTGGGCAGAACAGACGACGGAAACATTTTTACAAGAATAGAAAACAGTTACACAACCATTGGTATAGGAAATAAAAACGGCGATAACGGTGACGCGGGCGGTTTAATCGGGCATACTCTGCGTTCGTTTAGTGTAACCGGTAGCCATTCAACGGGCAATATATACGGCAGTAGTGCGGGCGGCATTATCGGAAATAATAGTAATGCTGTAAGCTCGTATATTGAAAATTCTTTCTCAACGGGAAATATTACTGCCGCAGAAAACGCGGGCGGCTTAATAGCATGGAGAGTTGGTTCCGAAACCAACTTTAATGAAACAACAATTTTAAACAGTTATTCAACGGGAGATATTTTCGCAGGCGGCAGTGCGGGCGGTTTAATCGGAGGTCACTGGTTTATCACCGAAGCGGAAATAGCGAATTCGCATTCAAGCGGAAGTATTTCTAGTTCTTCCACTGTGGGCGGTCTTATCGGTTCGGCAATTAATACAGGTGCGTCCGAGAATATGCGTATTATCAATTCATATTCTTCCGGCGATATGTTCATAACGGATTGCAGTGAGCATGGTGGTGTTATCGGCGGGCTAATCGGTTGGGCATCGCAATATAATACACTTCGCATTTACAATTGTTTTTCCTCGGGAAACAAAACCATAGGGAGTAATGCGCTGCACGGAACCATCGGAGGTCTTATCGGCAGTCACCATTTTGACGCACACCATAGCGACACGATAATCAGAGAAAGCTACGCGTCGGGAAATGTTACAGGCCTTGCCACCGAGCACAGTCACATTGGCGGTCTTGTCGGTCAGTCGATTATTACAATTGAACAATGGCTTCCCGCTATTTTAGCAATAAGAGACAGCCACACAACAGTGGAAATTCAAAGCGGTGAAAATTCAACCGTTGGCGGCTTTATTGGGCACTGCAATCACAATATTGTAATAAGCACAAGCTATGCGGCAAACAAAAGTGACGGCGGCTACGGCGGCGGAATTTTAGGCAATGTGGATACAAACGCCATCATAAACATCACCGACGTTTTTTTCGACGCGGAACTTGCAATCAATGCAGACAATGGCTTCGGCGTTCCTAAAACCACTGAGGAAATGAAAAATATTGATACGTTCACGGGCTTTGACATGGGTGGCATAACATGGGATATATTTCCAATAATAAACAGCGGCTATCCGTTTTTGGAAATCCATCGCGCTTCTTACGATGGTGGCGGCAACATTGTTAACCGCAGAGCTGTTTCGGTAAACGTACGTACTCCTCTTAATTCTCCCGTGTTAACGGCATCGGACTTTACTGTGAATTGGTATAAGCAAGACGAAACCGGAATTTTTGCAACGGGTACAAGAATTGACGGTATTGAGATTGGTACAGAATTAAGATACGAAATAATTTTGGCTTCCCCGTGGCGCGGTGTTTACGAAAATGCCGAGGGAACGCACATCGTTTCCGATACATTTAATACAATCAATATAATGCTTGAACCTACAAAACGTGTGCGATTCTCCGGTCACGTAATAAGCGGCGGCGAACCTGCCGAGATTATATTGGAAATTTCATCACGAACCGGCTCCGCGTTTCCCGATATTTTAAGCATTGAAACAGATGAGAGCGGCTACTTTCAAGCGGATGTTTTTGCGGGTTTTATCGGCGTTTACATCAGTGGGTTCGGGTACTTGGATTTTTTTGAAACATTCCACGTACCAAGCAACGGTCTTCAAGATGTTGAAATAGTAATTTCAAAAGCGGACGGCTTGCTTGTTGATTTAATTATCGAATATACGGCGGCGGGGGTTGCCGGTGATTCGCCTCAACCGATTACATTAAACTCCGCGAGAAATATTCGGTTCACTCTTTATAATGCCACAAGTGAAACAGACATAGACGATTTCAACATTTCGGGTACAACTTTAATAATCGGATTAGACAGCGTTTCACCGGGCGACGAAATGATAATTACCGCAACAGATATAACAGGCAACATGGCAGACACCGTGGCGGAATTTACAATCTTACCGGAAAGCAACAGCGTAGTGCTGCCATTTGTGCAAAACGGTTTTTGGCGTGCGGATATTATTTCGGATAACGCGGAGAGCATGGCACTTTTATATGACGAAAATGGAAACTACATTGCATCTTTTACAGGCAAAGGCAGCATTGCAGGCGGCGTATTGCCCGCCGATTTGTACCGTGTTGTGTTCATTAAAAATAGCCGGTTGATTCAGCATTTGAACATTTCAAATTTCTTGGAAATCGGATTGACAGAGGGAACTGATTTTGTTCTTCGCGCGTTTAACATTAGCCCGGGAACTATCACAGAGCTTGGTGTAATTACCGTACCCGCTCTTGATGAAGAGAAATTATTTTTCACAGAAACAGCATCGGTAGTTACAAACAGAAACACCGTTATAACGGGCAACCCGGTTATCGTGCGTGCCGAATACAATTTCGCGCCTAATTACGCACCGGATATAACTGCCGTTACTTTTGTGGCGGCAATTCCAAGCGGTGCCGAATTAGTTGCGGGAAGCGTAACATTTGATAACAAAGTTGTTCCTTATTCCGTAACCGCGTCGGGAATCGAAATTGTAACTAATACAACAAGCGGCATAATTCGCTTTATTGTTATTCCAACAAGACCGGGCAATCACCCGGTAAGCGCGTTTTTACGTTTTACGCATAACGAAAACAGTCTTTTGCAACCTATCGGAACGGCTGTTATACACGCGGAATCTTATAGAATTGTCGTACCGCACACAATCGGCAGAACAAGCATTGATGTAAGAGGCACTGCGCCCCCTAACGCGGACGTTGCAATATTTGACAATCGTGTGCAAGTCGGAACGGCGAAAGCAAATGCCGTCGGAAACTGGAACGGCAGAATTACTCTAGTAAACACCGCGCCGCGTTCATTTCATGATATTCACGCAGAAATATCCATGAACGGCTTGGTTGTTTTAACCGAAACAAGACATTTAATCCACAATGCAGAGCATCCCGATATTTCAAAAATAACAATGATAAACAATGGAGCGGCAACGGTGTTTGATTTTATCAACCCGCCGGAAAGGCCACCGTTTTACGTTTTTGTTCCGTGGGAGCCGGAATTTGTTTTTACCGTGGAGTTTACAAACACGAACGCGGAAATAACCACAGTGTATGTATGGGCAACAGACCGCAACGGAAATGCAACACGCATTGATACAATCCACGACCCTGTTAGAAACATTTGGGTGGGAACAGCGGTGTTCTGCGACTTTACGTTACCTGTAAGCGTAAACGCGACATACGCTGTTGAGCATACTCCACAGAGATATATTTATCCTGACTTAGAGCAGGAGTTCATTAACAGGCTTACAGAGTTTGAAAACGAATTGAACAAATTAACCGATTGTCGGCTAAACTCATTTATTGACGCGCACAGGCAAGCTATTCTTTACGCAGGCGGCATTATCAATGTTGAAGGGAACACAACGATGATTACAATTCCCGGCGGTGGCGAAATTAAGACAATTATAAGCGATTGCGATGATTTAAATGAAGAATTACTGCGCGCGAACGGATTCATGCCCGTGCCGAATAGCTTCGGCCAAATTATGTTTGCCAAAACAGACGGTGCGACACAGAGCATTGCGAACCTAACAGGAAATATCATACAAACAGTGATACTAACAAACAGCAACGCCGCATTCGGCACTCCGAACTTCAACGTTCCGTTCAATAATTTTAATGTAAGGGTTAAGGACTACTTTACAAACTTTCCGCCGCTACCGCCACCGCCACCACCACCATTTCCTCCCAACTTGCCGTTCTTTTTTGATGATACAAACGATAGCATAATAAGTGAAGATTTGAGAATGTTGGAGGACTCACGTGCCAGACGGGCTTTTTATGTACGTGAAATAGAAGCTCACCGCAACTGCACCACACCTGACATTTGCGGTAGTATGATTTATAGGATGCATCAGCAAAGTGATGATGAATCTGAATTTCAAAAATTATTGATAGCAAAAATATTCTTGGATTCTATTAGCAATGCCTATGATTTGTACGGTGTTGTCGGGCTTTTCGCTACCGGTGCTATCAATATACCGGCGACCATAATTACAATTATTTTTGGTTTCGGAATAAATAGATTGCACCGTCCAACAACGGAACTGATGGAAACAATTTATGTAGCCAATTACCAAAAATTAAAAGCCGACTGGTTTTTATACAAATGCAAACCTGATGACCCCGGTCAGCCCATGCAACCAACCATTGACCCCGCAGGCTACGTATTTGAAGCAGTTTTCTCCAACAGGCTGCCCGGCGTAACAGCAACCGCGTTTCATGCAGATGACGAGTTTGGTACAAACCGTGTAAAGTGGGATGCCACAGAATTCGCACAGATGAATCCTCTTATAACGGACGCGAGCGGACACTACGCATGGGATACCAATTTCGGCTGGTGGCAGGTAATTTTTGAGAAAGAGGGCTACGAAACCGCCGACAGTGTGGATTTCTACGGTTGGCTCCCCGTGCCGCCAATCCAAACTGAAGTTCATGTCGGTCTTATCTCATTAACCACACCAAATGCGTTAAGCGTCATGGGATACGATGAATTTATCGAAATAATTTTTGACAAATACATGGATATTTCCACCCTAAACGAAATCAGTATCGCCGTAAACGGCTACGATTACACCCTCGAATTCGTAAACGCAGAGCCTTCATTCACAGAGCCGGAGAATATTTACGCAACCGTAGTAAGAATCGTACCGCAAGCGGGCGAATTTTTCACAGTGGGAAGTACGGTCAGCGTAGAAATTGGCGCACCCGCAGTTTGTTATGCAGGCGTTGGCATAAACCCTTTCAACGAACAAATTTTAATCGCGCCGCTCCCGAAAGAAATTAAAAGTCTCGACGAAATTCGTATAAGGTACGGCACACGCAACACCATTTCCGTTACGGTTTCACCCGATGCCGCCGGGGCTAATCAAAGAATTCTTGCGGTATCAAATTCTCCCTTAATCGTTGACGTATCGGCGGAAGCGGTTACGGACGCAAACGGAACAGCCGTATTTGCCGTAAAAGGAGAACTTTCCGGCACGGCGGTTATAGAATTTACAATGGAAAATACTTTACTTTCTACTTCATCAATAGTCAGAGTCGGTTTGCCGGGCGAACCAATTATCATTACCTTTGACGCAGACGAAGGGGGCTTCCTCAATCCCGGCGATGCCGTGCGTAATATTTTGCCCGGCGCAAGCGTTGGCGAATTGCCGCGAATGCCCATGATGTCAAAACCCGGATACAGGTTTGTAGGGTGGGAAGATGAATACGGTATTATCCGGCGGGACGCTTTCACAGAAGACCGCGATATAACTTTAACCGCACGATGGATACAAACACCCGACGACTTTATGATAGGTGATGTAACCGGCAACAATCGCGTCACTTCCGAAGATGCCGTATATATAGCGCGAATGTTGCTTGCACAAGACGAAATTTTACTTTGCGAAGATTCACCTGCGTCACTCCTTGCCGCCGACATTAACGGCGACGGATTTGTTTCCATTGCAGATGTCATTTTGCTTGCAAGGTGGCTTGTTGCTGGTGACAATGTAAACCGGTTTGTATCGCACTAACAACTTAAGAAAACCCCCTTTTTGCGCATTGCAAAATACACCGAAAGGGGGCTTTTCAAATATACTCTAATCAAAATAAGGGTTTATCGCATACAAATTCTTCCGATTCGGTATAATAAAGAAGAGGTCGTGTCTTTTTGTGTGGGTCTGGGCCTCTCCTTAAAATGAACAAGGGCACGGAGGAATTAACATTCTGATTTCAACATTGTTGAAACAAGTGAAAACAGTAACTGCAAGCATCTGTTCGGTGCTTTTATTGTTTGCATTAAGTACAGTAGCTTTGGCAGATATAAAAGTACCTGTACTTTTGTATCATCATATAATACCCGATGCGTTAAATACAGAACACAGAAATAACGGTGCGGTAATAAGCTTGGAAGATTTTGAAGCACAAATGAGTTATCTGTATCAAAATGATTTTACAGCGATAACCCTGACGCAACTGGAAAATTATTTATTTAACTCTGTTCCTTTACCGGAAAAAAGTGTGATGATACATTTTGACGATGGATATTATTCTAATTTTGTACATGCCATGCCCATTTTAGAAAGGTATGGCTTTATTGCACAGTTGTTTTTGATAGGCAAGGCTGTTTATGACAGGGGCGATACGCAACCTCCCATGAATTATGAGGCTTTTACTTTTACAGCAGCTAAGACAATTGAGGGAACAGAATATGTATTTGAAACAGCTAATCACACGTTTGCAAAGCATCATCTGGTAGAGGGGACGCCATATACGGCTTTCGTTTATTACGGTAGGGACACAATAATTCAAGACTTACTTCGCTGTTTTGATTTTGTGAACGACCACAGGGCTTTTGCTTATCCGCAAGGGCAATATTCCGAAGAAACAATAGAAATATTAGAATATCTTGGAATAACAATGGCGTTTACCACGCAAAGCGGTTATATAACATCAGATTCAAACAATATGCTTCTGCCGAGGTTTGTTATTTTTCCCAATACCTCAACGCGCAGATTTAGCGATATCGTAAATGGCAGAGAGTAAAATATAATTTAGATTATAAGATTAGAGGCTGTTCAAAATTCTCTTCGCGGTGCGAGAGAGAATTCGAACAGCCTCTCTTTCTTAGTGCAAGTTATTATTGTTTATCAAAAGCAGGATTTATTGCATATAGATTTTTCCGATTCATACGTTCTTTTGTAATTTCCAAACCTTCGCCGAAACGCTGGAAGTGTATAATTTCGCGTTGACGCAGGAAGATAATCGGGTCGCGAACATCCGGGTCATCTACCATGCGAAGGATGTTGTCATAAGTTACCCGTGCCTTTTGCTCTGCGGCTATCATGTAAAGACAAAATTTTAAAAATTCCAATGAATTTCTACGGGCACTTTTTTTGATTCCCTGTCACGCTTCCCGATTTTTATGTGGCAAATGAGTTTTTCTACCATCACGCGCTCAAGTTGATTGATGGTGGCGTATTGTTCCACTATTTTCCGTCTGTCGTTTGTGGCGTTACTCTTATGCTCTAGTGCAACGATTTCTTCATCTATCTCTTTAACCAGCGTCTCAATCCTTTCCTTATCGGCTGTAAAATCGCGTGAAAACTTTACAAACTCGGATTCAGATATGATCCCCTTAACTTTATCCATGTAGGAGTCTTTAACTGCCTTTGAATATTCCGCTATCTTCTTAACATAAGTTGATTTATTTAATTCCAATTTGGTTAACCGAACAGCGATGTTATCCACAAGTCGCACACCAAGCGCAACCTCATCGTGATTTAGGTTTTCATCAAGCAGGCGTTGTAACTCGTTTAAAACAGTTTGCTCCAGTTCTTTGACGCTGATAAAGCCACCCGGACAAGCATTTGTTGAAGTGTGCCTCGTATCACACTTTAAATAGTAATAACCATGACTCTTAGCTGTACGCATTGTATAATCGCAGTAGGTGCACTTCGCTTTTTTGGCGAATATACCGGTTTTGCCATTCCCAAAGGGTTTTGCATTTAACTTTACCAATTCCTGCACCCTATCCCACAATTCACGGTTTATAATTGGCTCGTGGGTATTTTCAGCACGCATCCATTTTGATTTTGGCCGAGGTTTATTCACACCTGTTTTGTATGATACGCTTCCATATTTGCCCTGTACCATTGTGCCAATGTAGATTTCATTTATCAGCATGTTTGCAATCGCGAAGTACTTCCAGTGTGTTCCCAGTTTGTGTGACGGCACTTTGTAATTGATACCTTTAAGCCGCTTGTATTCTGTAGGATTAGGAACTCCCCTATCATTTAACAATCTTGCGATGTAGGTTTTTCCGTAGCCGGATGCATAAAGATTAAATACTTCCCTAACGATTTCGGCTGCTTCCTCGTCTATTAACAGCTTACCTTTATTATCGGGGTCTTTTATATATCCATACAGCGGAACTGAGCCGATATGAAATCCCTGCTCCCGCCGGGTTGTCAATGCCGATTTAATGGATTCCGACATATCTTCTAAATACCACTCATTCACTAAGCCGTTAATTTGCCGGGATTTTTTGTTTCCCTTATTATCGGTGTCTGCATTGTCTACGACACCGATAAAACGGATACCCCATACGGGGAAAAGTCCATGTATGTATTTCTCAACCATTTCCAGCTCGCGAGTAAAACGGGATTGCGTTTTACACACAATCGCATCGAATTTTTTTTGTTCTGCATCCGCCAGAAGTCTTTGCCATTCCGGACGGTTACGGTCTGCGCCTTTGAAGTCATCGTCACTATAAAAGTCATAAATGTACCATCCTTGTTCTAACGCATAGCTCAATAACATGGATTTTTGATTTTGGATAGATATGCTATCGTTTTCGGGCGATTTTTTATCTCTATCCTCCTCTGACAGTCGTACATAAAGTGCTGCCTTCATTTACAGACCGCCTCTCCATATTTGGAACGGTAAGAACGATTCTGCACTTGTCCATTATATTCGTTTATTATAGATGGCTCAGTGGCAGATGAATAATTTGTCTGCTCTAAATGGTTGATGACCTCTGCCCAAAGCCCGTTAAGTGTTGTACTCATGCTTGCACTATCTTTGAAAACGCTTATGCAATGTGTTTTAACCTGCTTGTCTTTCACATACTCACCCCTGTTAGATGAGTATGCGAAGTCAGTTTGTCTTATTGCATATGCCAAACTTGTCACATTTTCCGGGCATGTCAATATAATATAAGCAGTATATAGCTATGGAGTGGATGTTATGAGAAAAGGATTTCTTAAAATCCGTCTATACGAAGGTGATCACGAATTACACGGCGAACCAATGATGGTATTAATCAAGGAGAACAGCGAAACGCTCGCTGCGCTGAATACAGATGAAAACGGTGCTACGCAGGTGATTTCTTTGGACACCCCCATATACGGTGTACAGTTTCTTGACAATCTTACCCACACGAACGCAGAAATGGAACCGGCTGCTGACGGCGTAACCAACGAAATCGTAATTGTTATTCCCCCCGGGCGTGGCATTCATCAAGACCTGAACATCAATACGTCCGATTATAACTATAACCCGCCCCTGCCTCAGCATTTACCGCTACTAATAGAAGAAGAAACCGGAGAGGTGGACTACAGACAGATTGAGGCTATAGAGCCTCATGGTGATGTCACTCATGTATTTAACCCCCCCCCCTTAGAACCGGTAGCATACCCGCAGGATATCCAGCCATCCGATGCACCCGTGCCTAGCAATGTCCCCCTTGATTCCCCCACAGACCTAATGGCTCAGAGGGTACAACCAATAAGACCGGTTCCGCCAATCCATGTACCGGGAATAAGAGCATTTTCGGTATCAATAGGTACAGTCGATTCTACCAGGGGTCATGCTTGGATTCTAACGCCGTCACAACGGCCTGATCTGAGAGGACATTGGTTTGCTCCGGGTACCAGGGTAGAAATATTCGCATCACCGGCACCGGGCAACATTTTTACTCACTGGACATTAACCAATCTATCAACGGGCAATGTCACTAGAGTTGCGAGAGACTTTATTGCATTCAACATTAGGGGTCACATGGCAATTGAGGCTCATTTTTCGCCTAGACTACCAGTAAGACCCGTACCACCTATAGCACCCCTACCACCAATAAGACCCGTGCCACCTATAGCACCCCGGCCACCAATAAGACCCATGCCACCTATAGCACCCCGACCGCCGGTAAGGCCCGTACCGCCTATAGCACCCCGGCCACCAGTTAGACCCGTGCCGCCTATAGCACCCCAACCACCAGTAAGACCCGTACCACCTATAGCACCCCTGCCACCGGTAAGACCTGTGCCGCCTATTGCTCCGGCACCTCGTCCACCGGTAAGACCCTAGCACCCCAACCACCGGCAAGACCCGTGCCATCAATCGGCATTTAACCAACATCGTCATAGAAGTACTGTGGTAAAAAACGCCGCTCAGGTTTAATATTCTGAGAGGCGTTTTTTCTGTGCAGAACCGATCCTACCATGTGGAAATTTTGTCTTTATATAAGTGCAGCATCCGCTGCCATATCCTCCACAAGGTCGGCGATAACATCGCCCTTAGATGCGATTGTCGTTGCGCTCCAAGGCGTACCCGATGCCGCAATCGGGTAAATACCCGTTGTGTGGTCAACGAAGTAGTCTTCAAAGCCGGCTGCTTTTATATCTTCGACTGACAAGTTGCGTGTAAGTTGATATACAATTGTTCCAATCATCTCAAAATGCCCAAGCTCTTCAGTGCCTACGTCTGTAAGAATTGCCCGTAGTTCCGGATACGGCATAGCAAAACGCTGGCTTAAATAGCGCAACGATGCCCCCAATTCGCCGTCCGGGCCGCCATACGCCATTATCTATGTAATTCCAGTTCAGTTAATTTTTGGTTACTTGTATTCGATTTCCAACGTGCTGTTTTGCTTCGTAAATGTTGCTTTGTGGATTAGAAAGTTTGCGGTTTTGAACTTTACAGCCATTTCAACGGTTGAATCTGTGAGTAGATGATAAACACTTTCCATTCGCTTGTAAATGCTGTCATCTGTATTCCGCTTTACAATGGAGTTCTTCATCTGCTCCAATTTGGAAAGAGTGGCTTGCCGTTCATCTGCAATAGCGGTTTTGTTTGCCTTGTATTCTTCCGCCGTGTCTATGCCGTCTTGAAAAGCCAATTTTATACGTTCTTCGCGGAAGTCTAGCTTCTTTAACTTTTCTTTTAAGAGGTCGTATTCATTCGTGGAAGCGGTTTCCGTTGTTTTCGGAACAACGTGAATTTCCAAACTTTCTTCAAAGGTTGCCTTTAATTCGTCAAGCACCGCGTTCTCTAACTTTCCAATGCTGATGCTTGAACTAGGGTTACACGCTCCCCTTGAATATCCATTACATTGAAAATATCCGTTTTTGGTTGCTGTGAGTAACATTCCGCAATTACCGCAACGTATAAGCCCTTTTAGCCAACTTCTTATCGGTGCTTCTGTTTTGGTTCGTGGTTTGTATAATTCTTTGGTTTGCTTCAATGCTTTTTGCGTCCGCTCCCATAATTCAATATCTATTATGGGTTCATGAGTGCTGTCACTGATAATGGTGTCGAGGTGGTTGTAGTTACGTCTTGCCCTCTCTGTGGGTGTCCAACGTAATTTACCGATATAAACGGGATTATTGAGAATATACTCAATACTTCTATTCTCAAATACATTACCCCTGTGTGACTTCACGCCGATGTCATTCATATATGACGCAAGCCTACGCATACCCATTTCACCGCTTGCGAATTGCTCAAATATGAATTTTACAAGCCTTGCTTCTTCGGGAATGATAACAAGTTTTCCGCTTTCCGCTTTATAACCGAAAGAGGGTGTGCTTTGAAGTTCTCCCCTGCTTGCTTTTTCCGTCATGCCTTTTTTGACTTCTTCTGCTAAGTTAAGAGAATAATATTCTGCCATTGCTTCAAGCATAGCTTCCAAAATTACCGAAAATTTATCATCTTCAATGCTTTCGGTTATGGAAATAACTTTTACGCCTGCTTCGCGTTTGAGTAAAGACTTGTAAACAACGCTGTCCTCTCTTGACCTTGCGAATCTGTCAAACTTATGCACTAGGATTACGTCAAACGGTTTCGGCTTTGTTTTGGCGGTTGCTATCATCTGCATAAATGCAGGACGCTTGTCTGCCCTCTTGCCTGATATTCCCTCGTCAATAAAAACATGGTCTTTGGTTAGAATTATGTTGTTTGCCTTTGCGTAGTTTTTTAGCAATCGCAATTGTGCGTCGGGGGAATATTCCGTTTGGTCGTCCGTGCTTACTCTAATGTAACACGCTCCGTTCTGATACATATTAACACTTCCTTTTCCTCACTAACTGGAAAGAAAATGTTTTTACATTACCGATATATTCTATTATAGCGTGGCTTTCTATTTTTCGTAAAAAATCGCTTCTTCTTCCTGTGGTTAATTTTATAGGTTTATCTTCATCGTTTGCGTCTTTGTAGGTCGCTTCTCCGAATGGTTTGCCGTCAATTAAAATAACTTTATTAACAAGCTCAAATACACTCCTAACCGTTGAATTTTGAAGATTTTTCAACGCTTCGTAGTTTAATGATACTGTTTCATATTCAACTTTACCCCGTGCCGCTTTACTTTTTGACATATTCATACGCCTTTTTGTCGGTATTGTTAAGGCTTACTAAGACTTTTTAAGTATTTATAAGTCTTAACTTTTACCAATTTTTATTTATTAATATTTTATGAGGTAGAAATTGTCCTATATTACAGTATTATTCAATTGAACGTCAGCTTCTCACGAATGATTTTTTTCACGCCAAAAATCAATAGACTAAATTCGTAATTACATTTTTTGAGAGTGGAAGAAAAAAACCGCATGAGAATTTTATGTTATGCAATATTTTTAATTAAGATGCCTAAATCATTGAGATACATTCCTAACCATTCATAATGTAATGGAAATTTTTTTGTATAGCGTTTTAATTCTTCGTGAAATATAAAAAACTCCTTCCCCGCTATATCTTTTTGAATGTTGTAATACTTCAAAAGAGTGTCGTAACCGCTTAATGACAGTATTTTTTGTACTGCGTTCTCGTTTAGTTTCCGCTTGCAAAAATTAATATCAAGGTTAGCGGGAAGCGTTTTCTTTTGCAATAAAAAGTAAAATTAACAAGGGGTGGGTACTATATATGAGTAAAATTGACGCTATGAATGTTCTTGATATTTTATATGACAAAGCTCTTTCGGGTGTTCCTTTTGTTAGTGAGTCGGTTGATGACCTTGCAAAAAATTACATGGAAAAATATCCAAATCACAAAAAAGCGGTTAATAAGTTAATCGAGAACCAAATTATAAAATGTGGAACATCTGGTTTTATCACTGGTTTAGGAGGAATGATTACCCTTCCAATCGCAATACCAGCTAATTTAACAAGCGTACTATATGTGCAACTCAGAATGATTGCGTGTATTGCATATATCGGTGGGCATAAACCTACCGATGACGAAGTTAAAACACTGGCGTATGCTTGCTTGTCAGGTGTTGCCTGTGCTGACATACTTAAAAGGTCGGGAATAAAAGTTGGCGAAAAAATTACAACCAACTTTATTAAAAAAATCCCGGGTGCTGTACTAATAGAGATAAATAAAAAATTCGGTTTTAGGTTTATAACGAAATTTGGTCAAAAAGGTGTTGTAAATTTATGGAGAGTAGTTCCTGTCATTGGCGGGGTAATTGGTGGCGGTATGGATATAGTATCAACACAACTTACTGCAAGAAACGCAAAAAGAGTATTTATACGAGGAAAAATATAGAGCAAATTTGCGTTTAATTTTTTCGCCCTCGGTTATTGGTAAAAAATTTCAAACGTATCAAAACGTTGTAAGGAATTAATACAAGCCTTTGCAAATATACATCTACAAACTATTTTGCAAGGGGTTTACATAAATGGAAGAAGTAATAAACGTAACAAAGGGGAAGCATATCAAAATTGAGGTTGTTTCCGTCAATCCGCCAACGCATGAGGAAGCACAAGCCAAAATAAAAGAACTATCCGAATATTTATCTGTGGCGTGGGTTTCGCCCGATAATTCCGAATAGTTCACGCTTATTGCGGTATATTGCAAGATTACAGTAAGTTTAGCCAATCTCGCTTACTGTACATTACACTTACGATATTTACAGTTTTTGATTGCTCATCGACTACGTAAAATATGAGGTAGTTTTTTACAGGGATTGAACGAATACCTTTCTTTGCTAATTTTTCATTAGAAACAAGGGCAAACCTTTTCGGCATGGTATCAAGACTGTTCATCTGCTTATTTAAGGATATCAAGAGTTTTCGTGCCGCTTCGTGTGAATCAAGATTAACTGTTATATACTCGGTAATTTCCAATATGTTTTTTCTTGCCCTCCCTGAAGACACTACATTATACGTCATAGCGGTCTATCAATGCGTGTGCTTCACGCATGACATCTTCCAAGGGAAAAACCCTGCCGTGTTTAATATCGTCCAGTCCTTCTTCGATATTCCTGTAAACGTCCTCTATACTTGTCGCTTCCCAAGAGTATTTTTTTTCACGCAGAAACAGTACATAGTCCAACACGCTTGACAATTTTTCTTCGGGTAGTTCGTTGATATACCCCGTAAGTTCATTTCTAATAGCCATAGCCGTCATAAAATCAATCCTTTCCATGCTAAACCGTGCATAGACATTATATCAGAATATCAGCGATTGTAAAAACATTATAGTCAAACAATCATATTGAGATATTATTTTGCTGTTGGCTTATTCTCTATGTTTGCTCGACTTTTTTATAGTTAATGGACTATGCCCCGCCATATTGCGTGATTATAAATTTAGCAAGTTTAGGATTCGGATTTTTTATTTTGACGGGATACTGCAATTTTTTTTCATAAACAAACATAGTTTACACATCCCCTTCCCAAGGCCAAGGCGAATACACCCAACTGTTGTAGTAATGACTGTCCAGAGAACTCTGAAGCTTTTGCCTTGCTTCGGTAGCTTTTAATTTGTACTCGTTGTAGAGCTCCATTGCGGTTATATCTTCGGGATGGGTATCCAAGTACAGCCGCAATTCAAAGTACACGAAATCGAGCATCATTAGTTCGGTCATTTGTGTTTTTGGCAGAGGGTTTTTGATTTGATAATCATGGAACGGTAAATCCAGTTCCGGGAACAAAGTTCCTCGCGTAATGGCATCTTCATCCGAATAGCGGTTGATGAACCTCTGCGGCGGCACAAAGGGATACGCCAAAGGCAGGCTTAAAGAATCATGCGACATAAGATATCTCCTTATATTTAGGGTCAATCCCATAATATTATGATATAGACAAGAATGTTCCTGTGAAATTTATCTTATTGCGAGTTTCATTGCGCGGTCTGCCAAGTTTTTCATTTCAATGGCTAAACACTTAGCAAGTTGTATCGCGTTGTTTATTTTTTCGTATTTAGCGGCCATATTACGGATATTGTTCATCTTCTCTACCTCGCCGCGAGTGTAGAAAAGTAGAATATTTCCTTGGAACGCTAAATTTAACATATTCTTTTATGGTGTTTGCTCTATGTCCGCGGAAACTCCCGTCGGCAAAGTTTCGGTAAACGTAATCGCATCGGAAAGAGCCTCCTTGAAAACAGTCAAACCCTCAAACGTCGCTTTATCATCTGTGGCGGTTTTTGCATGATGTATAACCTGCTGCATTTTTTTGGCGAAAGATTTTTGAATATCTTCAAAAATTAACGCAGATAACTCGTTGAAAAAATCTGTGATTTTACTTGCTTTTATCTGTGCTGTGCCGGAAAGTTCAAGATATTTTTGACACATTGGGTTTTGTGCAACATCAGATTACGTTCGTAAAATCATCAAACCCACGTTTAATGCCAGAAGGTTAGATTCAAACGCAATATCCGTGATTACCCGTAAAATGGCAAAGCTATTTGTAATTTCGTCCGGTCATTCTGCGCCAAAACGGCGGTTTCCTTTGCCTTTACGATAAAATCGTTAAGCTCACGAATAATTTCGTCAGTGGTTTTTGAATACATCATTTCTTCCCGCTCCTTTATTGTTTTTTTATTGATTGCGGCGAGACCGTATTTGCAATATTCTCCGGGCGTAACTCCCATGTACGCTTTAAAGCTGCGCGAAAAACCTTCGCGTTAGTCGTATCCGAATTTAACTGCTATATCCACAACGGCAGTGCTTGTTTCAAGAAGCTCCTTGTCGGCTAAGGTCAACTTCCGCTTGGTTACATATTCCATTACGCTATCCCCTACCATTTCACGGAACAGGCGTTGATAATGAAATTTGGAAAAGTGAACGCTGTTTGCGATATGCCCCACGGTTAATTTTTCAGAAATTTGATTTTCGATAATTTCCAGTGACCGGAGTATTGAGTCTTTATCCTCCATCAGTCTCACCTCCGTTTACAGTGTAAAATCTTTGCGATGGTTTTGTGTGATATATAATGCTATATTCAGGTTATTGTGAGTACAACCTCTTAAATTTCCGTGGCGTTTCACGAAGAGGATACGACGTTTAGTTCGATTGACGTAAAATGTCAGCGACTATAAAGTTCTATTCAAAGAGCAAGAACAAGGGGAGGAAAATTATGTACAATAGTTTGAAAAAAGTTTTATGTGTTTTAATGGTGCTTGTGTTAGTGGTGGGGGTTTTACTTGCGACGGCAGAACCTTACGACATTGACATAACCTCCGACTTCACCTGCCCCAACTTCCTTACGGCGGTTAGGCAAATAACAGGCATTCCCGCGCCTGAACCTATTTTTTTACTCATGTAAATTCGGTACAATTCCTACATTTAGAATCTCGCGGCATAACCAGCCTTTCAGGGATTCAACATTTTACCGCGCTTCAACAACTTTGGGCTGAATGGAATAAGATAACCGAAGTAGATTTATCTAATAACCCTGCACTACAATTGCTAAGTATTGAAAAGAATGAATTAAACAAATTGGACGTGTCAAACAATTCTGCGCTTGAAGGGCTTTATGTTGCGGGAAATCAATTAACCGGGCCGGACATTACAAATAATCCACTTCTTAAATTTATTCCTGTGTACGGGAATCGTATGCGTTTCCCTGATTGTATTATAGGTTGGGAAGGTTTGTTTTACGATGCGCTATGTCTTAATGACTTTGGCAGTCACTTTCTTGTTAAAGGCTTTATATTCTTCATATTTTACCGCCGGAAGTGCAGCCCGGTGATAACAACACAGCTCTCATCGTTTCAACAGAATTCGCAGACCCGGGCGACACAGCAACCGTTAAAATAAGAATCGCCAACAACCCCGGTTTTGCGGCGATGATAATGCGAATAGAGACCCACACCGAACTCACTTTTGCGGGACACACTTTAGCTGAGGATATCTAGACGGAATGCACTCCGCTGTATAAATGAGTGCTTTTTTATTACAAATAAACTAAGTTGCTGTTACTGCTTACCAAGTTGCATAGAACCTTATCGGCATAGCCACTATAATTAAACTATAAAATATAATTCGCCGGGGGTGGTAACTTGAAGATAGAAATTGTTGAAGGATTTAATAGTATTGAGCTCACTATCAAATGCCCCAAAGCTACAGAGGATATTCGTAAGCTGGAATCTCTGCTTCACAGCTATACGAAAAAAATCTCTTGCACCAAGAGCGGAATAACTTATTTAATCGACACAAGTGATGTACTGTATTTTGAATCAGTAGATAAGCAATCTTTCTTATACGCAGAATCAGAAGTATACGAACTGTCGCTGAAACTATATGAGATTGAGGAAATGCTTTCTGAAGCAGGATTTATAAGGAGTGCAAAATCACAGATTCTTAACACACACAAAATAGCTTCTTTATGCCCGGATTTTGGCGGGCGCATAGAGGTCACTATGCAAGGTGGCGAAAGGTTGATTGCTTCAAGACAATACGCAAAATCATTAAAAGAAAGGTTGGGGATAAGATGAAGAAATTGATGAATTTTGTTATGCCAATTAAACTTATTGCCGGCGGGATACTGTTTGGGCTTATAGGTTTTTATATGGTTGTTGGCACACTATACGCACAGTTTACAGGAGTGGAGTTTGAATATAGCATACCTTTCGCCTTTATCTTACAGGGAGCAGTACTGGCAGTAGTCATAGCTATTTTGTGGGAAATATTCTTCGGCGAAGTGATAATTAAAAAGTGGCGATTTTTTAAGCGAGCCTTAGTATTTAATTTTTCGCTGATTATCTTAATTGCCATATGCTTTTTGACATCTTTTGTATTGCCGACAGATTGGGCACATTTGTGGCTTATAGGCACAGGAATCCTCACATTGGGTATATCCGTAATATCCGGCATAAACGAGATATATTACCGAAAAACAGGCGAGCGATATAATGAAGTGCTACGAATTTATAAAGAAAAGCAAGACATGACTAAATAATAGCGACCATTTCATAGCCTGTTCTTTCAAAGTTAAAAAGTTCCTCTTGACAAGAACCCAAAGCTTAATGCTTTATGGTACGGGCTTAAGTGATAATAAATCATTAATGCAAGCTACAATTTCTCTTAAATCCTCAAAATCCTTTGGAAACATATTGAAGCACAATTTACCACCGCATGAATAGTTTTTCATACCATTAAATTCATACAAATTAATGTGCATACAGCCGGCACCTACCGCGCTTCCGGCGCAATTTGAACATTCTTTGACGCGCATAAACATTTCGTTAGCAAATTTAGAATCTGTTTCAGCGAGTTTATTAAATGTTTCTATTGTGTAATCTGCTTTCTTATAACCACCGTGCTTTTCCTGTTCTCGCTTGGTGTTATAGTCTATCCAGCCTATTTCATGCCAAACATAGCTATCGTCAATGAATATCTTATAAGAAAAACCATGCTGCGAAACATAAGTGATCTTACTTACAGGATACCCACCCTCAATTTTACGCTTGATTTTCAATGTCTTTTTCATGTCAGCAAGCAAATATTCGTCAGTACGTACAATTTCGCATCGCAATTCAGGAGTAAGCCCGTCAATACATTCTTCAAGCGTACCTTTTCTTTTTGTATCTATAAACACAGGTGGAACATTTATATTAATCGGATCTTGTGGTAAATCGGGTTCATCGTCTTGAAATTCGGTAACGGTGAAACTTTTTAAGGTCAACTGCGTTCGCTTGTCGCAAGCTAACGCTATACCAAAGCCATCTAAAAATTCTTCGGGGATTGCGTTGTTTTTCATAGCTTTTATATAGGGGTCTTTCTTTGAAAAACAACGGATTTCATCATTTATTCTAACCCACATGGCTTTGCTTCCATACATAACCGATATGCGAACGTACTCGTTAACCGGAACACGATTGTCAAATTCGTGCGTATTGGGTTTAATGTTTTCGCCTAAAATATCGGTAATCCTGCGATTATCCATACCCGTGCCAAAGCCTATATGCCCCTTGCCAATTATCAAGTAAAACGACGGGGAATCAATTTTCACGGTCATATCAATACTAAAAGGCAGCTTGTATTTTTCGGACAAGCCGATGTACGATTTTATAGGCGTAGATGTATACATAAAATTACTATTTACTGTAGCAGTCGCCGTCATAAGAAGTTCAATAATATCTATACTTACTTTAATACGCCCATGCGCTGAAAAAGATTCGAGCGGTATGTTGTGAATTTTCATTTTTACCACCTTGTAAATTGATGTAGTGGGCGGTTTTTATGTGGACAACCCATCTCAAATTTTGATGTATGTCGGATTTAATAACGCTAACCGCGTCATGCCTGGCATTCGCTTTTGGGATTCCGACATCTATTTTATTGCGGGAGATAATGCCCCCGATGTGGTTACTACATTTATGTCATTCATTGGTACGCCCAAATTGAAACCGAGATATTCCTTAGTGAATGCGGCGTAAACGCAAATAATAAAAACTTTGCAATAAAGGCGGTTTACCTAATTTACAAACTGAAAAAAGCAACGAAATACCCGCAATGCGAGAAACTTATAAAGTTAATGGATATTCGCGGGAGTATGGTAGTGGCTGACGCATTACGCTGTCAAACAGAAACAGCAGCTGCCATAATCGAAAACGGAGGCGATTATCTTCTCAATGCAAAAGGCAATCAAGAAACGCTTGCGAATGATATTCGAGACTTCGCTCAAGATGAGACTTTTCGTGTTGAAATGGAGACAGAACAAACTTGTGAGAAAAGCGGAGGGCGTATTGAAACAAGAACTGCCTTTGTTTCTGATGACATTTCATGGATGGAAGAGCATCTTCCAAAGTGGCAAAGTTTATCATGTTTTGGGGCAATAAACAGGAGTTTTGTTATCAACGGCAAAACATCAAACGAATGGCATTATTACATCTCAAGTCGAAAATTAAATGCCAAAGAATTGCTGAAATATGCAAGATTCATTGCCCCGGCGACAACACTTCACAATTTATTGTTACGCCCAAAGAAGCGGTGCGTGTTTCTGCTTGCATCAATTTGGGATTTATACAGACCGATGCTTATGCGACTTTTAAGATTTGCGAGTCCATGGTAGCTCTTAACGTGCTAGCAAGTGGCTAACATTGTGACCTACGAGCCATCTTGCAAGTAAAATGATGTCTGCAATGGTAACTTCCCCGTCGCCGTTTAAATCGGCGGCAAGCACGCAAATATTTGTGTTTTGACCCGAAAGATGTCTTTCGATTGCGGTGGCATCGGCGGAGGTTATTCTTTCGTCATGGTCGGCATTTCCCAGCATGAAATTATTCGGGGTTTCAACCCATCTTGCGTACAGGGTGATGCCGCCTGTTGCTTCATTGTAATCTCTCCAACGGGTTCTTTCGTCTGATGTGTCTTCAAACCAACCCGTGAATCTGTAGCCCTCGCGTGAGAATATCGAAGACGTAGCTCTCGGCAGTGTGCCGATGTTGCTGCCAAAATCAACGCGAATTCCATCGCCCGGGTTGACGAACGCGCCGCCGTTGGGGTTAAAGGTTATTGTCGGAACACAAACGCATGGATACTCGTCGCAATGTTCGCACGGAAACACTCCGTAATCCGTCAAAAAGAACACCGTGTACATAATCACCGAACCGGTTGAACCATTCGAGCCGAGGCGCATACTGTCACCTTCGGCGAGCGGAATTCGGTACAAGTTATATGTGACGCCCGGGCCGTCCGGAGCGGTTTGGTCGGTGGCGGTCACGGTCATGTTGACAGACTGCCACTCGTCAAGCCAAGACAATTCAGCCGAATTTCGTCGTGCGTCCAGCCCGATGTACACAAAAATATTTTCATTCGCCGCGAATTCTACCGTATCGGATTGCAAAACCCGCGCATTTGCCGAAACCTGTAGTCGTTCCGCACCCAACAGCCTGTCGGGTATCGACGTGAAGACATTCGTCCTGTCGCCGTAAACGGTATCGCCAATTTGTAAATTATCTTGAATCGTCCACCTTTCTATATTTGCGATGTCAAAACGCTGTAAATCACGAACAAGCCTCCCATTTAAGGGGGGCGGCGTTGGTGCGATTGTTGGTTCGGGCGTGGGTGTCGGAGTTGGCGCGATTGTTGGTTCGGGCGTTGGCGTTGGTGTCGGTTCGATTGTTGGTTCGGGCGTTGGTGTCGGAGTTGGCGCGGTTGTTGGTTCGGGAGTAGGTGTCGGAGTTGGCGCGGTTGTTGGTTCGGGCGTGGGTGTCGGAGTTGGCGCGGTTGTTGGTTCGGGCGTTGGTGTCGGCGTTGGTGTGATTGTTGGTTCGGGAGTAGGAGTAGGCGTTGGTTCGATTGTCGGCTCGGGAGTAGGTGTCGGCGTTGGTGTGATTGTTGGTTCGGGTGTCGGTGTAGGCGTGGGCGCGATTGTTGGTTCGGGTGTCGGTGTTGGTGTCGGTGTCGGTGTCGGTATCGGAGCGGTGACGATGAAACGGACATTAAAACTTTGCGGGGAAATTCCGTTTTCGCCCGATACCGTAACAGTCGCGGTATGTGTTCCCGCCGCAAGACCTCTGCTCGGACGAACATCAAAGGTGCGTGTCGCACCGGGAGCGATTCCGTTTGCAAGCCCTGTTCGTCCTTGAATGGAAAATCCTGCGGGTTCATTTATCGTCAAAGAGCCGGACGGTTGATTGCCAGTGTTTGTGACGGTGACTGAAACCCAATTTTGCTCGCCGTATCCGAATTCGGCGGAAGGAAACGTAAGCGTCTCCGTTTGACTGAGCGAAATGCCGAATGTCGCCACATTTCGCGGCGTGATGAACGCGGTGTACATCATTACGCCCGCGCCCGGTCCGTTTGAACCGAGTGTTACTCTTTGTCCGGCGGAAAAGTCGCGCGAATAAATTTGAAAAATTATATTTTGCGAACCGTCATTGGTTCGTACTTCGGTTCCGGTTTGCCGCGTCCAGCCCGACAACCACGACGGCAATCCGTGAGCGGGTACAACGCGTGAATCCAATCCGATATGCACTGTAATTGCTTCCCGTGCGTAGAAAGTCGCAAGATTCTCTGTGAAATCTTTGGAATCGCCGGACATTTTAAGCCATTCCGAACCGCGCAACGATGTTGGTAATACGGTAAACGCAAAAGTTCTGCGGCAACCGAAAATTTCGTCGCCGACTTGTGCGTTATTTTGAATTGACCAGTGGCTTGCGTTCGCGATATCGAGACGGCTCAAGTCCCTGATAAGCGTTCCCTGTAACAGCGGCGGCACGGTTCCGACGTAAGCGGTCAAGTCCGACAAGTTGATAACACTTCTGCCCCAGTTGCCGTACCATGCGTAGCCGCGTCTGCGTTCTTGGCTTATGTCTGCCATGTTCAGACGGTAATCCACTCCCGCAGGGCGGTTTGCGGCGCGGTCGCCGAAAATCGGGCGATTGTCGCTGATTCTGTACATACGCGCCCAAAGTTCGCGAGCGTTGGGGTCGCTGACAATCCATCTGTCGTCCGCCGACTGCTCCACTCTTATTCCGCGAATTTCCACCGCTCTGAACCATCGAACCGCCGAGTTATGTGCATCGGCAACACGCTGACAACGCAATTCGTTCGGAAGCACTCGCAGAAATTGAATAACGCCCGCGCTTTCCGATGCGGAAATAGCGGGCGGTTCAAATTCTCTGCCCCATTCGGGAGATAAATTGTCGCGGTGTGCGTGTTGCGGCCATGCGGTCATCTGTCCGTTTCCGCCGCGAATTTGAGAATTTATAATTGTTTCGGTGAATCTTGCTGTGGCGGTTCTTGCGCGGGTACGTCTTGCGTCATCAACTATTCCTTGAAAATGACCCTGATTGTATCCGGCATCAAGCATAATGCGTCCCGCGTTAAGTACAGCACCGTCGTTAAACGCAACATGACGGTGATATGTTGTGATGTTTCCGAAAATCTGCGGCCAGCCGCCGTTTGGCAGTTGTCCGTTTATCAGCCAGTCGATGCCTCTGTTCATCGCGTTTCTGTAAGCCGCTGTCCCGTTTGCGCGATAAGCACGGGCAAGAATTATTATTTGAGAAGTTGACGTATCGTTATCAAGCGTAGAATTTCCCCAGTTGCCTGTCGCATTGCCCGCCATATCAATCCGCCAACCGCCGTCGGGTCTTTGATACTGCACGATTGCGTCGGCAACACGCCGCCCTTCGGCACTGCCGAACCATGCGTCGTTGTTACGGCTTGCCGCCGCAAAATTATAATTCGCCCACTCATTCGCGGAAACAGGCAACGAGTTTACCTCCGCAATTAAAATCAACATCGCCGCCACAAACATGACTGAAATTATTCGCTTTATTATTTTCATAATCCGCCCACTCTTTCTATCGTGCTTTTGTTTAATTGTATCAGATATTTTGGCAGACATAAACACTCGCCACGACAAATTCTTTTGCGAAATGGTTTTGGAATGGAACTCTCAGACGCGTACAAAACGACAGACTTGTGAATAGCGGAAATGCGTCCGGCAGTCTGCAAACGCGGATATATGAAAATTCGTTAATAAAATTTTTTGCAAACCCTATTGACAATTCAAAAAGACATATGTAGAATGCAAATCACAAGACAGATGTAGAACGCAACAAATTACAGGGGGTTGATTGTTTATGAAAACCAAAATTATTTACATCGTTACAACTCTAATTTTAGCACTGGTCGTCTTTGTCGGTTGTTCAGAGGAATCGCGTTTTGAACAATTTCCCGACGGAGTTTACAGTATTACCGGGGGCGGAACGTACACATTTACAGGCGAATACCGAGGGCAAATTCACATTGACGCAAGGCGGGAAGATGTAATTTTGGTGTTTGATAATTTCACGTTGCACAATCCGAATGGTGCGGCAATTTTCGCGCCGCGTACGGCAAGCGTAGAAATTATTTTAACGGACGGAAGCGAAAACACAATTTCTAACAGAGGAGATAACGATGCAATTAACATCAACGATGATTTAATAATTTCGGGAAACGGAACGCTGAATGTGCGCGGTGAAGGCCGGCACGGCATACGTTCGGACGACATTATCATAATCAACGGCGGAACAATAAATGTGGTAACGGAAGGTTCTGCGCTACGCGGTCGCGACGGCGTAATTATAAATGACGGCGTAATCACATTACGTTCCGACGGCGACGGAATTCGCACCACTCTTGATTCGGACACAGGGCGGGGGTTCGTCACGATAAACGGCGGCACAATCGACATTAACACCGGAGGCGATGCCATTGAATCTATATCCAACGTAACGATAAACGGCGGCGATATTCGTATACGTTCGCGGGACGACGGCATACACACCGGCGATTCCATTATAATAACGGGCGGAAATTTAGAAATTCTTGAAAGTTCGGAAGGAATCGAAGGTCGAGATGTTACGATTGAAGGCGGAAATATTTCGATTACCGCAATTAATGACGGCATAAACGCAAGATACCCGATGGTAGCCGATGGCGAAGACCCCGGAAGCGAACCGTTCATTCGTATGACCGGTGGACACGTACAAACAAACACAAGGCGTGACAGCATAGAATCTGACGGATATGTATTTTTGGAAGGCGGAACATTGCACGTAAGCGGAGTTACAAGCGGCAGACCCAGCGGTGAAATAATAATCACAGGCGGCGAATTTATCAGCACGGGAAACATGATAAGAATAGCCAACCAAACTACGCAATCGGTTATCAGCAGCGAAACAATCAGACAGCAACTAACCGATTCGCTAATCGAGATTAAAGATTCGGACGAAAACATAATTTTATCTTTCAGCACTCCTAACGCTTTCTCTCGTCATGCTGTTTTTTCATCTCCGAACATTGAATACAGGCAAACATATTTCATCTATATAAACGGAACAAGAACTTATGAAACTGTTTCGTTCTGAAAAAAGGGGGAGTGATAAAATGTTTTTGAAAAAAAAATTGCCCGACGCGGAATTTGAAATTATGAAAACGATTTGGCGCAATCCGTCGCCAATTACCACGCTTGAAATAATGGACAAATTAGACCCGCGTATCAAATGGAAACAGCAAACCGTTTTAACAATGCTTGTGCGTCTTGCGGAAAAAGGATTTTTACAAACAAGCCGTGTGGGACGCGAACGCAACTACACTCCGGCTGTAAAAGAAGAAGATTATATGCAAATTGAAATCGAAGGCTTTGTTGACAGATACAGCGGAAACTCCTTCGGAAGTCTTGTAAAAACTCTCTACGATGGACAAAATCTTCCCGAAGAAGAAATTGACGAGTTGAAAAAATGGCTCGAAAGCAGGGGGTAATTTTATGGCGGAAAATATTTTATCTTTCCTTTCAATTTCGTTCATTATGTCGGTAATAATAATTTTTGTTTTTGCGTTTAACGCGTTGTCGGCACAATGGATTCAGGCGAAATTCCGATATGCGGTTTGGCTTGTTATTCTCGTGGGGTTGTTAATTCCGTTGCGTCCTGTTGTGGGCGACGGATTATTTACCATTCCTGTTTTTACAATTTCGCAAAGCGAAAGCGTTAGTTTATCGGAAGCAACTCACGCGCCGATTGAACAACGTCCAATCGCAGCAACAGCAACGCAAAACGCCGGAGTTTCGTGGCTCGTTATCGCCGTAATTTTATGGGCTACGATTGCTTTTGCGGTTTTTGCTTATCATGTTTCGCGCTACAACAAATTTATAAGCGTTGTGAACCGTTGGGGAAAACCCATTGAGGACGAAGAAACTCTAAAATTGTATCATGCGATTTTGAATGAAAAAGGACTTGCGAATAAAAAAATTCAACTAATCCGATGCAATTTAGTTTCCACCTCGATGCTCACGGGATTTTTGCAACCGATGATTATTCTGCCCGACAAAGATTTCAGCACGGACGAACTGGAAATGATTTTTCGGCATGAGCTGATTCATTACAAGCGCGGCGATTTGTATATCAAATTAATTTCCGCAATTTCGCTGGCAATACATTGGTTTAATCCCGCCGTGTATTTTATGTGCAGTGCCATTCAAACAGAGTGCGAAGCATCCTGCGATGAAGCCGTCCTGCAAGATATGGGCGAGGACAGCAAACTATTCTACGCCGAATTAATTGTAGAAATGGTTGGCAAAAAAAGAACATCTACAATGCTTTCAACTTGTTTTTACGGCGGCAAAAGAAGTTTAAAGCGACGTTTGGATTCCATTATGGACGGCACACACAGAATGAGAAAACCCGCTTACGCCGCGCTATTGTTTATATTTATGATGTCTGTGATGTCCGGCTCTGTGTTTGCGTTTTCGTTTCGTGAAATTCCTCCTATTCTTCGTGAATACGTTTTCGCAATAGACGCAACAGACCGCTCTGTAAGACCCGTGAACCCTCCAATCACTTTCTACAGAGCGGTTGAAATTGCAAAAGAATATATCGGCGAAAGCGAAGGCATTTGGCTTGACGAAATTTCCATGGATTTTGAAAGAGGTCAATGGGTTTGGGAAATAGAATTTGAACGTGACGAAGGCAAGGATATAGAAGTTCATGTTGACATTGTTACAGGCGAAGTGCTTTGGGTTGAGTGGGATTAAAAATTTTTGCGCGTTTTGTTTTGAAACGCGCAAAAATTTACAAAGAATAAGACAATTGTAGAAACCGAAACAATCCTTGAAAGGGGTGGTTGAATGAGGGTTTATTAAGTGACGCAAAATGCCGAAAGAACGACAAATGTAGAAACAAAAAACCGGAAAGGGTGTTTATTATGAAAAAAATGGAACGCGAAAAAGTTTCTGTTAAAAAAGCTCTTATCTCAATTGGTATATTGCTTTTGATTTTAATTGCTGCTTATGCGTATGCATCAGCCACGTACAGACCTTTCGGAGTACGTGCGGCAGAACCGACAAGCGAAACAACGACCGCTACCATGACAGCAGAGGAAATGCAATCCGCAATTTTGGGTTTGCAAACGTCGGTTAGTGAATTGGCAAATATCCTTCAATCTCTTGTGTTGCGATTAGGCAACAATATTTCATCTTCCGCGCCGGCTACGACTCCTCCCCCTGCCGTAGCCGGCAATACTTCCCCTCGTTCGGAGCGTCCTCCGCGTCCTGTCAATCCTCCGATTTCGCAGGAACGCGCCATTGAAATCGCATTTGCTCATGCTACTGCTTATGTTGGCGAAGAAGGGCGGCTTGATGGAGCATCTTTGGATTGGGAAAAAAGCCAATGGGTGTGGGAAGTTGAAATTGATTTCAGCAACAGGCGTGAATTGGAAGTTTATATAGACATCAACACGGGCGAAGTGCTTTGGGTTGAGTGGGATTGATTTTATCTGCGTGTGCGGCATGATTTTTTAGAAAACGAGGTGGCGTTTTATGAAAACGAAAACAAAACGCTATATGGCGATGGGGGCTGTGCTTTTTGCGGCGGTAATCGGAGTAGCGGTAGCGCAGATTTTTCCGTCGTTGTTCAGAAGTGACGCGCAAAGCGTTGTAATCGACACCGTTTTGCCGATTCATTCAGTCGAAATTTCGGAAAGCGATGTGCCGATTCACGAAGATATTCAAGAAGAAATACAACCGACCGAACCGTCAAATGAAACCGACAACACAGAAAATTATACGGAAACGGATTTTCTGCCGCACACAGAAATTCACGAAGCAGTGCAACCGCTTATTCGTCGTGAAAACCAAACTGCACCCACGTTTGTTAATTCCGTTGAGAACGAAACAAACGAAAACGAAATTTCCGCGCCCCATGCAAACACGGACGAAATTTCAATTCTTTCGGCGGAAGCAGAACAGGAAACAAAAATCGTAATTGAAATTGAAGATGAAGAATCCGACGAAGAAGAAAAAGAAGAAACCGCGATAAGTTTGAGCGACTCCGGCGTAATAATCAATCAGATGTACGCGGGCGGCGACACAGGAAACAACGCGGTTTCGCATAGCTTTGTCGAGCTTGTCAATCCGACCGGCGAGCGTGTTTTTCTCGGCGATTCTTCCGTGCAGATTCAAACGCCCGGCGACCCCGGTTCGGGCGGCGAAGCTCCACCGCCGCCGATTGCATGGAACGTAGTCAGGCTAAACGGCTACATTGAACCACATTCGTCATTTTTAATTGTCAGCACGTTCAGCGAAAGCACCGCCGACGAACATCGTGTCATAGAAAATTGGGACATTGCCGTAAATTACGAATTAGGCAATCGCGGATTGTCCGTTGCGTTGGTTGCGCATCAAGAACCGTTGCCCGGGTTCATCACGGAAGACTGCGGCGTAATTGATTTGTTGGGCGCACTCAACTCCGGGCCGCCGCGTGACAGAACGGATAATTATTTAATCGCTCCGGCGCGAATTTCACGTTCGCAGGGTGTTCGCAGAATTGATTTCGTGAACACGCAAAACAACGAAGAAGATTTTCCGTCGGTAAGATATCTTGATTTATCGGACGATGTGTGGCAGGAAATTCGCCCGCGTTACAGCGGCGACGGCGAGTGGGCATTTCCACCCGACAGAACGCCGCGCATTCTTCCCGATTTATTCATCAATCAAATACACGGACAGGGTTCGCCCGGAACAAACGCGATTTCGCACGGCTTCATCGAAATTTACAATCCCACAAACGACCGCATAAATTTGCGTGGATTTTCTTTGCAAGTTGCGAATGGTACGGGTGTGCGTCCGTGGAATGTGCTTGAGCTTCCGAATTTCACAATGCAACCGCAAACTTCTTTTCTTGTAGTAAGCACGGATTGGTTTAACGACAACACTCGCGACCCACGCATTCCCGATGTCGCGCAAGACCGCGGACACAAGGTTCGTTATGTAATTCCGAAATGGGATATGGAATGGGATTTACGTTTTAACAACAGCAATATAGTTGTCGCGCTGGTTGACGGCAACACACCGCTTTCAGATGAAATCACCGAAAAAGAATGGGTGCGTGTCATGGACTTAGTCGGCGCGCATAACAACTCCGCCGAAGATGCCGCGCATTATCTCGGGAGCGGGCCGGCGGGAAATATTTCGCGGCAAGCGTCTGTGCGGCGAAGCAGTATACGAAACACGCGGGACAATCGGCGCGATTTTGTCCGCGTTCATTACGCCTATCCCAACAACGATTACGTAAACAGAACGCCCGATGTAAACACAAACAGAGACGGCATTACCAATCGGCATCTTGAAATATTTCGTCCGCGATACAGCGGCGACGGTTCATGGAATCATGTTTTTCTTCCCGTAAATTTCATAACGATAAACAGCGCGGGAACGAATCACAGCGCAGACCCAAACCCGGCAGAGTTGGGCGAAATCGTAAGACTTGACGCGGGAACTCCTTCGGAGGGTCAGGCGTTTTTGCGGTGGACGACATCTTCACCCGGCGTACAAATTCAAAACGCAACCAACCCGACGGCGGCGACATTCATCATGCCAAACGAACGCGTCACCGTAACCGCAATTTTTTATACGCCTGTGACGTACGGCGTAAATTTAATCGGCGGCGGCGAAAATCACAGAGCAAGCCCTAATCCTGCGCCGGAAGGCGCGGTTGTAACGCTTAACGCGGGAGTCGCGCCGACCGGCACACGGTTTGCGTATTGGGAATCCGACGATGTAATCATCACAAACGCGACGCAACAATTCAGCGCGACATTTACAATGCCCGCCGAAAATGTTTCCGTGATTGCGAAATGGGAAGAAATCCCGAATGAAATCGGCGCGTTAGATGTCTCGCTGATGGAACTTACCATGACGTCAAACAATGCGGAGGCTATCGGCAATCAATTTAACGCAACGGACGGTCTTTTCAGAAGCGTTTCAAATTTAACCGCGTGGAGCGAAAACGTTCAGCGAAACATAGGTTATCGCGGTACGTTCCGCACACCGATTGTACTGAATAATTTCGGCGCGGGCTGGCGTTCGGTTAATCCGGCGGCAAGCGCGGTACATCTCGACCACGGCATCACCGTTGACACCGCTACGGCGTTTCAAATTCGTTTTGAAACAACGGGGCATGAAAATATTCGTTTTTCTGCGCGTCAACGCTCAACGGGAAGCGGTCCGGATTTCTTCGCGCTTGCGTATCGCGTCGGCAGCGACGGCGGTTTTACTTCTGTTGCCGGTACAAGAAACACGGTCAGTCTGCAAAACACGGCGGGCTTCCGCGACAATGCGTATTCGGATTTAAACTGGTCGCATTCGCAAACATTTAATAATTTCCGTTTGCCCCCCGAAGTCGAAAACGAAAGCGTAATTTACATTCGCGTTTATATGCGCGAAAGCGAAATGGAAAGTTCAAACAACACGCGAACAAGCGGCAACACTTCCATTAACGATATAAAAATTATCGGCGATGAAATATCGGGCTTCGTGGTTGAAACCTTCGACGTAACAATCATCGGCGGCGGCGAAAATCACAGCGCAAGCCCCAACCCTGCGACAGAGGGTGCGAATGTAATTCTTAACGCGGGAACAGCACCCATCGGTATGCGTTTTGTAAATTGGACTTCCGACGACGTAGACATCACCAACCCGACACAACAAAACGGCGCGTCCATAACAATGCCCGCGTCAAACGTTACCGTAACCGCGAACTGGGAAGCAATTCCCTTTGGAACTGACATTCTGCTTATGGAACTGGTGCAAACGGAAAACACCGCAATCGCCGACAACAATCAATTCAACGCAACGGACGGAATTTTTGGAAGCGTTTCAAACTTAACCGCGTGGAGCGGAAATATTCAACGCTCGATAGGTTATCTCGGTACCGAACGTACGCCGATTGTTTTCAATAATTTTGAACCCGGTTGGCGTTCTGTTAATCCGACCGCAGACGCGGGATATCTCGACCACGGCATCACCGTTGACACCGCTACGGCGTTTCAAATTCGTTTTGAAACAACAGGGCATGAAAATATTCGTTTTTCAGCGCGTCAACGCTCAACGGGAAGCGGCCCGGATTTCTTCGCACTTGCGTATAGAATAGGAAGCAACGGCGATTTTACTTCCATTCCGAACACACGAACCACCAACAGGCAATCTCCGCTTGCGTATCGCGGCAACGCCTACTCGGATTTTAATTGGACTGATTCGCAAACATTCGATAGATTCCGTTTACCAGCGGAAATCGCAAACGAAGAAGTTGTCTATCTTCGTGTGTATATGCGCGAAAGCACGCTTGCAAACGACGCACTCGCAAGAGTGCAGGGCAACACTTCTATTAACAATATCAGAATTATCGGCGACGAACTCGGCGCGATGATTGAAACTTTCGACACAATAATAATCGGCGGCGGCACGAACCACAGCGCGAACCCAAATCCGGCACAAGCGGGCGAAACCGTAACACTTAACGCGGGAGTTGCACCCACAGGCACACGATTTGGAAGTTGGTTTTCCGACGATGTTGCAATTTCAAACGCAACACAACAAAACGGCGCGACATTTTTAATGCCCGCCGCAAATGTCACCGTAACCGCGAATTGGGAAGTCATTCAAGTTGAAACGGACGTTGTGTTAATGGCGATGTCGCGATTGGAAAGCAATTTAGTTTTCGCAGACAACGGCAATCAAATAAACGCAACGGGCGGTTTGTTCCGAGATATTTCTAATTTGCAAGCGTTCAGCGATAATCAGCAAGTTTTAATCGGCTCGTTAGACGCGAATAATCCGTTAGCTCCTGTTGCGTTTCGCAATCAGTCCAACGTAGGCGGACGCGGTTGGCGCGGCATAGGAACAATGGCGGAAGACGCGGGAATAACCATTGACACCGCAAGCGCGTGGCAGATTCGTTTTTCGACGGAAGGATTTGAAAATATTCGTTTCTCTGCACAGCAACGCTCCACGACTTCGGGGCCTGACGGTTTCGCTCTCGCGTACAGAGTTGGCGAAACGGGTTCATTCATTCCCATTACAGGAAGCGAAAGAAATATTTTCAGAGGCGGCGCGGGCGATGCAACTGTGTTTAACAACGCGGCAACAAATACTTTTGCAAATTTTATTCTCCCTGTTGATGTGGAAAATAAATCCGTAGTCTACTTGCGAGTGTACGCCAACAATTTAACAATCACAGACAGACCAAACGGAAACACTTCCATTAACAACATCGTAATCATGGGCGACGCAACAAGCGGCACAACCGCAACAATAATTTTCGACACCGACTATGTAGAAATCAACGGCGAAAATCTTACGCAGACAATAAACGTAAACGGTACTGCGATGGGTGAAATTATACTTAACTACTCATCTTTACCCGAAGGGTTTTTCGCAACAACAAGCGGCGCGGCAATAACCGTCACGGGCATTCCCCCCGCTCCCGACGAACCACCCGTAGCGGGAACTTTCACCATTTATGTAACCCGCGGAGATGTAACGAAGCCACTTGAAATTCGCGTAAATCTTCCACCCGCAACAATGCCGCTGAAAGAACTTTTATACGGCGGTACACTCTTGACTTTAATAGGCTTGTTTGGTAAATTAAAAGCAACCAAAGGGGAGTAGCGAACGGTGTAAGCCGTTGTCTGTATTCGTCAGTACGGTCTTATAAGACCCGGATACGTCATATCAGAAATGATAGCGCAAGACTTTTGGCTCTGTTTTGCAGAGCCATTTGTCTTGCGCTTTTAATTTTAAGGAAGATTTATATGTTAAAGTCACTGTTAAAAGGTGTAAGCATGGGAACAGGAATGGGAATCGGTCAAGAGTTGACGGGAACAGTAATTCAGCACATTCGCAATCGCGGACAACAAAGCAACAACGCAGGCGGTTGGGATATTAAATGCAGATGCGGAGAACTAAACACAGCAGACAGCCGATTCTGCGGTTCTTGCGGAAGCCCCGTTGTTGCAAGATGTAATTTACAATCCGGCGTGAGATGTTCATGCGGATTTACAAATGTTACCGGGCAAAAATTTTGCTCCGAGTGCGGAAATCGCTTGGGGTAACATATGAACGATAAAAGCCTGTTTGACAGCATAACGCAGACGCTGAATCGTATGAAAGAAATTTTCGGCACTGAAATCTTTAACAATCAAAGCCGTTTTCTAGCAGGCGTGAACGATTTAATTGACGCAAAAGAAAAAACGGCAAAACATCTGTTGCGAATAGCAATATGCGACCTTCACGCCTACACCAGACTTGAAAAGTCTTGCGAGATGGGTGCTATTTTTGTTGTAGAGCATCTGAAAAACGAAATGATTAACGACTACATGATTCCACCGAATATTGCGTGCGGGGTTATTGATTGCATTACCGTTTTTGCGGGGTTCGAGCCTATATCGGAAACGCCATGTAAAATTCAAGACGAAATACAGGAAGAACTCGAAATACAAGAAGAAACCGAAATAAAAATTCTGCCGAAACAAATAATTTCGCAGTCTACACCGATTCAAATTCCGCGAGCTGCAATGATGATTCCGCCGCCGTCTATCATGTCGGCTACGATGCAAAGACCACGCATACACGATTCGGGAATAGGTTCAGGAGTAATTTCTTCCGGCAGTTATGCGAATGTCGGAAGCACAATACGAATTGGCGGGATAAATTGGCGCATACTTGAAATCATGGGAAAACGAGCGTTAGTAATAAGCGAAGATATAATCGGAACAAAGTGGTATCACGACAACGATACAGGCACAAGCTGGGCAAATTGCGGCTTGCGTCAATATTTGAACGGTACATTTTATAACGCTTTCAGTGCGAGAGAAAAATCCCGCATTGCAAAAGTAAAAATAAATAATCCTAAAAATCCTTGGTTTGGCACGAACGGCGGCAATGATTCTCTTGACAATATATTTTTGTTAAGCATTGACGAAGTGTTGAAATATTTCGGTGACAGTTATCAAATACGAAAAAAACCAACAAGCGCGGGTAATTTTGACGACCAGTACAACGAAGGGCGAATTGCACAAAACACCAACAGAAAAAATCACTGGTGGTGGCTTCGTTCGCCCGGTTTCAGCACTAACCGCGCGGTGTTTATCTCGCCAACAGGTTCGTTTTTCGTATACGGCGGAATTATTAACGGCGGAAACAACACAAGCGGCGGTATCCGACCCGCTATGTGGGTAAATATATAAAAATTGACAGGGGATATAAATGAATAACCTTAAAGCAGTATTTTTTGACGCAGACGATACACTTATAAATCACAAGGAATGTGAAAAACAAGCGTTGAAATATTTATTTGATAACATTGGGATAAGTTACAAAAATGAATATCAAAATATTTTCAGACCACTCGACCGAATGTTGTGGGAAAATGAAACTATACTGCCGAAGGATATTCCCACGCACAGATTTAAAATTTTTTTTGAAAAAATAAATATTGATTACAAAAATTTCGCAAAAGCAAACGATTTATTTAAAAAAGGTTTGGCAAATGCGTTTGCACTGACAGAGAATGCAGAAAAAATAATTAAATATCTGCATAACAAGGGGTATTCGCTATATGTGGTTACAAACGGTTTAATTGAATTACAAAGACCACGAGTAACAAACAGCAAAATCGGTAAATTCATATCGTATGTTATGGTTTCGGAAGAAGTAGGCGCGAAAAAACCTAATCCATTGATATTTAATATTTTGTTGCAAAAAATAAACTTTAATCCAAACGAAGTAATCATGGTAGGCGACAGCTTAAAAAATGACATTCAGGGCGCGAAAAATGCCAATATAAAAAGCGTTTGGTTCAACCCCGAGCGGATAAAAAATGAAACAGACATAATACCGGACTACGAAATAACTGATTTATTGCAGCTCACAAAAATATTATGATTTTTCAAAAAAACGAGGGAGGAAATATCATGAATCAAGATTTTTTCACGAAAGACATCACCCAATCGTTACATGAATTAAACTCAAACGCAAGCAACGGTCTAACAAACGCCGAAGCCGAAAAAAGATTACAACAAAACGGTGAGAACCGTTTGCAAAGCGCGAAGAAAAAATCTTTGTTCATGCGAATACTTGCACAATTCAAAGATTTTCTCGTAATAATTTTGCTTGCGGCGGCGGTAATTTCCGTGATTGCGGGCGACGGCTTAAAAGACGCGATTCTGATTGTCGGAATATTACTTGTCAACGTGATTATCAGCATAACGCAGGAAAACCGCGCCGATAACGCCCTTGCGGAATTAAAAAATATGTCAAGTCCGAAAGCGAAAGTGAAACGCGGCGGTCAAATTGAAAAAATTGATTCCTACGATGTCGTTGTCGGTGACATAATTATTTTGGACGCGGGCGATTACATTCCCGCCGATTTAAGAATTATCGAAAGCATAAACTTGAAAATAGATGAATCCGCGTTGACGGGTGAATCAATGCCCGTGACAAAAAACGCGAATGCTATTTTAGATGAAAGCGCAAGCCTTGGCGACAGAATTAATCTCGCGTCAATGGGGACGGTTGTGACTTACGGACGCGGCACGGGCGTTGTGTATGCTACGGGAATGAACACGGAAATGGGAAAAATCGCGACAATTCTAAACGAAACGCAGGAAACCAATACGCCGCTTCAAGACAAATTAAATGCTATGGCAAAAACTTTGGGAATCGTTTGCATTGTCACTTGCGCGATAATTTTCGGTGTTGGATTTTTATACGGCATGGACATTTTGGAAATGTTAATGGTTTCCGTTTCGCTTGCGGTTGCGGCTGTGCCGGAGGGTGTTGCGATTGTCGCTACGGTGATTCTTGCAATCGGCGTACAAAAAATGGTGAAGTCTAATGTAATTGTAAAAAGACTCCGCGCTGTTGAAACTTTAGGAAGCACCACGGTCATTTGCTCCGATAAAACAGGCACTCTTACGCAAAATAAAATGACAGTCGTAAAAGTTTTCGACACGGAAAATATTTATGAAGTCACAGGCACAGGCTATTCTTCCGACGGCGAAGTTGTCGGCGAAATGTCAAAAAACATTCCGCTGATGGCTGAAATTGCCGTGCTTTGCAACGATGCCGTCTACGACAAAGAAAACGCAAAAGTAATCGGCGACCCGACCGAAGCGGCAATGCTTGTTTTCGGCGCGAAGCTGGGAATGGAAAAAGAGGAATTAAACACGCAATACATGAGAGTAAATGAAATCCCGTTCGATTCCGAAAGAAAATTGATGTCTACATTTAATTATAAAAACAACAATTCAATCATGAACGTGAAAGGCGCGCCCGACGCAATTATCAAACGCTGCACAAAAGTTTTCCGCGACGGCGAAATCATTCCCATGACTGAAGAAATTCGCGCGAAATTAATTTTGCAAAATGAAAAATTCGCGGCGGAAGCGTTGCGCGTGTTGGGTTTTGCGTTCAAAGAATGCGAAAACGACCCGTCGGAGGAAAATTTAACATACGTCGGCATGATGTGCATGATTGACCCGCCACGCGAGGAAGTGAAAGCATCTGTCGCGCAATGTTACGGCGCGGGAATCAACGTAAAAATGATTACGGGCGACCACAAAATTACTGCATCGGCAATCGCGGTCACGCTGGGAATTATGCGCGAAGGCGACGAAGCATTAAGCGGAAATGATTTAGACAACCTCTCCGACGACGAACTTTGCGAAAAAATAAAAACCGTAAATGTTTTCGCGCGGGTTTCACCTGAACACAAAGTTAGAATTGTAAACGCCGTGAAATGCAGCGGAAACATCGTAGCAATGACGGGCGACGGCGTAAACGACGCACCTTCATTAAAAAAGGCAGACATAGGAATCGCGATGGGCATAACAGGCACGGACGTTTCAAAAGAAGCGGCAGACATGATTCTCACCGACGACAACTTCGTAAGCATAACCGCCGCCGTCGAGCAGGGACGAACAATTTACGGAAATATCCGAAAAGTTACAAGCTATTTGCTTTCGTGCAATATCGGCGAAATTTTAATAATTTTTATCGCTATTGTTTTCGGTTTGCCCGTGCCGTTGGTTGCAACGCAATTATTATTTGTAAATCTTTTGACAGACGCTTTTCCCGCATTCGCGCTCGGCATGGAAGGCAAAGAATCCGGCGTTATGAAAAAACCGCCCCGCGACCCCAAAGAACCTATTATCAATAAAACAATGCGAAGCGCAGTGGCAATAAAAGCTGTTTTTCTTTGCGCCGGCAGTTTAGGCGCGTTCTTGTACGGTCACTTCCTGCACGATTACGAAACCGCGATTAGTATGTGCTTTTTCACGTTGGCTGCCGCCGAATTATTGGTTTCGTATTCTGCCAAAACAGAAAATTTTACAGGCTTCGGGCGTAAGTTGTTCGCTAATAAATTTTTAAATATTTCTATGGGATTATCTCTTGCAATTTTATTTGCAGTAATGTATGTTCCGCCTATCGGCACTCTTTTCTCTACAGTTCCTTTAAGTCTTACTCAGCTTGTCGTGTGCTTCGGGCTTATTCTTGTTCCGATAATCGGAAGTGAACTTTCAAAAAATTTTATACCAAAAAATATTTCTCAATAAATTTTACGAAATGCTCCTCTAACAACAAAAGTCTTTATTCTTCAATCGGAGAATGCCCTATGTCGTTTAGTATTTGCAATTCTTTTTGACAACCAAGCCTATCGAAAAATATACGAATAAAAGAAATATCCGTCCATTTATCATCTTCGAATTGTGTTGCGTTGCTCGATTATCATAGTGGCAACCTTCCCTTCGCGAGTTTTATTCTCAACCGAGCTTTGCTCGGTGATGATGGATAATTCGGAGAGGTTTCACGTTTATACTGCGTTGAAAATGCAGTATAAACGGTGAAACCCCTCCGGGTGGAGAACATCTACGAATCACAGTCGAAAAAATTTTGAAAATTTTAAAACTTACTGCACGAAACATATGCAAAAATATTTTACAGAAAAATCATCAAAAACTATTTACATAAAATACCATTTATGCTATTATTCTTACATTGGTAACAGGGATTGTATTGGTATTATTGGATTGTACGGGTTCGGTGGAAAGCTGTAACGTTTCCACTTGATTGGGATTGCCGTGGGCTCTTAGGTAAGTGTCCCACAATCACCCACAGGATAAGTGCGTGTATACGCCTCTCCGTAAGGGATTGGAAGCTATCGTTTAACATTTGCGTTTAACGATAAAAACTTATTGGAACGAATACAAGTGTGAATGCTTGTTTTCGTTCTTTTTTCGTTGTATTGCAAGCCACTGTAGCAGGGTGGTATACTAAACGAGAGGGAGATGAACATGGAAGAAAAAACAAGCAAGAAAAATTCCATTAAAGATGATTCTGTTCGAAACGTTGCGGCAGACCTTTTTGCCTACGTCTTTTCGGAAGAGAAAGCATTGATTGATTTGTACCGAGGTTTGGGCAAGGAAATCTCAATCGAAGACATTGAGTATCTGAGTCTTTCCGAACTTCTGCAAAGAACGGGTCGCTATAACGACACGGCATTTCGCACCAAAGACAATCGGCTTATTGTTTTTGCGGAGCATCAGTCTACGCGAAACAAAAATATGCCGTTTAGATTCCTGGAATACGCAGTGGACGGCATAAGACTTTTAAAAGTGTTGGACAGTCAAAATAAGTTTGGCGAAAAATTGATGCAATTCCCTAAAATAGAATTCTATGTAGCGTACAACGGAAAGAAAGCCCTTGAAGAAGCCGACAAAACCTTAGTTGTTGACCTTGGGGATATACGGGTTACGGCACAAGTGGTTGATATCCGTTTTGATGAACTTCCGAAAGAAACAGCGGAAAACGCACAAGATAATTTGGCGGGATATTCATACTTTGCCAAAATATTCGAAGAAATGAAATCTCAAGGAAAATCACCGCACGACGCATATAGTATTGCCGTCGAAAAAGGCAAAGAAAAAGGATATTTGGCTCATATTTGGAGTAGAAAGGAGCTTGTTGATATGTTTCAAGAAACGTACTGCTATGATGAAATGTTGAAGGAAGAAGCTCGGGAAGAGGGCATGGAAAGAGGCTTAGGACTTGGCGCATTGATATTTAATGCGTTAAAAGAAAACGTATCTATTCCAGCAATAGCGGAGAAGTACGGTGTTACAACTCAACAAGTTGAAAGATTAAAAAAAGATTTTGCCGTATGATTCAATTGTGCGGCAGTTAAAGTTCCGAGGGAACGAATATGGGCTTCAATTGCCGAATTCGTTCCCTCTCCCCCTTTCCTGTGTAGCGTTTTGGCACATCTGCCATAATCGACGGCAGATTAACTATTGGAATTTCCGGGGATTTATAAAGAAAACCATTACACCGCTGTGCGGTTTATATCTTGTAATGGGTCGGTGTATTTTTTACGCCGGCGTAATGGTCGTTTTGACCGTAAAGAAATAACCGCCAATATCACTTATGAGTGATTTAGGCAAAGCCCTTGCAGGGATAATTTCATAATGGATAGCCGTAATTGTTCGCGGCTGTAAACCGGTGAAGGAATGAATACAAGCGAAATACGCTTGATTTCATTCCTTTTTTTGTTTTTTCCGTGAACTTACCGGAGGAAACGCCTGCAATGGAGCCAAGGGTGGCGACCAAATTTTGAGAAAACCCGCCGAGGAGTAGTGACCTCAACACAAACCACTCATCAAGGGCAGATGTAAACCGCTCGTGCTTAGCCTTAACTGTTCGTTGTTTCAGCCCAAAGCGGTCTTGCCGTGCGGCTTTTTTGCCGCAAATTTGCGCCGTGAAAAATTTTTTCATGCAACAAAAATTCTTGTAATTGTAAGACCCTTTTGGGCTGATACAACAACGCGAGTTAAGCACACACCAAATAAAATTTTAGGAGGTTTCGATATGTCTAAAAATAAAAGTATCGTCCGACAAGTTCATGACACGCTTAATGAAAAAAAGCGTTTCGGCGAATCGAAATATGAAGCACAAAAACAAAGCACTTCCCATGAAGGGATTTATTCATATAACACATTCAAAACTTACCTTGCCCAAGGTTGCGCGTTCGCAAAATGGGCGCGGGAAAATCATAATTGCAAAACACTTTTAGATGCCCGCGCATTTGTAGACCCTTATCTTCAAATGCACATCAACAAAGGTTACAGCGCGTGGACGCAATCAACAATAGCCAGCGCGTTGGCGAAACTTTACGGTTGTTCCAAAAACGAATTCATTCCAACCGAAAGGCGACACAGGGCAAATATCGTAAAAAGCCGCAAGAGCAAAGCTATTTTTTCGGAAGAAAAGAACCACGAGTTTGTGGATTTTTGCAAAGCTACGGGGCTTCGTAAGCATGAGTTTTTAAATTTGAAGCTGGAAAATCTTCATTACGATGATGTGAACGGGCAGTATATGCTCGTCAATATCAAAGGCAAGGGTGGACGTTTGCGGGATTGCCCGATTCTCTCCAAAAACGCCGTTGAGCGGATTTTGAACACTCCCGCCGGTCAGAAAGTGTGGTCGAAAATTCCGATGCGTCCGGATATTCATTCGTACCGTGCGGAATATTGCAAAGCCATATATAACCGTCACGCCCGACCTTTCGCCGAAATACCCGAGTACGATAGATATTATTGCCGTTGCGATTTGAAGGGTGTTGTATACGACAAACAAGCCATGCGGATTGCGTCACGCGCCCTCGGTCACAATCGAATTTGTGTAATCGCCGGGCATTATCTGTACAACAAAGAGGTGTCACAATGAACGCCGCGATAAAAGAGTACGCCGAAACAAAAAACTCTCACGCAACAAGCGAGCATAATATCGACGGCAAAAAGTATATCGTGAAAAGCGTTTTCATCGGAAAACACGATATTCAAACGTCACTTTTCAACCTTGCCGAACGCAAGGCAATCCGCGAGATGGGGCTTGATATACCGATTCAAAAATAATTTACAATATGTGCGGCTTACCGTATAATTTTGATAGGTAAGCCGCCTTATTGCGTCGAAAGAGAGGAGAATAAAAATGACGCAAGAGGCAAAAAAATGGTGTCCCGCGATTTATGCGCGTTTAAGCAACGAGGACGTAGAAAACAAGAAAAAAGGTGTCTCGGTTTCAATCGCCCACCAGCTTGATATTTTAAAGGGATTTGTTAAAGAAAAAGGTTGGCAATCACCGAAAGTTTTTTATGACGATGACCGAACAGGTACAAATTTTGACCGCAAAGGTTTTCAGGATATGTATTCTGCCGCGAAAAACGGTGAAATTAATGTAATCGTTATAAAAGATACCAGCCGTTTCGGAAGAAATTGGGTGCAAAGCGGCGTTTATTTTGAGAGTATCGAAGAAATGGGAATACGTTTTATTTCCATTCAGGAAAATCTCGACACTGCCGACCCGCAATGTCCCGCGTTGAAAATGCTACCGTTTTACTTTATTTTCAACGAATGGCATAGCCAAACTACATCGGAAAAAATCCGCGCAGTATTCAGCAAGCAAAATGAACAAGGCGTGTATCGTGCTTGTCAAAGCCCATACGGTTACGAAAAAGACCCGAATAATAGGCATCGTCTTGTAATTGACCCGTTTTCCGCAAGCGTTGTACGACGAATTTTTGAAATGCGGTTACAAAAAATGTCATACGGTTCAATTGCTACGATTCTTAACAATGAAGGTTTATCTTCGCCAAGCGGCTACAATGCCGAGAAATACGGTATTGAAAACAAGAAAACCCGAATTAACAAGTGGTCTATCAATTCGGTTCTCGGGATAGTGAATAATCCTGTCTATTGCGGCGACGTAGCACACAACAAACATAAAAGCGTAAGCTACAAACAACAAAAAGCAATACGACAACCCTTTGAAAAATGGAACATATCAAGAGATATGCACGAACCGATTGTAAGCCGAGAGAATTGGCAAAAATGCTTCGACATGAAAGAAACTCTCGGGAGAATTCGCAAAGCAAAAGACGGAGACGTATCTACATTTACAGGTCTGCTTGTTTGTTCGAGTTGCGACTACAAACTGGGAAAATTCAACTCTTGGTACAAGCTGCGGAGCGGAGAGAAAAAGTTTCGATTTCCTACAATTGCCGTATTTACGCAACAAAGGGCAAAACCGCTTGCTCGGCACACTACATCACGGAAAAAGACCTCAACGCAATAGTGAGTGCCGATATCCGCGAAAAAGCCGGGGAAGTCCTGCAAGATGAAGCCGCCGCACGGGAACGATTCTACACCATTAAGTCGCAATCAAGCAGTGTTCAACTAACTGCTGACAAGAACGCACTAAAAAAGATTAAAAAACGGTTTGGAGATTTAGACCATCTCATACAAGCCGCTTTTGAAAAATCAGTTTTGGGTAGCGATTCACCGGAAATGTTTACGATGATAGCGCAAAAGTATGAAGCCGAAAAAAAGGAACTGTCCAAACAGGCGAATGATTTATCCGCATCTATCGAAAAGCAAAGCCAAACCGAAAATGATGTCGATACTTTTATCGCACTGATGAAAAAATACGTCAACATCACGGAACTCGACCGTGCTACCGCGGTCGAATTAATCGACCATATAGTTGTATCCGCAAGCACGGTTCAACCAAGGGAGATTGTAATTTACTACAATTTCATCGGAAACATGGAGTAATAATTTCTTTTGCGTTTATGAGATATAGTCCTTAGGCTATCATCACATTCACAATAGACGAGGGCAAGTTTCCCAATCCGAAGGAAATGTTATCCAGTCTGTCGGGAAAGGGCATAAAATGCAGCACAAATATGACGCCGGTCATAAGCAATAGGGCTCCAAACTATAAAACATACGCTTCGGGGATTCAAAACGACTGTTTCCTGAAAGATAAACGCACCCACCACAATGATGCCAATGCACAAAGGTGTCAAGATTATGAGGGCGGACATGAAGTATTTCGTCCAACTTACCATGAAGGCAATTACAACAGTGGTGTGAAATCTGTATTCATACAACCTGCATAAAGCTACTTTCCACGGGATTAACAACTTGACCGGCCGTGATAATAAGCGAAACTTCATTGTTGGTCGCGGAAGTTATACTGGAATGCATCGTTTTGCAGCATTGTGGACGTGTGATAATTCATCAAATTGGGATTTCCTCAAAATTAATATTGCACAAATCCTTTCGTTGGGCATGGCGGGTCAGGATATTGGCGGGTTTGAACGGGAACACGATTGGGAAAATTGGGCAGACCCTGAACTCCTTATTCGCCGGACAGCCGCCGGGGCGTTCTTGCCGTGGTTCCGCAACCATTACATGGGGGCAAAAGTGCGGGATATTTCACTCAAACAAAAAAGCTTGAAATATTAGCACTTCCCGTAGTAGGCAACGAGCAGGATAATATCCATTCGGATATTACAGTAATCCTTTATACTCAACCAGACGATGTGTATAACGCTGAGAAATGGGATAGCACCGTAATAAACAGCACCTATTATAATCTTATCCATGAAGTATCCATGAGAAAATACTTGGGTAAGAAAGGCTCGGAATTGGATTCTGTGCTTGTAGCATCAAGATGAGGCGTTAAATTGTGATGTTGGAAAGATAGGCAGTGACCCATTTGCCTATGTCGCCGCTGTTGAGCCTTTCCATGTAAACATGGTTGCTGTTTACATCAAAGACACGGATAGCGAACTAACGGAAAGGTACTAATTGCTTAATCCACAACCAACATGATTTTATTGAAATTCACTCGCAGATATATGGAAATGGACGAATGCAGAAATTTAAGGATTCTGCCTACGATGCTTCAACAGAAGATATTCTCATGTCACCCGGATATAATACCAATATTCCGTCTCGCAAAACGCTTACCGGGTTTTCTTTTCACACGCTTGTATATTGCACAATACCAAAGCGCAAAGTATAATTAAACAAGCAATTTACAATAGGAGGAGAATTTACATGAATTATGTAAAAGTTTTTTTATCTGCGGTGTTTGTATTTGTTTTATCGGTAACTGCATTTGCCGATGACCCGATTAATGTGACCGTTGCCGGCGAGAGGGTTAATTTTACAGACCAGCACCCCGTAGTTGTGGACGGCAGAACTCTTGTTCCCATGCGCGGCGTTTTTGAGCATTTGGGTTTTGAAGTTGACTGGGACGGCGACGCAAGGTCGGCAATTTTAACTCGCGAAGACTTTGAAGTTATTATTACGCTTGACAGCAATGTTTTTACAGCCAATGGCATAAGCCACAACCTTGAAGTACCCGCGCAAAGCATAAACGGCAGAACAATGCTGCCGATACGCGCCGTGCTAGAAAGTGTGGGCTACAATGTAGGTTGGGACGAAGCAGCGAATTCTGTTCTTGTAAACGCGGAACCACCTCAAGTCTTGCCGTACGAACCGTGGGTGCGCGGCGAACCGGCCGGCCCCGGAGTCACCATTGCAACGGTAAACGGGTTGGAAATAGGTGCGAACGATATAATTTTCCGCATGATGGAAGCCGGATTTATGGTTCAAAATAATGAAACCGAGCCGGAAAATCCTGAGGATGCCCTTCGTGAAGAAATGGTTCGGCTTGCGGCAATTGATGCACTGTTCGCGCAATACGCGGAAGAAAACGGCATTGAGCTTACCGAGAAAGAAATAGAAGAAATCGGATTTGCCATTCAAGAATGGATAGAGTTGTATGGCGAAGAAGAATTTATCCAAATGCTTCGGATGGATGGAATCGAAAGCTTTGAACATCTTGATCGCTTTATGCATATAAACGCGATTATAAACAAAGTTATAATGTCTATAATTGAAGACCCTGAAAAATTCGCGCCATTCGAGCAATTCATGGAAGAGATGCTTGGCGCGAAGCATATTTTAATTTCCGCTGAAGAATACGGCGACGAAGAAGCCGCAATGAAATTCGCGCAAGAAATAAGAGAGCGCGCCGTTGCCGGTGAAGACTTCGACGCGCTGATGGAAACTTACAGCGAAGACCCCGGAAAAGAATCACTTCCGCAAGGTTACACCTTCACGGCAGGCGTAATGGTTCCCGAGTTTGAGCAAGGTACACGCGACCTTGAAATAGGAGAAATCAGCGAACCCATACGCTCCCATTTTGGTTTTCACATTATACTGCGTATAGAACCCAATCTAGAGGATTTAATGAGCAGCTCTCCGCTGGAAGAGAGCATGAGTCAAGCCGTTTACAAGGGCTTTGAGGCAAAAGTTGAAAACGCCGAGATTATATTTCTGCCCGAACTTAGTGATGTTCCTGTAAATTAGACTTTTTTTATTAAGGGAATCAAATTCATCAAACGCGCCCATTGGTATCATGTGGGCGCAGTACATACCGCATAAAACCGCACTGTATTATCATGTTGCTATCTTGTTTTCTGCACCATAAAAACAAGAACTAAATTTCATGTCTCACATACAATATAGCAAGTACTAAAATTTGCAAAGGAGACAGAGACATGAAATGCAATTGCACAAATGGTTGCCACAGATGTGAACCGGTAATAAGGAAAGTATTTAACTGCCCCGGTTCAAAACGCATAGTTAGACATGAACATGTAGTGAGACATCAGCATGATATCATACATGAGTATGACATAATTCACGAGCATGAATTCAATACCCGCGATGTCGTAAGAGAACGTAGGGTAGAAAGACACAACGATTGCAGAACACACGTGCCGGACTACTGCTGCGACGATTTCGGCATACGACCGTTAAGGCATCGTTTTAGCCGGCGCTGGTAGTACAGAGGACTGTAAATTAGACCTTCTTTCTTATGGGAATTAACAAATCAAGCTGCACATTGTCCCATGAGCCTTCAATATGGCAAGGATAGTTCAAGCATTCTTCCAAAGAATCAAACATGTTATCGGGGCTTCCTATTCCGCGGAACTCATACTTGTCGTTATCCTCGTTCAGCCATTTTGAGAGCAATGCCTATTCATCAAATGCGCCTATCGGTATCATGTAGGCGCAGTACATACCGCCTTCCATGCGCTTTTTAACATATGGCGCAGGCACATCAAAACCATCGGGGATTGTTACCCACATCTCATATGTTAAACTCTCCTTAATTTTATTATTGGAGAAAGAAAGAGAGGTGATAACGGAAAATACAGAATCGTCGCCAAGCAGATTAAGATTTACTTTGACTTTTTCATTCGATTCCTCGGCAAAACGGATTAGGATTGACTTGACCGTAAATAACGCGGTGATTTCCTCGTAAAGCAGTTCTATGTTCTGCCGGAAGATTTCTACGGTTAAAGCCGCATCGCATATCAGAACTTCTTGAAATCATCCTAAATGAGTAAGGCCCTTTTGCTTCCATTATCTTTTCGCTACGGTAATATGCCAGCCCCGGCCCTTCATATCCCCCGTATAATTTACGAAACAAACCCAACGACATTAGGGTTTCATCCATTTTATATACGAATGCCTTTTCCGGCTCTGCATGTACTTTGTCTGCCATATCCTCCATATCACCGTAATCTGCGGTTCGCATGTCATCTTGAAGCAATCTAAAACTGCAATACAAAAAATCGTCGAAACGGCCGACATTATACGCCTTATCAGCAAGCATTTTCCACAAATGCAGCAAAGAACTATTGTCAGGATAACTGATGATTATGTCTTTATATTTATTTATGGGAACAACTACCGAATTACCGTCTATATTGCCGCAAGTGAAAAGTTGGTACAGCAGGATAAACGGGTTATACGGCGACTTACCTGATTCATTCCATTCCTTTGAAAACCATCGGAATTTTTCTTTCTCACGCATGGGCATTCCAAATTCTTCGGGTGTATCCGCAATTTGGCCGTATATAATTGAATAAAGTGAATTTATCTGCGTAAAAGCGTCTCTTATTTCACTTTCGTCAGCATGTAAAGTAAAATCTGAATGTATCTTATATTCTTTCGGAACACTGACTACTTCACTTTGACGGAATTTTGCCCAATCGTAAATCCAATAATCATTTTGCATACAAACCCTCAATTTCTATGCAAATTTGAAAACTCTTTATCAATCCATGCTTCGACATACTTGCTTATTTCCGAGAATGAATTGTTAAGCGGGATACTGAACCCGTGGCAGCCTTGTTCACAGGGCTGACCGAATCTCTTCTTTTCGCAACCGAATCCCTTAGAGATAATAGCTTGCAATGGTAAGGGGTATTGACTGATAACATCATAGTATTTATGAATATTTTTCGCCTTGAAAAATATACGATAACCGCTATTAAACGATGATGAATACTCCCAAAGGACATCACTTTTATACATATAACTGAACATAACGTCTAGTGTCGATATTTTTATCTGACAGTTCAACCCGATGCTGAGATAATGCCGATGCAATTTCAATAAGAATTCCTGCGTTTCCGCAGGCAACGGATAAATGTAATCACGAAGGGTATCAATGATATCCTGTTCCTCGTTTGATAAAACCCTATAATCGCACCTCAGGAAAGTATCTTCTTTACCTTTTATATGCAACTCTCTTTGTGCGGTCGCCATAACCTTTAAACCTGTCAGTATTGCGGAATCATCCGGATATGTGATATTAATCGGTTTTACATTTGATTTATTGGGTTTTTCAATGTCCAAATCAATACCGTCAAAGTGAATGCCGCATAAAGTCAAAAACCTAAGACATTCCATCACCTTTGAGGCGGAGATTTTTGTTTTTGTCGGATAGCCATCACTACTTATCGCTTCCGTAAGCAATTTCCAATCGCTAAGCGTCATTAAATCTCTGCGTTCGGTTAGATTACCATGATAACCGATGTTGATTAATACGCTTTTAACATAGTATATAAACGGATAGCCATCCAGTAGATTAGGGTGCTTTTCTAAAGCAGCATTTTCTTTTTTTTGTTTTTCATATTGGCTGCCGTCTTCGATAAATCTGTCGAACAATTGGCAAAGGAAATCCCTAAAAGCAAGAACGCCGTTTCGTATTTCTTCCTCGCTTGAAATATTTGTAAACATGGACTTGAGCGAATAAGCCGCAGGGATATTTACCGGTACTGAGCTTTTTAAATATTTCGCCATATCGCTTAACGGTCTCTGTGTTGTGATAGCCTTTTTTACATCAGGGTTGACAATTATTTCAGCGTTGAAATTATCGACATAATAAGTTGTTTTTTCGCTGTTGTTCTTCCAAGTACATAAATATAGCAACGGATGAGAGTCTTCAAGAACACCCGTCCATTCGCCCCACATTTTATGCCAGGTATCCGTCGCGGCTTTTTTTATCAGATTGCCGGCACGCGGATAGTTTTTGTTGTTTATTTGCCAAATCAAATCTCCGGAAGCTCCCACGCGTTTGACATCCGCCGAAAACTTAATTGTAATGTATTGCTGTGAATATTCGCTTAAATCACATTGTACGACATACCATTCCGCAGTATTTTTTATCTCTAAAACACCGGTTCGATTTTCTTCCGGCAAATCAACGGTTTGGCAGGGGTTGGCACCGGAAAGCGGCATAACCGATTTAAGTGCGTTTTCTTTTTGGCTCATATGCTACACCTTTTTCATAATTTTTTATTTTTGCAAACATACTCAATAATTTCACCTATTAACGATTCATCTTGTTCCATTCCGGGTTCCGAATTTGTCATTACGACAACGCCGCTTTGGTTCTCATAATAAGCACGCAATTTACATTGCATACCAACCCCATCCTTGCGAAAAAAAGTATGGATTGCCGTTCGAATCACTTCTTCGGAAAACGCTCATTCCTGTATTTTCATCACAACCATAAGGTGTCAGCATAAATTTTCCCATTTCATGGTTTAAGATTTTGCTTTCCATACCATGATAAGCTTTGATTATATCAATAGTTATATGTGCTAAATCAATCGGTGTTGTCCAAAGCGCGGCTCCTTCAATATTTGGATAACACGCCCTGATTTCATCGACAATTTGACCTTTGTTGTCGTGACCCCCTCTTTGTTATAACGGGTTACTCCCATTAAAATATCAATGGGTTGGGGGATTTTGTCACCTTGCCTATACGGTTCAAAACTGCCTTCGCAATCATAAAACCCGGCTTGATGCGAGAGTAAACTCGTTAATAAGCCTGTACGGCATTTCAAATCCTCCTTGTATGGTTACATGTTAGCGGTTGTAGGAACACGCCCCGGTTTCAGTTGTTTTGCATTGCTTTTATCTCCGCAAGCGTTGGCGGATTTAACGGTAACGGAAATTTTGTGCAGGCAACGGCGGCACAAGCCATTGCAAATTTAATTATTTCTTCGTCGTTCATTTTCTGAGAAAGCCCGTAAATGCAAGCGGCTTTGAATGTATCGCCCGCGCCGAGTGTGCTTATGGTGTCAATTTTGTGCGCATTGACTTTTTTAACTTCGCCGTTTTTGCCGTAAAGCGTTGTTCCGCCGCCGCCTGTTATAACCGCAAGCGCGTTTGATTCTGCCATATACATTTTAAGCAATTCAATTTTTCCTTCATTGCTGTTATAATCGGGCATTTGGTCGCGAACCCAGTCGCTTGAAACTGCAATTATTGAAGCAAGTTTACATACATCGTGAGTAGGTCGTTCGTCGATTGTCACGAAAGGAACTTTGTTTTCGTGGCAATAACGGGCCGCAAGCTTTGCTTCTTCTCCAAAGAAAGGGTCTATACCGGCGGCTTTCACGTTTTTTATATCGTCTTCGACGGGAGTGTTCCAGCGGATAATTCCTTTTTGATAATAATCCTCGAAGTACGCGGCGAAAGGGCCGAAGGTTGTCCGCGTGTTTTTGTCGATAATAATGATTTCATCCACGCCGGCATAGTCGGGGTCGAAATGCAAACGCGAAACATCAACACCTATGCTTTCATAAAATTTTTTAACCGGCGCATCTGTGTTATAGCCCATGTGATTGCCGTCCATTTTCACTTTGCAGCCCAAAGACGCAAGAGTTGGTGCCGCGCCGCCTGTTTCACCACCGGTGAAAAAATGTTTTTCCTTTACCTCGCTGTAGACGTCCGCCTTTGGAAATTCTCCGCGAAGTAAAAGCGCGGTCGTGTAGGTAATCATTCCGTAAATATAGATGTCGTGGTTGCCCATAATGTTCCTCCTCTGTTATTATCGTGGCAAAAGAGATTATACTTTCATTATGAAAAAAGTAAAATACATATGAAGGGGGCGGCAAAATTAACAAACAATCCGTGCGAGTGTCTATAATGAATACACTTTCTTCTTTAAGAGTGACTCATAGAAAAGATATTATGATAAGTGTTTGCGCTTACATTGTTGTGAAGTTAAACAGCAAGGGTATCGCGGAAATAGAAAAATCTGAAATAAAAAAACGCCTAAGCAAGAACATTCTATGGAAATTCAAACTGTATGATATTTTTGTTTAGCATCACATCTCCCAAGTACCTACATTCAACTGCCCTTTATTCCGCGAAATATCCGGGTGAAGCATTTCGGCAATAAGTGTTCCGTTAGTTTTCCAGCCAAGAATATGATGGCGGCCGGCGGCGATGGCAACGATATCGCGCCAGTCTGTTGTGGCGGCTTCAACGCCGGAATCATTCCAAAAATATGCAAGAAGGCGCACCGTTCCATTTTCGAGAAGACCCGCAAAATAATCGGGTGCGGCGGAAATTTGACGAACTCCGCGCCAGCCGGAAAAACTTCGGCGCATATAATTTTCTCTGCCAACGCGGGCGATTGTTCCGTCCTGCAACAGCGCGATAATTCGTCCGGGGGCGGCATAACCGATGTCCGCCACGTTTTCAAGGTGACTTACCTGTAAGTCGCCGTTTTTATTGTCGCCGCTGACCAAAACGCGGCCGTCTTTTTTTATGCCGAAGGTGCAGTTCTGCCCGGCAACAACGTGTACGATGTTTCTCCAATGCGAAATTTTGCACTCGCCGTGCCTGCTTTGACCACAAGCAAGAAGTGTGCCGTCGGCGCGAAGCCCGACAGTATGACGTGTCCCGGCGGAAACTGCGATTATATCCGTCCAATCCTTTACGGCAAGTTGCCCGAAATCGTTTCGCCCTACGCCAAGAACAGTACCGTCCGCGCGAAGCCCGACTGTGAAGCCCGCGCCCGCGGAAACCGCTTTCATATCGCGCCAATCGTAAGTGTTTGTGTGGCACTGTCCGTCAGGGTTGGGGCCGGCGGAACGCGCTTGCCCATCTCGCGTTATTGCAACCGAATGCAAATCCGCAGAAATTCTTTGCGCAAAACGGCGGCTTATTATCGCTTTTTTTTCATCGAATTTAGGACGCGGAACAGTCATAATCGGGCGGCGTTCTTTGCCGGCAACACCAATCTTTTCGGAAGAAGCGGGGCGTTCCTTCATTATACGCGGTTTTGGTGCGGGTTTTTCTTTTGCGGGGTCTTCTGTTCTGTAAACCGCGCCGTCGTAATTTATATTAAAGCCCAGCAATTCGCTGAAAACATTTAACACCCATTCGGCTGTTTTTTCGTCTACCGCGAATGTATCCATAAGTTGCGAAACAAGACGCTCCCGCACAATCGGATATGTGTCTTCGGCATATTTTAGTTGAAAATATCCGCCTATTTCTAAAAAATTCGCAACCTGAATACGCTCCTTGCGAAGCGTCGGCGCAAGGTCATTTAACAAATTTCGCGCAGTCGTTAAATTATAAAAAACGCCGTCGCCGTATGTATCGCGTATGGCTTTTAACGCGTCTATTATACGTGTATCCATTACTCGAAAACTCCCACGGGATACCAGCCGGATACATATTCCATAAGCATTGCTTGATTGCTCCACAACCAACCCTGATGAGTGTACGCAATAAGAAGGTTGCCGTCTTTCGTAAGCCCGAGCAACCGCTTGTAACCGCCGTAAATTGCGACAATATTGCTCCATTTGTCGGCGGCGGTGTCTGGGCGCGGTTTATCGCGCTCATACGAAAGCACACGAACCGTACCGTCTGCGCGCAAAATGGCAAAGCTGTCCGCAAGGTCAACAATGCTGATTATATCGCGCCACTGCGTAAAATAATTTTCCGGCTGATTATTTTTGTAAATGCGCTTATCTTTTCCAAGAATCACACAACCGCTATTGTAGGTAGAAATTACCTGCTCGACATCGTGACAGGAGAGCAGCCATTGAATTTCCATTGCCGCGTCGTCGTCGGCAATGCTTCCGACAAGACAAAGCGTACCGTCTTCACGAATTCCGATTAGCCCCTCGGGGTAGCGGGCAACGCGCTTTATATTAGAAAATGTTGACAAATCCCACCGTGAACGCCCAAACGCAACCGCCGTGCCGTCTTTTAAAACGCAAACGCTATCATTCCCGAAAGCATACACGGCACAAACATCCGTTAAATTCGCAGTATCGCATTCGTCGAAAGCGTTTGAACCCGTAGCAAAAACTTTTCCGTCTGCGCGAAGCCCCAGCGTATGAGCTTCACCCGCCGCAACCGCAACAATATCTTTCCAGCCAACTACATCGCACTGGAAATCCAAATTATCGCCGCCCGCAAAAACCGTTCCGTCCGCCGAAATTGCCGCAACATGTTTTTTCCCAATCGAAACCTGCCCATGCATATATGTATTGGCGGTACGCTCAATCCGCGAAAACGCCTCCGAGTCGTCAAGCGAAAGTAATTCGTCCTCGTTTAAAAAATCCATTGCAACACCAAACAGCCGCACAACCCAAAGTGCAGCGGTACGTTCCATGCAAAAAGTTTCTGTTATGTTCTGAACCAGTTTTTTTTCCGCCAGCGCGAAAGACGTTGCGTTTTTCAATGTGTTAAGCCCGCCGATTTCAACAAAAGAGCGCACCAAAATCCGCTCACGCGGGTTTTGCGGTTCAAGGTCAAGCAAAATAGCGTTGGTGCGCTGCATATTTTCAAAAATTTCCGGCTCTTCACGCAGCAAACGAGTGACTGTGTTAAGCATTAAACCGCCCCTTGTCATGCAACATTATAACGTTTCTTCGGTAAATTAGCAAAAAACCCCGTTACTCTGGCCTTATAAAAGTCCAACCTACATTTTCGCGGTATTCGGTTGTTATAGGAATAGTGCGCTTTAACGCACCTTGCACAATCAGTCTGTAGTCGGTGTTTAAGCCGATGCAAGTTGAAAGAGTAATTATTTGCCGGGGGAGTTCGGTTGCTTGTGTTGCTGCGACAGGTAACCCGGTTCTTTCGAGAAATGCCTCAAAAGAACCGGGTGCGTTGAAATCAAGATGATATGCCGGGTCGTATATATCGGTTGCTCTTGCCGAGAAGATTTTAAATTCGGAAAGATATCCGTTTTCCATAAACCAAATATACGGATGTTCTGCCAAATGCTGCTCGTCAAGGAAATGATTCAAGCCGCCGAACATGGCTGTATTTCTCTCATAATCACCAAGTGAATGCCCGTAAATAATTATGTGCGGCGAATCCCCCGTAACGCGGTAATCCATAAATATCGAGCCCATCATATTATCTTCGCCGCGGAATGAGGTATCCAAATACTTTACATTATCGCTTCCGCGCACCACAGGGAAGTCGATATTTGTTCCGCCAATCATTACCCAACCTACATAATCGGGATTTATTTCAAGCCACTCTGAATCAAATGGGCTTATATTGGGTAGCGAAGCCTGTTCCCGCTGAAACGCGATTAAGTCTGATACATGCGGTATAACTTTAAAAGCCAATAAAACTGCACATATCGTTGTGATTAAAGCAAAGCAGACGACAATTCCTTGTCGCCGTTTTTTCTGCTCTGTTAACATTTTATGTTTTTGTACTTTTTTGCTTGATTGCGGGTGTTTTTCCATTATACCCCCGTTTGAATCTGCGAAGCATTGTATACCCCATAATACCACAGAAATAACAATAAGCACATACATTTGGGCAACCTTTATTTACCGGGAAATAATAGAATGAATACAATCTCGTGCTAAAACGCGAAGAGCAACCGCTAAAATTTCTGCTAATTTATGTTTATTGTGCAAAAAGTCTAATGCTTGCTATAATGTTATAATATAATAAACTTTTATAGGTGATAGCATGGCTTTAAATTTTATTGAAATGGGAACACGGGTGGAAGTAATAAGTTCGGCAAGCAATCCGCCGTACGTTACCACTGTGGCGGCCGTTATGGAAGACGGACGCGTGCTTTTGGATATTATGCGTCTTGGCGGCGAGGAAAAAAGATTGGACCCAAAATTACAGTACATCCTACGTTTTTTTACAGAGCGGGGTATTATTAAGTTTCCGGCGGTTATGCGCGGTTATGTAAAAAAGGGCAATTACGATTATATGTTTTTTCAAACCTCCGGTACCGCCGAAAAAATACAACGCAGGCAAGCATTCCGGCTTTCCTGCGGCATAGATGTAGACTTTCTTGTGCTTAGCGATACCGAAGAAGTGGCTGAAAACCAAGGTTTTCTCCGCGACATAAGCAGCGGCGGTGTTCGATTGCTTACAAAAAATAAACTGGATGAAGGCCAACTACTCCAGCTCAAACTCCCGATGATAAAGCCGGATTTCAACTTATACGCCATGATTCTTTCGATTAAAGAAATTTCAGAAGCAAAATATCTTTGGCAATACGGCGTAGAATTCGTAGGCACGTCGGAAGCCGATGAAGAAAAAATTGTTATGTATGTTCACAACGAACAACATAAGGCCCGGTCAAGAAAATAGAAAGACCCCGCCCCAAGCTACTGTCGGGGCGGGTCTTTTCAAGGTCAAAAAAGAGCGAAGGTATTAAAGTATTTCAAACGTAAAACAACAGGGTTTAAAATATTTTCTTTAAGCGGAGATACATCGACCGACTTGATTTTGAGTTTTATTCCCAGTGCTTTTTCGTATCAAACACAGGCAGTAAATCGCGGGGAATCCCGCTGTTTTTCTTTTGAATTGTTTTTAATACTGTTTTCATGCATTTCGTCCTTCCACTCTTGCTGTCTTATTTAAGAAATCCATACGATACAGTTTTTCAAAATGATTAATATTTATGATTCCTTTTGTAAGGCGAATTGCCAAGTAACAACAGTTTTCATCCTTCTCATTGTTTACCCTATCGTACCATTCCGCAAACGCCGAACGTAGCTTGGTTCTTACTTCGGCGTTTTTCGGGTCAAGCACCCAACCTAAGTTTTCGCCTATTCCGTCGGCGGTAAACCACCCGAAGCAAACAGCAATAGCAACTTCGTTATTTTGTGCGATTTGCTGCATTTTTGATGACTTTGCGTGTGTGATTACATAAAAAACACCGTCTTCATAGTAAGCGTCCGCATCGCGAACAGCGGGGCGGGGTTTGCCGTCCACACCCGATTCAAGCGCGATGGTCGCAAGCCCGATGACGTTATCCTTGTTGTTGCCGAATTTTTCTGCAAGTATAGCCATTCCTTCTTGGTACTTGTCCATTTTTATTCCTCTTCCGCTTCATATTTGCAAACAAGTCAGCCAATTCTTCAATCTGAATTTCATTGCGAATATTTTCCTATATAAAATCCAAAGTCTTTTGTATGGATTCCCATGCGTGTATAAATATCACCCCCTTAAAGATTATATCAAGGATTATTTATGTTTGCGTGACCATGTCTGCCCTTTTTAAGATTATTTTTATATAACAGCAAACAATTAACGCGCCAAGAAAAGCACCCGCGGCGTTTATTAACATATCCGAAACAGCCATTACACGGCCGGGAACAAAATATTGATGAAATTCGTCCATAACGCCGTAAGCGGCGGCAATCCCCCACGCCGAAAGTATTAATGTGCGCCGGTTATGTAAATAATATTTAAGCGAATGCGCAACACAAAAAGCAAGCACAAAATAGACCCAAAAATGAGCGGTCTTTCGCACAAGAAAATGCATAAAACCCAGCATGCTGTCGCTGACAGGGAGAAAAGACCTCACAAAACGGGCAATTGTCATGCTTGCGTTGCCGGAAACCTCACCCGATATGGATGACGATATAAAAATCCCGACGGCAATAAGCACGGAAAGTATAGGCCAAATTATTATCCATGCTCTTTTACTCTTCGGCATCATATATTTCAGCTTCCTCGTTCGTATCTTCCGGTATTTCTTGCTTATCAAGTTCAAGTTTTTTCGCGGCTATCATGCGGCGAAGTTCAAGCAAAGTTTCGGTGCTTTCGGCGATATCCGCACTAATTTTTTCGACAGCCTCACTGCTTTCCTCTTCCATTTTCCGCGCGCGCGCTTTGGCGTTATCAAGGCGAAACATACAGATTTCTTCAATCTCGGCAAGCTTGTCGTTTGTCATTTTTTCAAGCTCAAATTGTTTTTCAACTTTCGCGGCTTGTATCATTGCTTTGTTTTCTTCCTGTATCTTGGAAGCTTCGGCGTGTAACCGCTCAACATGTTTTTCGGCTTCAATTTGTGCTTTAATTATGCCGTTTAGCCTTTCCTCCGCCGTTTTTACATCTCTGCGACATTCATCAAGACGTATAGCCCGTTCTTTTTCAAATTCACCGGACTTTTCTAAAAACGCTTTTTCAAGCGCGGAAATACGCTCATGACGCAAATTTTCAATTTCATTTAGGTGCGTTAAGCGCAGTTCGTCAATCTCTTTTAATTTTTCTAAACGAAGCGTTTCAAGAACACTTTCGTTTTCTGTGCGCATTTGCTCAAACCGTAGTTCCAGCGAATTAATTTCGCCCAGAACAACGGTTTTCTTAGTTTCAAGCAACGAGATTTCTTTTTCCATAGCCGAAACTTCGTCGCGATGTCGCGTTTTTCGCTCGGCTAAAGCAAGCCGAAGTTCCGCCGTAAGCGAAGCCTGTTCCTCTTCCAGCTTAACCAAAGCTTCGGCGCGGTTTGCCGCCTGTGTTTTTTCGTCATCGGCGCGGGCTTTTTCGGCTTTTAAAATATTTTCAGACTTTATTTTTTCGTATTCATACTCCAACAGTTTTATATCATCAAGAATTTTTTGCTTTTCCGTTTGAAATTTTAAAATTTCCTTTTCCCATCCGCGTTTTTCGGCTGAAATTTCGGAAAGCACCTTACGTTCCTGTGCACGCAACGTGCTTGTTAAATTTTCTTTTTCTTTTTCCAATTCAGACAAAAATTGCTCACGTTTAGCGTCAAGTTCCGCAAGCTGCGACGTTTTGTACCGCGAAACTTCCGCTTGAATTTTATTCCACTCGATTGTTTTTGTTTGTTCAAGTGCGGTTATTTCGTTTTCGATTTCCTTTTTTTGTCGTTCAAGTTCTGCTACCGCCACGGAATGAGATAATTTTATTTCCTTTAATTCCGTTTCGCGTTCTTCACGCGTGCGTTGTAACAACGCTTCTTTATCCCCTAAAACGCGCTCAAGTTCCTGCTTTGCTTTTTCATCAAGACCGGAAAGCTTTTCGTTCAAACGCGCAACTTCTTCTTCCAATTCGGTTTTTCCCCGAAGAAGAAAAGAAATCTCGCCTTGAAGCTGTTTAACATGAGCCGTACTTTCTGCTGTTTTCTCCGCATGAACCTTGCTTAATTCGCCGCCGAAACTTTCAATCGACAACTCGCGTTCCGCACGCAAACGCTTTACTTCCGCGGTTAAATCCTTAATTTCATTCAGCAAACTTTCCTTGCGATCGCCCGAAGACCCAACGGTATCGTCCTGCTGCTGTTCGCGCAGAAAAAGTTCTTCTTCCTTGCGCTCTAAAGAAGCGCGAAGCTCGTCAAGCTCCGCGCGTTCTTTGCGAATTTGCTTAATTTGGTCATCAACAATTTGAGAAATTGCCATGCAAACCCCTACTTTCTAGTGTGAAAACCTGAACCTTTGCTTTGGGGTTTCATAGCATTCACCTGGAAATTTGTTTCAAGAATACATTTTTCACACATACGCCCGGACAAAATGGGTTTGCCACATTTACTGCACGTTATGTCGCCGTGCATTCCGCCGCTTGCTTCAATGCGACCATCGCGAATATACGACAAAACGCGTTTAACTGTAACATCGCAGTCTTCCGCGACTTCTTTAACCGTTTTATTCGGGTTCTCCTTCACATAATCGCGCACCTTGTCAAAAATATGTTCCTCTTCTTTCACACAGTTGTCGCAAATCGACGCAGTAATTCTTACAAAAACCTTTCCGCAACGCGGGCAATTCATGGCTTCCATGTTGATACCTCCCTCTTAATTAAATCCGATTAATTCTTTTACTTTCAATAACGTTTTTGCTGCCATTTCGTTGGCTTTTGCCGCGCCTTTTGCGGCAATTGCGTCTAAGTTTGCGATGTCGGACATCAGGCGGGCATGTTCTTTTTGATACGGCGCAAGTGTTTGCGCAACGGCTTCGCCCACCGACTGTTTGAAATGACCGTAGCCCGCGTCTGCGAATTCTGCTTCGGCTTCGGCTAAGGTTTTGCCTGTAACGCAAGCGTAAATTGTTAAAAGATTGCTGATGCCGGGTTTTTCTTCCGACATTTTTATTTGATTATCTGAATCCGTAACGGCACGTTTGAATTTTTTTATGATTTCATCGGGCGAATCGGAAAGATAAATGCAATCATTGGCGTTGTCGTCGGATTTTGACATTTTGTTCTGCGGATTTTGCAATCCCATAATTCTTGCGCCATAGGGCGGAATAAATGCGTCCGGTATTGTGAAAACATCGCCGTAAACCTTATTAAAACGCTCCGCGATATCGCGGCAAAGTTCAAGATGCTGGCGTTGGTCCTCCCCTACCGGAACAAGGTTTGCTTGATAAAGTAAAATATCAGCCGCCATAAGAACAGGGTATGTGTACAAACCTGCATTGATATTATCGGTGTTTTTGGCGGATTTATCCTTAAACTGTGTCATGCGATTCAACTCACCAGCATATGTGTAGCAATTCAAAACCCAAGAAAGTTCCGCATGAGCCGGCACATTCGATTGGAAATACAAAATGTTTTTCTCCGGGTCAAGCCCCAGCGCGATTAACCACGCGAACATATTACGCCCGTTGTCGCGCAGAACCGCAGGGTCCAAGCGAATGGTAATCGCGTGCATATCAACAACGCAGTACAGGCAGTTGTAATCCGATGAAAGTTTTTCCCAATGAGACATCGCCCCAAGCAGACTGCCCAAAGTAGGTATACCCGTGGGTTTTATTCCGCTGAAAATTATTTTGCGTTCACTCATGCCATATAGCCCCTATCTTTATTTTCGTCAATGTATTCGTTTGCGTTACCGTCGCGACCGTATGTCAGTCCGCTGTAAATCTTTGTTGTATCGTCCGTTGCGGCGGCTTCAGCTTCATTTTTCTCTGCCGCGTCGCGCCAGCCTTCAAGAAGAATTTCCATAAGTTCGGCAACTTCTTTAACAGCGGCACAAGCCGCTTCGATATCCGATAAAAAATGGACATCACTAAGCAGCTTGTAGGAAAAATTATATATTTCATAAAAATCGTGCGAAATTGGACTTTCAAAATCCAGCGATTGAATCAGTTGTTCCAGCCCGTCTTTGGCTCTCACAATGGCGGCTCGATATATTTCTTTATCGTTTGCATTTGCAGCCGCCTCGTTTAGAAATTCCAAAATCAACTCGAAATTTATAACCACAAGCCCCACCGGGCTTGCCTGCGAAATTCGCAGAAGATATGCGGATTTGTCAAACATAGAAACCCCTATTGCAGCAATTGAATAATCTGTTGCGGCCGTTGATTTGCCTGACCGAGAATAGCCATTGCGGCTTGATACATTACATTGTATTGCGCAAAGCGCGTTGTTTCGCGTGCCATATCGGTATCTTGAATGCGGCTGCGTGATTGCTCTGTGTTTTCGGCAGCAACTTCAAGGTTGCGCACGGTGGATTCAAGACGGTTTTGGTACGCGCCAAGCCTTGCGCGTGTATTTGAAACGGTAAGGATTGCCGCGTCTGTAATCTCTACCGCGGCTTCCGCGCCAACCTGAACAATAGAACCTCTTCTTATATCCAATTCAACCGGTCGAACATCAATAATCTGCCTTTGCCGCCCGCCGACATATTCCACAAGCCCCAAAGATTCCGCATTAAGACGCGGAATTTGCACCGGCATGGCAGTGTTATGGCCCGGCCCGATTTGAAGCATTATCGGCCCGAAATCGCGGAAATCTTTTGTCATGTGAAGCGGCTCTGTATCAAGTGTATCAATCGGCGTGCGGTCTGCGAATGTAAACTCGCCCGTTAAGTGGTCAAACATTACTTGAATATTAAAACGAATATCTTCGCCGCGGCTACCGCGGAAAACTACGCTGTTACCCGTAACGGAATTACCAAGCGACGAACCCGCAATAGGAACACCGTTGATATCCATAAGCCCGCCCGGTTGGGGAGACAGCGGATTCGCGATGGATACCCGTGCGTCGCGCCCTTGGTTGGTGTACCTATCCCCTGTTATCCCGAAAAAGTCAAGATCTCCGGAGACTGTAATGCTTTGGTTTTCGCCGGCAAGATTTGTTACAAGGAAGAAACTGTCGGCAGTTGCACCCGCACCCGTGTACATAGATATTCCCATAAACGGCAAAGCTTCGTTTATCTCCGCCTTAACTTCTTCCCACGTTTTGCCGCTCATATTAAATGAAGTGTTATTTATTGTAAGGCTTGCGTCTTCCGGGAAAATTGTTGTTCCGGCGGGTAAAGATGGCACAAGTTCAACCACCGCGCCGCGCCCGGCTTGTTCAATCGTATAATTTAAACGCCCGGGCGGAACTTGATGGGAAACAAAAAGCGTACTAACAACACTGCGTGTTATTTCCGATTCCCCGGCGGCATTCCATGTTAAATTATCAACAACTCTGTTGGCTTCACCGTTTAAAATACGCATACGGTTATATTCCGTGTTGCGCGAAATAGAATGAATCTCCGCCGTTAGCTGTTCAATTTCCAGTTGAATCATACCCCTGTTTTCAGGTGTCAGCGAGCCGTGCACCGCTTGAAGACTAAGCTCGCGCATCCTTTGAAGCATATTATGAATCTCATTTAACGCACCTTCTGCCGTTTGAATAAGCGAAATACCATGCGTTGCATTAAGGCTTGCGCGGTTAAGCCCACCAACCTGATAACTCAATTTATTCGCAATAGCAAGGCCTGCCGCGTCCTCTCTCGCGCTGTTAATTTTTAAGCCCGAAGACAATCTCATCATAGACTGCTGCATTCCTCTGTCTGAACGGCGCATACTCAAATGTGTGTGCAATGCGGGAATATTATGATTCACTACCATTATGCAACTCCCTTTCGGTTTTATTATTTACCGGTGCTAAATCATTATCGGCTGTTTCTATGAAGCGCGTTAGTGCGGATACTACCGCGTAGAACTCGTCTTTGGGTCTTTTATTCGTTTCGGTTTCCATTTTACCCTCCCGTAGAACATTATGACATTTGCTCTTTCATTCGTCTATATTATTTTCGACTTATATGCACGATTTGTTTAGGGATTTTATTATGATTATGTTGCCAAGACGAAATGTGAAAAATAAGCATTGACATGTTACACGTGACGTGATATTATGAGCTTGCAACAGTCGAACAGACGTTTTACGCCATGAACGGGTTTTGCCATCTCCGGAAAGGGCCTTGCGCCTTGAAACGGACCGCACCGATTCCGCTCTAATCTCTGTAATATGTTGCACCTGTATTACCCGCTGCATCGAATGTAAGGGGGTAGCGCACCGGGCTCCGGTACCGGCCCGGCTTCGCTACCTACGCTAACACCTTATATGCGTTGCGGCAACCCGCCGAGGGCACGTGACCTCGGCTGTTATAAAAAACTAAAAAATACAAAAAAACTGAAAAAGGAAGGAGGTGAATGCAATGGCAAGCATCGTCAACGCATCTGCCGCGCTTCGTATACGCAATGAGCAAAACCGCGCTATATGCAGCATTAGCGGAGTTAACACTAATATGACCGCCCAGGATGCGGCCGGCTTTGTTACGGGTATACAAACCATGTATAACCGAGGTTCTGTACTGGCACGTATCCATAGCGTTTCTGATATTGAAATAGCCGACACCACGGCATAAACGCCGCTTTTTATCACTTATGAAATAAAATTCAAAAGAAAGGAGGAACACAGGTGACACATTATCAACTGACATTTGTAACATCAAACGGGACACGCAGAAGCTTTAGAGTAAACAATGTAGACCCCGCCATCACACCTCAAGACCTGCAATCCGCCGTGGATAAACTGCTCGCGCATAATATCATGGCCCCCGAACGTGGTGCACTGTCACGCTTACAAAGCCTGACAGCCAACACCATCGCATCAACCAACCCGCTTGCATAAGGCGGAGAAATATTAAGGAATTAGTCATAACCCCGCAGACGAGATAAACGCGTTTGCGGGGTTTTTTGTAGCAAAAAATAACATTAAATTATGATACAATTAATTGACAAAATTTTCCAATGGTGCTAGCATGGATTCTATGAATTTCCAATGCAGATTAATTTTTATCGAATTAAAAAGTTTTTTAGAAACTTTTACATCAGAACAAAAACCAAATCCCATAAAAGAAGGAGGAAAATTATGCGTAGAATAAAAATGTTGATATCAGTATTTTTAGCATTTGTTATGACCATTGCATCAGTTGCATTTCCCACTCATTTGTTAGCGGCTACGGGGAATCACCATTATAACGGCAACGGATTTGAAATACTGCGTTACCGTGAGCGGTATACGGTTTGGTATTTTTCACCTAAAGATACTACCTAAAGATATCTAAAGATTCGAGCATTTCAGGTATTGCAAGTCGTTGTTTTGTATGATACACTCACCTTGCTAAATAGTCAATATATGCTAAAATAATAATTTTATTGACATGTAATCTACAGTAACAAATGCTTTTACGGGGTGGGTTTATCATGATGAAGTTAAAAGCAAGGAAAGCCTTTGCGTTATTGTTGAGTTTTCTTATGGTGTTTTCAATTGCCATAAATCCAGCATTTGCACATGATAGTAACGATTGTGAAAATTTACAATGGGAGAATGGTAGCGAATATTTTTCTTTCATAGAAGATGCAGAATTCTTTGCAGAATTAAAATCGGAAGAACCCGGCTTGGCAACAACAGCCATTGAGCCGTTTACAACTGCACCAAATACAAGACTCGGCTTAGATGGATTCCTAACAGGCGACGTAGGTAATACGGGCAGAATAACTTCTGCCGGTGCAACTTTATTGGCGAGATATTTGATAGTCGGAGATGTTCCAATTTGCATTAGGGCGGCGGATATCAACCGCGATGGGCGGTTGGAAATTGCAGATTTGATTCTACTTCAGAGAATGCTTGTAGGTCTCGCCCCCGCAGAACCCCCCGGCAACCTAATAATCTTGC
>Ga0131853_10000408_pt1 | contig 78368 bp, 75 predicted proteins | sample TergutLab28metaG_FD_92764 | JGI IMG/M metagenome (GOLD analysis project Ga0131853, IMG submission 92764) | Labiotermes labralis P1 segment gut microbial communities from Petit-Saut dam, French Guiana - Lab288 P1 (version 2) (version 2) | ecosystem: Host-associated > Arthropoda: Insects >...
AAAACAGTATCAGAAAACGCAGGATTTTTATTCGATTGCAAGGAGCGAGGTTCCGTGCATACCCAGAGGTATGTGCGGGTTCTTGGGACGCAGTAAATCGGATAAAAAGACAAGTTTAGTGATGCTGTTTTGGGATTGTTTGAGTATATAACACCCCCGCCCGCACCAATTCATATAATAACAATATAGCTAACGCACTTCAAAGTCGTGATTGTGCGTTCGCTATAAATAACTATATCCGAGGAGGTGAAGCATATGTTCTTCCCCCGCCATCAACAAGCACCTGCCCAAATGCCCGCTCATATGCCCCATCAAATGCCATATCCACAACAAAACCGCCAACAATGCCAATGCCCCGCATGTCAGCGGGCACCCAATTTTGCACCTAATCCGCATCGGCATATTCATCAGCATCCACATGCCCCGCCCCGTAGAGAAGGGCGGCCACGGCAGGCTCCCGCACACCGCATACCACAACCCGTGCTGCCACGGCAGGCGCATCCGCCGCAACCACAGCAAATGCCCCAACCCCAACAACCCTATCACGACCCATCCGTTCGTTTTGAGCCATTCCCGGAAGGGTTAACGCCCCCAAACCCGGGCGCCCAAAACAACCCAAATAACCCGGGCACACAAGCCCCCTTGCAAACCTATATCCAAGGAGAAGCCAACAGCATCGCCTTCTACCAAAAATTGGCAAGTGTTAGTGAAGGTCATAAACAACATATTTTAGATTTAATAGACCAAAAAAATAAAAACATTGCCCCCCTTATTGGGGCGCACCCGCCAAAAGAGCCTAATGTGGACAATGTAACAAGCTTTGAGCAAGGCCTTGCCTTTGCCCTGCGCCAAGAAAGCAAACTGCTACGGGAGGCCGCCCAAATAAAAAAAGGCGATGTAATAGCAAATAAAATAGCCGATATCGCCTATCTAATTTCATTAATGTAGGGTGTGGGGCAACGCAGGCAAACAGCCGTCTGCCCCCACCCTACAAACCTTCAATATACGTAAGGGTGGTATTTTTTGCAGGAAAACTTCTACCCTCCACCAGCTTTTTCAAGCCCGCCAGCTTTTCCTCTTCCCCATCCCCGGCATAAATATCTGCCAAAAGCATATATGTTTGGGAAATTTCCGAGCCCATATCCACCGCAACTTCAAGCACTTTGCGGGCATCATCCCGCTCTTCTGCCGCCAGCAATGCCTCTGCCCAGTGGCACATGGCATGGATAAGGTTTACAAAGTTTTCCTCATAACGGGCAACAAATTCCAAATTTGTCCTTCCAAACATCTTTTTAAGCTCCACATTACTGGGGGGCGTTTCAAAGCGCAGCATTTTTTTATCTGCCGCTGCCAGCACCTTATTTTGCCACATATATGCGGGGTGGGGCTTCTCCCGCTGTTCTTCTGTATACTCCTTTACGGGCAGCTTGTCCACAGGTGCATGCAAAAACAACTCCTCCCCCACATCTTTGGGGCGTGTTTGGTTGGCATCATCATCCTCTGCAATCATATCCTCTGCACGGCTGCGTTTTTCCTCATTTCTGCGGCGTGCCAGCCTTGCCACCATGGCAAACAGCAAAACCAAAACCAAAACAGGCGCAAGCCCCACGGCAAAACGCCCCAAAAGGGTTTCCATAAAATTTGTGCCTAAAATACTTATTGTAAAGTCCATATTTGTCACCCCAAAAAATTTGTACTTCCATTCTAACACATTTTATGGCAAAATGGAATAGTAATATTTCCACCCCCATCCGCATAAAATTTCCCAATCAACTCTATACCAAAAACTTACAAATGAGGTGCAAAATATGTACAAGCGTTTGAAATTTGCTGCCCTAACATTCCTGCTTCTTACCTTAACCGCCTGCGGCACAGCCATTAGGGATTATTACCAAGGCTATGGTGCCGCCTTTGTGCGGGATGCGCCCCCACCCTCCACCCCCGCAGGGGACCATATAGCCGCCACCCACGCCCTTGTGGCGCAAATGATAAACCTTGTGTTTGAAGGGTTTGAAAACCACGAAATACATGAAAACCACAACCAACCACTTGCATTAAGGGATGCCCAAACCCTGCTGGATAAACTGCATGATGCAAACCCAATACGCATTGGCATAACGGACGAAAATGCCCACATGCCCATATCCCTGGCGTTGTGGACAAGCCTTTACATACAATTACTGGAAAATATGGGCGGCTTGGCACAATTCGGCATCCGCCAACTGGATGCAGTAATCCTTGCTACCCCTGATATTAATACAAGCCTGCCGGCCGGCCATATAGTAACCACCCACGGGCATTTTAACGCCGGCCTGCTGGATTTTACCCCATATCTGGATAATGAAGTTGCTTTGTTGCTCATTGGCGGCAACATCCTTGCCCCATCCGCCGTACAAAACCCCGCACCCACCTTGCAAAATGCTTTTATTGCAGAGCGTGGCACATCCACCATAACCATATTTGCCCACGGCATAGGGCGCACCTTTGATGCAGACCGCAACATGCTGCGCAACCTACCCCAAGGGCAAATAGCCGATATTACCATAAGCAGCGGGCAAGCCTTAGCGGTGTATGTATTAAGCGAAACCATAACAGGTGCAGTGTTGGAGCTAAGTAATGGTTTTTTGGAGATTGAGGGCCTAGGGCGTTTGTCCATCCATGAAGGGTTTGCCATTTACTCCCTATTATCCAACCCCGTCAGCCTTGGCCGCCCGCACCAAATAACCATCGGCTACGATGTGGCGGAATTTGTTAAGCGGGATGGGCAAATAGCCGCCGCCATAATCCTGCGCCGCCCTGTGCCCGGGCAAATACGTGTGGTGTTGTCCACCACAGGTTTTCATTCCCGCATACACGAGGTGGTAGAATTGCGCAGTGCAGGCGGTTTGGAAATACACGCCCATGATGGGATAACCCAATTAGCCCCGGGGGAAATTTTCCGCCTTTCCTATCACAATGCCTATTTACTGGGCGGCGGGCGTTTAACCATAAAACCCCTAACAGATGATAGGGTTGAGATTTTAACCATAACCCGCAACTGGCCCGGGGGCGCAAACCCCCAATATCGTGGTATTTTGGAAATTACCCACAGGGATGGGGGTTTTACCATTGTAAACCAACTGCCCTTGGAGCAATACCTGTATGCCGTAATCCCCAGCGAAATGCCCACCGTCTTTGGCTTGGAGCCCGCCAAAGCCCAAGCCGTAACCGCCCGCAGTTATGCCTACAACCAATTTTTTGCCAACCGTTTTTACCGCTACGGCGCAAATATATGTGATTCGGTTATGACGCAGGTTTACAACAATATCCCCGAAACGGAGCTGGCAAGGCAGGCCACCCGTGCCACGGCAGGGTTGGTGCTTGCCCATAACGGGCAGGTTGTCAGCACCAACTATTTCTCCACCAGCGCAGGGCATACAGCGGATAGGGGGGATGTTTGGGTAAATTTTGAAACAGGCCTGCTGGATGCCCAAACGCCCGTATATCTTGCGGGTATGCCCCAAAACCTATCCATCGAAACAGGCAACTTGTGGGAGGAGGAGGCCGCAAGGGCGTTTTTCACCAACACAACCCTAACCGCTTTCGACAGTCAGTCCCCCTGGTTTCGCTGGCATTTTACGCTTACAAATTACCAGTTGGCACGTATTATAAACCAAAACCTACCCGCCCTATCCGCCCGCAGCCCCCAGCATTTTCAGCGGGTGGGGCAAGCGGCGGTATATCCCCCGCACACCATCTATACCATAGGGGATTTTGTTAGTTTGGAAGTGCTGCACCGTGGGCGTGGCGGCAATATTGGGCATATACAAATAAATGGTACAGAAGCCGCAATAACCGTGCGCACAGAATATTTAATACGCCGCCTGCTAACCCCGTCCCTGCCCGAAGGTATACCCCTGCACCGCCACGCAGGTGCCGCCCCTGTAAACAACCATTTCATCCTGCCATCCACCTTCCTAACCTTTGATGCGGGCGCAAACAGCATAACCTTCCATGGCGGCGGCTTTGGCCACGGGGTGGGCATGTCCCAACACGGCGCATATGGCATGTCAAGGGCGGGTTATGATTTTGCAAGCATCCTGGCCCACTTCTACCCCCAAACCCAGTTAATAAAGCCATAGGGTGGGTAGCCCCCGCCCACAAAAAACGCCCTAAGCGGGCGTTTTTTGTGTTAGAGTGTATTCACATTAATGGGTCGCACAGCTTATACCAATTCCAATTCGAAACATGGAAAAGGATATTTTGAAAATCGCAGGTTTCAGTGCGTTTTTAAAATGTGCTTTTCCATGATTGAGAATGGAATTGGTATTAATGTGAATACACCTCTAACTAAATGACTGGGTAAGTTGTGTTTTAAGTTGTGAAGATGCTGCCGAATCTGCCGGCGGTGCAGGCTGGTAATACCCCTTTTGGTGGGCAATCTTATACAAGTCATATTGAAACTTTTCATCCGCATCCCGCATCTGTTGAAATGTTTGGCGCAGATTTTGGTTGTTGCATTCCACAATGGTTTTTGCATATGTGCCCAGGCTGGATTTTACACCGGCCAGCACATCATTTACCATATCTTTTTCCTGCATATTCTTTTCACACTCCTTATTCTTAATTTGGTTTACAGCATTCCCGCCAACTTTTGTGCGCTATTGGCAGCATCCTTTGCGGCCTTTTCAAACATTTGTTTAATTTGCGGGTCCGTGCATTTTGATGCATAGTCGTTAAGTTTATGGGCGCAAGTAATATGCCCACCCGCAATCTCTCTAATAGAATTAAATTCCATTTGACTTAAGCCAGCCATCTCATTCCCTCCTTCACAATATTTTCTATCAACAATATCATTAGCCAATCCCGCTACATTATTCATAAAAAAATAAGGGCAACCGTATGGCCGCCCTTTTTTATCGTATGGTAATATACCCACCATTTTTATTCAGCATCAAATCCACTGTATGCAGCACATTCCCGTCATTTATGGCACGCACCGTAATTACATGCCCCCCATCGTTTATATGGGACAAGTCAAAACTGCGCCTATGGGGTGCGTAGCGGGAGCTACCAAGCCAATCACCGTTAAGGCGGTATTCCACAAGCAAATCACCCAAATTAAGATGGGGCACATAAGTTAGCAAAACCACTGCATTTGCAGGCATTGTAGCGGTTTCTTCACATCCAAGGCGGGCAAAGCTGATATGTGATTGGGTTTGCCCCATGGGTATAAAAGGCGGCTGTGCCGTAAGCCGGCTATAAAGATAGCGTGCTTGGGGGAAGCTGCCGAAATGGAAATGCTGGTTTTCCCCCGCAACATGGGTGTTAAACCAAAACATGGCCTTAACTTGGGGAAACATTAGTGGTATGTAGGAATATATATGGCGCATCACAGGCATTGCCCAATGGGTTAAATCTTCACCATTCTGCACATTGTAAAGGGATACGCCCCCTTCGGTTATTATCAGCGGTTTGCGGTCCCCAAATTCTTCCGCCAGCTGGTGCACAAAGGCAAGGGGGTTTGCGTGATAGCCTGTGCGGCGCAAGGCGGCTGTGGCATCATCTGTATATGGGTTGCCCATAAAATACCTTGTGGTGTAAAGGGAAATGCCCACCCAATCCACATAATCATCCCCGGGGTAAAACATTTGCCAATCCATCCCAAAGGCGGATATAAAGTTGACGGAATATACCATGGCAACATTGGGTGCCTCCTGCCGCATTATCTTTGTGATAAAACGGAATGCCTCAATAAACTCCTGCGGGTTTGCCGGGTTGCTCCACACATCCATTTCCGCCCCTACCCGCAACAGGATCGGTAGATTAAGTTCCTCTAAAAAGCGGGCGGCTTGGCGCACCATGGCTTCCTGCCCCGGCACATTTGCAAGGGTTGCCCCTTCATACAAAAAATTCCAAGCAATTTGTATAATTGCATAATCTTCCGGGTTTATGCCGTGTATGTGTTGGTTTGTATTAAGGTCATAAAGCACACGGCTGCGCATATCTTCAATCTCAAATTCCACATAAATGGTTACGGCACTGGGGCGGTGCATACCGCTTATCACAGTGGCATTTCCCACCTGCTCCCCAAATAAAATGCCTTGGGCGGGTTCGTGTAAAGCCCCAAAGTATATGGTATGCCCACCATCCCCCGCCATTTCGGCAAAAACAGCGATGTGGGTGTTAAGCCCATCTAAGCGGTTGCGTATACGTGTGCGTGCAAACTCCATATCATCAGGGTTGCCGCCGATATGGGGCGTTAAGGCTTGGTAGGCATCCAAAAATGTGTATGCCATGGTATATGCCCAGCGCAAACCATCCCCGTCCCCCAGATAGCCGTAATGGCGGGCAACCATATTGGAAACGGACCAAATATTGTTGATGATAAAGCCGTAACCTGTCACGTCCCCGCCCCAATATTCCGCCATTTGTGCGGCATCCCTACCATCCAGCCAAAAATTGATAACGCCCCGCCCGGCGGCTGTTATGGCGGCAGAATTGTTGTTATCCAACGCATTTGTGTAGGGGGCCAGCACCGCCCAAAACCCACGGGGCACGGCGGCCACATCCCCAAAACGTACAGCAAAAACGGTGGTTGCCGGCAAAACCATTAGGGCAACCAAAGCCACTGCCGTAAAATATTTTATAAATTTAGGCATAAATCAACCCCCTGTATTATGGGTAATTATAACATAATCACCCAAAAAAGTCAAGTGCGGTTCAAAGCACCCCCATCTACCGCCGCTCAAAATGGTGGTAATCCCTTGGGCTTTGCCAATTGCCGCCCCAAATCCACCCACGGCTGATAAATGCGGTGTAAACCACATCTCCACGCACAATCATCCCCGGGCGCACATGGCTTCTATCCAAATAGGCGGCACCTGCCGCAGGCCAAATGGTGGCCCCTCGTATATACGGGTTTTGTATGGGGTTTATATCAATTGCCATGCCAAAAGCGTGGCGGGAAAGCACATTGGTGCCTGCAATTGTACGAAAGTTAAAAGCAACGCTGTTGTTGGCCGCCATGGAATAATAGTCCAATGCCCCATAAAAATCAATAAGCTGCATCTGTGCAACGGGGAAGCGGGCTTCCCAAATCTCCTCAAAAATTTCCAGCACCTCTTCACCAATTTCCGCCGCTACAATCATATGCCCCTGCCTATGTATGCCATAAAAATCCCAATGGGAAATGGTAAGATATGTTAAAAAATCAAGCCCAAAAGGTGCATGGCCATGGAAGCTGCTGCCATCAATAATCTCCACAATCTCCACAGGTATTGGCTGTTTGGCAAAAACAGGTGGTCGGGCATTTGCATAGCCCACAAACCCCGCAACAGCCAAGCAAATTGCAAAATTAACCACAAACAGCCCCATCTTAACATGGCTCATCCAATCACCTCCACACCATTCTACCACCCCAAGCCCAAAAAGTCAAATTAACCCTAACAAATCACCCCACCCTTGATGAAATATGAGCATAAAAATCACGCATATCTTTTACCGAATTTCATGTGGAATGAAAAACAACAAATCAACCAACCGCAAAAAATGTCAAACACCCCTTGCGCCCCCTGCCCTTTTGTGCTATTATAAACCACATGCAACAGTGCATAGAAAGGTAGTGATAACTTGAATAAAAAAACAATTATATCCATATCCATTGTGGCGGCGATAGCCCTTATCGCCGTGGGCGTGCTAATTTTTACCATCTTCTTCCAAGATAGCGAAAATGGGGATGAGGGTGATTTTGTAAATATGACAGAAGTGGGCTTTTTCCAGCACTTTACCCATCTAAACCCCTCCAATATCCTAATCACCATGGATGGGGAGTTTATAGGGGTACCAACCCCGCCCGCCCTAATTAACGGCAATATCTACCTGCCCGCCGATTTTTTGCGCACCCATGTGGATAGATACATATTTTGGGAAGCGGATACAAACCGCCTAACCATCACCAGTCCCACCGAAATACACCGTTTTACCCCAAACGCCGCCACATTTACCACAAACTGGGTGCAGCATCAAATTGTCAGCCCCATCCAAAGGGTGGGCGATATGGCATTTGTGCCGGCAGATATGGTGGCGGCCAACTACCCCCTAATCCTTAATTTTCAACCGGAATATAATATACTTATAATAGAATCCTTAGAAAAAGTTAGGCATACATATTCTGCAAACTTTGCAACAGATGCAGATGATGACGCAAACGACGAAAACCCGCTGGAATGGACACCAATCCGCACCGCATCAGGGCTGCAACACCCCATAATAGCAAGGCTTGTGCAGGATGAGCGTGTAACACTAATCCGCCATGCGGGCGCATTTGCCTTTGTGCAAAACCAAAATGGGCTAACAGGCTATGTGCTTTCGGAGCATTTAATGCACCACAGCACCACGGCACCAATCACCGCCCCGCCCCGCCCCCGCAGGCAAATAACCCGCCCCGGCTTTGAAGGTAATATTAACATGGTGTGGCATCTTGTAACCAGCCCGGCCTCCGCCGCCAACCGTGATAACTGGTACACCATGCAGGGCGTAAATGTACTGTCCCCCACATGGCTATATTTTTGCCGCCCCAGTATGGACGGTACGATTATCAACTTTGGTAATCGGGAGTATGTAACATGGGCACATGCCAATGGCATGGAAGTGTGGCCTATGATTTCCGATGCCTTTTTTAGCCCCGAAACAGGGCCCGAAGTTTTTACAAACGAAGCCGCCCGCCTTGCCCTAATGAATGCCGAAACAAGGGATTTTATTATAAACCAAATTATGGAAATGATACATCGCTACAATTGGGACGGTGTAAATGTGGACTATGAAGCGTGGACAGTAGCCGAAGTTGACCATTTTATCCAATTCCTAAGGGAGCTTTCCGTGCCTATGAGCCAGGCAGGTGCGGTGCTTTCCGTAGCGGTTTTTAACCCCCTACACTTTAACCAATGGCGCAATTATCCCGATACCGCTGCTGCTGTGGATTTTTTAACAATAATGGCGTATGACGAGCATTATGGCAGTTCCGCCACCCCCGGCAGTGTGTCCAGCTTCCCTTTTGTGGAAACAGGCCTGCTAAACCTGTTGGATTGGGGCGTAGCACCCCATCAAATCGTAATTGGTTTGCCAACCTATATGCGTGTTTGGACAGAGCAGTTTAACACCACCACAGGCAACTGGGAATTGCTGCCACCCGGTCCCGGCGGCAACCCCCTACCCGAATTTTATCCATACAGGCGCACCCGCAGCGTGGGCATGCAGTTTGGCTACAATATCATCCGTGGCATGGGCGGGCAGTTTGAATGGGATTACATCCTGCGCCAATACGTTGCCCATGTATACCACACCCACAATGGGGTAGAGTTGCGCACATCCGCCTGGCTAAACGACCTAAACAGCACCGAGGAAAAGTTGTCCCTAATAGGCCGCCACAACCTTGCAGGTGTAGTGTGGTGGCGCAAAGGCCTCGCCCTGCCTGCCATGTGGCCCTTCGCCCACGAAATTTTAAGTAAGTAGGGTGGGGGCTTGCCCCCACCCTTATGCAAATACACTCATTACCGGGTAATAACAATTTCTCCACACAACCAAAAAATGCCGACACACTTACCCGTCGGCATCTTTTGAGGCTGCATTACACAGTATGCAGATTATTGTTAGGCAATGGTTACAATGCCAATTGTACCTGTCCACGGTCCCCATTGGGTACCACTGGTGCCATGTTGATATTTACCTGCATTGTAAAATCTCTTGCGCAAGATGTGCTAATACCCACATTTGTGTGCTGGGCAACGCCTTGCACATTGTAAAAATGGTTAGAAAGTAATGTGGGGAAGTTAGGTGCGCTATGGAAATGGTCCCCAAAATTATTCCAATTGGAATTTACACTGGCCAAAAACTGGCTCTGATCCGCTTCACGCAAGGTTACGGTGTGCTCACTGCCACGTATGTCCACATGGTAAATTAGCAAACCACCTGTGCCACGGGTTGCACCTGCCGGTACGCCCGGTGCGGCAACTGTCGCTAATGGCGCATTTGCAGGGAAGCCAAACCAACCATAAAGGCCCATATCCCATCTGGTGCTCATCTGCCTGTTTTCGATGATGAAGAATTGGTAGTTACAGGTGCGGCTGGCAACCAAGATAATGTCTTGATTTGCTGTGCTTCCATTCAAAGTGGCAGAGCGCACTTGCCCTTGCCAATCGGTGGCTTCTATCACAATTGGGTTTACGAAACCAAGCTGCATTAAGCTCCATGCATCAAATGGTGCCGGGGTATGTCCCGGTGCAGGGTCGCCCGGTGACATAGACCAGTTTCCGTGGGCCATAATGCTATATGGACCAAGACCCATACTGTCACCAAACAAGCAATACAAATCCGGTAAACCAAGTATATGTCCAAGCTCATGTACAACAGTTCCAATACCCATAGTTATGCTGCGGGCTTGGGTTTCGCCGTATGCCATAAAGCGCATCCAGCCGTTCTGGCCTACATAGGAGCCTGCATAACTCCAAGCATGCGCCCAAACTTGACCACGTCCGCCTGCATTGTAATTGTCTGCCGCTTCGCCGCCGGCAAAAATGGCAGCAACGGTAACACCGGCAAAATCAAAGCCTGTACCATGCACAGCAGCAACTACAGAATTTATGATGTAGCGTGTACTAACATGGGCATTACCCGAATACCTTGCCCAATTAGGCATATGGTGGGGCGTATGTACGGTTGCATGCACCACACCGGGGTGCTCCGATGGCCGCACGGTAACATCCCTGCCATGGGAAGCAACTCTACCACCACCTGTTACAGAGCCGGCAGGTACAAAAATGTCACGCCCGCCCGACATGTCGTTGAAAAAGTTGGCAACAGTGGCTGCTCCGGCAACTCTTCCGAAATACTTGTTGTGGTAGAAAGCCTGGCTTTCCGCCATGGAAACATTGTCAAAATCAATCATCACAACCAAAAGCCGTTGGTTGTCCGCTGTCACGGCAGGCGCACGCAAATTCGGTGCGGACTGGCGTGGTGCGCCGGGTATGGCAGGTGTAATAGTCTGCCTTGGCTGGCCGGGCATAATCCCGTCCCTTGGGGCTTCCGGCTGGCCGGGAAAGCCAGGAACGCCCGGCGCAAAGGCCCAGGAGACCCCACCCGTGGTGGATGAGGTTGCTCCCAATGGCACAATGCTTTGTGTAGATGGCGGAGCCGCTTGTAAATCACGAATCATGCCCACATTGGAAATTGTTGGGGGCAGGATTGGCGGGCGCTCCGTATCGGGGCTTTGTCCTTGTCCCGGTGGCATAATTGGCCTTTGTGGTGCCTGTGGTTGTTGGATTGGATTGTTTGGCGTTGGTAGCATATCCCCCGGTTGCAGGGTTCTGCCGCCATTAGGTAAAAGTGGGCCATTAACGCCCGCCGGCCCTTGCAGGGTCGGGTCGTTTACATCCACTTGCCATGCGCCTGTGATAAGGTGACGGATATCACCTCTTTGGATACGTACATGGGCATCACCATCAAATGGCACACCGGCCAAATGGGGTGTTGGCAGCAATGCATTGTGGGTTGCACGTGCATAGTACCAGTTGCCGCTATCCTCATCAAAAACAACCACATTACCCTCTACATCCTCCCACCAAGAGAAGGAGCTTGTCCCACGCAAATGCAGGGTTATGGGCGTGCCATCCGCCTGTTGCTCCTGTATGGGGCGTGGGTTGGCGGGGGCGGCCGCAAGGGCAGTTGGCGTTAAAATTACGAAGGCCACAGCCAGAAATTTTAAGGCTGCAAATCTTAGCTTTTTCATAGTTCACCTCCTTCACCCATTATACACCATCACGCAATTTCTGTCAAGTACTTTTTCAAAATCCGTTATATTTTTTTGTTACAAGCCCGACCTCGTCAGTATACAGCGTTTCAAAGCTCGCAGTTTATCGTATGCTTCTGCTGCGAAAATCTCTATAATGTCGGTACGTTTACAAAATAAAATCAACATCTTTATTATCTGCATTATTCCAACCACGGATTGAGCAACAACAAGCTAAGCCTTTTGCATCGTTGTACACGCTTTCATAAAACACAACATTATCACCCGCAAAACTTCTTAGCAAAGATTCGCCCGAAGACATATCCAAATCGCCCAGATACCTACTTCCGCCACCAATGGCGATGCCTTCTTGAAAAAATTCAACAGCAACTTGTTTTCCGCCTAAAAAATCATTGATATATTCAATAAGACAGTTGATATTCTCATTCATGTCATCACCATAATCAAAGTGGGCGTGTTGGAACGAGAAAAAGAAAATAATGCCATCCAGATCCTCGTTGGAAACCCGTATATTCCCATCCCAAAACGGATTGACAATTGCAAAATAATCTATATCGTTAATAGCCTCTACTTTCGTTTCGTATCCCTTATATACTTCTGATAATTTCGCAAATAAATCCATTCTAATCTACCTCCTATACTCAAACGACCCCAAAACAGTATCAGAAAACGCATGATTTTTATTCGATTGCAAGGAGCCAGGTTCCGTGCATACCCAGAGGTATGTGCGGGTTCTTGGGACGCAGTAAATCGGATAAAAAGACAAGTTTAGTGATACTGTTTTGGGGTTGCTTCCAGGAAACATAACCCACATAACCCTTTTGTTTAGAAATAAACTCATTATTCAGCTTTTCTGCTGCATGCAAAAAGCCTGGTACAGATGCCCCTTTTTTTCAATGGATAAGAAGCACAATAAATATAGCCATTGTGGCCGCTACATAAACAGGGTCAGTTGCTCAGTTTCCGGTATGCCGTCCAGCACCCCATTGTCTTTTAACAGCTGCACCACATTCTTATTAACCTTGGTGCGGCTTTTTAAGTCTTCTATGGAGAAAAATTCCCCTTCCTTACGTGCTTCCACAATTTGCTGGGCAACAGATTCGCCAAGCCCTGCCACAGCGCACAAGGGCGGCATCAGCCCCCCATCTGTGATGATAAACTTATCCTCACTGGCGGTGTAGATGTTTAGCGGGGCAAATTTAAGCTCTCGGCTATACATCTCACTCACCAATTCCAATAAGTTGATAGACTTTTCTTCCTTAGTAGTGGCGTTTTTGCCAAGCTCTTGTATACGCTGCATCTCATTCCTGATAACATCCGGGCCCTTGCACATTACTTCATAATTAAATTCATCACTTTTAGCAGAAAAGGCTGCGGCGTAAAAGGCCAATGGGTGGTGTATTTTGTAATACGCCATGCGCACCGCCATGGAAACATAAGCAACAGCATGCCCTTTGGGAAACATATATTTAATCTTGCGGCAGGATTCGATATACCATTTAGGTACATTGCAGGAGAGCATAAGTCTCTCCTCGTCCTCATTAACCCCCCGCCCTTTACGCACCTTTTCCGTTATGTTAAAGGCATCCTTATCAGCAAGCCCCTTGGAAATCAGATACAACATAATATCATCACGTGTGGAAATAATTTCTTTTAGCGACAGCTTTTTATCCTTCATCAAATCCGCACCATTGTTAAGCCAAACATCCGTACCATGGGACAAGCCCGACACGCAAACCAAATCCGCAAAGCTTTTGGGATTGGTGTCGCCCAGCATATCCCGCACAAATTTTGTACCAAATTCCGGCAGGCCAAGGGCAGTGGCTTTGCTAAACATGGAAATTGTCTTTTTATCCCCCAAATCCACTTCCATAGGGTCTATACCTGTATAGTCGTAAAGTAATTTAAGAATCGTCGGCACATCGTGCCCAAGCAAGTCCAGTTTTAACAGGTTTTCGTGTATGGAATGATAGTCAAAGTGGGTTGTGGTTACATCGGATTTTTGGTCATTAGCAGGGCGTTGTATTGGTGTAAATTCGTAAATACTGCGCCCCTTTGGCACAACCATAAGCCCCCCCGGGTGCTGGCCCGTTGTGCGTTTTATCCCTTCGCAACCCACTGCAAGGCGGTTTATCTCCGCCGTGCGCTCGTTTCTGTTTTTTGCTTCCAAATACTTTTTAACATAACCAAAGGCGGTGCGGTTGGCTATGGTGCTTATGGTGCCCGCCTTAAATACATAACCCTGCCCCAGCAGCTCCTCCGCATAAGCATGGGCACGGGACTGGTATTCGCCGGAAAAGTTAAGGTCTATATCCGGCTCTTTATCCCCGTCAAAACCAAGAAAGGTTTCAAAGGGTATGGCATGCCCTTCCTTTTTCAGGGGTGCGGCGCAGTTTGGGCAGTTTTTAGCAGGCATATCACAACCCGAGCCGCCGGCGTATTTTTTAACATCCACCGAATCAAAATCGGAATATTTACAGCTGGTGCAGATATAATGGGGCTCCAAGGGGTTAACCTCTGTAATGCCCGACATGGTAGCAACAAGACTGGAACCAATAGATCCCCGAGAGCCCACCGTGTACCCATCTTCCATAGAGCGTTTTACCAACTTTTGGGCAATTATGTACATAACGGCAAAGTTGTTTTTGATGATGGAATCCAGCTCTTTTTGTATGCGGGCTTCCACAACGGGTGGTAGCTGGTCGCCGTAAATTTCACGGGCACGGCCCCACACCATCTCCTCCAACTCTTTATCCGACCCTTCGATAATGGGGGGGTATGTGCCTTTGGGGATTGGGCGGATGCCCTCTTCAATACTGTCCGCTATGGCGTTTGGGGTGGTGATAACCACTTTACGGGCAACTTCTTCGCCGAGATAGGCAAATTCTGCAAGCATTTCCTCGGTGGTGCGGAAGTATAGGGGGGGTTGGTTGTCCGCATCCTTAAAGCCATTGCCTGTTTGGATAATGCATCTGTAAATCTCATCCCCCGGGTCCATAAAATGCACATCCCCTGCGGCAACCACGGGTTTGCTGTATGTTTCGCCATATTCCACAATTTTGCGGTTGATATTTTCCAGCTGCTCCATACTTTCCACTTCATCATTGCGCAACAAAAATTCGTTGTTGGCAAGGGGCTGTATCTCAAAATAGTCATAAAAATGGGCAATTTCTTCAATTTGTTCTATGGAGCGGTTTTCACGCACTGCTGTATGCAATTCCCCCTGCTCACAGGCTGTACCTATCATCAACCCATCCCGCAGGGCGGTTAGCCGGCTTTTGGGTATGCGGGGGTATCTGTTAAAAAATTCCAAATGTGATATTGATACAAGCTCATATAAATTGCGCATACCCGCTTGGTTTTTAACCAAAATGGTGGCATGCTTGGGGCGCAGGCTTTTAACATCAATTTCTTTGGAATAGCGCAAGTTTATCATATCCAGCGTTTCTATGCCCCGCTGTTTTAGTATTTCTATTTGCTGGGCAAAAATCTCCGCTAATGCTTTTGCATCATCACTGGCTCTATGGTGGTTTTCCAAGGTAACATTATGGTGCTTTGCCATTGCCGCCAGGCCATGGCGGTGCAGGCCGGGAAACAGCGCACGGGACAGCTGCAAGGTACATAAATAGGGGTTATCCACCTCATAACCATAATTTAAGCCAAGGTGCTCCAAAAAACCCATGTCAAAATCGGCATTGTGGGCCACAAGTATGGAATCGCCAACCCAGTCCATAAACTGGGGCAAAACCGCATCCAAGGTGGGCTTGCCCCGCAGCATATCATCTGTTATACTTGTAAGCTCCACAATCTTAGGGGCAAGGGGCACGCCCGGGTCCACAAAGGCGTGGAAAACATCACCAAACTTGCCATCCTTCATCTTAATTGCACCAATTTCAATTATTGTATTGGCTTCCCGGTTAAGGCCTGTTGTTTCCAAGTCAAACACCACAAATTCATCACTTAACTTGGCATTTTTAGGGCGCTGGGCGATTGTTACCGCCATATCATCCACCAAATAGGCCTCCAACCCATAAATTACCTTAATGCCTGTTTTTTCCGCCGCATCCATAGCATCGGGAAAGGCCTGCACCACACCATGGTCGGTTATGGCAATGGCTTTGTGCCCCCATTCCTTTGCCCTTTTAATAAGGTCGGTTACAGGGGTTAAGGCATCCAGTTGGGACATGTTAGTGTGCATATGCAGCTCTACCCGCTTTTCCGGGGCATTGTCCACACGTTGCTCTTGCACCATTTCCCCTTCACCCAGCTTGTTTACCATTATATTAAGCTCGCCCGAAAACTTATCACGGCTTACCTTGCCGGCAATTTTAACCACCGCACCAACTTTTAACAAATGCTCAAAATCTTTAATTTTATCCTTTGCCAAAAAATGTTTAAGGCTAATGGAGCTGGTATTGTCGCTAATATCCAGCGTGTACATCATTTTGCCGCCCCTAACCTCCCTGCTGTCCGTACGGAAAATGCGGCCGCAAACCACCACATCCTCTTCATCCTCAAACTGGCTGTTAAGGGGCTTGGTTTCGCCGTTTATTTTGGCGGGTGCACGCCTTGGGGCTTGTTTTGGCGTTTCGGCGGGCTTAGGGGCGGGGCGGGGCACCGCCTCCGCCACCCTTGGCGGCGCAACAAAAGAAGGCACAATTTTAACAGCGGAAAGCATGCCAAAACGGGCGGATAAATCCGCCTCCAACCCTGCAATGCTATCCAAACTTGTGCCTTGCTCCAATTTTATCCTAATTTCCAGCCACTTTTCACGGCTGTGGCAGTAAATATCTTCTACATAGGCGTTTTTTAGCCCTTCATTAAGCTGTAAATCCAACTTTTCAAAAACTTGCGAAATTTTTTTATTGTTTTCCATGTCCACCCCTTGCGCTTTGGGCGCATTTGTGCTATACTCATTAAAAGAGTTGGGGGCAAACCCAATTTCTTGGCCAACTAAGCGGTTGGCGTTTAGGTTAGTGCATAATCAAAATAACCGGCTACTGTAGTGAGGAGGCGGTTATTTCTTTTTGGAAATTATGTCAGCTATGTATACCATCAGCCCTATCAGCGCAATTAATAATGTTGATGCGCCGAAAATGACCATAATAATTTCAAAAGTTGACATAGGCTCACCCCCTTTCATGGGGCTTCACCAACCGCTGCTTATTAAATTAACCAAAAAAATTTGGGCTTGCCCTTGTCCCAAATTATATTATAGCACAAACCCTTAGGGCTTTCAACTTTTTTCTATTTCAACTTTTTCTTATTAAATGCCGATGGCACAAGGCGATAAGCCTCTTTTTTATCCTGTTTTGTGATATAGCGTGTTGCAATGCGCTCACCGCAAGCGGGGCAAAATATTGCCCCGTGAAATCGGGAAAAATCCACAGCCCCGTCAATTATACGGTCATTATACATCTTTACCAGCCCACTTTCCCCCACTTTTTGGTAATGGGCAATAAAACCTTTGCAAGCAGCGCAGGTTATCACCAAAACATGGCTGCCACGTATTTTTTTCCGGTTTGGGTTCGGGTAAATCACATCAGTAACCCCCCTTAGTCATTTGTAAATATATCCATATTTCTGATGAATAGGCTGCCTGTATAGGCATAGGAGAATCCCCCATCTGTGACCTTATAAGGCTCGGTGTTATCTCATCTATTACAAACACTGTTTCGTAAGGAAAATAGGGATTGATATCAGGCATAACGGATGGCATAAACACACCAAAATCGGTATCATTTCTTAATTGCGGATTGTTAGGGTCGATGTAATTGGTATTTCACGTATATCGATCAACCCCGTCTCAACAGTCGGAAAAGGGGATAATTCTTTTCAATTTACTCTCCCCCTATCATTTTCTCAATTTCCTCCAACAACACATCCGCCATATCCGCTTCGGGTATTTTGCGTACAACCTGCCCTTTTTTGAATAATATGCCACTGCCTTTGCCACAGGCAATGCCTATATCACACTCCCTTGCTTCGCCGGGGCCGTTTACCGCACAGCCCATAATGGCAATGCTGATGGGGGCTGTTATATGGGCAATGCGGCGGCGCACATCTTCTGCAAGGGGTATTAAATCCACCTCTGTACGGCCACAGGTGGGGCAGGATATTATTTCGGGCCCAAAATTGCGCAGGCGCAGGGATTGCAGCAATTCTTTGGCGGCACGCACCTCCTCCACCGGGTCGGCGGTTAGGGAAATGCGCAATGTGTCCCCCATGCCTTGTGTAAGCAAACCCGCAAGCCCGGCAGTGGACTTTATTGTGCCCGAATATAGGGTGCCTGCCTCGGTTATGCCGATATGCAGGGGATAATCCACCTGCGGGGCAAGTATTTGGTGGGCCGATAATGTCATGGGGATATTGCTTGCTTTCATGGATATTACAATATTATCAAAGTCCAAATCTTCTAAAATGCGCACATTTCTCAGGGCAGATTCTGCCAGCCCCTGCGCAGATGGGCCGTTAAACTTATCCACCAAATCCTGCTCCAAAGAACCCGAATTTACACCAACACGAATGGGTATGCCCCTTTTGCGGGCGGCATCCGCCACCGCCTTTACCCGCTCCAAACTACCAATATTGCCCGGGTTTATGCGTATTTTGTCCGCCCCTGCATCTATGGCGGCAATGGCCATATGGTGGTCAAAATGTATATCCGCCACCAGCGGTATATGGTCTATCTGTCTGCGTATTTGCTTAAAACCCTCGGCCGCCTCTTTTGTGTTTACTGTTACCCGCACAATTTCGCAACCCGCATCTGTTAATGCCTTTATTTGTGCCACAGTTGCGGCAACATCGGCGGTTTTTGTATTAGTCATGGATTGTATGGTGATAGGGCTGTCGCCGCCGATGGGAACGCCCCCAATGCGCACCACCCTTGATTTTCTGCGGTTATACATTAAAAAGCCCCCTTGTGTGCTGCAAACAGCTTGTCCAAATAGGGATAATGGTGCAGGGGAATAAATTCCCCACCATCTATTAGTTGGCGTATTTTTGCTTCATCCGCCCACATTGCATCGCAGGTTTCTTCGGGGCACAGCACCACATCATTAATGTCCACATCCTGCCTAAAAACCCAAACATCAACAAATGCAGTTTTATCCGAATTTATGAATTGGTGAAAAAGCTCACCCTTTGAAGGGTCAAGGTTAATGCCAATCTCCTCCTGCGTTTCTTTTAGGGCGGATGTTAAGCTGTCATCCCCCGCCACCGCCGAACCGCCCGTGCATTGCCAAAGCAAGGGCAAACTGATGCCCGCCGCCCTTTTTGAAATTAAAAAGTTGCCATGGCCATCCAAAATCCAAACATGGACAACTAAGTGAAAATCCCCCGCAGGCAGGGGTTGCCCCCGCCGGTGCAGGCGGCCTGTTTTTTGGCGGTTTTCGTCCAGCACATCCCACATTTCCATATTTATCCCCCATTAAAATGCAAGTAAATAAACCCCAATGGCAATTGCCAAAATTAACACATAAAAAGCAAAATAGCGCAGTTTGGCTTTTTTAATTGCGGCCATCATAAATTTAACCGCCGCATATCCAGAAACCATAGCGGCGAAAAGCCCCGCAGCCAAGTTGGCAAAATTTATATCCGCCATAACCACATCATAATCCCTTACAAGGCCTATGGTCTCCACTAACAAAGCCCCCAAAATGGCGGGTATGGACATTAGGAAAACAAACTTTGCCGCATCCGCCCTGTTAATGCCCCGTGCAAGTGCCGCCGTTATGGTGGAGCCCGAGCGGGAAATGCCCGGGAAAATGGCAACCGCCTGGGCCGCGCCAATACATAAGGCATCAAAATAGGTTATATCTTCGGTATTTTTTTTGGTTTTTTTAATTCGGTCAGAAATAAGTAGTATTGTACCTGTCACCACAAAACCGGCGGCAAGGGCGGGTAAGCTGCCAAAGGCTTCGCCCACCACATTACGCAGTAAAAGCCCTGTAACCGCAATGGGCAAGCTGGCAACAACCAGCAAATATGTCATCTTTTGGAAGGGCTTACGTATTAATGCCCAAACATCCTTCCAAAACACCACAACCACAGGCACCAGCGTGCCAATATGCACCACAAGGGTAAACAACATGTCGTTACCAATGTTAAAGCCATATTGCCCCAAAGCCAAATGCCCGCTGGATGATACAGGCAAAAATTCCGTCAGCCCTTGTATTATGCCAAGGATTATTGCCTGCAACAGGGTCATGTCATAATTTACCAACTCGTAAGCTTCCATGCCAGCCTCCCATACCAATTCCATTCTCAATCATGGAAAAGCACATTTTTGAAAACGCACTGAAACCTGCGATTTTCAAAATATCCTTTTCCATGTTTCGCATTGGAATTGGTACCAGTATTATAATCCCTTTATCTTACTAAATTAAAGTTTTGGAAAATCCAATTACCATCAACAAAAATCATATAAAAATCATGCACATCCACATAATCCACAGGCGACAAGGGGCCGCAACAAGGCGGCTCGGTGTGGATATTAACCGACACACGGTAAATCAGCTCATAATCACTAATATGGATGATTTCGTGGGTTTCTTCCCCTGCAAAAATATTGCTGCCCCTATCAGCGGCAATGCCATGCAAAACCCCGTCAAAATCCCGATAACGCACAAATTCTCCAAAAAGCAAATCATCCGCCAAATCTGCAACAAAAAGTTGGCGCAAATGGGCTTCCAAATCCGCAAGTGTGCTTATGGTTTCATGGATAACGGGATGCCAGAAATTATCATAAGCATATATGCCCCCGTCCGCTTGCCAATCCACCTCCATGGTGGATTTTTGAAACCATGTTATGGCTTCCCTTGCACTTTCATAAATCGCTGCAATCCCGTCAGTCGAAACAGGGTGCGAAGATTGGTTCTCTCCGCACCCTGCCGCAACAAACAGCAATATTGTCAGCATTAGTACAACAATACGCAATTTGTTTTTCATATATGCTACCCCTGCATGGCTTTTGCAACTTCTTCTGCAAAATCCTCTTGCTTTTTTTCGATACCTGCGCCTTTTTCAAAGCACTCAAACTTTACAAGGTTAACGGTTGCGCCAACTTCTTTGGCAACACTTTCCACATAAGCCTTAACGGTCATGCTGGTGTCTTTAACATATTCCTGCTCCAACAGGCAAACTTCTTTCATTTGCTTGTTAATGCGCCCTTCCACCATTTTTTCGATTACTTGTGGTGGTTTGCTGGCATTGGCAGGGTCGTTTTTCGCCGCCGCATCCAAAATTTTGCGCTCGGACTCTAAATACTCCTGGTCAACATCTTCCACACGCAAATAGCGGGGGAAAAGTGCCGCAGTTTGCATGCACAGGTTGTAACCCATTTCCTTAACAGCATCATTGCTTGGCCCGTCCACTTCCAAAAGCACACCAATTTTGCCGCCGCCATGTACATAGCTGGTAATAACCTTATCTGTGTTAAAGCGCACAAAGCGGCGTATGTTAAGGTTTTCGCCTATGGTGGCAATTTTGCCCTTTAACACCTCTTCCACAGTACCGCCGCCTTTTGTCCACTGTTCTGCCATAAAGGCAGGCACATCAGCTGCGGCGGATGCGAACAACTGCTCTGCAACCTCGTCCACATAGGCCTTAAAATCGGGGTTTATGGCAACAAAGTCCGTTTCGCAGTTTACTTCCACCATAACGGCAGATTTGCCATCGTCCGCCATTTTAATGGCAACAACGCCCTCCGCCGCAATACGGCCGGATTTTTTTGCGGCGGCCGCAAGGCCTTTTTCCCGCAAAAACTCCACAGCCTTTTTAATATCGCCGCCGGTTTCTTCCAAAGCTTTTTTACAATCTGTCATACCCGAGCCTGTAAGCTCTCTCAACTCTTTAATCAACGCAGGTGTTGCAGCCATTGTTATTCCCCTTTCTCCTCACCTATAAGTGCTTCGTCACCAATTACATCGGCAGGCTCTACACTCTCTTCGCCTGCATCATTACTAACACCCTCACGGGTGGCAATTACAGCATCGGCAATAACGCCTGCAATCAGCTTAACTGCACGTATTGCATCGTCATTACCGGGGATGATGATGTCAACCTCATCCGGGTCGCAATTGGTATCCACAATAGCAACAATTGGTATGCCAAGGGAATTGGCCTCTTTAATCGCTAAATGCTCCTTACGGGTATCTACCACAAAAAGGGCATCGGGTATTCTCTTCATATCTTTTATGCCGCCCAGGTTTCTATCCAGCTTTTCTTTTTCATGCAAAAGCTTGGCAACTTCTTTTTTGGGCAGGGCTTCAAAGGTTCCGTCTTGCTCCATTCTTTCCAAATCTTTTAGGCGTTTAACACGGCTTTGTATGGTTTGGAAGTTGGTAAGCATGCCGCCAAGCCAACGCTCGTTAATATAGTACATGCCGCAACGTAGGGCTTCTTCCCTGATGCTGTCTTGGGCCTGCTTTTTTGTGCCCACAAACAAAATTGTGCCGCCGCCGTTTAGTAGCTCCACCACATCATGGTAAGCCTTGTCCACCATTTTTACGGTTTTTTGCAGGTCAATAATGTAAATCCCATTACGCTCGGCAAAAATATATTCCGCCATCTTGGGATTCCATCGGCGGGTTTGGTGTCCAAAGTGTACACCCGCCTCCAACAGTTGTTTCATCGAAATTACGCCCATAAGGCACCTCCAGATTTTCCCTCCGCAGGCTTTGTTTCTCCAATGTTTCCCATCTGGAACGGCAAGCCTGCGTGTGAATTATTTACAAACAAGAATTATACCATACATGCCCAAAAATTGCAAGCAAAAATTTTGTTAAAATTTTCATAAACAACCCTTGACAGCAAGCCACAAAAGCCCTATAATAAAGAATGGTGTGTTTACACCAATAATAAATAATTTGCTAAGGATAAGACCTTAGTAGGAGGTGCTGACGTGGAGTTTGTAATACCCATTATTGCGGGCGTTGTGGCTTTGGTTGTTGGCTTTCTCCTGGGCTTTATATATCGCAAAAATATCGCTGAAAAACTGACGGGTGCAGCCGAAAAAGCGGCCGAACTTATCAAGGAAGAGGCGCACAGAGAAGCCTCTGCCAAGAAAAAGGAGATTTTGCTGGAAGCCAAAGAAGAAAGCATCAAAACCAAAAACGACATTGAAAGAGAAGTGAAAGAAAGGCGTGCAGAGGTGCAAAAGCACGAAAAACGCCTGATTCAAAAGGAAGAGCAGCTGGATAAAAAAGCCAATTCTTTCGAGAAAAAGGAAGAGCAACTGCAAAGAAAAATTGAAAGCCTTGATGAAAAAACGGTGGCAGCCGAAACCGCCCTTGCCAAGCAACAACAGGAATTGGAGCGGATTTCGGGCATGTCCAGCGAGCAAGCTAAGGACTTTTTGTTATCCAATATCGAAAACGAGGTTAGGGTGGAAGCCGCCCAAATGATTAAGGAAGCGGAAGCAAAAGCCAAGTTGGATGCGGATAAAAAGGCCAAAGAAATACTTGCAACTGCTGTACAACGCTGCGCTGTGGACCATGTTACAGAAACCAGCGTATCCGTGGTGCAACTGCCTAATGATGAGATGAAAGGGCGCATTATCGGGCGTGAAGGGCGCAATATCCGCACATTGGAATCCCTTACGGGGATTGATTTGATAATTGATGATACACCGGAAGCGGTAATTTTATCGGGCTTTGACCCGGTAAGGCGTGAAATTGCCAAAGTCGCCCTTGAAAAGTTGGTAGCAGATGGCAGGGTGCATCCCGCCCGTATCGAAGAAATGGTGGAAAAGGCCAAAAAAGAAGTGGAAGCATCCATCCGCGAGGAAGGCGAATCCGCTAGTATGGAAGTGGGCGTACACGGCCTGCATCCAGAACTTACACGCCTGCTGGGTAAGATGAAATTCCGCACAAGTTACGGCCAAAATGTGTTGCGCCATTCCATAGAAGTTGCCCACCTTTGCGGCCTAATGGCAGGCGAGCTTGGTTTGGATATCACCCTTGCCAAACGTGCAGGACTTTTGCATGATATTGGCAAGGCCATAGACCATGAGCAGGAAGGCAGCCATGTATCCCTTGGGGCGGCATTGCTTAAAAAATACCGTGAATCGGAAATTATAATAAACGCTTGCGAAGCCCACCATGGGGATGTGGAACCTACCAGCATCATGTCCGTACTGGTTATGGCAGCCGATGCCATTTCCGCCGCACGCCCGGGTGCAAGGCGTGAAACGCTGGAATCTTATATCAAACGCCTCCAAAAACTGGAAGAAATTGCAAATTCCTTTGACGGGGTGGAAAAAACCTTCGCCATACAAGCCGGGCGGGAATTGCGCCTTATCGTCGTCCCCGAAACTGTGGATGACAGCGGCATGACCCTGCTTGCCCGTGAAGTGGCAAAGCGCATCGAAACTGAGGTTGAATATCCGGGCAATATCAAAATAAACTTAATTAGAGAAACAAGGGCTATTGAGTATGCAAAGTAACTAATACCAATTCCAATTCGAAACATGGAAAAGGATATTTTGAAAATCGCAGGTTTCAGTGCGTTTTCAAAATGTGCTTTTCCATGATTGAGAATGGAATTGGTATAAATAACGTATGGGCAGGGGAAACCTTGCCCATTTATAATATTTCCCGCCATTCGGGGGTTGGTAAAGAGGATGCTATGGACATCAAAATGATTGTATGCGATTTGGACAGCACTTTGTTGCGTACGGACAAAACCGTGTCAAAACGCACTTTGGAAGCAATAGAGAGGTGCCGTGGGCAGGGCATTATATTTGCCATTGCCACGGCACGTTCCGAAAAATTTCCAAATACGCCACCCAAAGCCTGCGACCTGATGTGCTGATAACAGCAGGGGGCGGCTTGGCAAGGCATAATGGGCGCATTATACACGAAGCCATGTTAAGCGCAGATGACACAAATGCACTAGCTGCCAAGCTGCTTCAAGTGGACGGCATCGGATATATTAACATAGAAACGGCGGATGGGCATTTCGTCAGTAAGCCCATAGACCTCAGCAATCCCCAATGGAAGGGTTACGAGTCCACAATTGTTGCAGACTTTTCCCAAGGCACCCTTGGCAAAACCCCAAAAATCGCAGCCGAAATGCCTAAACCAGAAGCAGTTAGGGATATTATTGTGCAATTTCCCCATGTGGCGGCAATGGGCTACACCGGTGAGCATTGGGTTACTTTTGCAAATAAAAATGCCACCAAATGGCAGGCGATTATGGCAGTAGCTGCCCATTTACAAATTGGCACAGAAAACATTGCCGCCTTCGGTGATGACATGAATGACGTGGAGATGCTAGAAAAATGTGGCATAGGTGTTGCCATGGATAATGGCGTTGACCAAGCCAAGGCGGTTGCAAACTTTGTATGCGCCAGCAATGATGATGACGGCATAGCACAATGGATTGAGGAGAATTTGTCATGGACATAAAAATGATTGTGTGTGATTTGGATGGGACGCTTTTGCGGTCGGATAAAACCGTGTCGGAGCGCACCCTGGATGTGCTTGCAAAGTGTCGGCAACGTGGCATTAAGTTTGCCGTGGCCACGGCACGGTCTAAGTTTAACTTGGAGAAGGTAATGGATGAAGTTATGCCAGATGTGTTAATTTACCACGGCGGGGCGGTGGCTATGGCAAACGGGGTTAAACTGCGGGAAAGTATTATGGATTCGGACCTTGCCACCAAACTTATGGCAAGCATATTAAAGCGTGGGGCAACCAGATTTTCTGGCGAAAGTGATGAAGGGTATTTTTATTATGGTGAAAGAATAAGCTATGCCGACTTTCTTGAAGGGCTTGGGCTTGAAGTGGCGGAAATCGACCCAGGTAATACCTCTTTGCCACCTTTGCATAAAATTGGGGCGATTGTGGATGTTGACAAAGCCAAGGAAGTGCTGGAAGCCCATCCCGAGGTTGGGATGATTGCTTACACAGGCGAATCCTGGGTGCGCTTCGCCCTTAAAGATGCCACAAAATGGAGGGCAATTGAAGCAGTGGCGGCACATTTGGGCATTGACACGGCAAATATCGCCGCCTTTGGTGATGATTGGAATGATGTGGAAATGATTGAGAATTGCGGCATTGGCGTTGCTATGGCTAATGGCATTGACCAAGCCAAGGCAGTTGCAAACTTTGTATGCGCCAGCAATGATGATGACGGCATAGCACAATGGATTGAGAATCATTTACGTAGGGTGGGGTCTTGACCCCACCCAGTCCGAAAGACGTATAATTAATGGAGAATACCTTTGATGCAATAGGGCGGGGGCAGTCGGCTATCGCCTGGGCTGCACCACCCTACACTCACCTAAAATTATTTGAAAAAGGGCAAGGTTAGACACATGCAAAATTTCAAAGAATTGGATATGTACCCACCCATAAAAGCCCATTTTGAAGAGCTTGGTTTTGCCGTTAAAGGTGAAGTTAAGGGGTTGGATGCGGCATTAATGCGGGATGGGCAAATGTGGGCAGTGGAGATGAAAAAGGGCTTTAACACCACCTTGCTATATCAAGCACTAAACCGGCAAAAGGCTGTAAATGCTGTGTTTGTGGCCATTCCCCGCCATGTTTTTATGCGCAGGCGTGGGCATATATTGCATATTTTGGAAAAATTATCCTTGGGATTGGTGACTGTAGCCATGGACAGCCCTGCGCAGTTGGTGGACATACACTTAATGCCAAATATCACCAGCAGACGCAATTCCAAGGCATCTAAGGCTTTGCTGGCGGAGTTTGCAGGGCGCAATTTTGATGATAATGTGGGTGGATCCGCTAAAACAAAGCTTTTGACCGTTTATCGGGAAAAAGCGTTGCAGGTGGCTTGTGCATTGGATGCATTAGGGTGGGGGCAAGCACCCACCCTACGGGGGTTGGGTTGTCCTGATAATACATACAGTATTTTGCGAATGAATACTTATGGATGGTTTGAGAAGGTGGGCAAGGCAACCTATGCCCTGTCGGATGCGGGCAAAGCAGCACTGGATGACCCCATGTTTGCCCGTGTTGTTGCGTTTTATAGGAAGGAGAGCGGCAATGCTGAAATATGAAGATTTAAAGAAAAGTCCTGACGGGATGCCCACTTGGGATTCCCTTATACCTGTGGTTATGGCATTTGCCGTGCAGGAAGGTAGTTGGAAAGGGCGGGAGTTTAGGCAAAAAGTGGCAGACCACATTAATCTGCCCGATAATTTGCGCTACAAGACTTATGAAAATGGAAGCGGCATCGTTATAGAAGACAGAGCCGGCTGGGCAATGAGCCGCTTAAGAGTTGCCGGACTTTTGCATATTCCCCGGCGTGGTTTTGGGGAAGTGACGGATTTAGGGCGACAACTATATGAAAAACATGGCGATAAGCTTGATGATAATATCGCCCGCCAGCAAAAGGGCTTTATAGAAAGACACCAGATGTTGCAGGAAAGGAAAAATAACAACGAATCCGTTGACCAAGCACCCATTTATGATGATGCGGAAAGTTTTGAGGAAGTCATGTCCGCATTGGAAACCCATCACAAAGATGAGGTGGCAACCCAGCTATTGGAGCGGATTTACAACGAAAGCCCCGTCTTTTTTGAACATTTAGCAGTTAAACTTTTGGAGGCGATGGGATATAAAGGTACCGGCAGCCTTGCAAAAGTAACATCACCCACCAGGGATGGGGGTATTGACGGCGTTATCAACCAAGACCCCTTAGGCATTGGGCGTGTATATATACAGGCAAAACGATACCAGCGGGCAAACAAGGTCGGCCGCCCTGATATTGATGCGTTTTATGGTGCATTAAGACGGGAGCGGGCTGACAGGGGTGTATTTATCACATCTTCCGGTTTTTCTAAGGATGCCGAGGAAGCCGCTAAGGACTTTTCCATCGTCACAATTAACGGTATACAGTTAACGAATTTTATGCTGCAATACGGCGTTGGTGTGCGTGTGGAGCGCACCTATCATCTATATGATATTGATGAGGAGTTTTTTGAGTTGGATTAATTTGTCCTTGATATGATTGCATGCGCAGGGGGACAGTCGGCTATCGCCTGCGTTGCCCCCACCCTACCGGTTGCGGCTGGTTGCAGTGGTTATGCTGACGGCACTGGGAATTAGAAAAACTATCCAAGCCGGGTGCCACAAACCCCAAATAAAGCCCGCCAAAAGAAAAACGATAGTTGCCACAGACCATACATTGATGGTTATATTGCGACCGCTTCTGGTGGTTATTATCAAATCACCTTCATCATCATCGTCGTCGTCATCGTCATCGTCGGGCAGGCGGCGGCGCACGGTGTGTGCCGCTGCAGGCACAGGGGCAGGGGCATGCGCAGGTATTGCATTGGTGTTTTTTAACAAATAATCGGTGGTAACATTAAAAATTTCGCTTAAAGCCACCATGTTCGGCAGGTCGGGCACACTTTCATCAGTTTCCCATTTGGATATGGATTGGCGGGATACGCCTAATTGTTCTGCAAGTTGTTCTTGAGACAGGTTTTTTTGTTTGCGCAGTATCTGGATTTTTTCGCCAAGTTTCATGGTATCGCCTCCTGTGGGATGGGGTGGGGGCAATCGGCCGTCGCCTGCGTTGCCCCCACCCTACCATTTTATGTGTTTATATTAAAAAAATCAACCAAGTTTGGTTGGCATGGCCGCAACCGGTGGTTGCAAGTTGGTTTTTATGCAAGGATTAGGGCAAGCAATTCCCCAATATTGGCAACGCCGAGGATTTTTACCCCACCCGGGCGTTTAATACCCTTTAAGTTGGCTTGTGGGATAATAATTTCTGTAAAAGCTAATTTTGCGGCTTCGTCAATACGTTTTTGTGTATGGTTTACAGCACGCACTTCGCCTGTTAACCCCACTTCGCCAAAAATTAGGGTTTCGGGGTTTATGGGCTTGTTTTTGTAACTGGATGCAATGGCGGCAATGGCGGCAAGATCGGCAGCAGGTTCGGTTAACTTCATACCGCCTGCTACATTTACATAACTATCCGCTTGGCTTAAATACAACCTGCAACGCTTTTCCAGCATGGCAAGCAGCATATTAATGCGGTTATAATCCATGCCGCTTACCACACGGCGGGGGTTGGGGGCTTTGGTAGGGGCAACAAGTGCTTGCACTTCCGCTAAAATAGGGCGGCTACCCTCCATAGCGCAAGTGATGATGGAGCCCGGCGCATCCAGCGGGCGGCCTGTTAACATATATTCGGATGGGTTGGTAATGGGTTTTAAGCCACCTTCGTCCATTTCAAAAATGCCAATTTCGCCGGTGCCGCCAAAACGGTTTTTAACCGCACGGATAATGCGGAAGCCCCCATGGCGTTCGCCCTCAAAATACAGCACACAGTCCACCATATGCTCCAAAATTTTAGGGCCTGCAATTGCCCCTTCTTTGGTAACATGCCCAACAATGATGGTTGCCATGCCCCGCTCTTTTGCAAGGCGCATAAAAAACGCCGTTGCCTCCCGCACTTGGGTTACAGAGCCCGCAGCGGACGTAAGGTCGCTGTGCATCATAGTTTGAATAGAGTCGATTACAAGCAAATGGGGGCTTAAACGGTGTATTTCACCTTCGATAGCGGCAAGGTCGCTTTCCGCTAATATATAGGTATTTTCGCCAAATTGCCCAAGGCGGGCGGCACGCAGGTTTATTTGCCCTGCCGATTCCTCCCCGGATACATATAGGATGGTAAATGGCTTGTTTTGGCAAATTTGCAATAGGATGGTGGATTTGCCAATACCGGGCTCCCCGCCCAATAGCATTAGAGAGCCGGGGACGATGCCGCCCGACAGCACCCTGTCCAGCTCCGTTAAGCCTGTGGGGAATTTTTCGTCTGCTATGGATTTTATTTCGCTAAGGCGGGTTGATGTGCCCGTGGATGGGGTGGGGGCAAATCGGCCACCGCCTGCGTGTCCACGCCCTATGGTTTTTTTGGCAATAGCAACGGATTCTTCAAAGGTGTTGTAGGCATGGCAGGCGGGGCATTTGCCAAGCCACCGACCCGTTTCGTGGCCGCAGGCACTACATGTAAAAATTGTTTTAGTCTTGGGCATCTTCTTCCTCTTCATCAGTTGCGGGGGCGGGTATTTTTGCCCGCAGGCTGGCTATTATGCCCCTTTCCAAGGTTTCTACGGTAAAGGACATGTCGTTATACTCAATAACCTCGCCTTCTTCGGGTATGTAATCCCGTAGGCCCATCACATAACCCGCCACCGTGTCATAATCTTCGGAGGTCAGTTCACGCTCAAAAAACTTATTAAAATCATCAAGGCGCACAGTGCCTGCAATGATATATTCATCTTGGTTGCCCGTAGGGGCTATTTCGGTTTTTTTGGTTTGTTGCTCTTCTTGGTCATCTTCATCAAAAATATCGCCCACAATGGTTTCCACCAAATCTTCTATGGTGCAAAGCCCTTGTGTGCCGCCAAATTCGTCTTTTATAATGGCAATGGTTGCCCCTTCGTGCTTCATACGTGCAAAAAGGGAGGAAAGGGTGTGGTATTCCATGGCGATAAAGGGTATGCGCATAAAATCTTCCAGCTTAAAATTTTCCCTGTCCGATTCCAAGATAAAATCTTTGAAGTTGATGGTGCCCTTAATATCGTCCACATCTTCATCATAAACAGGCAGGCGGGAAAAACGCTCTTCCTTAAAAACTTCCAAAACTTGGTTATAATTACTGTTTATATGCACGGCCACCATGTCCACACGGGGGGTCATAATATCCCGCACATCCCCGTCCTTAAATCCCAGTACGGCTTCCAGCATTTCGCTTTCTTCTTCTTCGATAACCGACTCCTCAGTGGACATTTCGATGTATGTTTTAAGCTCTTGCTTCTTTTGTTCTTGCTCCTCCGCATCATCCTTACTGTCCATAAACGAAAAAACTTTGTTTATTACAGCATTTAGCACATTACTAATAGGGGAGAGGATAAAAACCACCCAAGAAATAGGGCGGGACACAAAAAGGCTTATACGCCCGGGGTTTTTTGTGGCAATAACCTTTGGCATAATATCACCAAAAACAATTACCACAACAGATGTGATAGCTGTGGCTATGGCCACATTGCGCACCTCGGTTTCGTAACTAGTGGAGATGTGGATGGCAAAACTGGTTACAATGGTTGTTAGTAAAATTGTAACCATATTATTGCCGATGAGAACAGATGATAAAAGCCTATCCTTTTTACCAACAAGCTTTTCCACAGCATTTGCCCGTTTTTTACCTTCCTCTTTCAGCCTGCGCACAGTTACGTTGCTAACGGAGGTTAGGGCGGTTTCGCTCATAGAAAACAGGAAACCAAATAACAAAAGGACAAAAGCAAAAATCACCTGCCCCGTACTACCAGATGGCACTTACACCACTCCTTAGAATGTATTTATATAACAGTATATCATAAGCTTATGGAAATTTCAACCACAATATTTGGATTGGATTGATGATAAAAACCACGCCGCCAAAGACGTGGTTTAATATACTAAATTATTCAATCCGAAAGTGTTGCTGTATTCGCTCTCTCGCCTCTTCGGGCGTGGATGCACCAACTGCAATAGTGCGTGATGAAGCGCCGGCACCCAAGTATGGAGCATGAACCACAATTATACTATCCCGCATCAAAAATCTTGAAGAGATAAAACCGAAAACATTCATGTCAGCCCAGCTTTCGCCTTCTCTTGGATAAAACAGCGATGCCATACGAAAGCCTTGTGACGATGGATTTTGAAACACCAAATCCCAACTTAACGGCCTATGTGTTTCGGGATATTCCAAAATCTTGATTGTGCCGCTAAATGTAGTACTCATAGAAAAAACATTTATGCTGTACCTGCCGTTAATCATTACGGTTCTGTATTCTATGTGGTTGGGGTCGTCACGAGCAATTTCTATGGAAGCGGCTTCTATGTCTATTGGTATGGAGATGTTAGATATAACTATAATGGCAAGCACAAACACTAAAAACATAATGAAAAGTGTGAGTATAACAATTTTGAATATCCGTTGGGCTTTTGTTGGTGGAGCCCACGGGTTACCATACGTTGATACTATCATTATGCTACCAGACTTGAAGCCAATATGTTGTTGGTCTTATTATAGTAACATGTAGAGGCAGAGACACCAAACTATAATTGTGAATGAGTGTATCCAGAAACCTAAAATCAGCGTGATGCCATCCTTCGCTATGTAAAGCAAAGTGGTTGCTGCTAAACGACCTGGAATCCCATGAAGTGACTATATTTCCTGACATTTGTGTTGGAAATTGCACCCATCCTTGTGTGCGACCAGCAATTCTATCGATTTGAGCCATTGGAATGAAGGCTCGACCAGGCCACCTATTATTCACATCTTCCATTAAAATGGTTCTTGTGGTTATGTATCCAACAAATTGATTTGATATTGTATTGCCTGCAACATTACCTATTCTGATATTAAAAGGTGCATTAACAAACCCACTTGTAAGGTTTTGGATATTTCCTAAAAAAGAGGATATAGCAGAAACGGGTCCACCCATAACTTCAAAACCAACCTGAGCAACCGCCCAAGCGAACTGAGACCAATTTACAGAAGAATGAACATTATTCATAACCTGTTGTGTGTTTATAGGTATTGCAACATCAATAAATCTAAACTGAAAACCTCTATACGTAGTAAAGAAATGGCCATACCGAGAAGTGTCTACAAAGGGCTCAAAATTAGTTCGGCTTGATGGTGGCACTGAAAATATAATGCCGGGGATATCCAAACCATCATCTATAAGCATTTGCACCCTGTGCAGGGCAAGGGCATATAAATCATTATTTAATAGATTAAGAGCCTCGCAACTATCCAGTTGCCTTGCTTCCAGCACCCCTATTTCACTAAACAGCTGAGTATTGTCTTGTAAATCAAAAGCGTTGAATGGTGAGTAATGTTGAGTGTGCATATCATAATCACAACCGAAGAATGCTTCCACGAGGTATCCAGCAATTTCATCGAATACCACCCCATTAAAGTGATCCACTTCCACAACGAATAATGGTATACTGCTTAGTTTTGAAAAATCTAATGCAGATGCGCTAAATTCATCGATTGTTTGAAATTCATTAGAAAATTCTTCGGCTTGCAAAGGAACGGCAAAACCCAAAGCCATAACAGCTACCATAAATAACGATAAAACTCTCTTTCGCATAACAAATTCCTCCTATGTATTTAGTGTGTTGCGGTATATCCGCAATCCCGCTTTTGGGGCGGCTGTACATTCCAGCCCCTTCACATCACGTGATACTAATATTATATACATATATATACACTATGTCAAGGAGAACTATAAGCAAATTTCGCCAAAATTCTAACCTAATAATATGTGTTTCGTTAACGAAAAATGTCGGGTATGTGAAAATGGGGTTATTACACTGGAAAGGAGGTGAAAAAGTGAGAGCTTTCTCATTAAAACCATTATGAAACTATCACACAATTTTGTCAACATAAGTTTATAATTTTTATGCACGTTAGTTATACCGAACTAATAGCAAGCAATAGACGAATCGCAACGGGGCTCGCAACCGCCGATTAACACACCGTTTTGGCTGTTGCGCCAGATGATTTGACCACGCCCAAAGCCGCCACTGTCCAGTGCTACGCTTATGTTGTGGCCACGTCGGGCAAGCCCTTGGGCGATGTGCATAGGAAAGCCATGCTCTATGGTAAAATTTTTGCCTTCCATCCATTGCCAGCGGGGGGCATCCAGGCTGGCTTGGGGATTTAAGCCGAAATCCACCGTATTCATCACCATTTGCAGGTGGCCTTGGGGCTGCATATAGCCGCCCATAACCCCAAAGGGGCCCACGGCCTGCCCGTCCTTGGTCATAAAGCCGGGGATGATGGTATGCAGGGTTTTTTTACCACCGCTTAGAGCATTGGGGTGGGTGGGGTCCAAACTAAAATCCGCCCCTCGGTTTTGCAGGGCAATGCCTGTGCCGGGGACAACAATACCCGAGCCAAAACCCATATAATTACTTTGTATAAAGCTTATCATATTACCTTCCCCATCGGCGGCGCAAAGGTATACAGTGCCGCCGGGGGTTGGGGCATGCACAAGGGGCTCGCCTGCTGTATCTGTTATTTGGTAGCGAAGCTTTTCAGCAAAAGTCTCGCTTAATAAGTCCGCCGGGTCAAATTGCATATGGGCGGGGTCGGTTACATGGTATTTTGTGGCGGCAAAGGCCAGCTTCATGGCTTCAAATTGTCGGTGCAGGCTCAACTCGCAGTCCCTGTGGGTAAAATCCCATGTTTTTAGGGTGTTTAGGGCGATAAGGGCGGCTATGCCCTGTCCATTGGGGGGCATCTCCCATACATCATAACCACGGTAGTTTACGCTTATTGGGGCATCCCAGCTGTTTTTATGGGCTACAAGGTCTTCTTTTGTAATATAGCCGCCGTGTTTGGCGGCATGGGTTGCAATTTCATCTGCCAGTGCGCCTGTGTAAAAGCTTGCGGCATTGGTTTTACTTAGTTCTTCCAAGGTATTGGCGTGGCCTTCCAGCTTCCAAATATCGCCAATTTGGGGGGCTTTGCCGTTTTTGGTAAAGGTGGCTTGCCACCCATCAAATTCTGCCCCTTGGTTTTTTGCATATGCTACCGCTGCCCGCTCCCAAAAATACCCAACAGCAGGGGAGATGGGGAAGCCATATCGGGCGTAGTTTATGGCAGGCTTTAAGGTATCGGTCAAAGGTAAATTGCCAAATTTTGCGGACAAATCCGCCCACGCAGATGGTGCGCCGGGCACGGTAACGGGTGCATAGCCCATTTTTGGCATGGTATCATGCCCTGCATCCCGCATTTTTTCCAAGGTTATACCCATGGGGGCCTTTCCGCTGGCGTTAAGACCATGTAGTTTGCGCTCTTTTTCAATCCATATTAGGGCAAAAACATCGCCGCCAATACCGTTGCTTGTGGACTCTACCACCGTTAGGGTTGCGGCGGCGGCTATGGCTGCATCTATGGCATTGCCGCCGTTTTTTAGTATGTCCAGCCCCGCCTGTGCGGCAAGGGGTTGGCTGGTGGCCACCATGCCCTTTTGGGCATATTGCACCATGCGTCGGGATGGGTGGGGGTAGGTGTTGGGGTTCTGGTTCATTAAAAATCCTCCTTTGCAAAATAGCCCATGTGGTAATCATAATTACCCATGTTTGGCGGGGTTATAAGGGATTTTGTAAGCAGTTCGCCGGCATTGCCCTGCTTGTCAAACAAAAAAATTTCATCTTTGCCAAGGCGGTATGTAAGCTTTTCCTCCGCCCCATGGGCTTTAATTTCAAAGGCATAATACTGCTTAAAAGCATCGGGTAAGGCATTGTATTTATCTTTGGTAATTTCTTTGTACAACTTGCGGTGGTAAAGCCCGCCGGCAAGGGTTTCCAGCACCTCGTCCCCGCAGTTTGTAAGGCATGACAGTAACATATAAAAATGTTCGTCCGATACGGACAAAAAGTCCTGTAAATCAGCATTTCCCGCAAAAACCTTGCCCATGCCGATGGATGGGTAGCAGCATTTTCCAACCTGACAAAGGCGGGTGAAGAGTAGTTTAAGCATTTGTTGTGCCACAAGGCTGGTTTTGTGCAGATACACGTTTTTAAGCATATAAATCCTTGCCATAACAAAATCTTCCGCTACCGATGTGCCTTTGCCCTCATCCAACCCAATTACCACACGCCCGTTATAAATGCCCACGGTAAGCATATTTAACAGCCATTCCAAGTCAAAACGCCCGTATCCGGAGCCCGTCATATGGCTATCCCTTAAAAGATAGTCCATTTTATCCACATCAATTGTGCTGTCAATTATCCTGCCCGAATGGCTGTGGGCAGGGTGGGATGTTAGAATATTGCAGACGATTATGGGCGCATCCGGATTGTAGGCAGTTAGCAGGCGGTTTATTTCCGTATCACCAAGTATTATTTGCTTCGTCCACGTTTCGTGGTGGATGCCGGTTAGCTCTTCCGTTACATGGGATAGAATACCATGGCCAATATCATGCAGCAGGGCAGCAACCACCGCCAAAGGCGCATCCCGCCTAATTTCTGCAAAAAAGGCTGTTTTTTTAGGGCAGGGTTGCGTTTTACTTTCCAGTGCCAAAATTTGGGCAATAACCCGCTTGGCAAGGTATGCCACGCCAATGGAATGGGCAAAGCGGGTGTGGGTGGCATTGGGATAGGCAAAATCCGCCATACCAAGCTGCTTTATGCGCCTTAGCCGCTGAAATTCTTTGCTGTCTATTAAATCGATTATTAGGTTGTTTACAACATCATCACCCATGTCAAGGTTAATAACATCATGTACGGGACAGCGGAAAATTTTCACATGCCACCTCCAAAAATTAGGTTATACAGCGAACGCACAATCACGCTTTTCAGGTACGTTCGCTATACCTGTCGTTAGTTTATTTGCCACTGTTTCTTAGAGCCTGTTTAGCATCTTTTTGCCGGCGGATTTGTGGGGCGGTCTTCCGTCTTTCAATACCAATTCCAATTCGAAACATGGAAAAGGATATTTTGAAAATCGCAGGTTTCAGTGCGTTTTCAAAATGTGCTTTTCCATGATTGAGAATGGAATTGGTACAAGAAGCGTCCCGGACGCCATATGCCCATAAGCGCATAAAGAGGGTGCGACGCAGAAAAACGTAAAATTAGCCGCAAGGGCGGAGATAACGGTAGGCAACACAAAAGCAGATATTTTTTATGGCATATGCTTTTGTGTTGCATTTTACGCTTACTTGATTAAAACATGGTTATTGTTTTTTTCGCAAATTTCACCAGTGCCGGTGTACCCGATACTTAACCAAAAGGCATCATTGGAAGAAGTTAGGTAAATATACGGAACAGACAATCTTTTTAGTTCATCCTCAGCATGAGCAACAAGGGTTTTGCCATAACCTTGTTTGCGACAGTCTTTGCGAATGTACATCTCTCTTATAAAACCATAACCCTCTTTTTCACACCAATCACTTTTTGGGCTATCTATCTGATACATAATGAAACCCATCGGGGAGCCATCTATGTGCAAGATGTCAAGATAGGTGATGGCATCTTTAACGCTTTGTATCATTGCTTTGCACATCCTAATAGGCGGGTTGTTATAGAGTGGTTCTTTCAAATCTTCAATGAAATACACCCCAACCATCTGTGCAAAAGCGTCAAAATCTGAATCAGTGAATTTTTTTATCACTATTTTTGGTTGTTTTATCATAAACACTCTCCTTAAATTTTTGCGGAAAGTTATGTTGAAATCACTCTCCGTGTTAAGATGGCAGCTGCTTTGTTTATCATAATAAATCATTCCCCTTTCAATTATTAGAATATCTATATCAACGCAAGAAAAACTTGCGGAGTTTTTGCTGCACATAAATGCGATAAAGGGCGATCGTCCTTAGAACCTGTTACATAAGTGCGCTCTTTGTTTTAGTTCCTCAGCCAGTAAAGATATTATATCACATCAATGATGCTTGTTGCCAGTTTATTCGGATTGCATTATTTCCGCCCAACACAGCGCACATCCTATTAGCTATTTTCATCTTACTTTACAAGGTAGCTGCTCTCTATGCGTTCAAGATAGTCTTTAAAAGGTGCGGTAAACACCCTTGCATCATAAAAGGTGTTTTGGATTAAAGCTAAATTCTTCATCTGTTCTGTAATTGGTTTAAGAAATCCCTCAAACTCGTCAAGTAATTTTTTTGCTGGTTTTCTGGAATTTAGCCCTTTGGTGCAACTTACTATTGTATCACGAACAACCCTCCAATGCCTATCAAACAAATAATCCCTTCCCATGAGAACTGAAGAGCCGAAATCACATAGTTTTAACACGGTTTTATTTTCAAATTTCCCATACTCCTTTTTATCAGTACATTTTTTGCATGCGCATCCCCGTGGAAAGCGTTAATGGATGATGTTTCTTCGATGGCTTGCAAGTAACGCCTTAATATCCAGCAAATATATAAAGGGTCTTTATCGGCAATATGAACACATAGGGTTTCTCCTTCAAAATACTCCATGCAGGAGATGGTGTATCCGTGAAACATGTGAGCAGCATATACTTTAATTGCATATTTCTCATCAGCTTTAACTGTTCTGCGTAGCTCGTTAACGGCTTGCTCTTCTCCCTTTACATCCCCGCTTTTAGTGAATATTTTGAGTGCCTCGCAACGATCCAGCATGGGGTTGTGCATTAGATAAACTTCGCCGTTGGCACCCCCTCCTATTCGTTCAACGGCATTAAGGTTTGGATACCCTTCGGTGCCGATTAATAGCTTTCCGTTCTTAATATTAATATCCACAAGGGCAACTCCTTAAAGCGAAATTGGTCATATCCATAATACCCGCTTGGTACTATTATAGCATGCCTGCGGGGAATTTGCAAATGGTGTTGGCAGGCGGTGCAAGGTGGTATAATTTGTTTATTGATAATCTCGCATAATTTTCAATAAATTTCGGATTGGAATACATGTATTACATCACCCGCTGCAAAAAATGTCAGATTTTGAAAACCTTGCAAAACTTAGCAGGTTGTGTTATAATTTTGAGATGTAACTTTGACTATGCAGGAGGATGTTGTGATGAGCGTTTTGAAAGATTTGCAACCAACGGATGTTTTTGGATATTTTGAGATGATTTGCGGCATACCCCACGGCTCCAAAGACGAGAAGGCGTTAAGTGATGCCATTAAGGCTTGGGCGGAAAATTTGGGGCTTTGGGTGCATCAAGATGATGTGTTTAATTTGATTATTAAAAAGCCCGCAAGCGAAGGTTTTGAGGGTGCAAAGCCCGTTATTTTGCAGGCGCATATTGATATGGTTTGTGAAAAAAATGCTAATGTGGACTTTGATTTTAAGACACAAGGGCTTAATTTGCTTATTGACGGGGATTTTGTTAAAGCAGATGGTACCACCCTTGGTGCGGACAATGGCATTGGCACAGCAATGATAATGGCCGTTTTAGCAGATAAAACAATAAAGCACCCCCCCATAGAAGCAGTGCTTACCACTGTGGAAGAAGCCGGCATGGACGGAGCCAAAGGCCTGGACATTAACCTTTTGGAAGGGCGGCGGATGATTAATTTGGATAGCTCGGAGGACGGGATATTTTGCAGTGGCTGCGCCGGCGGCGGCAAGGTTACGGTAAAACTGCCTATTAAAAGCACAACATCTGCCGAAGGGGCCAACACATCTGTCACTTTGTTTGTTAGCGGGCTAAAAGGCGGCCATTCCGGTGCCGATGTGCATTTGGAGCGGGGCAATAGCAATAAAATCCTCGGGCAGGTGCTGCACAGCCTAACAAGCCCCTTTGAAATTGCGGAAATCGGCGGGGGAAGCAAGGATAACGCCATCCCCAGGGAGGCATGGGCTAATCTTATTGTCACCAAATCCTGCCTTGATTTGCTTTGGGTGGAATTGGAGCATATAGAAGCCACCTATAAAGCCGAACTTGCCACATCCGACCCCGATGTATCCATTAAATTCATTAATGTGAGGCAGGTAGAGGAGGCTGTGCCGGTTTTTTCCAAACAAACCCATGATGCGGTGATTGATTTGCTTTTGCTTATCCCCTTCGGCCCCGCCCATTATAGCGTGGACCTGCCCGGCTTAGTGGAAACATCCAATAACTTAGGGGTTGTGACTGTTAAGGATGATTTTGTGGTGATAACCTGTGCAGTGCGTAGCAGTGTAGAAAGCCGCAAAAAATCCCTATGCGCAAGGATTGAGCGGTTAGGGCAGCTTATGGGGGCGGAATGTATCGTGTCTGACGGGTATCCCGGTTGGGCATACAACCCCGTTTCGCCTATCCGTGAAACTTTTAAGCGGGTTTGGGAGGGGCAGTTTGGTACACCACCCAAGGTTATGGCAATCCATGCAGGGCTTGAATGCGGGATTTTTGACAGCCGCCTGCCCGGGCTTGATATGATTTCTTTTGGGCCCGATATTTTTGACCTTCATACGCCTGATGAGCGTGTTAGCATTTCCAGCGTTGCTAAGAACCAGCAGTTTTTGGTGGCGGTATTGGAAGCATTGAAATAATATTGACCCAAATAACCCCCGACAAATGTTGTCGGGGGTTATTTGGGGTTTTGGTATAGTCTATCTATTAATCGCTGTTTCTAATGCAATACCCATCATATCGGTAAAACTCTCCTGCCGCTCCTTGGCACTGGTTGCTTCGTGGGTAAAAACCAAGTCGGAAACGGTAAGGATGGCAAGGGCTTTTTTGCCCATACGTGCGGCGGTGGCATATAGCCCTGCCGCTTCCATTTCCACCGCTAAAACCCCCATTTTTTGCCACTTTTTCAAGGCATCCGGGTCATCGCCGTAAAATACATCACTGGTAACTACATTGCCCACATGCACTGCACTTTTCGTGCTTTTTGCGGCTTTTGCGGCAGCCAAAACCAGTCCAAAATCTGCAATGGGTGCAAATGTGCCATTTATGCCGTATTGGCTTATGAAATTAGAATCCGTACAAGCCCCTTGGGCAATAACAATATCCCGTAAATTAACCCCATCGGCAATTCCTCCCGCTGTGCCCACACGGATGATGGCATCCACCCCATAAAACTTAAAAAGCTCATAAGCATAAATCCCTATGGATGGTATCCCCATACCCGAACCCATGACGGATAACCTTTTGCCCTTATATTCGCCTGTATACCCAAGCATGCCCCGCACGCCGTTAAATTTATGCGCATTATCCAAAAAGTTTTCCGCAATAAACTTGGCCCTAAGGGGGTCGCCGGGCATTAATACGGTTTCTGCAATTTCCCCAACCTTTGCTTCTATATGTGGTGTCATAATCATCAACCTCCAAGCCCCAGCATATTCTTTTTGCAATTGCTGGACGCATACCAGCTGCAATCGCCGCAAATATCATCCATCATTTCCGCTGTCATCTTTTCTTTAATTCCATCTATCAGTTTGTGGTACATATAAGATTTTTCCTTTAAGCCAAAATATTCTATAACCTTACTATCCATCGCCTTTACCTTGTCATTGGTTTGGCAAAGGTCGCACCCCAGCATTAGCGGGCATTTACAACAAATATCGTCGGTAGAAAAAACAATATCCACCATCGCATCCCTGTCCTTGCTTAAAAGCTGTACAACGTCATCCATATTCTTTACAAACTCTTCGCTATACCCTTTGCCTTCGTAACCTTGTATGCATAGCAGGTGGTGCGGCCGCAATCTCATAATATTCCATCCCTCTAAATCAAAATTTCGAATAAAGAATTGCCCGTAATTACAAAATTACCAAAATATACTAAATGTATCATCAACAATGCCCGGTGGGTGGTTAGTTTATACTCCTCCTCCACCCTTTCCCCGCCCATGGCGCGGTGCAGCTTGTCCTTGTTGCGAACCATATCTATCAAAGCAATCAAAAATATCAACACAGACAGCAAGGTGAAAAGTATATGGTTTATAGCAAAAATACTGCCAATAATATAACCTTGCGAAAGAAACAGTGCGGTAAAAAGTACGCCCCTACCCATTGCGGGATTACTGCGCACAATCTCTTCACTAATCCCCTTATCAAAATCCCCTTCTATTTGGTCAAGGGATTTTACCTTAAAATCCCCGCCCGCCGGGGCGTTGCTTTTTGCCTTGCCTTTTCTTATTATGGCACCCGCCACCCCCAGTACAAAAACAAGTAGGTTAAGTGCCCAAAGTATCACAATAAACGCCATCACGCTCACACCACTATCCCATTTTGCGATAATCCTTCTTAAACCGGGTTAAAATTTTATGCAAAATATCTTGATAATCTTTGGTGCGCCCTTGGGCTTTGCGTATGCGTGCCTGCTCCAATAAAACTGCGGGGTTTTCTGGTGCCATGGCAATAGCACGGGAAATTGCCCAGTGCGCCTTTACCAAATCATAATCCTGCCGGTGGTATGCGGCAAGCAATGTCCATAAATCCGCCTTATTTTTCTCTGTCACCACGGCCTTTTCCAATGCTTTTATTGCCCCCGGCAAGTTACCCGCCTGTGCGTGATATGCCGCTTGTTTTTTCAAAAACTCTAACCCCTGCTGGTTTTCGGGTATTTGTGCTAAATTGCCCAATGCCTTATCAAATTGGCGCACCCGCATAAAACAGTCGCTAATACGGTAAATATAGGCATGTGCAGGGTCTTGTGCAAGGGCGGCTTGGTATGCCTTCATAGCCCCAAAATAATTGCGCTGGTGAAATTGTATTTCCCCTTGAAAATACAGCATTTCGGGGTGGTTGCGGTCCTCCGCTTGTAAAATAAGTTCGTTAGCCCCATCAAAGTCGCCTGCCAAAATGGTAGCTTCGATAAGGTTAAGGCGCAATTGCTGGGATTTGGGGTCCGCAGACAATGCCTTAGCAAAATACTGGGTTGATGTGGTCACATCACCTGCCTGCAAAAGCGCAATGCCCGCATTATTCCACAAAGGCACATTTTCCTGGTGTTTTAGGGCTTTGGCATAAAAACCGTAAGCACGCTCTCCGTCACCCGCATCTAACCAAAAATCGCCCTGTTCTTTATATTTCTCCCAAATATGCCGCTTTTCCCATGCTGTCAGTTCCTTTTGCAGCCCGGCAAGGGCATCTTGGGGCAGATAATCCGTGGTGGATAAAAATGACAAAAAAGCCATGGTGGCATTTTCCATCACAGCCAAATCCCGCATTTTGACAGCAATATGATGCAATCCAAGCCCTTCTACCCATTGCACAAAAGGGGTTGCCAAAAAATCCTCCATAGACTGTCGCCAGTAGTGCAAACAGTGGTACAAAGCCTCTTCCAGCGAATAAACTTTTATGCCTGTCATATTAAATTCATAGGGATTGCGGTTCTCCTCTTGCGAAACACAAAGATACAAATCAGCCATAACCCTATTATACCACGCCACAGCGCACATCGCAACAAATTTCTTTTAGAATTATGCCGACATAGTAGCGCACTTGAAAATAAGCATACCATCATCCACATAATAAACAGCAATTTTGCTTTTTATATGCCAACCCAGTGTTTCCCGCAATTCTTTGGGCAGGGTTATCCTACCAATCTCATCAACTTTTGCTTCAAAGTATTGTGTGGGGTCATCATTTTTAGTTTCAACTTGCAGTATTAAGATATTATCCAAGGGCTTTAAGCTTAATCCCGAACCAACTTCAAGCCCCAACCTTTCCCTCAGTTCAATGTGAAAGGCTATCTTTCCAAGCTCATCAATGGTTCTTGCGCTGTATCTTTCCATAAAAAATACCCACCTTTCTGTCTATTATTTGTCGGGTGTAAGAAGTGCTTGACAAATAGACCTGATACCAATTCCATTCTCAATCATGGAAAAGCACATTTTGAAAACGCACTAAAACCTGCGATTTTCAAAATATCCTTTTCCATGTTTCGAATTGGAATTGGTATTAGTCAAGAAGTTTTTTATTGTGACATCAAGCGCAAATTCCTTTTATGCAGCGGATGATATAACCAACCTCTTCCAAGGTGTTAAAATGGCCAAAAGAAAAGCGCACCGTGCCGTGGGGATATGTGCCCAGCGTTTTATGGGCATTGGGAGAGCAGTGCAGGCCGCAACGGGTCATTATGCCATATTCGCCATCTAAAAGTGCGGCAACCTCCGCATTATCCCGCCCTTTGAAGTTAAGGGAAACCACGGCGGTTCTGCCAACCACATCCTTTTTGCCGATGATATCCACGCCGCATATTTTATCTACGCCTTCTATAAATCTTTTTACCAGCACCATCTCTTTTTCAAAAATCGCTGTAACCCCTACCTCCAAAATATATTCCAAGGATTTTTTAAGTCCCATAATGGCGGGCAGGTTAATTGTGCCTGCTTCAAATTTATCAGGCAAAAAGTGGGGCTGGTCCAGCTGGTGGGAAGCACTGCCCGTGCCGCCAGTTATAGTTGGGTCGATAAGCCCGGCAAAATCATCTTTTACAAGAAAACCGCCCAAGCCCTGTGGCGCAAGCAAGCCCTTATGGGCGGTAAAGGCAAGGGCATCAATAAATTCCATATCAATATCCATCACCCCGGCCGTTTGTGCAGCATCTACAATAAACCGCACACCATGCCTTTTGCAAATTTCCCCAACTTTATTTATCGGGAAAATTGTGCCGCATACATTGGATGCGTGGGTCATAACCACAGCTTTTGTGGCCGGTTTAATCATTTTTTCTATTTGTTTCAAATCCGTAACCATATCATAAGTAACGCCTGCCTGCGCCAGCCTGTGCAGGGGGCGCATAAGGCCGTTATGTTCCATTGTTGTGGTAATAACGTGGTCACCACTTTTCAAAAAGCCTTGCAAAATCATGTTTAGGGAATATGTAATGCTTGGCGTAAAAATTACATTTCTGGGATTGTTAAATTTGAACAACCCGCACAAAAGCTGCCTTGTTCGCAAAACCTCCCCCCCAATGTTGTAGGATGCTTCATAACCGCCCCTGCCCACATTGTAGCCACCGTTCACCAGAAAATCCTTAACAGCATCAGCCACACCCGGTGCCTTCGGGAATGATGTGGAGCCATTATCTGCATATACCTTATTCACACTACCTTACCCCCTGTTCCATCAAAAATCCTAATGGGTTTTATTATACACATAAATAATCCCTATTTGCAAGTATAAATTTTACATGCTATAATAGACCTGTCCACTAACCTCATTTGTCATCTTTCCGACTTATTTTTCACCCGGTATGCGTGGAAAGGTCTAATTTTAATATAAAACTTGGATAGGATGTGAATTGCATTATGGTTAAAAAACTTGCTTTGCCTGCAGTTGGTGCGCTGTTTGCCATCGCTTCTCTTATTTTGGTAGCTTGCGGCAACCCGGGCAATATGGGGCTTTGTGTTGCCTGCTTTTTACGGGACACGGCAGGTGCCCTCGGCTTGCACGGGGCAGAGGCGGTGCAATACGCCCGGCCTGAAATAATCGGCATTGTGCTTGGCGCTATGATAGTATCACTAATAACACGGGAATTTTCCTCCAAAGGCGGCTCTGCCCCTATAACCCGCTTTGTGCTGGGTGCTTGCGTAATGGTTGGTGCACTAATTTTCCTTGGTTGCCCTACACGCATGGTATTGCGCATTGCAGGGGGAGACCTTAATGCAATCGTAGGCCTTTTCGGCTTTGCGGCAGGTATTTTCGGCGGCATATTCTTCTTAAACAAGGGTTTTACATTAAAACGTACATACACCATATCCAAAACAGATGGCTTTGCCCTTCCTGTCATGTCTTTGTTGTTGTTAGTTGCCTTGCTGTTTTTCCCCATGCTTCTTAATTTTTCCGAGGCGGGGCCCGGGGCAATGCGTGCACCAATTTTCCTAGCCCTTGGCATAGGGCTTGTAATGGGCGGTGTGGGCTTTATCAGCCGTTTGTGTTTTGTGGCAGGTATTAGGGATAGTGCGTTTTTCAAAAACTTTTCCATGCTATTTGCTTTTGTGGCATTATTGGTGGTTGCCACCGTTGGTAATATTATCATGGGTAATTTTAACCTTGGTTTGGAAGGGCATCCCGTTGCCCACACAGATGGGTTATGGAACTTTTTAGGGCTTGCCCTTGTGGGGTTGGGCTCTGTACTATTGGGCGGCTGCCCCTTCCGCCAAGTGGTATTGGCAGGCGGCGGCAATACAGATTCGGTAACCGCAGTGTTTGGGATGATTTTCGGTGCAGCCCTTGCCCACAACCTTTCCCTCGCCTCCTCCGCAGCAGGGGTTAGCGAAAGGGGCCCGGTAGGCTTTGCCGTTGCCGCCGTGCTTATGGTTGGTATTGCCGTGTACAACACATTTTTTAACAAAGATAAGAAAGCAGGGAAGGTTTAATATGACAATTTTGGATGCACGGGGCATTTCCTGCCCGGAACCTATGGTGATGCTGAAACAAGCCCTAAACAACCAAAGGGAGCTAACCTTGATGCTGGACAGCAAAAATGCCCTTGCCAACTGCGAGGAGTATGCCAAGAAGCAAAACTGTACAGTAACAATCAAAACCGAGGGTGATGAGTATGAGTTGCATATCAAAGCCAATGGATAATTACATAGCCACATTTTTTAGCCATTTTGATGCCCTAATGTTTTGTGAGCACTTGAAAGAACAGGGCGTGGCAGCCAAAATGATGCCCGTGCCAAGAAAGGTCAGCTCTTCTTGCGGCACATGCGTATCCTTTACAACAGAAACAGAAATCAATTTCGACCAGCACGAAGTTGATGCGGTTTTTGTGGAAACTTTTGGTGAGTTTAGGCAAATAGCATAATACTCACTTCCTGTCAAAATATCACCAAAAACACGCCATTGCAGGCTTTACCCGCAATGGCGTGTTTTTGGTTTACAGCCGCACAAGCTCTGCAATGCTGGCGGCAATGTTATCAAGTATATCATGGAATTTGTCTGATAAGTCATAAAATTTACCATAGGGCTTGGTTACAGGGTCATAGGCCTCGATGGATTCCCTGTCCTTACGAGCCACAACATATGTCACCACATTTTGTGCCGCAAGCATGTCACAAATATCCTGCACACTTTTTCCCGAATGGGTTGGTACATGGGGCGGCGCATCGGTAATCAGTATAAAAATGCTTTGTGTGCCGGCCTCCCGACCGCCGGTGTTTAACAGCTCCACCGCAGTTTCCAGCGAATCCAAAGCGGATTCGGGTATGTCCCCGCCATAGGTACGCGGAATATTTTTAACCTGTTTTTGGAACTTAACCACATCGCTGGTAAAGTTGTAAACGCTCATTTTCTCTTTCTCATTCAAATCCCCAAAGCCGATAAGGCCCAGCTTAAAGCTTGCCCCCTTGCTGGCAAGGATTTGGGAAAACTCTATGGCACGGTCTTTAACCCCATTAATATATGTGTCCATACTGCCTGTTGTATCAATGCAGAAAACCACATTAACATTGCCGCCGCCCGCACCCGTTTCCCGGCTGGTTGGCGGGGCAGTAAACTTGGTGCGGTCAAATTCTGCCCGTTTTTCGTTGCCTGTGGCAATGTCTTTTACATACACTTCAAAAAGGTTGTTTTCGTCAATGGCGTAGGTTATCTCAATTTGGGTAGCACCTGTAAGCCCTGTTAAAACAACGCTTCCCATGTATTTCTTATCATCCTCATACCCCGCTTCCCATTGGTACACATCCACATTAACCGTGGGTGCGCCCGTTGCGGCAAAATTGGCATCAGAAATTTTAGCGGGTATGGCTGTGCCCATGGGGATAATAGGTATAAGCCCCTTTTCCTTGGTGGCAACATTAATTACCGCCTCTGTACCAAAAATTTGGCGGGTTATTTGCCCAACCTTAACATTACTGCTGGGCAGGTGTATTAAATAGTTGTAAATTGCCGCACCCATGGCAACAGATTTGGCAGGGTCGGTTGCCCTGTACGGCTCTTTTAGAAAGCCTGCCACCATGCGGCGCACCATGGGGATAAGGGTGCTGCCGCCCACAAGTATTACTTTGGAAATCTCATCCGCATGGCAATTTGCCCGCTTTAACGCCTCTTCAATAATATCCCGGCTACGGTCCACATATTTGCGGATAATTGCTTCAAACTCCTCCCGGCTAATTTCCAGGGACAAGTTTTGCGGCACGCTATCATGGATAACCAGTGGATTTATGCGTATCTGTGCCTTATTTGTGCCTGATAGCTTCTTTTTAACGCTTTCCGCTTCAAATTTTAGCTTTTGCAGCACGCGCTTGCGCTCGGCATTGTCCAGCCCATCCAAATCAAGGCTGTTTTGTTGCTTAAACTTTTCCTTCATCCATCGGATAAGCTCCGAATCAAAATCGTCGCCACCAAGGGACATGTCCCCCACATTTGACAATTCCTGGAAAATTTCTTCCCCATTTTCATCCTTTCCCACACGTAGCACGCAAGCATCAAATGTACCGCCGCCCATGTCATAAACCAACAGGGTTTGGGCATATCCCTGGCGAAAACCGTATTCGATAGCGGCCGCAAGGGGTTCGCTAAGCAAAAAAACATTCTTAAAGCCAGCCAAAAGCCCCGCTTGGCGGGTGGCAAAAATTTGCCTGTCATTAAAATAGGCGGGGTGGGTTATAACCACCTCGCTAAACATTTCGCCTGCCTGCTCCTCGGCGGCAAGTTTTAGCTTGCGCAAAATATCCCCACTTATCTCCTCAGGGGTTTTTTCAATTTCACCAATCATCACACGCTCGTCGCTGCCCATCATCCGTTTAACGGACATTACGGTGGCTTCCGGGTAAATTATTGCCCCGCTTTTCGCCTCCGCCCCAACAACGGTGCCTTCTTCCATATAACTAACTACCGACGGCAAAATTTCATCCGCCCCGTCAATCTTCACAACCTCCAACACATCGCCGCTGTCCTTGTAGATGATGGCAACGCTGTTGGTTGTTCCTAAATCTATTCCTAAATAGCTCATATTTTTTTCCTCCTTATTTTCACGTTTATTTAGGCGGGGGCAAGCCCCCACCCTACGGTTGGTTAACCACGCCTGTGAAGAGTATTTGGTTGCCGCCATCGATGGTGTTTTTGTGCAGTATGAAGGCGAAGGGACGGTTGCATATCATTTCAAAGGTTGTTTGGGCTGGTGGCGGCGCACTTTCGGCAACGGCTATCATTAGGGTTACGGCGGCGGCGGTTGCGCCCTCTTCATCCAGCTCTATCAATGCTGTTTGCATTGCATCACTTAGCCACACACGGGGTGGGCCAACTGCCAGCAAACCATTTTCCCCTGATAGGGGTGCGGCAAACTCATCAAACAGTGGTATGCCCATGTTGGTTAACACATATGGTAAATTGTTGTGGTTGTTTTCTATGCTAAACCGGGGCAATACCAGCCTACCTTGGGCCAGTTGCTTGTTTTCCCGGGCTAACATATGCTCAAAATATTCCAAGGTCATGGATGCCAATAGGCCTGTGGCATCCCCATTTTTTGGCAGCATTATGGTTATGCCGCCGCCTGTTTCAAAGTTTAATGTTAAAGCCTGTGTCACGTCATCCTCAAAGTATAACACAGGGTCATGCTCTTGCCAAGCCATTTCCATTAGATAGGCTTGATTGATTAGGTGCATACCGTAAAAGTTACCCCTTTGGGTTAAAGCAGGGTCAAATTTGCGCCACCAGCTGTCAGAAAAATATATGGCATTGGCGATGACGGCGGCGGTTCGCTCATCAAAATCCTTCGGTGATACCATTTGGTATATCAGCCCATAAGTGTTATCATAAGCCCAGCGGTTTATGGCATATGCTGCATGGTAATGCAGAAAGTCCACATTCATAATACCACCTTGGTAATAGTCCGCAAAAATTTGGGCAAAGGCTTGGTTTATGGTAACACGCTGGCTGGCGAACATGCCATTAGCAATGTGCAGGGGGTTTGGCCAATCGGGGTTATGGCGGCGTGCAGCCTGATTTGTTAGGTCGAACAACATGCGGGCGGCGGCTTGGTTTACCGCATCTGCTTCGCTTCCCTTGGCCCCAATGGCTTCCAGCAGGGCGGGTCTATGGGTTTCGTTTGTAACATTGGCAAGTGCCGCCAAAGGCATCCAAACAGAGAAGGGAGAGGCTATAAAGTTTTCGTCACCCATATCTGCAAGCAGTGCGGCGGACAGGCGAAAGGCAAAGTCATTAGCACCCCTTGCCACATCCTGATGGATGGGTTGCCCCCAGTTGGTTGCCCCCAAGTTTGGCGGAGGGGCAGCTACTGGCACTACTGTGGATGCCCCTTGGTATTCTTGTTCCAAATTGCCGCAAGCTGTAAAAAACAAGCAAATTGCAAATAATGTTCCAATTAACCTTTGCTTCATTGGTTTTCCTCCTTCACCACTCTACGGAATAAGCAGTTCAAAGCGCAAAGTGCCCCTAAACAGCTCCCCATATCCGTTGCGGTATAGGGGTGCGCCAAAGTCTATATAAGCATATCTTCCATCGTGGATTATTTGATACATGCCCACGCCATATTGGGGTAATTTGTCGATATACCCTAAAAGTTGCCAGCTATCGCCTTGGTTGGTGCTGTAAAAGATGGATGCAGGCCGGTAATAACCTTGGTATGACAGGAAAATGGCATAAACTACCCCGTGGGCATAAATCATATCATAAGCGGGGCCGTAAAATTTTGGTTCTATATTCAAAGATACGTTAAATTCCCCCGTTTGTCTGTTATGGTGGGCAATGCCCATCCATGGGCCGCCATCCAGCCCCCAAAGTATATGGCTTTCAAAAGCAATGGCAGATGTGGGTAAAAAGCCGTAAATCACAGTTTTCCAACTATCACCCAAATCTTGTGATCGGATGATGCGGGCGTTTTGCCCATCCCCTATGGCTTGGTAAACAACACCATCGGGGGCGATTATTAACTTATGGTTATGATGGTCTATTTGTCGGCCGGGGTCAAAAACAACTTCCCAATTTTTACCAAAATCTGTGGAATGGTAGATGCGTCGAGCATTATCACCATAGCCTTTATAGCCGTATTCGGAAACGAACATGGTGCCGTTTTGGCTTGCTATATTCCACCAAATCACCGCTCCGGACTGGACATTAAGTACCTTTTCCCAACTTTCGCCACCATCTTCTGATCTAAACAGTTGGTTTGTTCCAATTTCCGCCCAACGGTCTTCTGCAACGGAAACAAAGATGTTTCGTGCATCATCCACATGCACAGCCTGTATGGGCATGGCAAAGGCATAAACGCTTTGCCAGTCTTCCCCGTGGTTGTTGGAATTTATTAGGTTGCCCGTGCGAAATTCCGCCGCCCAAAGATAATCCTCACAAGCTGCCATGGGTATCAACCCTGCAATAAAAGCGTAATCCACAACAAAATCCACAAAGTTTTCCGCCGGGCGGGCATCTACGGTTACAGGCGTGGTTTGCTGACTGTTATTGCCGCAAGCTGCCAAAAACAGCCCAATCATCAGCAATACACCTACACACAAACGTTTCATGCGTTATATTCCTCTGCTAAAATGGCATACACGGCTTCGTCTACCCATTCTTTATCCACCCTTGCCCAAAACTTTTTAATATGCAGGGCTTCCCGCCGCATTCCGTTGCGCTCCATAATACGGTAACTACCGTAATTTACAGCAGCGCAGGGGGCGGTTATGCGGCGTAAATTAAGCTCCTTAAAGCCGTATCTAATCAGTTTGGCGCAAATTTCTGTGCCAAACCCTTGCTTGTGGTGGTTTTTGTGCAAAACCCAGCCCAGCTCCCCCGTATCACCTGCGCTATCAGGGTAAATGCCGCAACTGCCGATAACTGCGCCACTTTCTTTTGATACAACAGCAAAATCCATACCTTTGCGCACGGTTTTAAGGTAGTCCCTTGTCTGCTCCATTGTATTGGGCCCCCAAGCCATCCAGCGCACATTTTCCGGGCAGGACCCCCAAGAGTAAAAGGCATCCGCATCATCCAATGTTGCAAGGCGCAAAATTAGCCTTTCTGTTTCCAGTTTCTCACAAAAATTCATATTATCCCTCCATCCCCGCCGCCAAAACATCGGGGTGCATTTTATAAAATTCTTCCTTGGTAACGGAAAAGGTCAAATCGTCATAACGCTTACCGCCAACCCGCCGTATGCCCCGTATGCGGCCAATTTCTTCCATGCCAATCTTTTGTGCAAGTCCCATCATGGGCAAATTGCCCGACCAGGTTTGGCAATAAATCTCATCCGCATAACTGTTTGCAAAATGGTAGTGTATCCATAAAATCAGCGCATTTGCAGCATGCCCCTTACCCCTTGCATCCGCCGGCGGTATGCCGATGCCCACGGCCAGCAGGTGGGGCATTGTGTCAATAAAATAACGGTTTACGCCGCCGATATGCCGCCCATTCTCATCATCAATTTTTAAGGCACTGTACACCTTCGGGGGGTTGGTTTGCAATCTTTCCAAATACATACGCTGTTGCGCCATATGCACATCCACGGGTATGTCATCCTCCCAGGGGGCATCCCAGTTAAGCCACTCCGTCTCCACCGAATGCCATCGCTCTTCATCCGCTAAATCCGATTGGCGCATAGGGCGCAAGGTTATGTTTTTATAGGTCATTAAAAGTCCCCTCCCTCAATCAACACCAGCACCGTTGCAAGCCTTGCAGTTAAAAAATATCAGTCTGGGTGGCAAATTCGTAGCCGTTGCGGCCTATTTTGTTCGTTAAGTTATTTGTGTGGCGGTTTCTGTCTCTGAAAAATTATGCTCGTCCACAATAATCCATAGTTTGCCATTAATACCAATTCCAATTCGAAACATGGAAAAGGATATTTTGAAAATCGCAGGTTTCAGTGCGTTTTCAAAATGTGCTTTTCCATGATTGAGAATGGAATTGGTATAAAGAGCCAGCAGCAAACTCGGGACGGGGTTTTACAGGGATGGCAAAGTTTCCATGCACGGTTGCAACCCATAGGGTTGGAGGAAGGAGTGGAAGAAATTAGCATCAAGCATAAACAAGTGTCCAAAACTATTAAGAGGAAAGTCGTTTTCTAATATATAAAATATAATCTCCATAATCAGTAGCCTCCCTCTTCGATAAGTGCCAGCACTGTTGTTAGCGCACTCATGTTCTCACGGTTAAAAATATCCGGTTGGGTTACGAATTCGTAGCCATTGCGCCCAAGATGGTCCGTGCTGTACACCCCCTGAAAACGCCCTGCAATGCCTGTGTTTGGCAGGGCAAACACAATGGGTTGCCAACCAATGCCTGCCCCACCTGTGGGCTCGCCTACAATGGTGGCAAAGCCCGTTTGCCGGGTTACAACCGCCGCAAAGTCGGCCGCGGAAAAGTTGCGGCCATCCACCAACAGCCATATTTTGCCATCAAATCCCACAGCATCCTCTGATGGGTATATGGTGCTTTCGGCATGGAAGTGGTAGGTAAACAGGGGTACATCATCCGGGTGCAGATAGGGCAAACCCGCCAGCACCTCCGCCGCCACCGGGGCAAAGCCTGTTTGCTCCCCATGGAACAACCCAATATGCTCCCCATCCATAATAAAAAAGTTGGCGGAGTATGTAGCGGGCGCATCAATCAAAAACTGCATTAGCACAATGGGAAAATAACCGGAGCTACCCCCGCCGTTGCCCCTAATATCAATTATCAAGTGGCTGTAACCTGCAACACTTTGCAAGAACGGGAAAACAATCTCCCCGTCATGCTCAATATTGCCATGATTAAAGGAATTGATGGTAATAAGGGCAATACGCCCCTCCTCAATACTTTCGGTGCGCACATTGCCCTGCCGCACCACATCAAATCCGCCACTATCACCAATCCAAGCCGGCGCACTGCCATAAAACTCCCGTGATGCGGGATTGTCCAGCACATCGCCCCAGGGCGTGTCCGGCCATAGATGCATATAATACCAATCCACATCAAAAAGGGATAAGTGCCCAAACCCCCTAAAATGCTGGAAAAAATGCCTTTCCAGATTAGCGTAAAACATTTGGTCTGTCCAGCGTCTGTTATAAGTCATTTGTCGCATATTCTCCATAAGCTCCCCCACATCAATGCCCAATGCCCGTTCTGCACTATTAAGCAGGGGGCAATTGCTTTCAAGAATGTGGAATAGATAGTCTAAATCCTCTAAAAATCGGGCTTGTGGGTGGTGCTGGGGTTCATAATATTCCGCCTGCCCGTCACTGCTGCACGCCGCCAAAACCAGTCCAAGCAATAACATTAGCCCAATATACATACGTTTCATTGGATTATACCCCCACCTAACAATATGCACAATCTAAAAATCGCCTTCTTCGATAAGTGCCAGCACAGTCGCCAGCGCATCCATACCTTGGCGGTTTAAGATATCTGGCTGGGTCACAAATTCATAACCATTACGGCCCAAACTGTCTGTACTATACACGCCTTGGAAGCGGCCTGCAATGCCTGTGTTTGGCAAAACGAACACTATGGGGTCAACACCAATGCCCGCACCGCCCGTTGGCTCTCCCACAATAGTAGCAAAGCCTGTTTGGCGGGCAATGGTCGCAGCATAATCTGCTGCAGAAAAGTTGCGGCCATCCACCAACAGCCATATTTTGCCATTAAAGCCCACGGCATAGTCCGAAGGATGTATAGTGGATTCAATTGTGGCATAATATCTCAAAAATCCCGCATCATCGGGATGCAAATAAGGTAACTCGGCCACAAATCCATAAGAAATTGGGTTAAAACTAATGTCATTCCAAGGAAGGGGTTTGGCGTTGTAAAACCGCCGCACATGGTCACCATCCATGGTGAAGAAGTGATAGTGATATGTCAATGGTTGGTCAATCAAATACTGCATAAAGTTTTGGGGAAAGTAAGACGAACTGCCGCCCCCATTGCCCCTTATGTCAATTATCAAATGTTCATAATCTGCCACACTTTCCAAAAAGGGCAGTATAATTTCCCTGTCAACCGTGATATTGTCACGCATAAAGGAATTAATCGCAATGCGGGCAATGCGCCCTTCTTCCACACTTTCGGCGTGCACATTTTCTTGTGCAACAAATTCCCCTTGTTGCCCAAAATCGGCTTCCATCATGCCAAAAATATTACGGGAAGCAGGGTTGTCCAGCACATCCGTCCATGGGCTATCCGGCAAAACATGTAGGATAAGGTGATAAAACCAATCATCCAAAAGGAAAAAGTGTCCAAAACCCCCAAAATGGTTTACGAAGTGGCTGTGTAGGTTTTGCTGGAACTGGCGGTTATTCCAGCGTCCATTATACGTGCGTTGGTGCATATCCGCCTTTAATTCATCCACATCAATACCCAAGTTGCGCTGTGCGGCATTAAGTAGGGGGAAGTTGTTTTCCAGGATGTGGAATAAATAGTCCAAATCCTCTAAAAATTGGGCTTGGGGATGCACCTCGTATTGCACTTCTGCCTCGTAAGGCAATGGCAGTTCTTCCTCGCCACAAGCCGCCAAAAATAGCCCTAATAAGCATATTATTCCGAAATACCAACGCTTCATAATCCACCCCCACCTCTTATCGCTTTCTCCAACCAATTCCTGTCCCATAAAAGTATTTCCATGCGCCCTGCCGCTTCTTTTGCGCTTTGGGTAAAGTGTTGGTTGGTTAGCACTGCGCCCACATCCGCCTCATAAAAAGCCTTGCCCGCAAAAACCTCCTGCACGGCTCTGTTGCCCACATTGGATGCCTGCCGCTTGCACTGTATGGCATAGGTATCGCCGCCCTTTTGCGCCAAAATATCCACGCCTTGGTCGCCGCTGCCCTTTGTAACCTCCACTTTACCAAAACCCGCCCTGCGCAACATTTCGGCGCAAAACCACTCAAATTCATGCCCGTCCATCCTATCAATGCGCTTGTATGCCTTTTTAAGCCGCCTACGTTTAAGCTTTACGCAAACAACAATAAGCAACACAATAAGCATGGCAAAAATGGCGGCTGTAAGCTCCCATTCGCTGACAAGTAAGTGCAAAAATGAATGCAACCTTTCAAAGCCCATTATTTGCCCACAACACGCTTGTTAAAACGGGACGGGTCAAAGCTTTCGTTATATCCGGACGGTTCATATCCATCACCAAAGCCCATGTCCTCCACGGCACCTTTTACAAGCCCGCCCTCTTCCTCCACCAAAAGTGTAACTTTTAGGCGGGTTTTGCCGCTGGGTCTTTGGGGCAGGCCAACAATGGCAACCTCGCCAATCAGCTTGCAATCATCAATGGTATCGTTTTTGTCCATGCGCTCCATAATTTTCAGGTCAAGCCCTGTCATATCCTCCGGCAAATCCCCGGACAGGGTAAAAGCATGACTTTTCTTAGCCAGCGCATAGGGTGTACCACGGCGTATCATAGGGAAAAATGACCGTTTTGTGCCATTGTGTATTTCCAGCCCAATATCGTGGGGTACGGTTACTTCAAATTCCACTTCCGGCGTTGCATCTTCGGCTTCCATATCAGCACTATGCAAAAGCCCCATTTTCATGGCGGCATAATACGTCGCCCCCAGCGAAATATCAAGGGCGGGCCGCTCGCTTACATAAACCTTATTTTCATCATTAAAAATTTCGATAAACATATCCCGTATCCAGGGCATTTGGCTGCTGCCGCCTTCCAACAGCACCCTATCCACCTGATCCGGGTATACCGCCCCTGTATAAGCTTCCCGTAGGCATTTTTGTACCAGCTTACGGGTTTTATCAATAAAGTCACTGCATAGCTCCTCAAACTGCTCCCTTGTTAAAAGCTCCACAAAAGGCGGTATACAAAAGGTGAAAGGTATACGGAAGGATTTAACCCCGCTTAGCCGCTCCTTGGCCTCCCTTGCCCTTAGCACAAGCTCTGCGCCATTTTCCGGGGCAATATCCGCCGGCTTTATGCCATTTTTTTCCTCGATAAGCCGCAGGCATTTGGCCAGCAAAATGTCGTCAATATTATCGCCGCCATGTTGCGCCTCGCCCCCCTCCGAAATCACTTGCAGGCGTATTTTGGCATCATTTTTTTCCACCACATGAAACAGGGTAATATCCAGCGTGCCGCCGCCAAAGTCAAAAACAAGTATTTTTTCATCCTGTGCCAGCTCCCTACGGAAATTGTAGGCAAGTGCGGCGGCCTTTGGCTCTTCCATCAGGCAAATAAGCTTGTCCCCAAGCCCTGCAATTTCCACCGCCCGCATGGTGGCTTTTTTAGCCGAATCGTCAAAATCATAAGGCACAGAAACCACAAGTCCCGCAATCTCCGCCTTGGGATTTAGGCTATGGCAATAATCCACCAGCTCTGTTAAAATCTTAGCAGAAATCTCCTCGGGAAGCAGTGCCTGCCCGCCCAGCTCCACACGCTCGTCTGTCCCCATTTTGCGCTTAATGCTGCGTATTGTGGTTTCGGGGTAAATTTTAATGCTGCGCCAAGCTTCCTCACCCACAACCCATTCACCTTCGCCACCATCTTCGGGGCGATACTGCACAACAGAAGGCAGTGGTATTTTACCAAAACCATTACTGGTGTCAATGGGTTCCGGCCGTTTGCTGCCCCCGTCCCAAAAACTTATAACGGAATTGGTGGTGCCTAAATCTATGCCTAAAATATACCAATCCTCTGGCAAATTGCCCTTGCCGGCTATTTCTTCCCGATATTTTTCCCAGTTCATTTTAGTACCTCCTTATCCTGTTACCTTTTTCATCCAAATGCTTTATCTAAAGCTTGTGAACATGTTGTAGAGCGTAATTTGCGAAAGATGAAATAGTGCTATAAAGGCTTATGCTTATAGTCTTTACAATCCTATATTCTCCTTTAACCCCATATAATTACCTGCATTTGGAAAGTTGTTATCTATAATATCAATAAATTTTTCGGAAAATCCAAAGTCGATAAGATTGTGAAAATCAACATATTCAACATCACTTATTGGATTCTCCTCAAACTCATTGGTAGGTAAAATTATATCCCCTCTTATCTTTTTCATCAAAAATGTAATGTGTAAAACAGGTGGAGTGCAGTCAATTTTATCACATATATACAACAACTTTTCAACCTCTGTAACAAGCCCTGTTTCCTCTATCAATTCTCTTTTTATCGCTTCTTCGAGTAATTCGCCAGCGTCTACCCGTCCGCCTGGTAATGACCATTGTCTATTCGGATTTACTTTTTGTTTCACTAAAAGAACTTTTTTATTTTCAATCAATATACCTGTTACTCTTATTTGAAAATTGTACTTATCCAAAAATATAACCCCCGAAAATGTAAATTTTACGCACGTACCTCGCAAGCATTACCTCTTAATAATGCTTACCTCGCCACATCTGCATCAAAGGTATAATTTTCTACATACCCCGTAGCGGGAAAAATTTCCCCAAAACCAAGGTCTTTAACCCGCACGGCAAAGGTTTCGGCGGTTTTGGCTTCCAAATCAAGGGCAATGCGGGTTGTGCCTGCGGGGCGTTTTGGCAGGCCTTTTAATGCCGCCGTGCCAAGGGGTCGGGTTTTGCCCTTTTCGTCCCGCAAAAGCAATTCCACTTCCGCATCTTCGCCACGGGCGATAAGGTGGGCGGTTTTGGGCTTTTGCCACAGCCAGCTGCCCCGCTCCATTAGGGTGTGGAAGTTGCTCTTGCCCTGCTGCACAATGTTAATGCCCACATCAAAGGGTAATTTATTGCCATCTTCTATGATAATGTTTGGTAGTTTTATTAGCGATAACTGGTTGGCGGCATATAGGGTTGCCCCCCCGGCCAATATACCCTTTGGGTTTTTATGGAAATGGGTGGCGGGGAATATCTCACCAACAACACGCCTTGCCCAGGGCATTTCAAATCCGCCGCCCGTGCAAATCACATCAATATGCGCCCCATCCGTGCCAGTGGTTAGTTTTTTAACAAATTCGGCAAGGCGTTTTTCCCATGGCTTGGTCATATCCTTAATTTGCGCCTGGGTAACCGTTTTTGCAAAGGGTGGGTGTACAAAGTTATAATAAAGCTTGGTATCCCTTCCCCCGTCTTGGTTTAGCAGCATATCACGGTAGCTGTGGGCAAAGGTAAAAATTTGCTCCCGCTCCCGCTTGGTCATTTTATCCGGTTGCACGCCCTGCTCTTTGCAATAATAGATGGCAAGCAGGTTGTAAATGGCTTCATCAATATCAGCACAGCCCATCTCCTGGTTAAAGTCCGAGGCAAGGCAAGTTATTCCCGCAAAATCCGCACCAATTTCGTATAATCCGCCACGCATACCCCTGCTGCCAAAATCCAGCCACAGGATGTTGCCATGGGGTTTACCAATTCCATTTGCTGCACAATAGTACAGCACGGCTTGCCGCTCCTCAATCAGCCCGATAAGGGAGCTTGCATAGCCCGCCCGCCCAAATGCGGCGGTTAGGGCATCCCTTGCATCACTTGCAATAAAGTCCGGCACAACAGCAGTTATACCTGCAACCGTAGCCTTGGGGTTAATATTGCGGCAATTTCCAATAAGTTCCCGCAAATAAATGCTTACAATTTCTATAACCGACTTGCCCCCATCACCAATATCAAGGTAGGCGGCTTCCCCAAGCCTGCCCGCAAAATTTGTAAGCAGGGCATCCGAGCCATTGGCGTTTAATATGGCATATTCGCCAAAAATCCACTCCCTGCCTGCGGTGATGTGCTGCAAAGCCGTTGGCGGGCAGGGCTTGCCGTAACCCCCCGAAATGTCCAAAATCTCCGGGGCGCCCCGCAATGGGTCAAAATAAGAAATGGCAGATGTGGCATCGCCCAAATCCACACCCAGCACAAAAAAATCCTCATCCATTTTTCCGTTTATAAAATGTTCCCGGTGTTTTTTCCAGTCCATACCACACCTCCTATCCTTATAACCTACGTTCAATAATGGGTTGTGCAAATTTTCGAGCCTGATTTTTTACCAATCAAAGAAGGTTAGTCCGCCATGCCCTAAGTCACACAAAGATTTGTCTGACGCAGAACGGCGGAAAATCAGCCGAAAAGATATGCAACAGCTTATTGAACATAAGCTCTTAATGTTTGCGGGCGCAAATCCCCGTTTTAATGCGCATCTTGTTGCCTAAAAACTTCCATGATATACTTACGGGGATCCTCCAAGTCCACATGTACCAGCCCGTGCAAATGGTTAATACTGCGCAATCCGCCCAGCATGTGGCTTTTGGTGGTTACTGTGTGGTGCACCCCGGCTTGGTCTGTATAAGCAAATTCGATAATATATCCCGAGCCAATTATGTTAAAACCCTTAGCACGTATGCCCATAGGCACAGCATTGTAAGTCTTACCGTGGTTTTTAAGCCTTATTAATTTGATATGCGCCCGCAAAAACATGATGCAAAAAAACACGCCAAGCCCCAATAAAATGGCGGACAAAAGCCAGTCATCCAGCAGAAAAAAGAATAACACACTGCCAATTAAGGCGGTTATGATTACCACGGGTTCGCTTCTTGTTAATGGTTTCATTGGTTTCCTCCATAATCATCTATGTTAGCGGTAATCCTTGTCAAGCTATGCTTTATCCACGCCCTTGCGAAAAACTTCCACTTCATATTTATCGGGGTCGTCCCTGTCCACATAAACCATGGCGTGCAAACCTTCTGCCCCGTCCCCCATGCGCATCACATACAATCTGCTGCGCACAAGCTGGCGTTCGCCCATTTGGTTTATATAAGCACATTCCGCCTTTGCCCCACTGGCAAAATCCCCATGGGAATAGCTGCCATACCAAGCACCGTTGTAAAAACCGACAATTTCGGCATCATAACGCACACCTTCATCTTTTAGGCGGTTAAGCCGCCGCTTGCCCTTGTTGTATATGGCAAGTATTGCTGTTACTTTTCTTATTGGTCTAACTTTCATAGCCACCCACCCTATCTTGCAGCTATTACATTGGCGCGGGTTATAATCCGCTCCCCTTGCCTGTATCCGCTATTCATGGTTTTTATAATTTCGCCTTTTTTGAAGCCTTCTTGCACCTCTGCCATTAGCACCTCATGCTCCTTGGCATTAAAGGTTTCGTGGGCCTTTGGCGCAATTTTTTCAATGCCATGGCGGATAAGTATTTGCTCAAGGTTTTTATGTTGTTTGTCAATTTCCACCACAAATTCCAAAATTTGCACATCACATGCTTCCCGCAGGCGGGATACGGAATAGTGCATAATCTCCTCGAAAGTGGACAGCTCGAAAAAAAGGTTGTCCCGCTTAAAGGTTAGTACCTTTTTGTCCAGCGGCTCCTCCCGTTTTGCCCAAGCTTTGCGGGCTTCTTCTTGCTGGCTTGTGCAAAATTCATCCAAAACCTCTTTAACAAATTTTGCGCCAAAAGCCCCTTCCAGCAGGCGGTTTGCCACAAATTCTTCACCACACCCTTCCCCATAGGCCTGGGGCACTTCCTCGGGAAAGCCTTCAATGATGGCTGATATTTCTTCGCCTAACTGCTCCGCCCCGTCTTTAATAGCATCAATTTTAATGCTCACAGTTTCCGCCACGCCTTTGATTATATCCTTCTCGTCCTGTGCCAAAAAGTGCTCCTTTCCATCCTCAAAAAACGTCACGATTTCGGCAAAGGCTCCGGCGCACTCCTGTGCTAATTGGTTAATTTGGAAGGCTGTTTTTTTGGCAAAATACACCCGTTGCACAGCAAGCTTTTTGTCAAAATCTCCCAAGCGGTTATTTAGGGTAGTTGCTACTGCTTCCGCAAAAGGTGTGTGCTTTTCCTTGCGTGCGGCCTTAAAATGTTCAAAAATAACGGCCAAATCAGGGAAAATAGCAGCTTCTTCATAAATCTCCCCAAAACCCTCAAAGGTTTCTGCATCCACAGGGGTTTTGCCTAAGTTTTCCTTATTGTGGGCGGCAGTTTCTAAAAACGCACGGTTTATGCGCCCTGCAACCTGCCCTTCTTGCTGGTAACACTCCCGCAATGCACCCAGCACCTCATCTAAAAATGCGGTTTCTTCGGGTGTTGCGCCCCCATCCCAAGCAATTTTTTCCAATGCCATGGCCTGCACCACAATAATTTGGCGCAAAATTTCAATCTCTTCCTTCAACAGGTTGTGGTAGGTGGATACTTGCTGGCGAAGCTCCAAATTATTAAGGTTTGTAAGCTTTGTTTCCAGCCCACGGCGATAAACGCCGTAAAAAGGCTCTTCACAAAAATCTTGCAAGCCTTTTGTTATATTAAAAACATTTTTTTCCAAATCATCAAATCCAATATCGTGGCACAGTAAAACCTTGCGCATATCCAGCAAAAGCCCTGCTCTTCTTTCCCAATCCCGGTATTCCTTTACAATTTCACCCATTTGCCCGGCAACTTGGGTAGCGACCATTGCGGCAATTTCCTTTTTTTCCGCCTGAATGGGATTAATTTCCAAATCATTATCACAAAGCATTAGGCGGGACATTATAAGGTCGTAAATACCTTCCCAAATACCCTTAATTTCGAGGGTTGTGATAATTGTGCCTGATTTTAGATGGCGATCCGCCACCTGCCTGTACACCTGCATTATATTGGTATAGCAGTCAAAAATTTCCACATCAAAAGCGGACAGGGACAGCTCCCCGCCATCATCTTCGGCAATTTTCGTGCCAACGGCGGCTTTTATGCGCCGAAAAAACTCATCTTCCCTTGCCAAAACAAATCTATCCAAAAAGGCGCAAAGTCCCATCCATTTTCCAAATATTGCATTTTCACGGGCAAGCCCCGTGTTTTTGCTGTTTTTCTTTGTCAAAATTTTCAACACCTTTACGGGGCGCAAGCCCGAGAGGATTTACCCCTCGAGCTTCGCCAATTCTGCTTCAATATTCTTAATAACCGCTTTGGTTTGCGGCTTGTTATGCCCTGATATGGCAATTTCAAAATCCAGCTTTTTCCAAAAATCCACCGTGGCACGAAAATCGTTCATATCCCCATAAATTTCGGGTATAATCTTGTCCATGGTGTCCCCAATATTATCACCGGCATACAGCACCTTATCCACTGTATCAATAATACTGATACTACACGGGCTATGCCCCGGTGTGTGAAAAATGCTTATACCGTCATCGGCAAAGTGCATCTCACCCTCAAAAGTTAGGTTTGGCGGGCACTTTCGCACATCACCATCCACATATTCGGCATTTTTAGCAACCACATCACCCCAATGCTTGGCAAGCATTTCCTGCGCTATCTTGTGCCCAATAATCAAGCCTTTTTCGAACACATGGTTGCCCCAAACATGGTCCCAGCAAGCATGGGTGTTTATAGCAATTATGGGTTTATCATCCCCCGCCAAATACTCCAAAACAGGCGCAACGCTGTTGCTGCCAAATCCCGTATCAATCAAGTAATTGCGGTGCTTGCCCAAAATTAGCCCCATATTAAGGTCAAAGCCCCACCGGACAATGGGCTGGCTAAACATTACATGCCTGCCGGTTATTCTAATTGGCTTCATGTAGCCCCTCCCCAATTTCGGCTTGACAGAATCATCCGAAGCTCTTGTTGGTTTCTTGTGTTCAAGGTATTCCCCTTGCTTTTTGTGCAATCCGGCCAAAACGGTTTTTGATGCCGCCCTTAGGGAGCTATAATGGGCTTTGGTGGCATTTTCTCATCAACATGCAGGTTATCAAGCAGAAAAATACTCTTGCCAAGGCTCCAAAGAAGCTTCCATCATGGCAATCACTCCACCTATTTGCGGCTTACTGTGTCCGGAAAGGCAAATATTAAAATCATACTGTTTGTAGGTATTAACCACTTTATGGAAATTGACAACATCTTTGCCCCAAGGATATGCCTTGCCATCCTCAAAACCAAAATTGTCACCAATATGCAGAATTTTGTCCACGCTGTCGTAAATACTTATACAGCATTCGGTGTGAAAAGGAGTGTGGAGCAAGGTCAACCCATCTTCTGGAAAGTACATCACATCTTCAAATGTGACATTTGGCAAGGTTTTGCGAACTGCGCCGTCAGTAATACAACCCTTTTCAAGCACCCATTTTGCAGCTTCTTCCCAACCCTGGTCAATCTTTTTGCGTGCCAGCGAATGGGCAATAATCAAACCGCTTTCAAAAGCGCAATTGCCATAAACATGGTCCCAATCACCGTGGGTGTTGATGACGATTAGGGGTTTTGGGCAGCCCTTAACAATTTCCAATAGAGGCAGTGGGCTGTTTGCGCCCACCCCCGTGTCAATTAAAAAGTTATGCTTATCACCACATATCAACGCTAAGTTTACAGTAGCTTCGTGGGATTCTTTAACCGTTAATTCATAAGTCCTATCAGTTATTTTAATCGGTTTCATCTCCATACAAATCCTCCCTTGGGCGGGGGAAGCCCCAGGTGGGGGCAAGCACCCACCCTACGAGTACAGGGCATCAACGGATAGTTCTGTGGTTGCCCCGTCTGTGCTGGTGGATTTTGCAGTAACTTTCAACATATTGTCCTGCCCAACGGTAAAGATAACCTTTACCTTCTCCGTACCCTTAGGGGCTTGGGGAATGCCACGCAAGCTTGTACCCGCCAAACGCTTCATGCCAGACTGGGACACAAGTGGATTTTCGCCCACAGCTTCCGTGCTTTCATAAACCACAATCGCCATAGACGGCACATTGTCGTGGTTTGTTGTTAGAAGCTCGCCCGCCTCCACAACCAGCCCTTCACGTGGGATATCAACACCTGCGGCTACAATTTCCATAAAGCGGCGGCCGGCAATTTCCAAGCCCAGCGGGTGGATGGTTTTCTCTTGTACGGTTGGCCCTTTTACGGTTGGCATCATTATCATATTGCAATAATAGGCCGCACCTTGGGATATGGACAAAGCGGGACTAATTTTAGACTTAAACGGCTCTTTGCCAAACTTTTCTGCAATTTTGGCATTTACCAGCGGGATGGACGAGCTGCCGCCCACAAGGAAAATCTCATCAACATCACTTTCCTTTAAGCTGCCCGCCTCCAAGCATTTGTCAATGCAGGCAAGGGTTGCATCAACAAGGTCATTAAGGCTTTTATCCTTTAACTTTTCAAAAAGGTCCACATGGTCGCCCTGCTGGCTGTTGCGCTTGTAATTCTCAAAATCCTCTTGGTTTATTTCCATGTTGATATTAACAATCTTCGGCTCTTGAATAAAGGGTGCAAGCACAATTTTTGTGGACTTTGCTTGGCTTAGCCGTTCCTTGGCTTGGTTTGCCACTTGTTGCAGGCGCACCTGGGCAACCTTTTTTTGGCGTTTGCTTACACCGTCGTCCGCATCCTCATCATACAGGTCAATTTCCCCGTCGGTTAGTTTCTTAAACTCTTCCAAAATCATGTCGATGATAATTTTGTCAATATCATTACCGCCCAAATCATTGTCACCAAAAGTGGATACGATGGAGATATTTGGCTCGTCATCCCTGCTTTCGATTTTAAGGATGCACGCATCAAATGTACCGCCGCCAAAGTCGTAAACAAGCACGGTTTTATCCTTAGTTTCGTTTACAGCATAGGAAATTGCCGCAGCGGCAGGCTCCAAGCGCAGATAAATGCTGTCCGGGTCAAAACCCGCCAAAATGGCCGCTTGCTTGGTCATTGACTTCTGCTTGTCGGTGGAGTTTGCAGGCACCGTAATCACACAGCCCGAAAATTCCCCGTCTATATTCATTTCATCCTGTGCATATTGGTCGGCTTTCTGCTTCAAATGCCCCAAAATTTCCGCCGCAATTTGCTCGGGGGCAAATTGATGCTCCTTTTCATCCACAATAACGGGGATTTTTTCGTCAGCCCCCAAATAACGCTTAATGGACAAAATGGTGGACAGTGGGTAAATCACAGCCGCCTCCTTGGCTTGCACACCAAAAATGCGGGCAAGTTTGTTCTCGTCCTCCGGGTCGGTTTCAAATTGTATTGCTGTTGGGAAAATGTTGCTGCCATCCAGCGGAATGGTTTGTGCCACCCCATCCTTATAATTGTAAATACTTACCACCGAATTTGTTGTACCAAAGTCAATACCCAAATATAGTCCTCTTTCTAAATCAAGTCCCAAAGTTCCCATAATTCTTTCCTCCTAAATGTTTTATGGTTTAATTTTAATATTTTTTGAAATAACTTTCCAAAACTGCACAATGTAAAATGTAGCTAAGTAAAATGCGTTTACCATCACATGGAATGCACTCATACCAATTCCATTCTCAATCATGGAAAAGCACATTTTGAAAACGCACTGAAACCTGCGATTTTCAAAATATCCTTTTCCATGTTTCGAATTGGAATTGGTATTAGTACAGTAAGTAATTTACGTTGCGGCATACATGCCCTCTACATTATTTTCTTACCAATCCACAAACCATGCGCACTATGTCCTAAAATGGACGGTTGCTGGCAGGTGGCTATATGATATTCCATAAATGCAGCAAATTCGGCTTCGTTGGCTTCGTTAAGTTGTCGGTCTATTGGTGTAGCGCAGGCCGTCCACGCCGGCATGGGCAATTTGCTCCACAGCAAAATCACCGAAAAGCTCGTCAATCTCCCCAAAGTCCATACCATAAAACGGCTCAAACATACCTGTTTCCATGATTTGCTTACGGACTGCCCCATCTCCAAACCCTCTGGCGAAAAGGCTAATAAAGCTGGCATTGCGGTGGATATAGGCAAACATGACAAGCCCGCCAACCTTTGCCACCCTTAAGCATTCGGCAACGCATTTACGCCTGTCATCCGCATCCATTAAATGGTAAAGCGCACCCATGCACAGCACCACATCAAAACCATTGTCAGCAAAACTTGACATATCAAGGGCATTGTTAAGGCGGATATCCGCCAGCATCCCCGCTTTGGGATTGGCCTTCATGGCATTCACGTGGGCAGGGGTCAAATCCCCCGCTATCACCTTATGCCCCTTTTCTGCCAAATAAAAGGCATAAACCCCGGGCCCGGCGCAAGCGTCCAAAATGCGGCTGTTTGGCGGCAGATACTTGTCCAGAAAATGCACCGTGGTCAAATATTCCACCATATTGGCATTATCCCGAAAAAGGCGGACTTCTTCGTTATACTGGTTTTCGTAATATTCCCGAACATCCATCCCTCTACAACCCCCTATTTTCTTTGCAATTTACGGCGAAACCAGCCCAACACCAAAGCCAGCAAGCCGGCAACAGCATAAATAACTGCAAGAAGCACAGCATCTTCATTTGCTGAGGTGGTGGATTGGGTAATGGCAAACGCAAGCCATCCAATAAACAGCACCCCGGATGGCATGGCCAGCCATTTTCTTTTTTGAAAAATGGCCACGGCTAAAAGGGCTAATGCCACAAGGTACAGGCCAACAACTGTAATAATTGAAACCATGCCAAAGGGTATATTGCGCCTGCCCACCTCCACTACCATGATAACATAGTAGATGGCATAGATTATCAGCCCGATGTTTAATAGTTTCAGTTTGCTCATTTTACATTCTCCTGGTTTACATAATTTTTGCCCTAATCGCAGGCTTTTCTGCTAATCTTGCCGTCACAATTTCCTCCACCTTTTCATACTTAAACATTTGCTCGTAAATCAAGGCGTTGTTGATGGTGTAGTATAAATCGCCGCCTTTTTCCAACAAATGGGGGGTGTTGTTGGTGGTTTTGGCGGGGGTGGTTTTAACACTGCCGCTTCCCCGTGTTTCGGCGAAATAATACTCAATCTCCTCCCCGTAAAAATGGGGGATGTGGGCAAGCCACAGGCCAAAAGCCACATAAGTCATAGGTATTTGGCTAAATTCTCCTAACCCCGCCCTATAGTGCAGGGTGCAAGCATGTCCGCTGTGGCTGCGGTGGGCAAAAGCCGTATTCTTATCTATATACGTTAAAATCATTTGTTTGTCTTTTATTTCTTTGAAAATTGGAAAAATTATATCGGCATCCTGCGCAAGCGTTAGGGCGCTTGTTAGTATTTCCTTGGATTTAGGGCGGTTAGCACCCCCACGGATATACACATGTGCAAGGGCGAAGGTGAGGATTTGCAGGCCATCTTCCTTAACAAAACTCTCCAACACCTCAATGGCGGTGGCTTCGGGTATCAAATCCCCCATAATAATTTCGTAGCACAGGTACAGGGCAAAATCCTGTAAAATGGGGCTTTTGGGAAATCTTACAGCAAGTTCTGCGAATATGCCTTGCACACCTTTGTGGCAATTTTTGGCAAGTATTGCCGTATCTATGATTGACACAAGCAACTCTTCCTCGAAAACACCAAGGTTTGACAGCGTTTTTGCAAGCTCTACCCACCCGGATAGGGGGGCTGTGTGGTGGGCAAGCACCATTTTCATCAGCACCTTATCATGCCAGCCACGCACAATTAAATCCGCCGCCGCCTTGGCCATGCCCTTTTTGCTGTCAAGCTTTTCCATGTGGGGCGCAAGTTGTTTTAGTGCCGCAAATAGGGTTTTATCACCAATTTCGTGCGCCCAGCGTGCCAAAAGCCCTGCCGCCCTACCAAACTCCTCCGCATTAAGATATGCAGTTAGCATCTGTTCCAAATACTTTTTATTTACAGATGTTTCATCCAGCCCTTTGAAATATTCCACAGCCCGCACAAAATCCTTATTTTGGGCAAAATGGTTGCCCATGGCGGCGTTTATCATACGCACAAAATTGCGGCTCACCCCTGCCGCTTTTACGGCTTTGTCGTAAATTTTTACGGCTTTGTCGCTCATATGCTCCATCTTCATATAATAGTCAGCGAGAAATATAAGTATTTCTAATGAATGGTGGTTTTGCTCATAAAACCAAAGGCACATTTCAAAGCTAACATTCTCCACAAGCTTAGTTAGCGTATGTCTGCTGTCGATAATATTGCGCAGGGCAGGGTCAAAGCAGGTAATCCGCACATTAGGGGACCATAAGTTTGCCCGCACACGCCCATCTTTTAAGGGTAAGGCTTCTTGCCCTCTCTTAAAATCCTCCTGCACCAAAATGCGCCCTGCACGGGGGTCGTCCACCACAATTTCATAGGCAAAAAGCAGGTTTTTTATCACTTCTTCCGCCGCCGCAACATATTTGCGCTCCACAGGCAAGCGGCCACCGGAAATGCGTGTGTCCACCATAAATTTATATAAGCTATAATAATATTTTCCATATAAATGATTTTCAAGCGACAGGCAGGCAAAGTTCCAAATATCCCCGACAATTTGCCCCATAATCTCATCATGCCTTCCGCCAAGCCTGCCCTGCACCACTAAATGGTACACAAAAGGGCGCATTTCCGGGGTAATTTCCCCTTCTTGCTGTATATATTGGGCAAGGGCATAGCCGCTAATATCCTCATTACCATTTTTATGGGCAGAGCGCAGAAGAAAGTCGTAAAGCTGGGGAAAGTGGACTTGGCGGGCTTCCGCCTCCCGATAGTAGGTAAAGGCGGTGTTTGACAAGTCATTATCAATCATACGGGCGGTGACGATTATATGCAGCGTCCAATTGGCCGGGTGCGCCTTATACAGAGCTTCTGCCACCTTGGGGCGGCGGCGCAGCAGGTTTTCCGCTAACATTTCATTGCCGCTTATAATGTCATTAATATAACAGCCGCTGTTCAAAGCCCATAAAATCAGGGGCAACAGCAAGTCTCCCGCTTCACCTGCGGGTTTTGCTTCCCCAAAGGCACGGGCAAGGCATATAAAGAAAAGTGGGCTGTTTTCCCCGTTTTTATAGGCTTTATGCAGGTATGAAAATGCAGTGGCGTGGTTACCCATCATCAAGCTTAAGTTGGCAAGCAAAAGCCGCCCTTCATGCACTTCCATTTGTTTACAATAATCTACCAAAGCCCGATATTGCTTGCTTGCAGCCCTTTCCTTGCCTTTTGCAAGGGCGTAAAAACAAGTAAAATAAAGATAATGGGCATAATAGGCAGGTTCGTGGTTTTTCATGGCATTTCGGCGGCTTTTCATGCTATTTAATACTTCGTCAATAAGGTCAAAATTTTCCATTTCGCAGGCAATGAAACAGCGCATAAAAGCAAGCCCCAAATCAGCAGAAAAATCCGCCGTTTGTAGCACAAAATTTGCTTTATGCAACAAATCCCGCTGGCCGCTGATGCCATAACCCATATAATAGGTTAAAGCCATGGCATGGGTGGATTTTGCATCACGCCTACGGTTGTAAATCCGCTCAAACCGCAAAATTTTGCCGATAGCCCTATTTGCCACGCTCTAACCTCCCCAAAGCGTTAACGGCAACCGCCGCCCATAACTTTTACCAGAATCTATTGCGACCACGTGTATATGAGATTCCGCATACATTTGCCGCTTAAAAGCAAGGCTTGCCGCCTTAATGCTTCCATACTTTATATCAAAATCAATTTCCGCCGTTTTGCCAATAAAGTAGCGGCGTGCATCAAATTTAACAAAAGGCTCGCAGGCAATATCAATCATCAAATCCTGCCCCGTGTTGTTGGTTATTATCAATTTGCCTTTATCTTCAAAGAAAAAGCTTTCCTTGTCCAGCCGTGCATCAAAAGGCTTGGCAGATGTGGCATGGATGTGTATTTTATGGTCTTTATCACCTTCCACCAGCACAATGGCAGTATCCCGCCCTTCGCTTTCGGCAGGCAAAATTATATAATGCACCTCTGCCCCATTTTCTGCATCAAAATCCCCGCTAACTACCTTGTTTTTGGAAAGCTTAAACCACTGCTCTCCCGCAATTACTTGCAAATTGGCTTCTGCATAGCCCCAAGTGGTGCGGCGCAGGGTTATGCTGCCTGTAACTGTATCCTCCCACATACCAATGGAGTGGCTTAAATCCACAGTTTCCGGTATTATTTTTGCCTTGTACTTTTTCCCATTAAATACCAAAAAGTTATCCACCGCCCGCTCCTTATTGGGATCGGCGGCAAAGGCTTCGTAAATGCTCATATTTGGATAATTCATCCCCAGCAACCAGGCCATAAAATCATGGCGGGTAAAAAGCTGGCGGGCGGCAATGGGCTGGGTTTTGGCATAGGTGGCAAAATCATCCAAATCCGCCAAAATCAGGTCATCTTTGGTAAGCACATCCGGCGGGTTTACTGTTATATGAAAATCCACGGTTTTTTGCCCGCCATTGGTGGTTATCACCGCACCCGTGGTAACTTCACCGGACAAACCAACCAAATCCAATGTATACTCAATCTGCACCTTATTGCCCAAAAACTGCGTTGGAGAAAAGGTGATAAAATCAGCCATGGATGAGATTGTGCCTGCAAGCTCCCCCTCGGTGGCATTTTCAATTTCCAATGTGCCGTAAATCACTCCCGCCCCTTTGTGGTGTACTTTTTCTGTGCTTACGGTTAATTTGGGCGGTGGGTATTGCTCCAAAAAAGCTGTTCGGCTACTCATCCTCATCACCACGCTCCCCTTTCAAAAGTGCTGTTAAAATGCGGGTTTGCTGGCGGGTTTGCTCGGAAAGCTGCGCAAAAATCCCCTTCACTTCTTCCAGTTGATTGGCGTTGGAGGATTTTGCAAGTGCAAGGTTTTCCCCGATACTGTCAGCAATTTGGCTGTTGGCGGCGGACATGTGGTAGGCCACAATTTTGCCCATGGCATCCCCCATTTGCGCTGTAATATCTTTTAGCGATGTTTCGTATTGGGCAACGGATGCGGATAAGGCCTTTTGGTTCTGCTCCAACACCTCATTGGATTTAGCAGAAAATTCCATGCGCTGGGCCATCACCTCTGCCGCCGCCCCCAGTGCCTTAATTTGGTTGGCAGAATCTTCCAGGCCATCATGGCGGGTTATGGCATTTAAGGTGGCTTCCACGCTATCCGTCATAGTGGCTATGTTTGATTTTATGGCATTTGTAAATTCCCCGTTAATTTTAATTAAAATATCGCTGTACATAGCGGATTGGCGTGCCAAAAACTCCTTCAAATCTGCCCCTAAGGTGTACACCGCCCCCGCCGCATCCTGCGGGAAAAATTTGCCAACATCCTTTGTCAGCACTTGCGCAAGCACGGTTATGTAGCGGTTTTTGGCGGCTTCCACATCAAAAATAGCGGCAAAAATTTGCATGGCAACAAATGCCCCGCCGGCAATTACTGCAAATTCTAATAAATGTACGTTTTCAAGAGCCAATCCCAGCAATATGGCAATTGGGAAAAATACCCGATCCAAAGCCTTTATCAGCCGTCCTGCACTGTCAAAATTAAAAAACAAAAGCCTGTTTGTGTGCAGCGACATGGATGCAACCGCAAGCCCATCCACCTTTGCCCCACCCTGCGCCATTGCGGCAAATTCCTTAACTGCCCGCCCAAAAGCCCCGTTTGACAGCTTTTCTATATCCGTTTTCATTTTAAGCACTTTGCCGCCACGGGTTGCAAGTGCCGTGGCTGTGCGGTAACTAATTGTCAGCACAATACGCAAAATTAGGGGTAACACAAGTAAAACCCCTAAGCTAATGGCAGCAATTCGGGCATCGGTATTATCAATTGGCAAAATTTCCCTTATCAAATTATCCATGCTTTAATTATAGTCCAAATCAGTTAATAAATCAACTCGAAATTTATAAATTTTACCATTGTAACTTTGCTTGGTTATATCAACAAAAAGAAAAGCAAGCACCAATCTCAACCCATTTTGTCAACACAAAATCACTTCTTGCGCTACTTAATTTGCTGTGTTATAATTATTGGAAATATTGAGTGAGGAATGATAGCATGGCAATTACCAAACCCAAAGGCACAGCGGATGTTTATGGCAACCATGCCGCACTTTGGCGATATATAGAAAACACGGCCCATGAAATTGCCGCAACCTTTGGCGCACAGGAAATGCGCACACCCACCTTTGAGTATGCCGAGCTTTTCCGCAAATCCGTTGGCGAAACCACGGATATTGTGCAAAAGGAAATGTATAATTTTACCGACCAAGGCGGGCGGGAGTATGTGCTAAAACCCGAGGGTACGGCGGGGGCTGTGCGGGCATACTTGGAAAACCGCCTGCATGACTTGGCAATGCCCGCCAAATTTTACTATATTACCCGCCTGTTTCGTGCAGAACGCCCGCAAAAAGGGCGTTTACGCCAGCACACCCAATTTGGTGCAGAATATTTTGGAAGTTATGAGCCAACAGCGGATGCAGAACTGATAAACCTTGCCTATATATTCCTTAGCAAGCTTGGTGTGGATGATTTAACCCTGCGGATAAATTCCATTGGTGATGCGGAATGCAGGCAGCGATACAACCAAGCTTTATTGACGTTTTTGCGGGAAAAAGAAGAGAGCCTATGCGGCTTGTGCCGAGATCGTATGGAAAAAAATCCCATGCGAGTGTTGGACTGTAAAAATGAGGATTGCAAGGCGCAAATTGCCAATGCCCCCCTTCCGTTGGACTATCTCTCGGACGATGCTTGTGACCATTTTAATAGATTACAGAAAAATTTGGAAATACTTGCCATACCTTTTGTGGTGGACAAGTCCATCGTACGGGGGTTGGATTATTACACACGTACAGTGTTTGAATTTACATCGCAAGATTTGGGCAGCCAGGCCACCGTATGCGGCGGCGGGCGGTATAATGACCTTATTGCCAAAAACGGCGGCGCACCTGCGGGGGCTGTGGGTTTTGGTATGGGTATAGAGCGGCTACTAATCATCCTTGAAAACCAAGGCAAACTGCCCGTTGTGGATGATAGTATTGAGCTATTTATCGGCAATATAGGTGAGGGGGGGGCGGAAAAAGCCCTGCAAATCGCTAATTATCTGCGCAAACACGGCATTTCTGCCATCACGGATCTGGCCGGGCGCAATATAAAAGCCCAGATGAAATTTGCAAACAAGATAGGCGCAAAACTTGCCATTATCATTGGTGATGGGGAGCTGGAAAGCGGTAAAGTTATGGTAAAATCCATGGCAAGCGGCAAGGAGCATGAGTTGGAGCTGGATTCCATCCCCAACTATTTTGGATTGCATTGATACCGATAAAGTTTTATAGGAGGAAATTATGGAAAACTTAGGAAAATATAGAAGAAGTTGCCTATGTGGCGAATTTGGCGGCATTGCCGCAGGCGAAACCGTAACCGCCATGGGATGGGTAAACCGTGTGCGCAAATTGGGCCAATTGGTTTTTGTAACTTTAAGGGACCATACAGGCCTTGTACAAATCGCCCTTGATGAAAATGCGGACAGCCGGTTGTTCGCAAAGGCAGAAAGCCTAAAAAGCGAATATGTAATCGCTGTAACAGGCAAGGTGGCTTTGCGCCGTGAAAAGGACATTAACCCGGACATGCCCACGGGAAAAATAGAAATTATTGCCGAGGAAATAATTATTTTGTCGGCGGCGGCATTAACTCCTTTCCAAGTAGGGGACGAAAATGTATCGGAAGCATTGCGCCTAAAACACCGTTATTTGGATCTGCGCCGTGATGGGTTGCAGCAAAACCTGCGCCTTCGCCACAAAATTGCCCAATCCGTGCGCAATTTCTTATCCAACCAAGGGTTTGTGGAAGTGGAAACGCCCGTGCTTACCAACTCTGCACCCGAGGGGGCAAGGGATTATCTTGTGCCAAGCCGTGTGCATCCCGGCAAATTTTATGCCCTGCCCCAATCCCCCCAAATTCTCAAACAAATACTAATGGTGGCGGGTATGGATAAATACTTCCAAATTGCCAAATGCCTGCGGGATGAGGATTTGCGTGCAGACCGCCAGCCGGAATTTACACAAATCGACATTGAACAATCCTTTATTGGGCAAGATGATATTTTGGAGCTTTGCGAAGCCCTAACTGCCACTGTTTTTAAGGAAACTGCGGGAATAGACCTGCCCACCCCCTTCCCTCGCATGGCATATGCAGAAGCCATGGCAAGATTTGGCAGCGACAAACCGGACACCCGCTTTGGGTTGGAGTTGGTTGATATTTCTGATGTGGTTGCAGGATCAGAATTTGCCGTGTTTCAAAGTGCTTTGGATGCGGGCGGCTCTGTTCGTGGCATTAATGCCACGGGTTGCGGGCATTTATCACGCAAGCAAATTGATGGGCTTATTGAGTATGTTAAAACCTACAAAGCCAAGGGTTTGGCGTGGATACAGCTAAACGGCGGCGAAATTAAAACAACCATAAGCAAGTTTTTTAGCGAAGAAAAACTTGCCGAAATAATAACCGCCTTTGACGGTAAAGATGGCGACTTAATCCTAATTTGTGCTGACCAAGACAATATTGTATTTGATGCACTTGGTGCCCTGCGCCTGGAAATTGCCCGCCGTGAAAATTTAATACCCCAAAACACCTTCCACCCCCTTTGGGTGCTGGATTGGCCCCTGCTGGAATGGGATGAGGAAGCAAACAGATTTTTTGCCGCCCACCACCCCTTTACAGCCCCAATGGACGAGGATATTACCCTGCTTGATAACAATCCCAAATCCGCAAGGGCGCAGGCGCATGATTTGGTAATAAATGGTTATGAAGCCGCAGGCGGCAGTATCCGCATCCACCGTGAAGATATGCAGGAAAAAATGCTTAACCTGCTGGGTTATACCAAAGAAGAAGCCACAGCTAACTTTGGCCATCTATTGGAAGCCCTAAAATACGGCGCACCGCCCCATGGCGGCATTGCCTTTGGCTTGGACCGCCTAACAATGCTGTTGGCAAATACGGATAATATACGCAATGTTATCGCCTTCCCTAAACAGCAGGATGGTAGCTGCCCTATGACGGGTGCACCCAACACGGTTTTCCCCGACCAATTGGAGGAGCTTGGTATTGGCATAAAGCAAAAATCTTAGCGGGGGCGGATATGCTATCTGTACACATAAACCTGAAACGCAAAGGCGAGGGCATTTCGGTTGATGCCGAAATGGTGTTTGAAGCACCCTTTGCCGGCGAATTTTCGTTTTTATTAGCCCCGAAAATGGATATCAAATCCATTTCAACATCTTGCGGTAAAAACCTTACATTTGAGGTGTTAGACGGCAAAGAGCCGTTTAGACAAACCAACCGCATTGTTGTTGACCTAACCCAATGCACATCCAGCTTACAAATTAGCTACGAGGGTGTTCCCGAGGGTTATCATACCACCATTGGTGATGACTTTTTTGCCATAAACTACTATTCTGCGTGGTATCCTGACCATATAAGTGTTGGTTGCAAAGGCTTAGCAGTCAAATTTCACAATGCCTGCTATAATCATGTTGTTAATGCCGAATACGACACCACCGGGCAGTTTTGGCAATATGTCTCCATGGATTTTGACTGCAATATACTTGCCTTCAAAAATGCAAAGGTGGTTGGGGGCGATATGTTAAAACTGCTATATACCTGCGGAAATGACCATGCCGCAAAGCTGCATTTTGATGCCTATAACCAAGCCGCCGCATTTTGTATGGAGCTGTTTGAGAGTTCACAAATCCCTAAAAACACCGTTGCTGTACTGCCCAAAGGAAATGTGCGTGATGGGTACTGCCGAAAAGCCCTAATTGTGCTGGGTGGCTTTAACCCCGATATATCTGCTGCTGGCCATTTGTTAGCCCACGAAATAGCCCATATTTGGTGCAACGGTGCCGATGTGTATTCTTGGGAGGCTTGGTTAAACGAAACCACGGCAGAATGGGCAGCATTGCTGTTTCAGCTACACATAGGGGATGAGGAAAAGTTTAACTCCATAATCGCACAAAGGGTGCAACGTGCCCAGGGCGCACCGCCAATAAAAACTGCCGACGGAAGCCGCCCGGATGCTGTGCATGACAAAGGCGTTGCCCTTTTCTACCAAATTTATAAAAAGTACGGGCAGGATGCCGTAAAAACAATGTTAAAACTTTTTAACCGGCTAACCCCAAAAACCACCGATGCTTACATCAAACTAATTGCGGCGCAGTTGGGGGATGGGGTTGCCGACATGCTTAGAAATGGTATTTTAATATAAAACAAAAAACATAAAGGATGGATGAATATGCAAATCAAACTTTCCGACAAATTGCCCGAATACCCTAAGTTCCAAGACGGCATACGCCGTGCGCCCAAGCGGGGTTTCCGCCTGTCACCTGCGCAGGCGGAAAAGGCCCTTGCCAACGCCCTACGCTATGTGCCGGAAAACCTACACGAAACCCTTGCCCCCGAATTTATGGAGGAATTGGTAACATACGGGCGCATTTACGCCTACCGCTACCGCCCGGAAGGCCGCCTATGGGGCAAGCCTGTGGACGAGTACGAGGGCAAATGCTTGGAAGGCAAAGCGTTTCAAGTAATGATTGACAATAACTTGGATTTTGAAATTGCACTGTACCCTTATGAGCTTGTTACATACGGCGAAACGGGCGCAGTGTGCCAAAACTGGCTGCAATACCAGCTTATTATGGAATATTTGCGCCACCTTACCCACGATTTAACATTGGTGGTGCAAAGCGGGCACCCCCTAGGCTTATTCCCGTCCAAGCCGGATGCGCCTCGTGTAATCGTCACCAACGGCTTGATGATGGGCATTTTTGATAATATGAGTGATTTTGAAATAGCCGCCCAACTGGGCGTTACCAACTACGGGCAAATGACAGCAGGTGGTTGGATGTATATTGGGCCACAGGGCATTGTACACGGCACATACAACACCATACTGCACGCAGGCCGTATGAAGCTTGGCTTGCAACCGGGGGAAGATTTGGCAGGCAAGCTGTTTGTATCATCAGGCCTTGGCGGCATGAGCGGCGCACAGCCCAAAGCCATAGAAATTGCAGGCGGCGTAGGCATTATTGCGGAAGTGGACCCAAGCCGCATAGAAACCCGGCATAACCAGGGATGGGTAAAGGCTGTGTGCCACAGCCCACAGGAAGCCTTTGATTTGGCTGAAGAATATATGCTAAAACGCCAGCCCTACTCCATCGCCTACGCAGGCAATATTGTGGATTTGCTTAAATATGCCGTGATGACAAACACCCACATACACCTACTAACAGACCAAACCAGCTGCCACGACGTGTACAACGGCGGATATTGCCCCCAGATCAGTTTTGAAGAGCGCACAAGGTTGCTCGCCGAAGACAGGGCGGGTTTTGAGCAATTGGTGAACAAAAGCCTGTTGGAGCACCATAAGGCAATCGAAATACTTGTGGCACGCGGCACATATTTCTTTGACTATGGCAATTCCTTCCTTAAAGCTTTGTATGACTGTGGCGTAAAAACCATCAGCAAAAACGGCGCGGACGAAAAGGACGGCTTTATCTACCCATCTTATGTGGAGGACATACTTGGGCCGGAGCTTTTTGACTATGGTTACGGCCCCTTCCGCTGGATTTGCCTTTCAAGAAATATGGATGACCTGCGCAAAACCGACAAAGCCGCACAAGATTGTATAGACCCCACCAGAAGGGAAGCCGACAGGGACAACTACGCTTGGGTGCGGGATGCAGAAAAAAATGGGCTGGTTGTTGGCACATACGCCCGCATACTGTACCAAGATGCGGAAGGGCGCACCAAAATTGCCCTAAAATTTAACGAAATGGTGCGCAATGGGGAAATTGGCCCCATAATGTTAGGGCGGGACCACCACGACACAGGCGGCACCGACAGCCCCTTCCGTGAAACCAGCAATATTAAAGACGGTAGTAATATGACAGCAGATATGGCCACCCAAAGCTTTGCAGGCAATGCCGCAAGGGGGATGAGCCTTGTTGCGCTACACAACGGCGGCGGCGTGGGCATTGGCAAGTCTGTAAACGGCGGCTTTGGCCTTGTGCTGGACGGTAGCACCCGTGTGGATGAAATTATAAAATCCGCTATGATGTGGGATGTAACCTGCGGCATTGCCCGCCGAAGCTGGGCAAAAAACCCCAACGCCATAGAAACAGCCAGAGAATATAACGAGCAACACGGCGGACATATAACCTTGCCCTATTTGGCCGATAAAACCCTAATATCCGAAACTGTAAAAAATGCTATGAGTAAGTAATATGTAACCTGTAAAGAGTGTAAATAACGCAGCTCGGTAGAGCTTCGGCACAAACAATTGGAAGGGGTTTCATATGGATTATATCAAAAACAACAAAGAGGCTTGGGAGGAAGCATATGACAACCGCCGCTCTTGGTGGGGCGAAAATTCGGACACTCGATTAAAGCAAGAAAAGTTTCCGTTCTTATGTGACGACTTAAAAGAAATGCTTGAAAATGCTGATTTTAGCGGTAAAACAATTGCGCAGTTTTGCTGTCATGATGGTCGTGAATTGCTATCATTGATGGGTGGTGGTGCAAGTTTTGGCTTTGGCTTTGATATTGCCGAAAATATGATAGAACACGCAAAAGAAACCGCTGAAAAAGTAGGAATTAAAAAT